>Ga0256404_1000725_pt1 | contig 84520 bp, 60 predicted proteins | sample RumenRJG_01DNA_FD_185990 | JGI IMG/M metagenome (GOLD analysis project Ga0256404, IMG submission 185990) | Bovine rumen microbial communities from Lethbridge, Alberta, Canada - RJG_01 | ecosystem: Host-associated > Mammals > Digestive system > Stomach > Rumen | place: Canada: Alberta | collected...
AAATAAGCAAACAAAAGCAGAACTATTTTCATACTTATTTTGCTGATTGATAGGCATTTAAACAAGGCTCATAATTGAGATAACCATCAGAAAGAGGAATTGGGCGGGCATTCGCTGAATAGTTACCCCGGCCCAATAAGCTATTAATTATTGTTAATACCAATTATTTTCATCTGTAAGTCTGACTACACTTATGAAAATAATGCGTAACTTTGCATTTACAATAAAGACTTATTGGTTTCCTTTTGGAAACGCTTTTCAGAAAACATTTATTTCCAATATGTATAGTAAAGACGAACTGTCATCGAAAAATGATGCAGAATTGGCCAGCATTGCGCATGAGTTAGAGCTTGATGCCAGTCAATACGATAATCGTGAGGATATGATATATGCCGTCCTCGACAAGCAAGCAGAGATAGGAGGAAAACAGAATCCTATGGTTACTGCCAAGCGAAAACGCACTCGAATATCAGCCAAACAAGATAGTCAGTCCACTGTGGCTGAGGAGGATTCAGCGAATATGGTTGAAAAACTGAGTGCCTTAATTAAAGAATTGAATGACGTACCAAAGCATCGTGGGCCAAAAACAAAATATGAACGCAACCTGATGAGTCAAATTAAAGCTTTGAAAGAAAAGATGACCAAGCAACAAATCGCTGAAGCCAGCAAGCAGCAGAATGAAGAGGCCACAGAATCCGAAATCGTTGATTCCGATGTGGAAGAAGCAGGAGCACCTGTTGATAATACCACTGAAGAAAACTCAGAAGACGTTGAGAATGAAGAGCCAACTCCGACTGACGAAGAAGGGGAAACTGATTTGATAAATCGCTTGAAGGAAAAGGTTGACGCCCACAACGAGGCAAATGCCCAGGATGACGTGTGGGAAGGTGACCCCGGTGATGGCACCGACTTCATCACCGTTGTTGATTTGCCAATAGAGGATCAGGGCGTCATGCCTTCCTATGATATGCTCGACATGCCTGTAGAACAGACGTATGCCGATCAAGGTCAAGACGATAGGACTAACGAAGCAACTGAAGAAGAAGAGCAACAACAGCAAGAAGAGGATGATTTTGATTTCGACAATATCATCTCTGTAAATGGCGTACTCGAAATTATGCCCGACGGGTATGGTTTCCTTCGCTCATCCGATTACAACTATCTTTCATCGCCTGACGACGTATATGTAACGACCAATCAAATCCGCCATTATGGACTCAAGACAGGTGATGTTATCGACGGCTTCGTGCGTCCACCCCACGAGAATGAGAAATTCTTCCCCCTGACAAGCATTGAGACTATCAATGGCCGCAATCCTTCTGAGATTAGGGACCGCGTACCTTTTGAGAGCCTCACACCACTCTTCCCTGATAAGAAATTCAATCTTTGTGGTGACCCCGCTACGACCAATCTCTCCACGCGTATCGTTGATTTATTCTCACCCATCGGTAAAGGACAGCGCGCATTGATCGTGGCTCAGCCCAAGACAGGTAAGACCATCTTAATGAAGAACATTGCCAACGCCATCGCCGCTAATCACCCCGAGGCTTATCTGATGATGTTGCTCATCGACGAGCGCCCCGAGGAGGTGACCGACATGGCAAGAACAGTCAATGCAGAGGTGATTGCATCTACTTTCGATGAACCCGCCGAACACCACGTGAAGATTGCCGGCATTGTGCTCGAGAAAGCAAAGCGACTGGTAGAATGCGGTCACGATGTGGTTATCTTCCTTGACTCCATTACGCGTTTGGCAAGAGCCTACAACACTGTGTCTCCAGCCTCTGGCAAGGTGCTTACTGGTGGTGTCGATGCCAATGCCTTGCAAAAGCCGAAGCGCTTCTTTGGTGCCGCCCGAAACATCGAAGGTGGTGGCTCGCTTACCATCGTTGCAACCGCACTCATCGACACAGGTTCAAAGATGGATGAGGTCATCTTCGAGGAGTTCAAGGGTACCGGTAACATGGAACTGCAGCTTGACCGCTCGCTGTCGAACAAGCGCATCTTCCCCGCTGTCAACCTGGTGGCGTCAAGCACTCGCCGCGACGACTTGCTGCAAGACAAGACCACGCTCGACCGCATGTGGATATTAAGAAAATACATTGCCGACATGAATTCATTGGAAGCGATGAACACGATCCACGACCGCATGGAGAAGACCCGCGACAACAACGAATTCCTGCTCTCAATGAACGGGTAATCTTAACCTGTTGCCATACAATAGTTTATCCACGAATTAATCATTGAATTAATTCGTGGATAAATTCTTTTAACTCATAACTTCTAATTCCTAACTTCTAACTTCCACAAGCCCTTCCATGATGCGCTTGTCGGCGTAGCCTATGCCATAGCTGTCGATAAGCCATTCATCACTCTGCAATTTATCGGCGAAGTTGGTGACATGCTTGAATAGTTCGACTGCCTCTTGCAGTTTACCGCTAAACCATGCGCAATATCCCGCATTAAGGCTGTCAGCCTCATTGGCGTCAGTGCTGGCTAATATCTCATGGTAAAGTTTATCAGCCTGTTCCAAATGCTTGAGACACAGCAGTCCCCACGCCAAAGCACGTTTGACGTTGATAGATGAGGGGTCGTTATAATACAACTCATACAACAGGTTGACACCCTCCTTCACCTTTTGGTCGCTGATGAGTGCGATGGCAAGATTCCGCTTATATAAAGCATTGTCGGGATGCAAAGCGACCAACTGTCGGTATTGTGCTGCAGCCCGATCATAGTGACCACAATAAAAGCTTGCAATCGCCAGTCCCTTCAACGCCTGCGTATGTTTACTGTCAAGTTTAATCACCTCGCCATAAACCTGCTCAGCCTCGCTGTATTTAGCCTCACGCATGGCCAACTGCGCCTTCATCAACAAGTCGTCAACCGACGATGCTTCGTAGAATCTATTCAACACCGTCGACGCCTCTTTGACCATACCCTGCTTCAACAGAAAACGCTCAACGCGCACTGATTCGGCATGAAGCCGAGGACAATAAAGAGGATTGTCAAAGAAAACATGCGATCGACCATTGGTAAAGGGATTGCTGAAAGCTTTATGATAGTCGTTGAGCCGGAAGAAGCGGTAGAGATCCTGTAAGTATTGTCGCCGTATGAAGATAGGCGTTTCCAACTGCTGCTCATCCATTCCCATAGGCATCGCGGCTCCACCGCCATTGTTGAGCAGTTCGCGGATGTTAGCCGGCAACCGGTCAAAGATTGACGACATTCCAATCGCAAAGCTATATTTGTCGGAATCGCAAAAGGGTCCTTTAATCAATACATATTGCAGGAAGTCAGACCGCAGGAAATCAGAAGGTATCTGTTTGAGCTGTGGATGGTCAGGGTAAAAAGGCATAAACCAATTGCACAGCGTATAAAAGAAAGCAAAGCGCTTCATTTTGGAAAAGCCACCGAAATAGATGTCAGCGCCCTGCTTCTGCATGTCAATCATCTTTTTGAAGGTCTTCTCCATATCCTCCATTTTCTTGTCGGCCTCATCGCCATGCAGAATATCCTCCATCGGATCGTCCATCTTTTCTTTAATGCCGAAGCGGGTGACCTCGAGATTTTGATTTTTAAGCAAAGTTGGCATCACATCGCGTCGAATGGTCTCATTGTCTTTCTCAGCGTTCATACAATAGATGACCTGCATCTGCAACTCAAGCAGTTCATTGCAAACGTCGATGTTGTCGAGCAATTTAATTACGGCGTTGCTCACCTCGCTAAAGAGACCATAGTCGAAGGCGTCGAGGGCAAACACCCATCCGACAAACGCCCGCTGGCGAACCTTCACGTCAGAAGCGTTAGAGAAAATACCAATCAGCGACATCACCTTGCCTGCATCGGGCGTCAACAGTGCACTCATCATGATGGCAGAGGTCAACACCTCAGCATCAATCACATCGATGGTCGGCGAAACGATGAGCCGCTGCATCTCCTGAGACAACTCACGGCTCCATTGCCCTGATCCAAGAATATTGATGAAGAATTGCGAGAGTTGCTGATGTCGCTGCGCGTAGAGTTGCTCCCGCTTCTGATTACGCATTTCAGTTGGCTCCAGCTCGAGCATGGCGCTGTCGGAGACAAACGATTCCAGTACCGTTCTCATCTCATCGGCATTGAGCACCTGTTGGTCAACTCCGATAAGCATTTGTCTCACCGAACCGTCATATTTCATTCTGAGCGCCAACATTATATCAGCAATGAGCGCGTAAAGCCGAAGGGCCAATTGCTTATACACCTCACCGCGGTGTTCATCCTTGTAGCCCTTGAGCATGTAGTCGCACATATAATCGTAGTTGCTGCCAATCTCATTGAGTCGCTCTTCGGCAAAAGAGGCATAGCTACCCGTCAGCCGTCTGAGCCGATTGATGACCAGCGCTATCGGTCGGCCTTGGCAGAGCTCGCTTTGCAACGCTGTCAATGCATCAAAACATTGCCTCCAGTTATTGCTGTCGAGTGCGTTGGCATTGAAGTTCACGTTGCTGTTCACGTCGGGTTGGTTAGTGTTATAGCTCATGTTGTCTGATTTCATTTCCACCGTTTTCTAGCCACTTCCACATCATGTGGCTGTGGTGGTTGCGCATGGCGGTATTGCAGTTTGGGCAGCGCCTGAATGGTTTTATCGTCAGCACCCATATATTTGCTAATCACAGCAGCATAATGCTGCACACCATTTTTGTTGATGGAGTCACACGCCTGATTATAAACCTTCACGAATGTCTCCACCTGCGCTTGCCGATGCTTGTCTTTCCAGCAAGCCTCTCTGAAAGCCACTACACCCAAGTCGAGGTGCTGATCACGGCTATCGGTCAGAACAGGGTTCTTATACAGTCTTGCAGTAGTGGCTTGAGGTTCAGTGAGCACTGCAGCATCCATCTCATTATTAATCAACATCTTCAAACGCAGATTAACATCATTGATCTGCACCTGGAACACATCATACTTCGGTTTAGCAGCCTTGATGGCTATTTCTGCCAAATAGTCGGTAGCCGAAAAGCGGGTAATGGCCACCATCTTATCAGCCAGCTGCGCCACTTCCTTTACGCGCGCCCTACGGTTAGCAATCATCTGCCAGTAGGCGTTGGTCGCAGTTATATAGCGCAGCGCCAGTCCCCTTCGCTTCAGCCGTTCGGTGCGCATCAGGTCTGACACAATGCCCTCCACATGGCGTCCGCGGATAAGCGTATCGCAATCGATTTGGGCATTGCGGCGTTTGAGTCTCACGTCGACGCCGGCCTTGGCAAACATACTGTCGTCAACAGCAACAAACAGTGGCAGACAGTCCATCGTGGGCACCGTGGCTATCTTCAGCGCCAACGAATCCTGCCGCAGGTCTTGCCGACGGGCCGACTCGCTGATGCGCTTCTTTTCATCGTAGCTTTTGCCGCAAGCCGACAGCGAGGCCAACACGACGGCAACAGAAGCTATATAAATAAGGTATCTTTTCATCTTACCGCAAAGTTAGCAATTATTTTGTAATCCTCGAAAATAATTACTAATTTTGCGTATTATAATTGAATTAGACGGCACTGATTAAACGGCGTCAACGATTTTCTTATGGCAAAAGATAAAACAATGTACGTCTGCAGCAACTGCGGATACGAGTCGGCCAAATGGCTTGGCAAATGCCCTTCGTGTGGCGAATGGGATAGTTTCAAGACCATCAAGGTGAATGCGGACTATGGCACGCCTTCTGGTAAGACTACGGCTGGAGCACTACGCCAAAGTCGACAGCAGTTCAGCAGTTCCCCGACGGCCAACATTCCCAGACCACTCAAAGACATCTCCACCCTCGATGAGCCTCGCATCGACACCCACGACGCTGAGCTTAACCGCGTGCTTGGTGGCGGCTTCGTACCGGGCAGTATCATACTTCTTGGCGGCGAGCCGGGCATTGGTAAGTCGACGCTCACGCTGCAAACCATTCTCAAGATGCCCGAACTGCGCGTGCTTTACGTCAGCGGCGAGGAGAGCGCTCATCAGATTAAGATGCGCGCCGAACGCCTGAGCAGCAACATCAGCGACTCTGTTTACGTACTATGTGAAAACTCGCTCGAGAAAATCTACAACCATATTCTCGACATCCATCCCCAGTTGGTGGTCATCGATTCCATTCAAACCATCGCAACCGAGCAGGTCGATTCCTCGCCCGGCAGCATCTCGCAGGTCAGGGAGTGCGCGGCTTCATTACTGCATTTCGCCAAGGGTAGCGGCGTACCGGTGTTACTCATCGGCCACATCAACAAGGAGGGCACACTGGCAGGTCCAAAGATCTTGGAGCATATCGTCGACACCGTCATCCAGTTCGAGGGCGACCAGCACTATGTCTACCGCATCCTACGCAGCATCAAGAACCGCTTCGGCAGCACCTCGGAGCTTGGCATCTATGAGATGCGGCAAGACGGACTGCGCGAGGTATCCAACCCCTCCGAGCTGTTGCTTACCCAAGACCACGAAGGTCTCTCGGGTGTGGCCATCAGTTCCACCATAGAGGGCGTACGGCCATTTCTTGTTGAGACACAAGCACTTGTCTCCACTGCTGCTTATGGAACGCCACAACGCTCAGCTACTGGCTTCGACCAGCGTCGGCTCAACATGTTGCTTGCTGTTTTGGAAAAGCGCGTGGGCTTTAAGCTGGCGCAGAAAGACGTATTCCTCAACATCGCCGGAGGGCTGCGGGTAACCGATATGGCCATGGACCTCAGCGTCATTGCCGCAGTACTGTCGAGCAATGTCGACACCCCTATTGAAACCGGATGGTGCATGTGTGGCGAGGTGGGACTCAGCGGTGAGGTGAGACCAGTGAGCCGCGTTGAGATGCGCATTGCTGAGGCTGAAAAACTGGGGTTCACCGACATCATCCTTCCTGCCTACAACATGAAGGGCATCAGCACTGACAAATACAGCATCAAGATTCACCCCGTCAAGAAGGTGGAGGAAGCCCTGCGGGCCCTCTTCGGTTAAACAGCGGCTGATAATAATCAGATAAAACCGTCAAACAAAATACTTACACAAAAATGACTGAGATAAAGAAAGATAAAGTAATCATCGTCAGTGGCGGCATGGACTCCATCACCATGCTCTACGAATACAAGGACTCCATTGCACTGGGCATTTCGTTCAACTACGGCAGCAACCACAACGCCCGCGAGATACCGTTCGCTGAAATGCACTGCCATAAGTTGGGCATTCCCCACATCACCATCGACTTGGCTTTCATGCCGAAATACTTCAAGTCGAGCCTTCTCGAAGGCGCCGATGCCATTCCTGAGGGCAACTACGACGACGAAAACATGCGCTCCACCGTGGTGCCTTTCCGCAATGGCATCATGCTTAGCATCGCCATTGGCATTGCCGAGAGCAACGGATTGCAATATGTGATGATGGCCAACCATTCTGGCGACCATGTCATCTACCCCGACTGCCGCCCTGAGTTTGTGGGCAATATGTCTGAGGCTGCCAAGGCCGGCACCTACAACCACGTGGAAATATTGTCACCCTATACCAACATCTCCAAAGCCGACATCGCCCGCAAGGGCAAGGCACTGGGCATTGACTACAGTCAGACTTGGAGCTGTTACAAGGGTGGCGAGAAGCATTGCGGCAAATGCGGCACCTGCCGTGAGCGCCGTGAGGCGCTGCGCGAGGCGGGTATCGTCGATACTACAGTTTACGAAGACTAATTTGCGATAGCTATGGTATCGCGGTGCGATAGCTATGGTATCGTAGTGCGATAGCTATGGTATCGCGATGCGATAGATATCTTATCGCGAGACGCAACGATGGGGTTTTCAAATTTCATAGTAGCAGACATCCGAATATCAAAAAATATCTGTAACTTTGCTATCATGACGAAATGGAAGATCATCCTCTGCCTGACATTGATGCTTCATGCTGGATTCGATGAAGTTACAGCTGCTGAGATAAACGACTCGGTGGCTGTTGACTCGTTGGAACATAAACCAGTCAAGAAGCATAAAATCAGCAAGTTGCGCCGCATCATCAGAGGTTTTTCCTACATCGATACCGCCTACATTGAGCCCCAGGCCTACATCTATACGGTCATGTTGCAGAATACCAATACATTTGAGATTTACCACATCAGTGACCGTTCGGGGCAAGAAGTAGTGTTTGCCCCAAAGCCTTCCTACAAGTTGGGGCCTTACATCGGATGGCGGTGGGTCTTCCTTGGTTACACCATCGACCTAACCCATCTGAATGGCAGTGCTCGGCAAGACATCAATCTCAGCGTGTATAGCAACCAGATTGGCTTCGACCTCTTCTGGCGAAAGTCGGGCGATGACTACCGCATCAGCAGCGTCGACTTTGGCAAGGAATACAACACGAAGGCACTTCACAATGCCTCTTTCGACGGCTTCAGTTCGAGCGTGCGAGGCTTCAATATCTACTACATCTTCAACCATCAGCGCTTCTCCTACCCTGCCGCCTACAGTCAAAGCACCATTCAGCGCCGGTCACAGGGCAGTCCGCTGGCTGGCTTCGGCTACACCCGCCACAAGCTCGACATCAACTGGGAGAAGTTTTACGACCTGGCCAATGAGCGCCTTGGCGAAGGCTATCTCAACGACGCCATCGACACCACACTGCAACGCAGTCAGGTTGACTATACCGACTTCTCCATGAGTGGCGGCTATGCTTACAACTGGGTGTTCGCCCGCAATTGGCTCTTCGACATTTCCCTGCAAATGGCCGTTGCCTACAAGCACTCCAAGAGTGATGCGAGCAAGCAGAAACGCGGTGTCTTCCGCGAGTTCAGCTTCTCCAACTTCAATCTCGACGGCATCACGCGCATCGGTATCGTGTGGAATACAATGCGGTGGTACGCTGGCGCCAATGCCATCTTTCATGCCTATAATTACCGGAAGAGTCAGTTTAAAACCAACAACGTCTTTGGCAATGTCAACTTCTACTTCGGCTACAACTTTGGCAATATTCACAAGAAAAACAAGAAAACAAAATGATAAGTAGATCATTATTCGCAGTCCTTCTTCTGTGGGCTGCAAGTACCATTCCAACCTCTGCGCAAAGGGTGGATTATCAGAAAGCTGACTCACTGCGCGTGGTCAGTCTGTTCAAGAAAGCCAGCGGTCAGCAGCATTCAATGGGCAACTATATGGTGTTCTTCGGGCGTCAGCTGCGAGGTGTACCTTATGTGGCCAAGACCCTTGAGGTGAACAAGGAGGAACGGCTGGTGGTCAACCTGCGGCAACTCGACTGCACCACCTACGTGGAGACCGTTCTGGCGCTCAGCCGCTGCATGATGCAGGGCAAGCCCACCTTCTCCAACTATTGCACCCAGCTCAGGCTCATCCGCTATGCCCGCGGCGTGGTCTCCTACCCCACACGCCAGCATTACTTCACCTATTGGATAAAGCAAAACGTCAGCGACGGTATCGTGAAAGACATACAGTCGCCTAATCCACCTTTCACTGCCCGCCAGACGGTGAAAGCCAATTACATGACGACCCACGTCAGCCAGTATCCGCTGTTGGTGGCTCATCCGGCGTTTGTTGGGAAAATCAAGGCTATGGAGCAGTCGATTACGGGGATGAAGCCGCGCTATATACCTGAGCAAAACTTGAAGAATACCAAGTTGTTGCGCAGTACAGTTCACGACGGCGACATCATCGGCATCGTCACGACGAAGGCAGGTCTCGAGATCAGCCACCTCGGCATTGCCGTCTGGCATAAAGACGGACTCCACATGCTCAACGCCTCATCTATGTATCATAAAGTCGTAGAAGACAACAACTTGCTCTACACCTATCTAAAGAATAAGAAGACAAGCACCGGCATCAGAATTGCAAGGGCATACTAAGATTACGTAGTTATGAGTGAACCATTAGCAGAGCGCATGCGGCCGCGCACCCTCGACGACTACTTCGGTCAAGACCAACTCGTTGGCCCCGACGGCGTAGTGCGCAAGATGATAGAGCAGCGGCGTGTGTCATCGTTTATTCTTTGGGGACCGCCGGGGGTTGGCAAAACCACGCTCGCGCAAATCACAGCCAACGCCTTGAAGGTGCCTTTCTATACGCTGTCGGCGGTGACGAGTGGCGTTAAAGACGTGCGCGAGGTCATTGAGAAGGCCAAACAGGGGCGCTTCTTCAACTCGGCCTCGCCCATCCTCTTCATCGATGAAATTCACCGCTTCTCCAAATCGCAACAGGACTCTTTGCTTGGTGCGGTGGAGCGTGGTGTGGTAACGCTCATCGGTGCCACCACCGAGAACCCATCGTTTGAAGTCATCAGACCGCTGCTCTCCCGCTGTCAGGTATATGTTCTAAAACCATTAGATAAGCAAGCCCTTGAGGCGATACTTCAGCATGCCATCACGAAAGATGTAATACTCAGTCAGAAACACATCGAACTGAAAGAAACAGGCGCCATGCTGCGCTACTCTGGCGGCGATGCGCGCAAGTTGCTTAACATCCTCGAGTTGGTCACCGAGTCGGCTGAGGATGACCCTATCGTCATCACCGACAAGCGCGTTGAGACTATGCTGCAGCAGAATCCGCTTGCCTACGATAAGAAGGGCGAGATGCACTACGACATCATCTCAGCTTTCATCAAGAGCATCCGCGGCTCCGATCCCGACGCGGCGCTCTATTGGATGGCACGTATGATTGAGGGCGGTGAGGACCCACAGTTCATTGCCCGACGCCTTGTCATCAGCGCAGCCGAAGACATTGGTTTGGCCAACCCCAACGCCCTGTTGCTCGCCAATGCAGCATTCGACGCAGTAATGAAAATTGGTTGGCCAGAAGGGCGCATACCCTTGGCTGAGGCTGTGGTCTATTTGGCCACCAGTCCGAAGAGTAACTCTGCTTATATGGGTATCGGCGCAGCCCTGGAGGAGGTAAAGCGCAGTGGCAACGAGCCGGTTCCCCTGCATCTGCGCAATGCTCCTACACCACTGATGGCAGAGCTTGGCTACAAGGATGGCTATAAGTACCCCCACGACTATCCGGGCAACTTCACGCCACAGCAGTATCTGCCCAATGACCTCACCGGTAAACGCTTCTGGCATGCCCAACATTCGCCAGCTGAGGAAAAGCTCTATCAGCGCATGTTGAACTGTTGGGGTGACCGATATAAGTCGGAGAACAATTGACTCGAAAACAAAACAAAGCATAAGTATATCAAGCCATTGCAATGATGGTTTTCTCATTAAATTAAAAGATTATGAAGATTGTAGAACTTGACGGCTATGCAGCCAATCCAGATGATATCTCCTGGGAGCCGCTCAAAGCTTTAGGCGAGCTTACCGTTTATTCGCGCACCAAAGCCGAAGACGTGGTGGAGCGCGCAAAAGACGCAGAGATTGTATTAACCAACAAAGTAGTGTTCACCGACGAGGTGATGGCCCAGTTGCCGAAGCTCAAATACATCGGCGTATTGGCTACGGGTTACAACGTCATCGACGTCGAGGCTGCTCACCGCCGCGGCATCGTGGTGACCAACATCCCCGCCTACAGCACCGAAAGCGTCGTCCAGATGACGTTTGCCCAGATTCTGAACATCACCAATCAGGTTGGCCATTATGCCGATGAGGTACGCGGCAAGCGTTGGAGCAATAATCCAGATTTCTGCTATTGGGATACACCGCTCATCGAACTGTCGGGCAAAACCATGGGTATTGTCGGCCTCGGTCATATTGGTTCACGCGTGGCTCATGTTGCCCGAGAATTCGGTATGGATGTCTTCGCGCTCACCTCAAAAGACAGTTCGCAGTTGCCCGACGGCATTCAGAAAACAACCATTGACGGACTGCTTGGTGTGGCCGACATCCTCACGCTCCATTGTCCGCTGACCAAGGACAACTACCACATGATCAATGCCGAGCGCCTTGAGCAGATGAAGCCTGGTGCCATTCTCATTAACACCGCTCGTGGTGCACTTGTTGACGAGGCAGCTGTAGCCAAGGCTTTGGAGAGCGGACATTTAGCCGCTTATGGCGCCGATGTGATGGACGTAGAACCGCCGAAGGCAGACAATCCCCTGCTCGGTCAACCCCACGCTTTCCTCACTCCTCATATTGCATGGGCTACGAAAGAGGCGCGCACACGCCTGATGAATATTTGCGTGGCCAACGTCAAGGCCTTTATCGAAGGCCACCCAATCAACCGAGTCTGATCGACAATGAATATCCTCTCTGAACCTTTTTACGGCAACCTACAAACGACCATCGAAGTCCTTGGTACACTGGCTTTTGCCATTTCCGGTATCCGCCATGCTGCAGCCAAGCACTTCGACTGGTTTGGTGGCTTCGTGTGTGGCTTTGCAGTAGCCATAGGCGGCGGCACCCTGCGCGATGTTATGCTCAGGGACACCCCATTCTGGATGACCTCGCCAATGTATATCATCTGCACCTTCTTAGCCCAAGCCTTTGTCATTGTCTTCGCCAAATATCTGAAGCGGTTGGACAATGCGTGGTTCGCTTTCGACACCCTTGGATTGGCGCTTTTCACCATCACCGGTATTCAGAAGACGCTCTACTTCGGTTATCCTTTCTGGGTGGCTATTGCCATGGGCTGTATCACGGGATCAGCCGGAGGCGTCATCCGCGATATGTTGCTCAATAAGACGCCCGTCATCTTCCGCAAAGAAATCTATGCAATGGCTTGTATTGCAGGTGGCTTGCTCTATTGGCTGCTGACTTATCTGCATGTCAACAACATCGTCACCGTGGTGGTTACCTTCCTCGTCATCTGCATCATCAGGTTCCTTGCGGTGAAATATCATATCTCACTGCCAGTGCTCAAAGGAGAAAAATAGCGTTTCTTTTGTCCACATTGCGGAATTTTAGTAACTTTGCAAAGTTTTAAGGATGCCGTTCAAATGGAATGGTTTCGTAGCATTAAAATAATCTCATTATAATGAAAATTTCATATAAGTGGCTTAAAGAGTATGTTGACTTCGACCTCACACCGCAAGAGACAGCGGACGCGCTGACCTCCACAGGCTTAGAGGTTGATGCTTTGGATGAGGTTCAGGCCATCAAAGGCGGCCTCAAGGGACTGTATGTCGGAAAGGTGCTGACCTGTGAGCCCCACCCCAATAGCGACCATCTCCATGTAACGACTGTTGATCTTGGCAAAGGTGAGCCCCAGCAAATCGTCTGCGGCGCGCCCAATGTGGCCGCTGGTCAGAAAGTGATTGTAGCAGACCTCGGTTGCGTTCTTTACGATGGCGACAAGGAATTCGTCATCAAGAAAAGCCGCTTGCGTGGCATCGACTCCTTCGGCATGATTTGTGCTGAAGACGAAATCGGCGTAGGCAATAGCCACAGTGGTATCATCGTACTCCCCGACGATGCTGTCGTAGGCACGCCAGCCGCTGAATATTACCATCTTGAAAGCGATTGGGTGATTGATATCGACATCACCGCCAACCGTGCTGATGCCCTGAGTCACTACGGTGTGGCCCGCGACCTCTATGCATGGCTTGTGCAGCGTGGCTATAAGACGAACCTCCATCGCCCCGACTGCGATAAATTCCATGTGGACAATGAGGCGCTGCCCATCGATGTTGAGATTGAGAATACCGAGGCCTGCAAGCGCTATGCCTGCGTAAGCATCACCGACTGCGAGGTAAAGGAGAGTCCCGACTGGTTGAAAGAAAAGCTCGAGGTCATCGGTCTACGCCCTATCAACAACATCGTCGACATCACCAACTATATTATGATGGCCTACGGTCAGCCGATGCACTGCTTCGATGCCGACATGGTGAAGGGCCACAAGATTGTGGTGCGCACCCAGCATGAGGGCACCGAGTTTATTACCCTCGACGGTGAGAAGCATATCCTTGGCGAGCACGACCTGAGCATCTGCAATGCTGAGGAACCGATGTGTATCGCCGGCATCTTCGGTGGTAAGGGTTCAGGCACCTATGAGACTACACGCAATGTCGTGCTTGAGTCGGCCTACTTCCATCCGACATGGATTCGCAAGAGCGCCCGTCGCCATGGCCTGAGCACCGATGCCAGTTTCCGCTTCGAGCGTGGTGTTGACCCCAACGGTACCATCTACGCCCTTAAGCAGGCAGCTATCCTCTGTCAGGAATTGGCTGGCGGTAAGGTCAGCATGCAGATTAAAGATGTGTATCCAAACCCACTGCCCGACTTCAACGTGAACTTGAAATACGAGTATTGCGACCGTCTCATCGGTAAGCAGCTCGGCCACGATACCATCAAGCGCATCGTTACGAGCCTTGAGATGAAGATTAACGCCGAGGATGAAGAAGGCCTGCAGCTCACCGTTCCCGCTTACCGCGTCGATGTGCAGCGCCCCTGCGATGTGGTTGAGGATATTCTCCGCATCTACGGATATAATAATGTAGAAATCCCCACGATGCTCAAGAGTTCGCTGACCATCGAGAATGCTGAAGACAAAGAGCATAAGCTCGAGAATATTGTCAGTGAGCAGCTTGTAGGCTGTGGCTTCAACGAGATTCTTAACAACTCACTCACCAAAGAGAGCTATTATAATAAGGATGAGCTCAATGCCTATCCTTGGGCCAACACGGTGAAGGTAATGAATCCGCTGAGCGCCGACCTTGGCGTAATGCGTCAGACCTTGGTCTTCGGTGGATTGGAGTCGTTGCTGCGCAATATCAACCGCAAGCGCGACAACCTGAGCTTCTTCGAGGTGGGCAATGTTTATCATTACGCCCCCGAGAAAGACGACCACGATGCACCTATCTCAGCTTACTCACAGGAGTATAACATGGCTTTGTGGGTCACTGGTAAGCGGGTGCAAGGTTCATGGACTCACCCCGACGAGGACAGTTCATTCTATGAGCTGAAGGCTTATGTTCAGAACATTCTCAGCCGCGCTGGCGTGGCCGCTGGTCTTGTGGTGGAAAGCAAGACCGAGAACAACCTCTTTGCTTACGGCCTTACGCTGAAACTGCGCAATGGCAAGACATTGGCCGAATATGGTAAGCTCAGCCACAAGATTACGCATGAGATGGGCATTGACCAAGAAGTGTTCTATGCAGAGATCAACTGGACCGCTGTCGTCAAAGCCATCAAGAAGAATAAGATTGAGTTCAAGCACCTGAGCAAGTATCCTGCCGTCAGCCGCGACCTTGCACTGCTCGTTGATGACAGTGTAGAGTTCGCTCAGATTGAGCAGATTGCCCGTCAAACGGAGAAAAAACTCCTCAAGAGCGTTACCCTCTTCGATGTCTATCAGGGCAAGAATTTGCCAGCAGGCAAGAAGAGCTACGCCGTCAACTTCCAGTTGGAGGATGAGGAGCGTACGCTGACCGACAAGCAGATTGATGCCATGATGCAGAAGCTGGTGCACAATCTCACGACAAAGCTCGGAGCTGAGCTGAGGTGATTATGAGCTCTTGAGTTCTTGAGTTTATAAGTTTTTGAGTTCTTGAGTTTAAAGTAAATAGAATAAACAACATCATAATAATATCAAAATCCAATGGGAAGAGCATTTGAATACCGCAAGGCAACAAAACTGAAGAGATGGGGCCACATGGCCCGCACGTTCACCAAACTGGGCAAGGAGATTGCCATCGCAGTGAAGGCCGGTGGACCTGAACCAGAGAACAACCCTCGCCTGCGTGCTATTATTGCTACCTGCAAGCGTGAGAATATGCCGAAGGATAACATTCAGCGCGCCATCAAAAACGCAATGGGTAAGGACCAGAGCGACTATAAAGAGGTGACTTACGAAGGCTACGGCCCTCACGGAATCGCCATCTTGGTTGATACGCTTACCGACAACACCACACGTACGGTGGCTGATGTTCGCTCGGTCTTCAACAAGTTCAGCGGCAACCTCGGTACTACCGGCTCATTGAGTTTCCTCTTCGACCACAAGGCTGTGTTCACGTTCAAGACCAAGCCCGATGTGGAGATGGATGAGTTGATCCTCGACCTGATTGACTACGGCGTGGATGATGAATACGACACCGACGAGGAATCCGGCGAAACCACCATCTATGGTGCTCCGACGAGCTTCGGCGACATTCAGAAGTATCTTGAGGACAACGGCTTCGAGATTACGAGCGCTGAGTTTACCTACATCCCCAACGACCTCAAGGATCTGCCCGCCGACCAGCGTGAGACTATTGACAAAATGGTGGAGAAGCTCGAAGACTTCGATGACGTCCAGAATGTGTATACCAACCTTAAGCCTTCTGAGGACGACGCTGAGGAAGAATAAACAAGCTTACTAAGCTTTGCTTCATTGCAAAGCCTTGGTTCAGTAAAATAAAAGCTGCAGGTTCAACGCCCGCAGCTTTTTTATTAGTTCATCGAAGCATTTCAGATGCTTCAAGACTCTTCTTTTCTGGTGAGATAAGTCTCATCATTTCTGTTGCTTCAACTTATCGACATATGCATCGATAACTGCCACAGCTACGACATTGACCACATCGCGCACACTGGCCTCAAAGTCAGTGAAATGGATAGGTTTATTCAATCCCATCTGCACAGGGCCGATAATCTCGCAGTCGGGGTCAAGTGCCTGCATCAGTTTGTAGCTGCTGTTGGCCGAGCTCATATTGGGGAAGACCAACGTATTGACATTCTTTCCCTTGAGGCGGGTAAACGGATACTTATCATCGCGAAGCTCACGGTTGAGCGCGAAGTTGACCTGCATCTCACCGTCGATGGCCAGATCGGGGAAGTCTTGCTGCATCTTCTCAACAGCCTGATGCACCTTCACCGGTGAACCGGCTTCATCGGTACCGAAGTTGGAGTAGCTGATCATTGCAATCACCGGCTCGTTGTTGAAGAAGCGAACTGTGTGGGCAGAGAGCCTTGCCACATCGTACAACACATTCTGGTCGGGGTGGCGGTTGATCAAGGTATCGGCCAAATAGAAGACACCCTTTTTCGTGTTCAGGATATGCATTGTGGCGAAAGTGTTATATTCCTTGCGGATGCCAATCACCTCCTTGGCCACCTTAATAGTGTTGCTGTATTTGGTGTAAAGACCGGTGACGAAAGCATCGGCATCACCCTGTTCCACCATCGACATACCGAAGTAGTTGCGCTCATACATTTTATCATAAGCCTCCTCGAAGGTAACACCCTGACGGGCACGCTTCTCGGCCAGATGCTTAGCGTAAGTGGCGCGGTTGCCCTGCTCCTTGTCTGCACGCATATCCACGATTTCAACACCCGTCAAATCAAGCTTCAAGCGCTTAGCCAACCGGTTGAGACGGTCAGGATTGCCCAACAGAATTGGATGGCAGATGCCTTCCTGCAGTGCCTGGACAGCGGCCTTCATCATCGTCGGGTGACCGCCTTCAGCGAATACGACGCGCTGCGGATGGAGCGCTGCCGTAGAATGCAGCGTACGGGTGAGCTTCGTCTCCTGACCCAGCATCTCACGCAGATGATTCTTGTAAGCATCCCAATCGGTGATTTCGCGGCGGGCCACACCACTATCGATAGCAGCTTTGGCCACAGCGGCAGACACCTCGGTGATCAGACGGGGATCGACGGGCTTCGGAATGAAGTATTTAGGACCGAACTGCAGGTCATTGACATGATACACCTCGTTCACAATGTCGGGCACCGGCTGCTTAGCCAGATTTGCGATAGCCCTGACGGCGGCCAGCTTCATCTCCTCATTGATTGCCTTTGCATGCACGTCAAGCGCACCACGGAAGATGTAGGGGAAGCCTATGACATTATTAATCTGGTTGGGGTAATCCGAGCGGCCGGTCGACATCAGAATGTCGGGGCGGGCAGCAGTAGCATCCTCGTAAGAGATCTCAGGCACCGGATTGGCCAGCGCGAAGACGATAGGCATGTGAGCCATCGAGCGGACCATATCCTGCGAGAGCACATTACCCTTTGACAGACCCACAAAGACGTCGGCGCCCTTGATGGCCTCTTCCAGCGTGTGGATGTCGGTGCGGTCGGTAGCGAACTCAGCTTTCTGCTCGTTCACATGGTCGCGGCCCTTATAGATGACGCCACGCGAGTCAAGCATGACGATATTCTCGTGCTTGGCACCCAGCGCGCAGTAAAGCTTTGTGCAGCTGATGGCAGCAGCGCCAGCGCCGTTGACGACAATTTTGGCATCCTCAATCTTCTTGCCGGCGACCTCAAGGGCGTTCAGCAGACCGGCAGCCGAGATGATGGCCGTACCATGCTGGTCGTCGTGCATCACGGGAATATCCAGATTCTTCTTCAGACGGTTCTCGATATAGAAACATTCAGGCGCCTTGATGTCCTCGAGGTTGATGCCGCCAAACGTCGGCGCAATCTTCTCCACAGCCTCGCAGAACTTCTCAGGGTCCTTCTCGTTCACCTCAATGTCGAAGACGTCGATGCCGCCATAAATCTTGAAGAGCAGACCTTTACCCTCCATCACAGGCTTACCGCTCATGGCACCGATGTCACCCAGACCCAAAACGGCGGTGCCGTTGGAAATCACAGCAACCAGATTGCCTTTGTCGGTGTATTTGTAGACATCGTCGGGATTCTTTTGAATCTCGAGGCAGGGGAAAGCGACGCCAGGCGAATAGGCAAGGCTCAAATCAGTTTGTGTGCGATAAGGCTTTGTCGGCTTTACCTCAATCTTGCCAGGCCTGCCATTATGATGATAAGCAAGAGCGGCTTCTTTCGTAATCTTTACCATACTAACTTAATACTTTAATCGTTAATCTATGCCTTCTACTATGAGAACATAGCAATTCTGCTGCAAAATTAATAAAAACTATTAAATAGAATATAGTTTTTCCTTTTTTTTGTAATTTTGCAGCAAAAATAGCGATGGAAGCAACTAATAATCCTACTGAATACAAGCAATTCCTTTACAAAAAGGTAATCGAGGCTGCCAATGAGGCTTTCACCTCCAAGGGCATCCGAGCTGTGAAGATGGACGACCTGGCCAAAGCCTTGTCCATCTCCAAGCGCACGCTTTACGAAATCTTCGACGACAAGGAACAGTTGCTTTTGGCTTGCATAGAAGAAAATTCAAAGTGTTTTCGCGAACACATGGAGAAGTTTGCCTTGAAGAAGAACCCCTCCCCCATTGCGATTATTCTTGAGTTTTACCGCTTTCAGATTATCCAGCTCAACAATATTCGGCCGGAGTTCTTCGTCGACATCAACCGCTATCCGAAAGCCGTGAAATGGATCAACAACCATAAGGAGCAGACCCGCGACGAGGTGAAGAAGTTCTTCGACCAGGGAAGAAGCGAGGGCTACTTTGTTGATAACATTGATTTTGAACTTATCGCCATGGCCGGAGATGCAATCAGAGACTTTGTGATGAGGGCCAAACTTTTCCGCCAATTCAGCATGAAGAAGATCTTCCACGACCTCGTCTTCACGATTATCCGCGGCATTTGTACGCAAAAGGGCATCATGGAGCTCGACCACAATTTCGAGAAGATAAAAGCCTGATGCCCATTCGCATCTCAACGCAATTGTCATGAGAAAAGTAAAAGATTAAACTCATTGCTTTTCTTTATCTCACATTTAATTCGTAATTTTGCAACCTGTATATCATTAGGACATTGCAACAATAATAAATCAGAATAATAACCACAACTATGAGTAAGCAAACTGAGAAGATTAAAGAGCTCGTTGCCAAACGCGAAAAAGCATCTCTCGGTGGCGGTCAGAAGGCCATCGACAAGCAGCACGCACGTGGCAAATATACAGCCCGTGAGCGCATTGACATGCTGGTAGACAAAGGCAGCTTTGAGGAATACGATATGTTCAAGCTTCATCGTTGCCACAACTTCGGCATGGAGAAGAAGCAGTTTCTCGGCGACGGCGTCGTAGCAGGCTCTGCTACCATAGACGGCCGTTTGGTTTATGTCTATGCCCAAGACTTCACCGTCAACGGCGGTTCTTTATCTGAGACCATGGCTCAGAAGATCTGCAAGGTTATGGATATGGCCATGCGCAATGGTGCGCCGGTCATCTGCATGAACGACTCCGGTGGCGCCCGCATTCAGGAAGGCATCTCTGCTCTGGCCGGTTACGGTGAGATCTTCGAGCGCAACATCCTCGCTTCGGGTGTGATTCCCCAGATTTCCGCCATCATGGGCCCCTGCGCAGGTGGTGCCGTTTACTCCCCTGCCCTCACCGACTTCATCTTCATGACCGAGGGCACCAGCTACATGTTCCTCACCGGTCCTAAGGTGGTGAAGACCGTCACCGGCGAGGACATCGACTCCGAGCACCTCGGTGGCGCCAGCGTTCACGCCAGCAAGAGCGGTGTGACCAGCTTCACGGCCAAGACCGAGGAGGAGTGCATGGAGATGATCAAGAAGCTCTTGAGCTACATTCCTTCCAACAACACTGAGGAGGCTCCCCGCGTAGAGTGCACCGATCCCATCGACCGCAAGGCCGACCTGCTCAACGAGATTCTGCCCGACGACCCCAACAAGGCCTACGACATGTATAAGGTGATTACGGCAGTCACCGACAATGGTGAGTTCTTCGAGGTGCAGCCTAAGTTCGCCAAGAACATCATCACCGGTTTTGCCCGCTTCAATGGTCAGAGCGTCGGCATCGTCGCCAACCAGCCTGCAGCTTACGCCGGTGTGCTCGACGTCAACGCCAGCCGCAAGGGTGCCCGCTTCGTGCGCTTCTGCGATGCGTTTAACATTCCAATCGTCAGCCTCGTCGATGTTCCCGGCTTCCTCCCCGGTACCGGTCAGGAGTACAATGCCGTGATTCTGCACGGTGCTCAGCTGCTTTACGCTTATGGTGAGGCTACTGTTCCAAAGATCACCATCACCCTGCGCAAGAGCTACGGCGGCAGCCACATCGTCATGGGTTGCAAGCAGCTCCGCGCCGACCTCAACTTCGCTTGGCCAACCGCCGAAATCGCCGTGATGGGTGCCTCCGGTGCCGTAGCCATCCTCTGTGGTAAAGAGGCTAAGGCCATCAAGGAACAGGGTGGCGACGTCAAGGCCTTCCTCGCTGAGAAGGAGGATGAATACACCGAGACCTTCGCCAACCCCTATCAGGCTGCTCAGTTCGGTTACATCGACGATGTCATTGAACCCCGCAACACCCGCTTCCGCATCTGCCGCGGCCTTGCCCAGCTGGCGCACAAGCGTCAGTCGCTGCCAGCCAAGAAGCATGGATGCATGCCAATGTAAGGTTAAGTTCTTGAGTTCTTAAGTTTTTGAGTTCTTGAGTTTTTGAGTTCCAAGTTAGTAATTATCAATAAGAGAATGGATAAGAATATATATGCTGCGATTGCCATGGCCATCTATGAGTTTCAGGGCAATAATGTTCACGACAAGGAGTCGGGCATCATCACCATCAAACCCAAACAGACGCTGTGGGATGCAAAGCAATTATCATTCACCGCTAAACCATAAAGGATATGAATCAGTTTAAATATACCATCAACGGAAAGACCTACGAAGTTGAGATAGAAGACATTAACGAGTCGACCAACATCGCCAATGTAAAGGTCAACGGCGAGAGTTTCGAGGTGGGCATGGAGAAGCCGGCCGAGGAAGAGAAGAAGAAGGTTGTGCTTGGCAAGCTCGCTGCCGAGTCGTCTGACGATGCCCCTGTCAGTGCCGGCAACGTCAACACGGCCAACGCTGTCAAAGCTCCGCTGCCCGGAACCATCACCGCTATCAACGTAAAGGTGGGCGACGAGGTCAAGGCAGGCGACGCCGTCGTGGTGCTCGAGGCTATGAAGATGGCCAACAATATCGAGGCTGAGAAAGATGGCAAGGTGACCGCTATTTGCGTCAAAGTAGGGCAAAGCGTCATGGAAGATGCACCGCTCGTAGTGATTGAGTAACGATTCAGAATAAACTATAAAACGCCTGGTTTTGTGTGAATTCATGCAAAATCAGGCGTTTGTTTGTAATTTATTTTATACCTTTGCACCTAAATTAAGAATAAAAACCAAGTAATGGCCAAGAAAAGAGTTTTATTCATCAATCAAGAGATCGTACCCTATGTGCCAGCTTCAGAGATGGCCAACATGGGTCGTAACCTTCCGCAGAAGATGCAGGAAAAAGGGTTTGAGATCCGTACTTTTATGCCCAAATGGGGCAATATCAACGAACGCCGAGGACAGTTGCATGAGGTAATCCGACTTTCTGGATTAAACCTTGTCATCGACGATACCGACCACCCGTTAATCATCAAGGTGGCCAGCATCCCAGTTTCAAGGCTTCAGGTTTATTTCATTGATAATGAGGACTATTTCATCCGTCGTCAGTCGATGACTGAAGACGAGAATGGTGATGAATATACCGACAATGGCGAGCGCGCCATCTTCTTCGCCCGTGGTGTCTTGGAGACGGTCAAGAAGCTGCGCTGGGTGCCTGACCTCATCCAGTGTCAGGGCTGGATGGCTGGTGTCATCCCTCTCTACGTCAAGACGGCTTACCACGACGACCCCACCTTTGCCAATACCAAGGTGGTGACCTCGCTTTTCCACAATCAGTTCAAGGCCGACTTCGGCGACCGCTTCCCACAGTGCGTCACCTATGAGTCGGCAACCGCCGATCTGCTCAACAAATACAGCGGCAAATTCGATTTCATGGACCTCGGCAAAATGGCCATTGACTACAGCGACGGCGTCATTGAAGCCGGAGAGAATGTCAACAAGGAGCTGGTTGATTACGCCAAGCAGTCGGGCCGCCCCTTCCTCCCCTATCCGGGTGAGGATTACGCCAATGCTTATAAAGCATTCTACGACAAGCTGTTGGCCGAATAAGGTTCCCAAAACCATTTAATCCATTGAAGCATGAAAATCAAGACTATAACCTCGGTGTTGCTCGCTTGCCTCTTTATGGCGGCTTGCGATGACTCGACCGATACCATCGGCTCTTCGTTGTCCGGACTCACCGACGACATCAATACCGAGACCTCCTCTTTCAATGTCTCCAGCCAAACCATTGTCGCCGACTCGGTGCTGGCCAGAAACGTCACCGGCTATCTTGGCAAGGTGCGCGACCCTGAGACCAACGCCTACGTCACCGGCGACTTCATGGCGCAGTTCTATTGCCTGGAGAACTACCGGTTCCCCAATCTCAGCGACATCACCTACGTCGATGCCAATGGTACTGCTCACCGCGGCGTCGTCAGGGCTGACTCCTGCGAGCTGCGTCTGTTCTACACCAACTTCTACGGCGACAGCACCCGCGTGATGAAGATGACGGCTTACGAGATGGGCAAGACCATGAACGAGGACCGCAACTACTACAGCAACTTCGACCCGATGGCGCAGGGCTACATACGCACCGACGGCATTCACAAGGACAAGGCCTACACCCTGACCGACTTCAATGTGCCCGAGAATCAGCGCGACACATCCACCTACAGCCCCTACATCACCGTCAAGCTCAACGATGCTTACACCGACAAGGATGGCCGCAGCTACAGCAACTATGGCACCTACATCATGCAGAAGTTCTACGACAATGCAGCCAACTTCAAGAATGCCTACACCTTCCGAAACAATGTAGTGCCGGGCTTCTTCTTCAAGCATAAGACCGGACTCGGAAGCATGGCTTATATCGATGCCTCACAACTCGACGTCTACTATCACTACACACAGCAGGTAAGCGATACGGCTACGGTCAACGGCGTCACCCAGACCATCACCAAGGACTCTGTCTTCAATGGCGTCACCGTGTTCTGGGGTACTGAGGAAGTGCTGCAGTCAACGACCATCACCAACGACCGCAGCACTCTGGAGCGTCTGGCTGCCGACGAGAGCTGCACCTATCTGAAGACGCCCGCCGGACTGTTTACCGAGCTTACGCTGCCCGTTGACGAGATTACCAAGGGCCACGAGCACGACAACATTCTTTCGGCCAAGCTGTCGATTCAGCGCGTCAACAACACCGGCAACAGCGACTACGCCTTTGACGTGCCCAAGAATGTGCTGATGATTCCACGCGACTCCATCTACTCTTTCTTCGAGAATAACGAGATGTACAACAACCGCAACTCGTTCGTTGCCAGTTGGTCAAACTCTTCCACGAGCAATGCTTACGTGTTCAACAACATCGCCGGCATGGTGAATGCCATGGCAGCCGTTGACGAGAGCAAGCGGTCGGCCAACTGGAACAAGGTAGTGCTGATTCCTGTTTCATTGAAGACCACATCGACCTCCTCAGCGTCGACGTCGTCTTACTACTATTATTATTACTACGGATCAAGCAGTTCCACTTCGTCAACGGTCACCGGTTTGTCTCACAACATGGCGCTTACCAGCACGAAGCTCGTCAAGGGTACCACCTCTAACAGTCCGCTCAAGTTGAACGTCATCTACAGCCGCTTTAAATAACCCCATTCCATGGCTGACAATTTTCTTGAACGCCACCGCCGCGACTATGAGGAGCGCAAGCAGGCGTGGCTGAAAAACAAGAAGCACATGCCTCGGGTGAAGCGCCATCTCGAGAAGCCCGAGGATGAGGCGTACTAACGACGTTCTCTTAGGATAATCTCGCGCTTACTTTGTATTTCACGCAGATTCCGCTGATCTCGCAGATTAATGTTATACCTACGGATCTCGCAGATTTTTCTCAATACCGAGTCGTTCTCAACGCACAAAAGGCTGCCTCAATGCACAAGGGCGATAAGAAAAATCTGCGAGATAAAGGGTGGGGAGGAATCTGCGCAATCTGCGAGATCTACGTGAAAGAGAATAGCTCACGCATGAGATCTGCGTGAGTGAAACACCCTAAATCTCCGCGATTTCCCTCGGCTCGCTCACCAGTGTCGTGGCGCCGTGATCGATGAGGAACTGGCGGTCGCGGAAACCCCACAACACACTGATGCACGGCATACCACAGTTGCTCGCCGTATCAATATCCACATCGCTGTCGCCGATATACACCGCCGTCTCCGCAGGCATATCGAGCTGTCGCAGCGCCTCGAGCACTGTATCGGGCGCCGGCTTCTTGCGGATGTTCTCGCGCTCTCCTATCGCCACCTTGATCGTATCGCCAAAGAAGTGGCGCACCAACGCTTGCGTGGCAGCATAGAACTTATTACTGACCACGGCAACATGCTTGCCCGCAGCATTGAGCTCAGCAATCAGTTCCTCAATGCCATCGTAAGGTTTCGTGGTGTCCAGCGAATGATGCAGATAATGCTGCCGGAAGATGGCGTAAGCCTCGTCAAAACGCGGATTACTGTCGCCACCGGGAATGGCGCGGACCATCAGCAAGCGCACACCATTGCCCACAAAACGCCGCACCTCGTCAACCGTACGCCCTGGCATGCCACACGAGCGCAGCGCATAGTTGCAGCTCGCAGCCAAGTCGTTAATCGTGTTGAGCAGTGTTCCGTCCAAATCGAAAATATAAGTGTCGTATCTCATCATTCGTTGTTATCCTTCAAAAACCAGCTGCAAAGTTACATATTTACCGATGAACAACTAAAAGATATAACACTTTTTTTTGGTCATATCCTTGTTTTGGCGTAACTTTGCAAAGTTTTAAAAAGACATGGTCCCACGTGGCCACAATAATTAGATAAGACAAAAATGAAAAAGGATCAGAGAAAGAAGTATCTCATTCCCGCCGGAATCTGCATACTGCTGCTCATTGGACTTTGCTATTATTATTTCTTCACTTCGTTTACCGGTCAGAGCAAGGTCAACTATGTTTATATCGACAATGACGACAACTACGACTCATTAATACACAAGTTGGAACCCATTGCCTCGCGGCATAGCTTCCATGCTTTCTGCATACTGTCTCACCACAGCAACCTCAGCAAGCACGTACGCACCGGCCGCTACGCCATCACACCGTCGATGGGCGCCTTCACCACCTTCCGCCATTTCAAGAACGGACTGCAGGATCCCGTCAATGTCGTCGTACCCAGCGTGCGCACCATGCAGGACATGGCAGGCGCTTTGAGCAAGAAGCTCATGCTCGACAGCACCACCATCGTCAATGCGCTCACCGACGAGGCTGAGTGCCAGAAATACGGCTACGACACCACCACCATCGCCGCAATGTTCATCCCCAACACCTATGACTTCTACTGGGATACGACGGTCGACAAGCTGCTGGCAAGGATGAAGAAGGAAAACGACAATTTCTGGACCGACGAGCGCAAGCATAAGGCCGCCAACCTGCACCTCTCACCCGTTGAGGTCAGTACGCTGGCCAGCATCGTCGACGAGGAGACGGCCAACGACAAGGAGAAGCCGATGATTGCGGGCATGTACTACAACCGTCTGATGCTCCGCGATGCCAAATACCCGCAGGGCATGCCGCTGCAGGCTGACCCAACGATCAAATTCGCGTGGAAGAACTTCGCCTTGAAGCGCATCTACAACAACCTGCTCCACATCCACAGCCCCTACAACACCTACGTCAATCCCGGTCTGCCTCCTGGGCCTATCCGTGTGCCTTCGATTGCCGGCATCGATGCGGTGCTCAACATGGTTCACCACAACTACCTCTACATGTGCGCCAAGGAAGATTTCAGCGGTACCCACAACTTCGCCGCTACCTATGAGGAGCACATGGCCAATGCCCGCCGCTACGCTGCAGCGCTCAACAAGAGGGGCATCAAATAAGCCAACGACAGGGATATTTGCGATACCATAGCTATCGCGGTGCGATAAGATAGGTATCGCGCGGTGAAACGATTGCAATATTGCATGATTTCATTGCATTTGATTGCATTAGGTCGCCGCGACCTAATGCAATCAAATGTTTTACTTCGCGTACCTTATATAATATAGGAGAACACCATGATGACACAAAATCAACTCAACAACAACCACTCCGCTTGTCGCAACAACAACCACTCGGCTGATCATCTCCAGGCATTGGAGATTTACGGTAAGATCTGGCTTGTGGGCAGAGGCGTAGCCGAGGCGTTAATCACCTCAAGCACCGGGAAGAAGGATGCTATAAACATGAAATGGCGCCTACTTCACAGTAAGCGCCATTTCCTTCAATAGGCATTAGTCTTCCTTAAGGTAAAAAGATTGTATTCAGGATAACACTGCAAAGATAGTATCTTTTTTCTACACAGACAAATTATTTTCGTTCTTTTTGCAAGAAAAAAAACTGAGAACAAATGTTTATGGCGGAAATTGACTACCTTTGCACCGTACAAAACACTATAGCAAATGGAAATTGCAACGAATAGCGACAAGACTGAAAAGAAGAGTTTGAACTTTGTTGAACAACTCATCGAGGAAGACCTCGCTCAGGGAAAGAACGGAGGCCGCATACAGACACGCTTCCCGCCAGAACCCAACGGCTATCTTCATATAGGCCATGCTAAGGCCATCTGCATGGACTTCGGCGCAGCCGAGCGTTACAACGGTGTCTGCAACCTGCGCTTCGACGATACCAACCCTTCAAAGGAAACTACGGAATATGTTGAGAACATCCTGAACGACATCAAGTGGCTTGGATTCAAATGGGGCCATATCTACTATGCCTCAGACTATTTCCAGAAGCTGTGGGACTTCGCCATCTGGATGATTGAGAACGGCCACGCTTACGTGGATGAGCAGACGGCGGAGCAGATTGCCGAGCAGAAGGGTACGCCAACGACACCCGGTGTGGCAAGCCCCTACCGCGACCGCCCCATTGAGGAAAACCTCCGACTCTTCCGCCAGATGAACACCCCCGAAGCCGTGGAGGGATCGATGGTGCTGCGCGCTAAGCTCGACATGGCCAACCCCAACATGCACTTCCGCGACCCTATCATCTACCGCATCATCCAAACGCCGCACCACCGCACCGGAACCAAGTGGCACTGCTACCCGATGTACGACTTCGCCCACGGTCAGAGCGACTACTTCGAGGGTGTCACCCACTCCATCTGCACCCTCGAGTTTGTGCCTCACCGCCCGCTGTACAACAAGTTCATCGACTTCCTCAAGGAGTATGATGGCACCGCCAAGCAGGCACTCGACGACAACCGTCCAAGACAGATAGAGTTCAACCGCCTCAACCTCACCTACACCGTGATGTCGAAGCGTAAGCTCCACACCCTCGTCGATGAGCATCTGGTCAACGGTTGGGACGACCCCCGTATGCCGACGCTCTGTGGTATGCGCCGCAGAGGCTACTCGCCCGAGTCGATCAAGGATTTCATCAACTCCATCGGATACACTAAGTTCGACGCCCTCAACGATGTCGCCCTACTCGAGGCCGCCGTCAGAGAGGATCTGAACAAGCGCGCCACACGTGTATCGGCTGTGCTCGACCCCGTGAAGCTCGTCATCACCAACTACCCTGAGGGCAAGACCGAGCAGCTCGACGCCATCAACAACCCCGAGGATGAGACCGCAGGAAGCCACACCATCTCGTTCTCGCGCAACCTCTGGATTGAGCGCGCCGACTTCATGGAAGACGCACCGAAGAAATTCTTCCGCATGACGCCCGGAAAGGAAGTACGACTGAAGAATGCCTACATCGTCAAATGTCTCGGCTGCAAGAAAGACGCCAACGGCCGCATCGTTGAGATTGAGGCCGAATACGATTCCGAGAGCAAGAGCGGCATGGCCGGCGCCAACCGTAAGGTGAAGGGCACCCTGCACTGGGTCAATGCCGACGACTGCGTCAAGGCTGAGGTGCGCGAATATGACCGCCTCTTCTCCATCGAGAATCCGTCGGCCGACGACCGCGACTTCCGCGAACTGCTCAATCCCAATTCGCTCCACGTCTACACCAACTGCTACGTCGAGCGCTTCGCCGCAGCCATGCAACCCGGACAGTACCTGCAATTCCAGCGCACCGGTTACTTCATGGCCGACCCCGACACCACCACAGAGAAGCCGGTGTTCAACAAAACCGTCGGACTGAAGGACACCTGGGCTAAACAAAACAAAAAATAATTCATATCTTGAGCGACAACATCTTTCAAAGCAAAGCGTTTAAGAACAACCTCCATAAATACGAGTCGGCCCGTCTGTCGGGCGACTCCTTTTACCTGGAACCCGATGAACTGACCGACATCGCGGAATATTATCATTTGCACGGAAGATTAGACGACGCACTCGAAGCCATCGACACCGCCATTGAGATGTTTCCGGGCTCCACCGAGCCGCTGGCTTTCAAGGCTCGTGCCGCCATCCTCATGGGTAAGGATGCCGCCGAGGCCATGCGCTACGCCAATATGATTGCCGACAAGCACGACCTCGACTACTACTACATTGTGGCTGAAATCATGATTGCCGACGGCCGTATGGACGACGCCGAGAGCTACCTCGAGGAGAAGGAGAAAATAGTGGATGAGGACGACCTGACCGACTACTATCTCGACGTCAGTACCCTCTTTGCCGACTACGACGCCTTTGGGCTAGCCCAGCGCTGGCTCGACAAATGCGAGGACGACGACGAGGACGACTACATTGAGCTGCAGGCCCGCATCGCCCTGAGCAAGAGTGACACAGCGACGGCCAAGCGCCTCTATAACGACCTCATCGACCGCGACCCTTATCAGGTGGCCTACTGGAATGGGCTGGCTTCGGCGCAGTATATGGCATCGGAAATCAACGACAGCATCAACAGCAGTGACTACGCCCTGGCTATCGAGCCCGACAACAACGACGCACTGCTCAACAGGGGCAACTGCTTCATGGTATTGGGCAACTACGACGACGCCATGGTGAGCTACAAGCGCTATCAGCAGCTGCAGCCCAACAGCGAGGTAGCCGATATGGGCATTGCCGCCATCTACATGGCCAAAGGCGAGCTCGACGACGCCTTGCACCACTGGAAGGAAGCCGAGAGGCTTTGCCCGGCGCGGTCCAACAACCGCCTCGACATCTACCGCAACATCTGTCTGGTCTATGCGTCGATGGGGCTGTTTGGTAAAGCCTTCGAATACATCGACAAGATGAGGGGCACGATGGTTGCCAAACCGGCGGAGACCTTAGTGCTGCGGGGCTACATCATGCTCTTTGCCGACAATGTCGCTGAGGCCAAGCATTTCTTTGCCCTGGCCCTCGACGCCACCCCCGACGATGAGAAAGACAATACGCTCTACTTCATCGCCTATTGCTATTTCGACTGCAACTACATGCTGGAGGCCCACCGCCTCTTCCGTCGACTCACGCAGTCAGCCCATAAGTTTGAATTCACCGATCTCTGGGCCTATCTTGTGCGCACCGACTACGAGCTCGGCTTGCAGCAGGAGTTTCTGGCCGACCTGAAGAAGGCTACCGAGAAAAGCCCCTTCGGCACACAGCGCGAGCTGGCCGACTTCTTCCCCAGCGACCTGCCCATCAAGCAGTTCTGCGACTACGCCGCCAACCACCCCATCTCGAAAAAGAAAAAGTAAATACACCGTTTAACAACCGCAGTAATGGACATTTTATCAACACTTCTCAACAACCTCAACTATTACACGATCTTCATCTTGATGTTGCTGGAAAGCACGGTAATTCCTGTACCCTCAGAGTTCGTTGTCGCTCCTGCCGCCTACCATGCTGCCGCCGGCAACCTGCATGTCGTACTGGTCATCTTGGCTGCCACACTGGGTGCCGACATCGGTGCCAGCATCAACTATCTGGCTGGCTACTACCTCGGCCGCCCCATCATCTATCGTTTTGCCAACAGCCGCATCGGTCACCTCTGTCTTCTCTCGCAAAAGAAGGTGGAGAAGAGTGAGACCTACTTCAACGACCACGGCATGGTGGCCACCATCACCGGCCGCCTCATCCCCGGCATCCGCCATCTCATCTCCATTCCTGCAGGTCTGGCCAAGATGAGCTACTGGCGCTTCCTGCTCTACACCACCATCGGCGCCGGCTGCTGGCATACCATTCTCGCCCTCCTGGGCTGGTATCTTCACTCCTTCGTGCCCGAGGACCAATTAGACGAGGCCATCCTGCAATACGGCGAATACATCAAGGTGGTTATCATGGTGCTTGTCGCCATCGCCCTGGTCTACTTCCTCGCCAAATGGCTCATCAAGCGCCGCCGGAAGATTGAGACCGAAGACTAAACGCCGTTATTACCCCGAAACATAGGTCAGACCTTTGGAGGACTTGCTGAACATGCAGCTATTACAAAACATCTCTACGCCTGTGGCTCAGCAATCGTTGGTTACCCTACCCGACAGCTCGCATGTATGGCTTAATTCCACTTCCTCGCTGTCGTATTCGTCAGATTATGGTATCAACAGCCGCGATGTTTATTTAAAAGGTGAGGCTTATTTTGAAGTGGAGAAGAACCACGAGCTACCCTTCATCGTTCATACAGCTAACGATGACGTGCGCGTCACCGGCACTCACTTCAATGTCACTGCTTATGAGAAAAGCGGGCACTTCGAAGTGCAGCTTTTCGAGGGAGGCGTAACGCTGTATGACAATGCATCAAAGCAAACCGAGGCTGTGTTGAAACCCGGGCAGCGCTTTGTCAAGACGGATGGCGAGTCAAGCATTGAGCGGATTACACAAAGCCATTACCTCGACTGGAAAAACGGCATCATCGATGTGGAGGATGTGCCATTCCCCGACTTTATGGAGCGATTAAACGACTACTACAATATTCATATTGTCGTTACCAACCAACAGCTCATCAATTACCGTTGTACGGGTAAGTTCAAGATGAGTGAGGGAGTAGCCCACATCCTCGACGTCATTCGTATTGACCATCCTTTCAGTTATCGGCAGACGGGCAACACCATTTATATTGAATGATAAGCTGTCATTCAGCCACATGCTTGCACTTGCCGCTGAATTCGGTGAAGTCGACGCGAATAATGTTGACGCGGTGAAACGACTTCTCACTGTATTTATAACCGATAGCCTTGAACTCAGGCGAGAGCTTGTCGACAAGGAGGTGGAGGGCCCGCATCATCTCTTCTGGTGAGAGATGGATGTGGGCCTCGCCACGTAGAATGACGCTCTCGTACTCGGTGGTGAAGTTGCGGGGCAGCAGATGAACCCGCCCAATGATGCAGAACGATACTCGCGGATGCTGCTCCAGCGCCCTCAGCTTATGACCCTCGGGTGCACAGTGGATGTAGATGGAGTGGTCGCCATCCCACACGTAGTTTAGTGGAACGCCATACCCCGATCCGTCGACATCCTGCATCGACAGCACTCCATATTCACTCTCACGCAGCAGCTCCAAGGCCCGCGCCTCATCCATCAGCCGGTCTTGCCGCCGCACCGTATTATTGACGTATTTCATCTGCTCCTCTCCTATCATTTGTTATTTTATATAAGTTATCCAATCATTGTCTTCAAATCCTCATCGACAGTGGTGATGGTACCCAAGCCGAAGCTATCCTGCAGCACCTTCAATACACCGGGAGAAACGAAGGCAGGCAGCGTGGGACCGATATGGATGTTCTTCACACCAAGGCTCAGCAGAGCCAGCAACACGATGACAGCTTTCTGCTCATACCATGCAATGTTGAAGACGATGGGCAGGTCGTTGATGTCGGCAGCACCGAAGATCTCCTTCAGTTTGAGCGCCACCACAGCCCATGAATAGCTATCGTTGCACTGTCCGGCGTCGAGTACACGGGGAATGCCGTTGATGTCGCCGAGCGGCAGTTTGTTGTATTTGTATTTGGCGCAACCCGAGGTGAGGATGACCACATCCTTAGGCAGGGCACTGGCGAAGTCGGCATAGTAGTTACGGCTCTTCATGCGGCCGTCGCAACCGCTCATGACAACGAACTTACGAATGGCGCCGCTCTTGACAGCTTCCACCACTTTGTCGGCAAGGGCAAACACCTGGTCGTGGGCAAATCCACCGACAATCTCGCCGTGCTCAATCTCGTCGGGAGCCTGACAGTGGCGGGCCATCTCGATGACCTCGGAGAAGTCCTTGTGGCCGTCGGGGCGCGTAGCGATATGCTTCCAACCGGGGAAACCGGTGGAGTTGGCCGTGAACACGCGGTCCTTGTAATTGGCCTTTGGCGATGGCGGCACGATGCAGTTGGTGGTGAAAATGATGGGGCCGTTGAAATGGGCGAACTCTTCTTTCTGCTTCCACCAGGCGTTACCGTAGTTGCCCACGAGGTGCTTGTATTTCTTCAGCTCAGGATAGTAGTGAGCCGGCAGCATCTCACCGTGGGTGTAGACATCGATGCCTGTGCCCTCAGTCTGCTCGAGCAGGTCAGCGATGTCGTGGAGGTCGTGACCACTGATGAGGATGCCTGGGCGCTTGCCCACGCCGATGTTCACCTTGGTGACCTCGGGCTTACCATAGGCGCCAGTGTTGGCCTTGTCAAGAAGCGCCATGACGTCGACGCCATATTTACCCGTAGCGAGGAGCAGCTGCAGCAGGCTGTCGCTGTCGGCCTCTGGATTGGTGATGCCGGCCAGTGCCTCTGCCATGAAGCGCGTGATGTCGGCATTGCGCTGTCCAAGTCGGGCGGCATGCTCATAGTAAGCGGCCATGCCCTTGAGCCCCAACACGATGGTCTCTTTGAGCGAGCGGATGTCCTCATTGGCTGTGCGCAAGACGCCTTCGCGGTCGCCCTCAGCAGCATAGTCACTCTTCTCGCCGCCCCACTTCACCTCTTGGTAGTCGGGCAACGCCACACCACGCTGAGCGGCGATATCCAACAGACGGCGTTTGATGGTAAGACCGTTGTCAACCTTCTGCAGCAAAGCCGTATCATCGAAGTTGGCATTGGTGATGGTAGCGAAGAGGGCATCGACGATGAAGTCGTCAACAGCCACATCATTGGCATAGCCATTGTTTAACAGCTCATGATAGATGGTCCCTACGCCGCGGGTTACGCTGAGCAGCAGATCCATCCAACGGCTGGTCTCGGGTTTCTTACCACATACGCCACTCACGGTGCAACCTGTGCCCTTGGCGGTCTCTTGACATTGAAAGCAAAACATATTCATCATATCTTCGTTAAATAACCTTGTATTGATTTTTCTAATGCGATGCAAAGGTAGGCATAATCTAAAAGGGCTACAGGTCACATTTGTTACCCCATCGCGTTAAAAAAGTGTAAAAGGTTATTTCAGCTTCCGACTGTCGATAATCTCTATATTCCTGCCATCAATCTTGATGGCGCCCTCCTTCTCAAACTCTGAGAGCACACGCATGAGCGAGAATTTCTGTATACCCATGCTGTCGGCTATCTCCTGCCGGCTACGGAAGAGCACTATCTGCCGCGTCTTCTGCTCCATAGCCCGCTGAATGAGCAGGTTGGCCACCTTCTCGCGCACCGTCATCAGACTGAGCATGTTGAGTTTGCGGGTGAGGAAGGCGTTGGTATCTGAAAGCAGCGTAATGAAGTTGGCTTGCACGCGGCTGTCTTGGGCGAGTATCGTGCGGAAGGTCTCCTTTTGCCAGCGCAGCACCACTACGTTTGTAGCTGCCTGCACTGTGACCGGCATGGCGTTGTTGGTGGCGAAGATGAATGCGGGCGCCACAACGCGGCCTGGCGTCAACCGGCTCACCTCCACCTCCTTACCCGCAGGCGACGACATGCGGCAAGCCAGCGTGCCTTCAACCAAAATGTCGGCATAGCGGCAAGGCTGACCGGTGATGGCAAAGGGGTCGCCCTTGTCAAAGATCACCATACGATGGGTGTAGCCGGAAAGAATCTCACCGACTGTCTCCGCATCCATATCCCTAAACAATGGACACGAAAGGAGAACTTCGATATATTTACTTGAGTCCATATAGTGCAAAGTTAGCGATTTACATTAAAATAAATGCATTAATCTGTTGCCAGTCTCATTAGTTTTGCTTAGTTTTGCAATAAACGAACTTAACGACCTATCTCTGCCCATGCGATACTATATAACCTTTCTGCTGCTTTGCTTCTCGCTTGCCCTCCATGCACAGACCGACAACTCTTGGAAAGACTACCTTGACCACATCGGGCAAGGCGAGGATATCGACCGCGGACAACTGGAACAGCTCTACGACGACCTCGACGAACTTGCCAATACGAAGATAGACATCAACAGCTGCACGCGGGAGGATTTGCTCCGGCTGCCGTTTCTCTCTGATCAGCAGGTGATGGATCTTATGGAATACCGCTATAAGGTCGGGCGTCTGAATACTTACATGGAGCTGTACCTGGTGCCTTCGCTTGACCGCAATACTATTCTTCTGCTGAAAGACTTCCTCGTTTTCTCAGCCGCCGCATCACCCGACTCCATTCCATCCTTGCGTAAGGTGCTGCAATATGGAAAGCATGAGTTGGCCGCCGACTTCAAGCTGCCTTTCTACGAACGACAGGGCGATAAGAATGGTTACCTCGGATACAAATACCGTCATTGGCTGCGCTACACCTTCAACTATGGGCAGCAGGTGAAGGTTGGACTCGTGGCCTCGCAAGACGCCGGTGAACCGTTCTTTGCCGGCGACAACAAGATGGGGTACGACTACTACAGTTTCTACTTGCTGCTGCGCGACATGCATCGGCTAAAGGCGCTAACTATTGGCCACTACCGTCTGCGCTTCGGTATGGGGCTCATTCTGAACAACAGCTACGGCTTCGGTAAACTCGTCTCGCTCAGTAACCTCTATGCATCGACCAACTATATCAAAGGCCACAGCAGCCGCTCTGAGGCCAACTACCTGCAGGGCATTGCTGCGACCATTGATTTGGGCAAGGGCTTCAACCTCACTACCTTTGCCTCCTACCGCAAGATTGACGCCTCGCTGGGTAAGGATTCGTCATCGGTGGTGACCATCCTGCGCAGCGGCTACCACCGCACGGTGAGCGAGATGCAACGACGGAGAAACACCAGTGAGACGCTGCTTGGCGGCAACCTCCACTTCTTCAGCAATGGCTTCCACCTTGGCGCCACCGCTTTCTATACGCGGTTCAACCGAATGCTCGCCATGAACAGCGGCGCCACTTACCGTCAGTGGTATCCTAATGGGCAGTCGTTTTGGAATGCGAGCATTGACTATGGCTACGTGAGCAACCGACTCAATATCAGCGGCGAGACGGCCACTGGCGACTGCCGACAAGTGGCGACAATCAACACGGTGAGTTACCTGCTCAACTCCAAGCTCTCGCTCATCGCCTTGCAGCGCTACTACCCTTACCAGTTTTATTCGCTTTATTCGGAGAGCTTCGCCGAAGGCGGGTCGGTCAACGACGAGAGCGGCGTGTTCGTCGGCGCCAAATGGCAACCATGGCGAAACAGCGAACTGCAGGCTTACACCGACATTTCTTACTTCGCATGGCCAAAGTATGGCGTCAACGAAGCCTCACACCGGTGGGATAACTTCGTTCAATTGATGGTCACCGGCAAGCGGTGGGGCTTTACGGCGCGCTACCGTATGAAAATGAAGGAGGTCAACAACAGCGACAACACAGCGCTCGTCCAGACCTATACCCATCGTGGTCGGTTAGCTTGCACCTATACTGGCGGCGCCCTGAGTTTGAAGTCGCAGGCCGATGTAAGCTATTTCACCGGCAAGGGGTCCAGCAACGGCTATATGTTCACCCAAAGTGCAACATGGGAGAAGCGTTGGCTGAGGCTCATGGCCTCATGCGGTTATTTCGACACCAGCGATTATGAAGCCCGCGTCTACAGCTTTGAGCCAGGGTTGCTCTATAGCTTCTATTTTCCCTCTCTCAACGGCCAAGGAATACGCATCACCTTAAACGCGCGCGCCAAGCTCGGCAACAACCTTCTTGTCGTCGCCAAGCTTGGCAGCACTCATTATTTCGACCGCAGCACCATCTCTACAGGTTTGCAGGCCATCAACGGCGCTACACAAACCGACCTCGAGCTACAGGTCAAATGGAAATTCTCAGCTTATAAACAGCAATGACACTTGGGATTGCTGACGGCTGACGATTGGATTACTCCAATAGCTGACATTGGATTACTCCAATATCTTCGTCATATTCAACGACGAGATTTGCTGGTCAGGATTGATCACAGCCTTTACCTTGTAGTTGGCATGATGCTCCTTGTTGGGGTCGGTGCGCTCAATGTCTTGCGTAGCAGAGAAGGAGACGGAGTATTCATATTGCTCGTCGCCGATTTCCTTCTTGTCAATCTTCAGATCATTACCCAGACGCCAGTTCATGTTGGTGATGTCGTCTTTATAAATCTTATCCATGAAGGTCACTGCATCAGCCTGCGTGGCATCAGCCTTGCCAAGGAAGGAGGTCATCAGCGGAGCTACAGCAGCCTCGAGGTTGGCCTCATTGCGCGAGTTGATGGCCTGGAAGAAGCGGCGAAGCACCGACCTCACCATCGTCTTTTCCTCGGGCTGCACGGTGCTGGCCTTCAACTGGCGAAGGGCGTTTTGCGCCTCGTCAACATGGTCGCCGTTGGCGTGCTCATCGAGATAAGCCTGAATGGCTTGGATGGTGTTGGCGGTCTCAGCCTGCGACCAGTCGATGGAGTCAATCTTGCGCTCTGCCTCCGCCTTATGCTCCGAGTCAGGGTGGCTGGAAATATAGTCGAGCAACGCCTGACGGGTACCGCTGACCACAGCATTGTTCCACTCGTCGTCTGCATGCTGAATGGCGTCGAGTCGGGCAGTGACTGCGCTGATGTGAGACTCAGGCGCATCGCGGTAGTTGTCGAGATAAGTCTGCAACACAATGGGGTCATCGCTCTTCATGGCGAACTCGTAGGCTTCCTCCTCTTTCGACGACTTGGCGTTGTTGTAGAAATAGAAACAGATGCCGCAAACGAGCAGGGCGAACACCAATCCGACGATGAGCGGCGTATGCGACTTGCGGGGCTTGTTGCCGTCGGAAGATTTATCGGTTACAGGAGCTGTTGGCTTTTTCGGCGGCGTAGGAGGCACCTGCGTGCGCTGACGAGGCGGCACTGTTGACGACTGATGAGCAACCGGCTGCTGAGCGGCTGGGCGTTGGGGAGCGGATTGCTGTTGAGAAGCAGCTGATTGCTGAGGAGCAGATTGCTGGAAAGAAATTGGCTGACGAGGTGCTGATTGCTGAGCAGCTGACTGCTGAGTAGCTGCAGAGCGGCCGACAGTCCCCGAGAGACGCGTCAGATGGTGGCAGTTGGGGCACATCTCCTCATCGAGAAAATAGATCTCTCCACACTCCGGGCATTTAATAATCTTTCCCGCTATCTCGACACCGCAATTGGGGCAAACGGGTGCCTTATCGCTTATTTGACGTCCACACTCCGGACATTTGATCATTGCCATAGCTTATCGTTGTATAATAATAATGTTGTTGATATTTGATTTCTTATGAATGAAGTTCTCGTTGTGTCAGTGGTGGCGGAATCTAATCTCACGCAACTTATGCTTGCCCATGAACCGACTCTTATCCACATAGCCGTTGATACCGTCGAGGTGGCCCTTGCCAGTGTATTGCCACATGATGAATTCAAAGCCATCGTTGAGCACCGGTTCAGAACGCGTGTATTGGGCAATCATCACCTTGTAGCCATCCAAGCGGCCCGACAGATTGACGTTGTAGAAGTTAGCGTAGGTGTAGAGCAGTGGTTTCTGCTTATACGCCTTCTCCACCAGATCGAGGAACTTGAACAGTGAGTCGCAGAATTCTTCCTTGCCCAATCCGCTGCGCGTCTCTATGTCAATCATCGGCAACAAATCCTGATCACCGGGGCGGCACTGGGTCATGAAGTTGGCCAACTGCTGCTCCTGACTGATTTTAGGACGATAGAAATGGTAGGAACCCACCTTCAAGCCATAGCGGTGAGCCAAATCGATATTCTGCTTGTATTTATCATCAATGCGGTCGCCGCCTTCCGTGGCCTTGAGATAGACGTAAGCCATCTTCGTATCGCCCACCGTCTCCCAGAACACATTGCCCTGATAGTGGCTCAGGTCGATGCCGTGGATGTGGCGGCAGGTGTCCTCACACTCCACATGCGACTGGGCAAAGGCACTGCAGAGGCTCAGCAGACTGACGACGAATAATATAATGCGTTTCATAATTGCAAAGTTACAAAAACTATTTGTCAAAGGCCACCCTACTCCTCAATTTCCTGCAATGAGCGGGCAAAGTTGTTGAAGTAGTTACTCACCGTCTCTATCGGTGCGTAAGCCAGGTAGCGCAGACTACGGCGCAGGTTGCGGCGCAGCAGCGTGGAGTTGTTGGTCACGAATCCGGAGCGGTTTTGACGGAAATGCCACTCTTCGGCAGTGTCGTTGGCAGTATGGGCCACCGACCGCATGACAAGCTTATAAGCATTGGGCTCCACCCTACTGACGAAGGGAACCTCGTCTTGACTGAACTGGAATACAGCAATGAGCATGCTGCCCTGCAACTGGGCCATACGCCGCATGTGGAGCTTCAAAAGCCAGCGGTCCAGCTTCACGAAGTCAACTTTATCGCCCTTGGTTCTCAAGTAGCTGCCGAGTTGAAGCAAACCACGCAACATGGTGCCATGATTGAGCATACTGCTCACGGTGGCGACAATGATATCGAGCAAGTCCAAGGCACCGCGGTTGGTGTCGATGGCATGCAGCTCTTTCTCTCTGATGCGCTTCAACCGGCTGTTGAGCAGTCGGTTGCTCAGCGTTGGCTTCATCTCCAACACCTCGGTCGGCGCCGCATCGGTCAGAAAATCTTGAGGTATCGTCTCCCGCTCGGTAGCATCAAGACGAGCCATACCCTTCACCGCTAAATCCTCAACATGCTGCACATGCGCCATCTGCCCAAGCCGGCGCCATTTAAAGGCCGACATAGGCTCCACAGGTTGGTGCTCGGTCTGAACACCCGACTGCAGCAGTTGGAAGAAATTGCGTGTGATAATGTCCATGATTTATGAATATCTTTTCGGCAACCGCAATACGATAGCACCAATCGAGACCACACCAATGGCCATTGGATAGTAAAGATAAGGAATGATCTGCATCGGACTGATATGAGCCAGACCGGCGGCCAGCAGCATCTGAACGCCGTAAGGAATCAGGCCCTGCACCATGCACGAGAAGGTGTCGAGGATGCTTGCCGCCTTCCGAGGGTCGACGCCATACTGCTCACTGATTTTTTTGGCAATATTGCCAACGGTGAGGATGGCAACGGTGTTGTTGGCCGTACAGAGGTTAACCAGACTCACCAGCGCCGCGATAGCACCCTCGGCGCCACGCTTGCCATTGACGTGGCGCGTAAGTCGACTGATGATATAGTCAATGCCGCCGTTGGCTCTGATAATCTCAAGCATGCCGCCGGCCATCATAGCGATGACAATGAGCTCACCCATTCCGACAATGCCTTTGCCCATGGCGTCAAGCCAACCGTAAAAGCCATAGTCGCCACCAGCCATGCCAATGATGCCGCAGAGCAATATGCCTGTCACCAAGACGGCCATGACGTTGAGACCACAGATGGCGGTAATCAATACGGCAAGGTAAGGAAGAACGCGAATGTAACTCACGTCGCCAACATGAGCCGGAGCCGCATAGTTCCACCCCATCAGCGCATAAATCACCAATACCACGATGACAGCAGGCGTAACGATGAGTGAGTTGACCTTGAACTTATCCTTCATCCGACAGCCCTGCGTCTGTGTGGCCACCACCGTAGTATCGGAGATAAACGAGAGGTTATCGCCGAAATAGGCGCCGCCAACGATGGCAGCCGTCAGCAGTGCAATGTTGTCCCCTGTCTGCGTAGCGATGCCTGCGGCTATAGGAACCAAGGCCACAACCGTACCCACGCTGGTGCCAATAGAGATGGAGACGAAGCAGGCAGCAACGAAGAGACCCGGCAAAAGCAAAGCCGGTGGCAATGCAGCCAGCGTCAGGTTGACAGTGGCATCGATGGCGCCCATGCTCTTAGCCGACTGCGCGAAGGCACCAGCCAAGACATAGATCCAAAGCATCAGCAATAAGTTGGGCGTACTGGCACCACGACTATAGATGTCGATGCGGGTCTTCAGCGTGAAGCGACCAGATATGACAATGGCATAGATGCTGGCAATCAGGAAGATAACCGTCATCGGCACGCGGCTGAAGTTGCCCGCGATGATGCTCAGACCAAGATAGAGCAGTATGAAGACCAGCAACGGCGACAGCGCCAGCAAGCCCTTGCGGTCGGATAAAGGCTGCTTCAAGCCATCGGTTTCTTGTGAAATATTATCTTTTGCCATAACTCATGATTAAAGTTGACGACGCAGCAACTACAGTTGGGTGCGACGGTAGAAGTCCACATTCTCGCGTGTAAGCAGTTCAATGGGCATGTAGTTGACCGGTTGAATCTTTTTCTTCAGTACGATAGCCTTGAAAAGGGCATCCATCGAACTGTAGCCCTGCTGATAAGCATGCTGCGCGATGAGGAACGAGATGCTGCCCTGACGCAGGCACTCCGCGTTTTTCTTCACCATGTCGTAGCCCATGATCTGGGTTTCCCTGCGGTTGGTGCGCAGCAGAAAGTCACCCATGACATGCGCCTTCGAGCCCAGCGTGATGCAATGGTGGATGTCGGGATGGTCTTTGAAGAAAGCTTCCAACAGGCTGTCGTATTGCTGTCGGGTGCCATCGAAAGGCAATTCGATGGTAATAATCTTCACAGCAGGGAAATGGTCTTTCATGTAATGGCGAAGGCCCACCTCGCGGTTATCCTGCTGCTTGCTCACCACGCGTCCGTTCTTGGTAATTTTCATCAAGGCAATTTCCTTGTCGTGTGAGGCAATGAGCATCAGCATGCGCGCAGCGAAATAACCACTGCAGAAGGAGTCCTGTCCAAAGAATGACAATGGCTTGAGGTCGGGCATATACGAATCGAGCAATACAAACGGAATGTGGCGGGCATGCAACTGGTCGGTAAACTGGCGCGTCAGCTCCAAGTCGACCGGCACCAGCACCACACCGTCAGGATTATTGGCGAGACACTGCTCGGTTTGCTCAACAAACGAACTATCCTCGAAGCGGCGATAATAGAACATGTCGACGCTGATATTGAAGTCCTTACGCGTCTCCACCTCCATCCTCACGCCTTGCTCTATCTCTTCCCAATAAGCCACCTGCTCGTGTTTGGGCAACACCAGACTGAAATGGTAGGAACGGTTGTAGGCCAATGCCGAGGCATAGACATTGGGCTGATAGTTTTGCTCCTTCAGCGCTTTTTCCACTTTCTCACGCGCCTTGGCCGAGACATTCGGACGATTATGCAGCACACGGTCAACGGTGCCAGCCGAAACACCGGCGAAAGCCGCAATATCTTTGATGGTAATCTTTTCTGCCATATCTTCTGTGTATTGTGTATGCAAAGATATAACTTTTTACACAACCCGCAAAGGCTATCCGATAATAAGAAACAAAAAAAGTTGCAGCCCAATCATGTCGGACTGCAACTCACGTCATAGTTATAAAATTCTCTGCATTAATTATGCAAGCACGACTTTTCCGCCGTCACCCTTGAGCTTGCCCTCTTTCAGGAGCCAGCCAATGCCCAGCAGAACCTCGACCTCAGACTTGCCAGTGAGCTTCACCAGCTCTTCAACAGTCTTGGCCTCACCAGCTGTGTGAAGTGCCTCATAAACGTCACCTGCACGGAAACCAGCGTTTACTGCATCAACGAAAATTGCTTCCTTCTTGCTTGCAGCTGCCTTCTTCGTAGCGACTTTCTTCGTAGCGGCTTTCTTCGGGGTTGCCTTTGCGGCAGCACTCTTTGTAGCTTTTCTTTCTACCATAATTTAGTAAAATTATTGAACCTTAATAAGAACTATATTTTTATCCATTAATTTCGTTGCAAAAATAATCAATTTATTTCAATCCAATAGCATTATGACAAGTTTTTTCTCACTATTTTCACATGATTTTGGACTTAATGGAATATTTATTGATTTGTATCAATGATTTTGCCTTGTTTATGCCTGATTTATAGCAAGTAGGAACGATAAACAACAGGATTGTATACTACAAAAATCCCGGACTCACCCTACATGGCAAATCCGGGATTGGATATAATTGTGTGAATTGAGTACTACTTTTGCTTCAAGTCGACTTTGATCTGCAGTTCATCCAACTGTTTCGGATCGAGCTCGGAAGGTGCATCAAGCATCACATCGCGGCCACTGTTGTTCTTCGGGAAAGCAATGCAGTCGCGGATGGAGTCGAGACCTGCAAGGATGCTGACGAAGCGGTCGAGACCGAAAGCCAAGCCAGCGTGAGGTGGTGCACCGTATTTGAAGGCATTCATCAGGAAGCCGAACTGCGCCTCAGCGCGCTCCTTGGTGAAGCCGAGAACCTCAAACATCTTCTCCTGCAAGTTGGTATCGTGGATACGTAGGCTTCCGCCGCCGACCTCAATGCCGTTGCAGACAAAGTCGTAGGCCTTGGCCCTCACCTGCTCAGGATGCTCGTCAAGCAAAGGAATGTCGTCGGGGTTGGGCATGGTGAAAGGATGGTGGGTAGCCATGAGGCGCTGCTCCTCATCGCTCCATTCGAAGAGCGGGAAGTCGATAATCCACAGGCACTTGAACACATTCTTGTCGCGCAAGCCGAGACGGTCGCCCATCTCCAGACGAAGCGAGCACAGCTGGATGCGCGTCTTGTTGGCGTTGTCACCCGAGAGAATGAGCACCAAGTCACCATCTTTGGCACCGGTGGTCTCCTTGACTTTCTGCAGCTGCTCGGGCGTATAGAACTTGTCGATAGAGCTCTTCACCGTTCCGTCGCTCTCATATTTAATATAGACAAGGCCCTTGGCGCCCACCTGCGGCTTCTTCACGAAGTCGGTGAGCTCGTTGAGCTGCTTGCGGCTGTAGTTAGCGCAGCCAGGTACCACGATGCCACCGATATAGTTGGCCTCATTGAACACCGAGAAGCTACCGGTGCCCTTGAGGTCGTCCATCAGTTCGACGAACTCCATGCCGAAGCGCAGATCGGGCTTGTCTGAACCGAAGCGGCGCATAGCCTCTTTCCATGTCATCTGCTGCAAGGGCTTGGGCAGGTCAACGCCTCTGATTTCCTTGAACAGCATGCGACACATCTCTTCAAACAGATTGATGACATCATCCTGATCGACGAAGCTCATCTCGCAGTCTACTTGGGTGAACTCCGGCTGGCGGTCAGCGCGCAGATCCTCATCGCGGAAGCACTTTGCAATCTGGAAGTAACGGTCGAAGCCAGCTACCATGAGCAGCTGCTTCAGTGTCTGCGGACTCTGCGGCAGGGCATAGAACTGTCCGGGATTCATACGAGAAGGCACCACGAAGTCGCGCGCGCCCTCAGGCGTTGAGCCGATGAGAACAGGCGTTTCCACCTCAATGAATTGCTTCGAGTCGAGGAAGTTACGGATGAGAATGGTCATGCGGTGGCGCAGCTCAAGGTTCTTGCGCACAACTGGCCGTCTCAAATCAAGATAACGGTATTTCATGCGGAGGTCGTCGCCGCCGTCGGTGTTATCCTCAATGGTGAAAGGAGGAATGAGTGATGGACTGAGCACGTTGAGGTTCGAGACGATAATCTCGATGTCGCCGGTGTCCATCTTGGCGTTTTTGCTTTGGCGCTCCGAAACCTTACCGGTAGCCTGAATGCAATATTCACGGCCGAGCTTATTGGCCTGCTCCCACAGTGCCTTGTCGGCAGCCTCGTCGAAAACGAGCTGCGTAATGCCATAGCGGTCACGGAGGTCAACGAAGGTCATTCCGCCCATTTTGCGGGTGCGCTGCACCCACCCTGCGAGCGTCACTTCCTTGCCCGCATCGGAGAGCCGCAACTCTCCGCAAGTATGTGTACGATACATAATAAATAATGTAATAGTGTTTATTTGGTACAAAATTACAACTTTTTATTGATACAGTGAAGCCACAACCAAAGAAGGTTTGAAAATTATGTTAAATCAACGCACTTTATGATAAAACCACGAAACTTTTCTTACTTTTGTACGTCTTAAGATAAACAAGATAAATCAATAGATATGATGAAAAAGTTACTTTTGATGGCTGTTATGCTCGTTGCCGGCTTGACCACGACGTTTGCTCAGGCCAAGATTGAGTTCGACAAGCTTACGAATAATTTCGGTACGTTCTCAGAGTCGACACCCGTGCAGAAATGCACCTTCACGTTCACCAACAAGGGCGACAAGCCGCTCATCATCAATCAGGCTGTTGCCAGTTGCGGCTGCACGGTGCCCACTTACACCAAGACACCAATCAAGCCCGGAGAGAAAGGCACCATCAGCGTCACCTATAACGGCAAGGGCAAATTCCCCGGCCACTTCAAGAAGACCATCACCATCCGCACCAATGGCGTTCCCGAGATGACGCGGCTCTACGTGGAGGGCGTCATGGAGGAGGCCAAGAAGTGATTGACCACTCCTCCTGACCCTATCTCAGTCGTGTTTGGTTTTCGATACTATTAACAAGACAAGGTGGTAATACTTCATCTCATTGAAGCATTACCACCTTTTCTGTTAAATTGACAAATACTTTTGTAGCCTTTGAAAAAAAGCGCTACATTTGCAGTCAGCACCTAAATAACATTCAATCTATAGAAATCTCATTATGCAAGAAACTGTAAAGAAAGTGTTGACCGGCGATTTCAACAAAAAGAAAGCCTTCTGGTTCTTTTTGACAGCCGCAGTGACCTTAATCGTCTGGAACTTGCCCTCCTCATGCTTCGGCATAGCCGGGCTTACTGTCGTTCAGCAGCGCGTCATCGCCATCTTCGTCATGGCCGTCATGCTGTGGTTGACCGAAGCCATTCCGGCTTGGGCCACGTCTGTGACCATCATCTTCGTGTTGTTGTTCTTCGTGAGCGACTCGTCGTTTAAATTCATGCAAGGCACCGAGGGACAATACGGACAGCTGCTCGACTCGGTGGGTATTATGGCCTGCTTTGCCGACCCGACGATCATCCTCTTCCTTGGTGGATTTATCCTCGCCATAGCCGCTACCAAGTCGGGACTCGACGTGTGGATGGCCAAGACGATGATCAAGCCCTTCGGCCATAAGAGCGAGAATGTGCTGCTTGGTTTCTTGCTGATTACCGGCGTTTTCTCGATGTTCATCTCCAACACCGCCACGGCTGCCATGATGCTCACCTTCCTCACGCCAGTGTTTAAGGCATTGCCCGCCAACGGTAAAGGCCGCATCGCCCTGACGATGGCCATTCCTATCGGCGCCAACCTCGGCGGTATGGGTACGCCTATCGGCACGCCTCCTAACGCCTTCGCCTTCAAGGTACTCAACGACCCCACGGGTATGAATATGGACATCAGCTTCGGTCAGTGGGCTGCAGTGATGGCTCCGCTCGTTATCGTGCTGCTGATTATCGCTTGGCTGCTGTTGCGCAAGCTCTTCCCCTTCACGCAAAAGACCATCGAACTGCAGATTGATGGCGATATGCACCGCAACTGGCGCACCGTCGTTGTTGCTGTCACCTTCATCATCACCATCTTGCTCTGGATCTTCGGCAAGAAGCTTGGCATCAACGCCAACACTGTTGCCATGCTGCCCATCGCTGTCTTCGCCTTCACTGGCGTCATCACAGCCAAAGACCTGCAAGATATCGACTGGGGCGTCATCTGGATGGTCGCCGGTGGCTTCGCGCTCGGTTTGGCTATGAACGGTACCGGTCTTGCCAAGGCCGCTGTTGAGTCAATCCCATTCGGCGAATGGAGTCCTATCGTCATCCTGATTATTGCCGGCCTGGTGTGCTACTTCCTTTCCAACTTCATCAGCAACACCGCCACAGCTGCCCTGCTCATTCCTATCCTCACCGTCGTCTGCCAGGGTATGGGCGACAAGCTCAACGTTATCGGTGGTGACTCCACCGTTCTTATCGGCATCGCCGTAGCAGCCTCTGCTGCCATGTGTCTGCCCATTTCTACGCCACCAAATGCCATTGCCTACTCTACCGGTCTTATCGAACAGAAAGACATGGCCAAGACTGGCATCCTCGTTGGTCTTGTCACGCTGGTACTGGGCTTCTGCCTGCTGATTGTTGTAGGCAAGATGGGAATCCTCTAACAAGATAGGAATTCTTTAGAATACGGGGTCGGCCAACTGAGCCGGCCCTTTTCTTTTGATTTTGCCACACCATGATATGAAGCCCATATGTCATAAATTTGGTGGTTTCAAATATTTGTTGTAACTTTGGGATTGTTTAGCGAAGATGCTTGAATGCCACGGTAACGCGTACAAGAGAATACAGTCAAAAAGGCATTTTAATCTCTCAGCAGTCGCAGCGCGGACGCAGCGAGCTGGTGTTCAGCAGAATAAGCTATCCGATGACGATGCAAACCCTCAGCAAAGTCCCTGCAAAGTCTCAGCAAACCCTCAGCGGGCGTAGCCCATTGAATTTGAAAAACACATTTTATTATCTCATACATTAAACATTTATGTACCATGAAAGTAGAACTCATTTATCTATCAAGAGGCTGTGAGCGGAAGAAGCTCATCACCTTGGAACAGCTGATCGGTCTTATGCAAGGCGACAACCTGCGTAAGCGTACCGAGGCATTGTCTGAAGCCATCCACATCAGTAAGGTCGTAGGCTCCACCGGCAGACTCATCGCCGCCGAGCAGTTGCCAGTGGTCAATTTCTCCAATGCAAGCGCATCTGACCATCGGCTCGTGCTTTTGTCTTTCCGAGTGTCAGACCCCACCCTACTCCAGCGCATTACGGAGAAGGCCAAGTCGATCCCACAGACGGTGATGGCGTTCATCGGCTTGTCAGGCTGCTCGCTGAAAGTCGTAACGGCATTGTCCTACAACCGCAACCAGCCCGACGCGGAACAGCAATGGGCTGACGCCGCATTTCTCAGTGCCGCCAACTTCTACGGCCAGGCGCTGGGCGTCTCACCCGAGAGCCATGCACAGGGCCAGCCAATGCAGTGCCGCATAGGCTACTGCCCAACGGTCTGGCTCAACACCGCATTTATGGCAGTGCCTGTTTTCGACGTTGCCCAAGCCGACAATGGCCGGAAACAGAACGACAAGCCTTGTGAGACAGAATTCAACGACTATTCCGTTTTGGAGCTCCAACTGGCTAAATTCAACTACATCTTTGGGCAACTCTCGTTTGAAAAGAAAACAGATGAGCAGGCTTATCTCTGTAAGTTGGCCGACCGCTGCAGAAAGGCTGGCATCAAAGAGGAGATTGCCGTGAAAAGCCTGCTCCACAATAGTTACTTCAAGGGCAAGGACTATCTGGTACGATCGACGTTTCAGACGGCCTACAACGACCATCCATTTGGCATCAACACAGAGATAAACCGAAAGCTTGCCAGCCAATACCAGCTCGAGGCTTTCATGCGTCAACGTTATCAGCTGCGCCGTAACCAGGTAACCGACGTCGTGGAATACCGTGAGTTTGGACTATACCTCCTGTCGTGGCGCCCGCTTGACGAACTTGCACTCAACACCATCACGCGGAAAGCGATGAGAGAGGGCATAAACGTCTGGGACAAGGATGTAAGGCGCATAGTCTATAGCGACGACGTGGTCACATACGACCCTATCAGGGATTACATCAGTCAATTGCCCCAATGGGATGGCATCGACCGGTTGAAACTGATGGCTGCGCGGGTGAAGACCGATGACAAGTTATGGGAAGACAATTTCAGGATTTGGATGCGGTCAATGGTGAGCCAATGGATGGGGCGCAACCGGATGTACGGTTCGTCAATGGTACTGATGCTCACTGGCCCACAGGGTACGGGTAAGTCCACGTTTATCCGCATGCTCATGCCACCTGAGCTGATGGCTTACTATCTCGACCGTCTCGACTTCACCACCAAGAAAGATGCAGAGAAGGCACTGACGCGCTTCGGTCTTATCAACATCGACGAGTTCGACCAGATCAGCAAGTCGCAAACGGCCTACCTGAAACACCTGCTGCAGAAGAGCAGCGTTACGCAGCGTAAAATGTATGAGGATGCCTATACCCAGCGACGTCGCTATGCCGTCTTCGCCGCAACGACCAACTGTCCACAACCATTGACCGACATGACTGGATCGCGCCGTTACATGGTAGAAAATGTTGACGGGCAGATTGACGTTCGCGTAACGGGTGACCACGCCGTCAATTACCGGCAACTCTACGCGCAGATCGTGGAAGAAATCCATCAGGGCATGCCCACTTATTTCGACGCCGAGCGCGAGCGGTTGATACAAAACCATAACCTCGGGTTCACCGTTCAGGATCCTTTGGTGGAGGCGTTCAACGTGATGTATCGTAAACCTGTTAAGGACACAACGTCACCGCTCCGCCTTTCAACAACGGAAATCGTTACCCGCATCCATCGGAGGTTTGTCGGCGTACGTGCTGACAAAGGAAACGCAGCCAGACTCGGTAGGTATCTCACCCAGCAGCACTACAACCATGTGAGTACGCACGAACGCTGGGTTTATGAGATTGCGGAAAGAGAAGTGTGAGTTGCTGGTTTGCGATAGCTATGGTATCGTGGTGCGATAGCTATGGTATCGCGGTGCGATAGCTATGGTATCGTGGTGCGATAGCTATGGTATCGTGATGCGATAGCTATGGTATCGCGGTGCGATGCTGAGGGTTTGCTGAGGGTTTGCAGGGGCTTTGCAGAGAGTTTTTAGTTCGTTAGCAAGTCTAAACCATTTGTACATCAACTAATTATAATCACGCTGAGACTGCTGAGAGATAAAAACAAAAACCATAGGAATTTTCAAGGGCATCATCGACAAATGTCTTACCCCCACCTTGATCATTGCATAAAACAGAAAAGCGGGAAGCCAACCTCCAATGGGTTAACTTCCCGCCTTATTTATTATTTCAGATAAGCTACAAGTAAGTGATAATCAAAGACTACACTGACTGCAACTTATGTTATTTATTAGATCTCCTCACTCCAGTCTTCCTGACTCTTGCGCACATATGACTGATAGCGGCGCTTGGCAGCTTTTTCAGTCTCTGCATAGAGCTCGTCAGCCTCAGCGGGGAAGCCTTTCTTCAATGAAGCGAAGCGCACCTCGCCCATGAGGTAATCCTGGAATTTATCCCACTGCGGAGCCTTGGAGTCAAGCTGGAACGGATTCTTGCCCTCCTTGGCCAAATCGGGATTGTAACGCCACAGGTGCCAGTAACCGCACTCAACGGCGAGTGCCTCCTCATGCTGGGACCGGCCCATGCTGCGACGGTCAGCCTTGGAGCCCTTGATGCCGTGGTTGATACAAGGAGAATAAGCGATGACCAGCGAGGGTCCGTGATAAGCCTCAGCCTCGCGGATGGCCTTCAATGTCTGCGCATTGTCGGCACCCATGGCAATCTGGGCCACATAGATGTAGCCGTAAGTGGTCTCCATCAGACCGAGGTCCTTCTTGGTGACGCGCTTGCCGCTTGCGGCGAACTGGGCGATAGCACCAATAGGAGTAGCCTTGGAAGACTGACCGCCGGTGTTGGAGTAGACCTCGGTATCGAGCACCAGGATGTTCACATCCTCGCCGGTAGAGAGTACGTGGTCGAGACCGCCGTAACCGATGTCGTAAGAGGCACCGTCGCCACCGATAATCCACTGCGAACGCTTTACAAGATAGTGCTCCAGAGGCAGCAGTTCCTTGCAGACCGGGCAACCTGCCTCCGCACCCTTCTCGATGAGCGGCTTCAGCTCAGCGGCGGCAGCCTTGGAAGCGTCAGCATCATTCTGGGCCTCAATCCACTTCTCAGCAGCGGCCTTGAACTCAGCAGGAGTATCATCCTTGGCAATGTTCTCCTGCAGCAGCATAGTGATGCGCTGCTTCATCTTCTTGTTGGCCAAAGCCATACCAAGGCCAAACTCGCAGAAGTCCTCGAACAGTGAGTTGTTGAAGGCCGGACCCTGTCCCTTATCGTTTGTGCAATAAGGAGTGGAGGGGACAGAAGCAGAATAGATTGACGAGCAACCCGTAGCGTTGGCAATCATCTCACGGTCACCAAAGAGCTGTGACACGAGCTTCACGTAAGGAGTCTCACCGCAGCCGGAGCATGCGCCGGAGAACTCGAACAGAGGCTGGGCAAACTGAGAGTTCTTGGGGCTCTGCTTGATGTCAACGAGGTCCTGCTTCGACTTCACGTTCTTCACGAGATACTGCCAGTTCTCGGCTTCCTTCTTCATGTCGGGAGCGTCGGTATTGAACGGCACCATCTTCAGGGCCTTCTCCAGCTCGCCCGTTTCCTTGTTCTTCTTGCCGGGGCATACATCGGCACAGTTTCCGCAGCCGAGACAGTCAAGTACCGAGGTCTCAATACGGAACTTCATACCCTTGAGTGCCTTAGGAGCGAGGACATCGATGGTATTGCCGTCGAATCCTGCAGCCTCCTGCTCGTCCATAACGAACGGACGGATACAAGCGTGAGGACAAACGAATGCACACTTGTTGCACTGGATACAGTTGTCAGAGTTCCAGACTGGAACGAAAGCTTCCACACCACGCTTGTCATAAGCGGCAGTGCCAACTTCCCACTTGCCGTCAACGGTGTTGAACTTCACGAAGTCAGAAACCTTCAGCAGGTCACCGGCCTGAGCGTTCATCGGACGGACAATCTCCTTGACGAATGCGGGAGCGTCATCCTCTGCCTCTGCATCGTCAGCAAGGCTGGCCCATGCAGGGTCAACGGTCAGTTGCTTGTACTCGCCGCCGCGGTCGACAGCCGCATAGTTCTTGTCAACCACATCCTGGCCCTTCTTGCCGTAAGACTTCACGATGAAGGCCTTCATCTGCTCGACAGCGAGGTCGATAGGAATAACCTTTGTGATGCGGAAGAAAGCAGACTGCAGGATGGTGTTGGTGCGGTTGCCCAGACCAATCTCCTGACCAATCTTCGTGGCGTTGATATAATACACCTGAATGTTGTGCTTGGCGAAATAGCGCTTCACCTTGTTGGGGATGAAGTCTACCAGCTCCTGGCCGTCGAAGATGGTGTTGAGCAGGAAGATGCCATTGTCGCGCAGGCCGCGGGTCACGTCATACATGTGCAGGTAAGCCTGGACGTGGCAAGCCACGAAGTTAGGCGTATTCACCTGGTAGGCGCTGTGGATGGGCTCGTCGCCGAAACGCAGGTGGGAGCAGGTGAAGCCGCCCGACTTCTTCGAGTCGTAAGAGAAGTAAGCCTGGCAGTACTTGTTGGTGTTGTTGCCGATAATCTGCACAGAGTTCTTGTTGGCGCCCACGGTACCGTCTGAGCCCAGGCCATAGAACTTGGCCTCGAACAGGCTGTCACCGCCCATGGGAATTTCCTCAACCTCAGGCAGTGAGGTGAAGGTAACATCGTCAACAATACCGACGGTGAAGTGATTCTTAGGCATGGCAAGCTCAAGGTTGTTGAACACCGAGATAATCTTGGCAGGTGTGGTGTCGGAAGAGCCGAGACCATAACGGCCGCCGACAATCAGCGGCTTGCGAGGATCGTCGTAGAGGGCGCTCTTCACGTCGAGATACAACGGCTCACCCTCGGCTCCTGGCTCCTTTGTACGGTCGAGCACAGCGATGCGCTTTACGGTAGCGGGGATAGCCTTGCGGATAGCCTCAACAGAGAACGGACGATAGAGGTGAACAGCCACCATGCCGACCTTCTTGCCCTGCTTGGTCAGGTAGTCGATGGCCTCGCGGGCAGGCTCGGTGGCAGAGCCCATCAGCACGAGGATGTTCTCGGCGTCGGGAGCACCATAGTAGTTGAACAGGTGATACTCGCGGCCGGTAATCTTGGAAATCTCGGCCAAGTGCTTCTCAACAATCTCCGGAACAGCCTCATAATACTTGTTGCAAGCCTCGCGGTGGGTGAAGAAAGTCTCAGGGTTCTCGGCTGTGCCGCGGGTGTCGGGACGCTCAGGACTCATGGCACGGTCGCGGAAGCGCTTGATCCACTCAGGGTTGACGAGCGGACGGATGTCTTCCATATCCATCTCCTCAATCTTGTGATACTCATGAGAAGTACGGAAACCGTCGAAGAAGTTGATGAAAGGTACAGAGCTCTCAAGCGTAGAGAGGTAAGGTACGGCAGAAAGATCCATGACCTCCTGAACAGAGCCAGAGCAGAACATGGCGAAGCCGGTCTGACGGCAAGCCATCACATCCTGGTGGTCACCGAAGATACACAGTGAGTGGCTGGCCAGCGTACGGGCAGACACGTTGAACACACAAGGCAGCAGTTCACCGGCAATCTTATACATATTGGGGATCATGAGCAGCAAGCCCTGCGAAGCAGTGTAGGTAGACGTCAAAGCACCTGCCTGCAATGAACCGTGAACGGCACCGGCCGCACCGCCCTCCGACTCCATTTCCTGAACGCTAACGGTCTGGCCAAAAAGGTTCTTGCGGCCTTTGGCAGCCCACTCGTCAACATGCTCAGCCATTGGCGATGACGGCGTGATGGGGTAGATGGCAGCCACCTCGGTGAACATATAGCTCACATGGGCAGCAGCGGTGTTTCCATCACAAGTGATGAATTTCTTTTCTTTTGCCATTTTGCTAAAATAATAAATAAATAATGTTTATATATACGTTTATTGTTTCAAGTTGTCTTCATCAATGGGGTATCTCAATAGAGGAAGCCCAAGAGCCACAACGGTATTTGGTTGTCGTGACCCACCTCAGTATTATAACGGACGTAGTAGGTATCGGTGTTCATCCGTATTTTTCCCTTTGCATGGGCATCGCAGACGCGGAACTTACGCGCGCCGTCGATGAGATAGGATTGTGGTTTGCTGCCCTGACTGACGATATGGTCTTTCCACATCGTGTTGACGAAAAAGGTCTCCATGACCGACTGCTCGTCGACGGCAATGGGATAGATGGCGTACATCAGGTTGGGGTTGTGCATCATAATCGTCGCCGGCTTCTTGGGGAATTCTTCGCCGTAGGGGTAAATCATATTCAGCAAGCGTGCGTCGGCAAGATACTTCGTATAGTTCATCACCGTTGCACGGCTGGTGTCAATCTGATGCGCCAGTTGACTGATATTCGGCGAATGGATGCCATTGCGGGCCAACAGATAGAAGAGCTTCTTTATCTTCGTGAGATACTTTAACTCAATCTGTTTAATGAGCAGAATATCAACCTCTGTCATCATGTTCATGGTCTTGAGCAGGTTCTCGGAGAAGTTGCGGTGTTCCAAGAAGAAGGGGTAGAAGCCATGATGCAGATAATCGTGGAAATATTTCTCCGGACTGACGGCCGGCAATATTTTCTTTACGATATGTTCGTGGTTATTGAGGATTTCGTCAAGGCTGTAAGGCTGGAAGTCGGTACCCGCAACCAGATTGAGATACTCGCGGAAGGAGAAACCCCTTAAATAATAAAAGGTGAGAATGTCGCGGATAGCTGGATAGTCAGTCTTCAGGCGCATTACGCTCGACCCCGTGAACACGAGTTTCAGATTGGGGTAAAGATCATAACACTTGCGCAACTCCACGCTCCAGTTGGACTGTTTGAAAATCTGGTCGAGCAGCAAAACCTCGCCGCCTTGCTCCACAAACTTCCCGGCAAACTCTGCAATGCCATTGCCTTGGAAATAGAAGTTGTTCATATTGACATACAGACACTTACGATTGTCTTTGCCAAACTTTTCCTTGGCGTATTCCAGCAGAAAGGTGGTCTTTCCGACGCCCCGCGTACCCTTGATGCCAATGAGTCTTTGGCTCCAGTCAATCTCGTCCATGAGGCCGCGACGAACCGAAGAATTGGTATGTTCCACAAGATAGCTGTGGGTTCTGAAGAAAGATTCCATCAATTCCATGTTGCATCCTTGATGTTGCGACTGCAAAGATAGCAATAGTTTTTAATATTGCAAACTGAAGGTTACAAAACTTTACTATATTTTGTTTATTTAATATTAGCATCTGCCTTGCGGGTGACATAAATATGTTAACTTTGCAAGCAAGATGAATCTCTTTGTTTTCAACCCTGAACACGACATTGCGCTGGCCTCCGGACTGCGCAGCTTCACCGCCCCTCACGCAGGAAGACAACTGCGCCACGACCTCGGTTTTCTGCCAATGATTTGGGCTGAGGAAGGCGACGCGGTGCTGGTGGATGACATTGAATTGGCGCATCAATCAATGCAAGCGTTAGGACTGGATATCAAAGGATTATGGGTAACACCGAAGACCATCAACCACTACCTCAAACAACAACCCGATGACTTGAAGATAGTGCCATGGGGTTGGGATGCGCCGATAGCGACAGAGCTTTCGCAGATTGGTTGCCCGAAACAATTATTGCCCGACGATGACCAACTGAGGATGATACGGCAGATGAGTCATCGGCAATGGGCTAACATCCATCTGCTCAGTCCGTTAAGCCACATGCCCGGTCTCATTGGTCAAGCGTATGCAGCCACAAGCATCGACGAAGTCGAGGAAGCCATTGCAGCGCTGAAAACCATCGTTGTCAAAGCGCCATGGAGCAGCAGCGGCAGAGGCGTGAGAACCATCAGCAGTCCGCTGGCCAGTGGCATGCATGGATGGATTGGCCACGTCATCGAACGACAATGTTGCATCATGGTTGAGCCTTATTATCAAAAGGTTATCGACCTTGGCATGGAGTTTCAGTTGAACAGCGACGGCAGTGCCCACTACGAGGGAGCCTCGCTGTTTGAGACCATGAACGGGGCCTACGCCGGCAACCGCATCGACAGTGAGCAGGCGAAAGAGCAGTATCTGTTCCAGTTCATCCCCAAGGCGCTGTGGCTGGAGACCAGAACGGCCCTGCTTGACTTGCTGCACAGGGAATTGTCACCTTTCTACCATGGCATGCTGGGCGTTGACATGATGGTGGTGGAGACAGGCGGCGGACTGCGTCTGCACCCCTGCGTAGAACTGAACCTCAGGACGACCATGGGTCATGTGGCCCTGCAGCTGCACCGCCGGCTGGGATGGCAGCACAAATCTATGCGCATCAGCTTTGACGGACAACATTACCGTCTTTCTATAGAAGAGACCAAATAGAAACCGGCACGCCCTCCTGAAGAAGACGTGCCGGAGCATATATTTGAAATTCTGACATATAAACGATTCTTTTCTAGATTCTATTTAAGAATAGGCAAAATATTTTTTTCCATGACCTCATATCCTTTTGCATTAGGATGAACACCATCAACGCTATAACCCTCCTTCAGCGAACGGTCAGGTGACACAAGTGCAGAATAATAATCGGCGTATGGAATATTATGTTCCTCAGCATACTTACGGATACGGGCATTGAGACTCACGATTTTGTCCTCTGGCTGGATATGTGTACGCCATGTGAAACGCTTTGCTGGCAGTACTGATGAGAGTACGACATTTATCTTATGATACTGCGCAAGCTCCACCATTGTGATGATATTGCCCATTGTCACGTCCTCGTCATACATACCTGTATTCTCGGCGATGTCGTTTGTACCGGCATTGATCACAACAGTCTTTGGCTTGAGGTTGATGACATCCTCACGGAAACGAGTCACAAACTGAGAAGAAGTCTGACCAGAGATGCCACGGCATACAAAATGCTTGTTCTTCTCCCAGAACTTTGCATGACGACGAGGCCAGAAGTCGGTAATGCTATTACCAAGGAATACCACTCTCTCAGCATCCTCATTCTTCATCAAACGCTCATTGTCTGCGTCATAACGTGCAATCTGTGCCCAGTCACGGTCATTAGGATAGAGCAAACCGTCCATGGCACCGACATCCCACTTTGTTATTGCTGACACCTGTGGAATAAGGGTCATAGCTATTTTGCGCTGTCCCTGACGATTAGGATGCCATGATGCACCAAGGTCATAGCCATAGTTCACAATACCAGGCATTGTCTGCGCCATGTGCACATGACGATACTGTTCCACACTGTCCTTCAGCACTCGCAATGCAGCCAGCAGATAGTCGTTGGCTGAATGAGGAGTGATGCAGAGCACTGGCACGTCACCATAATGTGAACGGAGTGAACGTATCAGCTTGAGATAATTACCCACATAAGCCTTCACCTCAGGGATGGCTACAGGTGAGAAGTCATTTGTTCCCAGGTTTATCATCACCAGGTTTGGCTTATAAGCCTTGAAATCATATTTGATAGTATCATGATCATCGAAGACACGGTCGTGACGAGTGAACATATTCACCTCTGAAGTCTGATTCTTATCACCATAGTTACGTACCATGCCCTGACCGGAATGGGCTATGAAAGCATAGTCGGCATCGAAATATCGTGCGATGATGCATGCGTATGAGTCATTGCAGTTCTCTGTCTCCAAACGGAATGGGTCTTCAGCACGGTTGCTTTCCACGCCAAAGCCACATGTATAGCTGTCGCCATAGACCTCAATGAAACGTTCTTTTTTCTTTACTGAAGAAAGTACAGCCTCCTTATCAACATTGATTCCGAAGATGGTTGTACGGCTGTATCTACCTTCAGTACAACGCTGCAGGCTCACAGTATGCTTTCCTCTTCGCAGTTCATCGGCAAGCAGCACATCATGGGCTTTTTTACCGAAGCTCTTTATCTTCTTCTTCCATCTGCCATCAATGAACAGATTATAATATGCAGTGTCGCTCTCAGCAATCTTCACACCGATAGTTCCCCCAGAGAACGCTGTCTGCATATATACGCCAGTCCAGTCGAAGCTGACACTTCCATCGGCATTATTCAGTACACGACCAGTGAACGACACATTGCTGTCTGTCGCCTTTACAAAGCGAGCTGCACCAAATGCAGCTGTACTTGCTACAACAGATAATATCAGCATCAGTTGTTTTTTCATTGTCAAAAGATATATCCTTTATTTTTTGTAGTTCCAGTCACTTATCTCACCACGAAGTCCTTTCAGTTGAGCTGTCTTGAACTCTGGATCAGAAGGTTTCATGTCACGATAATAGAACAGTGTTGCGCCCTCATCAAGCAGACGATCCTGCAGCATTGGCACATTCACATCCTGTACCCTCACGTTATTGTCAATGGCGAGAGATGCAGCAGCACCAGCAGCCTGGCCCAGTGCCATCCAGCAAGGCTCCATACGGATTGTAGAGAAACCAATGTGTGAACCACTGACAGGAACTGGCAACAGAAGATTATCCACATTTTTTGGTACTATAACACCATAAGGAACTGTATAAACAGCCGTTGGATAACTTATGAATCCATCGAGGTGCACACGTCCCTCCTCGCGTTTACGTGCTGCATGTGAGTCGAGAGCATAATGACTTGCTGTGATGCTCTCCTTATGCAATGGAGGACGCTGTCCCTCAGCAACAGGCAGTGCATCCTTAGCTGTGAAGAAATACATTCCCTCGAAGCGACGTCCCTCACGAACATATACTTGACGTGGGAAGAACTCGTTATCTTCGTATTCTGTCTTTGCAAGTCCCCATTTCTTCACCTCATCACGGAAGCGCTGTGGCAGGGCCTCATCATTCTGAGCAAACCAGAACAAACCCAGTGTATAGTCCTTCAGACGCTTAGCAAACTTATCGCGCCACTCCCACGAGCTTGTTGGCCATGGCCAGTTCTCCTCAGGAAGGTCGGTAGATATGAATGCAGCATGCTGATTATTGGCATCAGTCTTTCCGTTTGGCAGCGTGTTGATAGTGACCAGTTTCAGGATTCCCCATCCGTCGCCAGGAATGGTTGACTTTCCACCATTCTGGATTGCCTTACGGTTAGCCTCCATCATCTCCTTTGTCACACCACGCATCATCTTCCAGGTGTTACGACCAGTCCATACATCCTCAACAAGAGAAGCGAACTCCTCACGGTTGTAGTTCTCTGGCTTAATGAAAGGAACACGCTGAGAAGGGTCAGATGTCAGACACAAGCGATAGTTATATGCCTGCACGGCATTATCAGCATCACCGGTGCTTCCCTCTGCTGGGTCGCTCTTCCAGTATTCGTAGGTACGGCCTGCTCCTGGTTCATTGTATTCCCAACGAGCCTCACGACCAATACGATAAGGCACATGAGCAGCAGCACCGAGGTCACCCTCGTATGTGGCATCAACAAATATCTTTCCGCTGTAGTACTCATCAGCACCAGTAGTACGATTCACCACACGGATGCCTGTAATCTTAGTACCGGTCATCTGCAGATCACCGTCCGAGAAGTTGAACTGACGTTTTGTGAGAACTACTATCTTACCCTTCTGCTCAGCAAGCATCTCCTCAAAGACCTTTTCTGCTACAGATGGCTCAAAGTGAAAGCCATCGCTGCAGTCCTTCACCTGCTGAGAGTTCTTACCGTATTTCTTAGTGTAATATGCCTTGATGCGCTGTGTAAACTCTGAGAATAGACCTGTCGTAGCACCACGTGTGGCGATATCTGTAGCTCCAAGACCATTAGCAGGCAATCCTCCAATGTGACTGTTGCGTTCAAGGATAAGTGATGTTTTTCCCATACGAGCTGCTTCCACTGCAGCCATTATTCCTCCAGGGTTTCCACCCAGGATGACAAGATCATACTGCTGTCCGAAAGCATTCATCGAAATGGTTACGGCAACAGCACAAAGGATATTCTTCAGTGTCATGGTTTAGTATTCGTTTTTAGTTTCCGTATAGCGTGTCAGCACCTTCAGCTGTGGACGGTCGGTCTTATAGTTGTTTGTAGGATGCACGCCAAGGATATACTTGTTCCATCGTGCACCAGCAGCCCAGTAAGTACCTCCCACTCCACTATCGTGGAGATAACGCATGAAGTTGTCAAGACAGTCCATCCAGCGCTCATCATCAGCAGGAATACCATATTCGCCAACGATACCGCGGAAGTTATTCTCCTTGAGCCATTCCACGAAAGGACGCACACGGTCCACACCTACAGTTGGATAGGCATGTTCCTCGTCATAGCCCTTACGATAGATACCTGATGCATCAATATCGAAGTAACAATGAGCCTCGAAGATGAGGTTGTCTTTAGGGTCACGAAGCTCACGCAGTTCATTGCTCAGTTTCTGCCAACGCTCAGCCGAGCTCCAATGGTTTCCACCAACTACAATAGGTGTAACTGTATCATATAGACGTATAGAGTCGATTGCAGTCTGCGCTATATTCTTCCAAGGTGTAGAAGCCAGCATATCATGTGGCTCATTGCAGAGACCATAACCGAAGAGTGCAGGATGCCCTTTCACCTCACGTGCGAAAGCAGCCCAGAACTGTCCGAAGTCATTTGGCATCACCTCATCGCCGATGATATGTGCCTTTCCATTAACAGAACGACGACCATAGTTATGCATATCGATGAGGACCTGCATGCCACGCTGCTGAGCCTGATCAAGGATGCTCTTTATAGTATCGAGTTCCTCCTTGTCCATAGGGCCGTTGAGAGTTCTCTGCAGACGTTCCCACTTGAATGGCAGACGGATAAGGTCCATGCCACGGCTATGCCAGTAGTCAAGCTCCTTTGTTGTTGGATAGAAATAGTCCTTATTCAGCTTTCCCTGTCCCTCCATCTTATGATGGTAGAACTCTGCACCAGCAAGGTTCACACCGTATGGCAGTGCCTCATGACGTGAAGCCTCGAAAGGTTTCAGCTGCCACAGCTCACCATTGTTGCTCAGTGTGTATTCTATCACAGCACCATTCACAATCTCATCATGACTTATCCATGAACGATCAAGTTTCTGACCATTTATTAATACAGAACTAATGTATCTTGCATCAGCAGAAGTACGGTTCACATGAATTTGTATCTTCTTTCCATTCTCCATTGTCACTGCAATATCGTCGTAGGCTGGAGGAAGAAGATAATACATGTTCTGTCCTGCATTTGGGAACAGACCAAGAGATGTGAATACATACCATGAACCCATGGCACCACTATCCTCATTATCAGGATAGCCACCCTTCAGAGAGAACATATTCTTACGAATATTATTTACATAGTGAGCACTAAGATCAGGACGATCACAGTGACTGAAGATGAATGGAGATAAGAAGCCAGGTTCGTTGCTCAAGTCAATGAGGTCATTGTCAAAGCCATAACGCAGACGGTCTGCCATCACTTCCTTGCCACCACACATACGTATAAGCTTACCAAACTGTGATGGAACGAAGAGGGAGTAAGTCCATGAGCTGCCCTCATAGAAATAGTCTACCCATGATCCCCACTTATATTTTGGGTCAATGCTTATCCATTCACCATTCTTCTTACGCGGAGCAATAAATCCCTTGAAGCCATCACTCTCAAGATTAGAATTGAACATGTTCATCCATCCATGAGAACGTTTCTTCAGCATCTCGGCAGTCTCTGTGTCGCCCATCATCTCGGCAATCACTGCAACACAATCATCATTATATGCATATTCAAGGGTGTAGCTGCAACTCATCATCTTATGTTCACCAGGAATCCATCCTAGACGACGATAGGTGCTGTCGCGCTGTGTCAATGCATTGTGCTTCATCACCTCGTATGCCTGCTTATAGTCGAAGCCTTTCACACCTTTGAGGATAGCATCAGCAATGATATTATCCACATCATCGCCACCCTGGTTCTCAGGCCATTCCATTGAAGCAGTATATGTTGCTGTACATAGTCCGTCATGCTTGTAACGATCGATGAACGAACGTACTGTTGCTGCTGTGAATGAAGGATTGAGCAGTGTCATCAGAGGATATTTCGTACGCCATGTATCCCAGACGCAATAGTGATCATCCAGATGTGGTTCACTGCTCTTCCATCCTGGATTATCGCCTGTACGCAGACGAGGCATCACATAGCTGTGATAAAGCGAGGTATAGAACAGCTGGCGCTGCTCCTTGTTTGCCCCTGAGAATACGATCTTGCCAAGAGTACGATTCCACTGCTTGCGAGCTGCATCGCAAACCTGCTCAAAGCTATGGTCCTCCAGTTCCACCTCGAGATACTTTGTGGCATTGCGCACACTGCTCATAGAGATGGCAATAATGGCATTCACGGTCTTTGCCTTTACGCCTATCTTTGCATAAAGAGCCTTCGTATCGTTATTTGTTATGGTTACTGTTGCATCCGGATCGTCTATCTTCATTGCGAAATAGACTCTATATGGCTGCTTACTGCCGAAGCCGCCTGCATAGATACCGTAACCAGAAATGAGTCTCTGCTTTTCATTATAGTTTATCTCGCCGCCATTGAATGTACCTTTCACTATAGGAACGATGTCCTGTGGGATGTTATGGCGAAGATCAAGCAGAATATTGTTATTGTTTGGTTTGTTGAATGTGAAGCGATAGAATACGCCATGATGTGTTGGTGAAAGTTCCGTACGTATGCCGTAACGTGTCAGTGTTACGGCATAGCGATATGGTTTAGCAATCTCATTAGCCTTTGGAGAGTCGTGTCCAGTCTCCTTGGCAGAGAAGCCGTTCTGTGGAGAGAGCAATATCTGACCATAGCGAGACCAGCCAATGCCTGACACATGCAACTGAGAGAATCCGCGTATTTTGTCATTTTCATCATAACCTTTCTGTCCTCCCTTAGGAGTATCTGGCGAAGGGTTAACAGAGCCGTGAGGCAACTGAGGACCTATCACACAGTTACTGTTGCCATGTACACCCATGAAAAGGTCTACTTCGTCAGCAAGGTCCTGCGCCATAGCTGTCGTTGCTATTAGGATAGTCAGTGCAGATAGAAACAGAACCTTTAATTTCATTTTATTAGGTATTGAAAAGACAGGAAGTCTATAATTATCATCCACAGTCAACTTTTTATATTGAATATTTTTCCCCCGAAGGGACTTATTCCTCCTTAATGACGTCTTCATCCCAAATGCTGTGACGCTTAGCAAGACAATCGTATTCGGGGGTAGCAGAACGATCCCCGTAGACAGAAGTTCCAGTAGTACTACCTGCTAAAATTACAACAGCATTCATATGTAATACTTTAATTGTTGGAGCAATATAGTTCTTTTTCATTGCTTTTAGATTTTTGGAGTCCATTATTTGTTAAAAAACTTATAACCATTCTTAATCACTATACCACGATAATCATTACCAACCTTCTGACCAGCAAGGTTGTACATAACATCGTTTTCGATTGTTGTAGTCTTAAACGATGTGATACCTGTTACTTCAGGATATTCTATGTTGATCTTTGCCGCTGCCGTTGCAACCGAAGGCATCTTCAAATAAGCACGATTTGCACCTATCATTACAGAATTTTCTTTCTCAACTCTATAGAAACCGACCTCACCATTATGATTCTGAAGAACGTAACTTCCAGCTGGAGCATATTTACAAGTCCGAACAGATGTCAATGCACCAACTGTCTGTTCTCCTTTCTTATAGTCAGCTACTGTACCATGAAAGTTATAAGTACCAGCTTTTGCATTGATAAGAACTGGAGTGTTAGCGAGTATGGATCCTGTTAACTCTGTTGCTATTGCCGTGGCCTCACCTTCCTTATATGTAAGCGTATAAGCTTTCACACCTTCGGGAATCGTTGCTTCATAAGGCAAAACCAATGTAGAAGCACCTGCTGATGTAACAGTTAAAGGTGTATCAAAAATATTATTTTCAATTGTGAACTTAAATGTCTTCAAATCCAACGTTGCTTTACCTACTCCGAAATTATAAACTGGATAACCCACATTTGAAGTTGTATCCTTTGCCCAATAATAGTTATAATTCTGTGTTATCTTGAGTTTTACTTGTTTTTCAGCAATAGTGAAATACTCAGAAATTTTAAGATCAGAGTCAGGATCCCCTCCAATGATAGGACCATTAAGCAACATCAATTTCTGCTTATTACAATAGGAATGAACCTTACCGTTATCATCAACCATTGCATAGAATGTTACATCTTCGCCATCTTCATTATATATAGTGAATTTCTGAGCAGCACTACTTGCACTACCAAGGTCATTAGCACCCTGTTTATCAAGAGCACCAAAGTTGTCAGTATTTACACAAGCGAAACTATGAACGTTACTCCAGCCTCTATTCTCTGCATATGTATAACCACTATCAGGTGTCCACTTAGCAGTCTTAAAATACTTATTCAGATGAATCTTACAAGTATAAAGGTTTTCTGTACCAGAAACAAGCTTCATTTTGTAATCCTTATTTGCTTTGATATCTACTGCCGATCCGCCCCAGTTTGTTTCTTTATTGGAACGATGAGCAAAAACCGGCTTGACAATAATATCTCCAGCCATGGATGACAAAGCAACAGTTACACACACCCAAAGTATTAATAGTTTCTTCATTGTTAATTGTATAAATTAGTTATTATTACGAATACAAAGATAATACAAATTGACATTAATAAATACAACAATCCTGCAACAAAATAGAAAAATATTGGCAAATTACCATTGTTACATGTTATTTTTGCACCATATCAGCGCCTGCATATAATAATAGTCTGCATAGTTGATAGAAGCATCCACTTCGTAACCTGCAGGCATATTACCTACACTATGTAATAAAATCGCAGAATTTTTCTCACGGCTCTGATACCTACAAGAAGAGAGTTCCTCGATCATCTTCACGGCTGCACAATAGTAACGGCGTGAGAGACTCTCATTATCCTCAAGCTTTGAAAGCTGAAGCAAAGCAGAACTGACAATTGCAGCAGCAGAAGCATCACGAAGAGCATTTGGAATCTTAGGATCGTCGAAATCCCAGTAAGGAATCATGTCCTTTGGAAGACGGTCGAGATAACACTTGGTGACCTTCTCGGCAAAGCGAAGGAATGTCTTATCACCTGTCTCACGATAGACCATGGTATAACCATAGATAGCCCATGCCTGACCACGTGCCCACATTGAGCTATCACTGAAACCCTGGTTCGTGAGGCAACGCAAGAACTGACCTGTATGAGTGTCGTAAAGAGCAACATGATGATTAGTGCCATCAAGACGGAACTGATTTTCCATTGTCTTACGTGCATGACTCACTGCAATATCATAATACTTGCGAGAAGCACCATTCTTTGCAGCAAAGAAAAGCAGTTCCAAATTCATCATGTTATCCATTATAGTATTGTGAGGCCATCCCTCTCTTATCATGTGAGGCCATGAAAGGATTGTTCCCGCCTGAGGATTATACAGTTTCGCAAGACGTTCTGCACCTTTCAGCAGAATATCACGATAGTGCTTGTCACCTGTAATACGATATGCATTACCATAACTGCAATAGAGCTGAAAACCTATATCATGGTCTATCTCATGCTTAGGATCAAGGAGCCGCTCAAGAGTTGCTGTAGCATGTTCTGCCTTCTCCTTTATATAAGGGTCTTTTGTTGCTTCATAATCCATCCACAGTATTCCTGGCCAGAAGCCACTGGTCCAGTCGGCAAAGTTGGTTGTCTTCCAAACCTTTGAGTTTGCATTTATACTACGTGGAAATATTGTATCAGAATGAATAGTCTGCTCTGTGAGTCGAATCTGTTCATCACAATAGTTTAGGTCGCTATTAATCAGATGTGCGAAAAAACCCTCGTGCGCATCAACAGCTGTATATGTTAATGACACGAATGCAAATAACAGGCAGAATCGATAGTTCTTGTTAATGTTCATTGCGGTTCTAATTTTCCACAAAATTACAGAAATACCGATTCTGCCTATGAAAATATTCTTTTTCCGAATACAATTTTATTGCACAAACACGGAAAATACAATATTATTCTATTCCAAAACGACAGTTTTACCAGCCAGTTGCCAAGTATTAAGTTTTACGATATGTTTTTTGCCATTAATAGTAATCTCTACCTGATCATGATGATGAGAAGGATCACTTACATAAAAGCGATTATCATGCTTCATCACCATGCATGATTTGTCTGCTGAGATTGTTTCAAATCCCGTCTTTATACTTCCTGCTTCGTAGAAGATTACATATGTGAGTGAGCCATCCTTGCTACTTACTGCCTGCAGAGAATCACTATTTTGAAGAATATCATACCATGGTGACCTTACATCGTTGGTATTTGGCATCACTGCATAGGCATAGCTGCTTCCTGCAGGTTTTATTCCATGACTTATAGCAAGTGTAAACACATCTTCACTAACTTTATCCTTGGCATAATCAACTCCCTTGATGCAGTTCTCCCATGTACCTTTTCTATGCTGAACAGATGACAAAATCTCATTATCCGACAAAACCTCATAGGCATTGCCATTATGGAAGAACCAGTTGTTATCACGACGAACATCGCTCTTCTTCAGACATTGCTCTATAGTAGTGACAATAGTGTCATTAGAACTGCTGTAGATATTACTTCCAAGACAAACATATCCCTCATCAAAGAAGAAATAACCTTTACGAGCACGAAGATCAGAACGCTGTGAGCGGAAGTCAAAGCCTGCTGCACCATATAAAGAATCACATACAGCACCTGCAAAGACTGTCTCAGAATGGCGCACAAGAACCTCATTCATTGGTGGCATCTTCGCAACAAGCGGTGTTGTAGTACCAGGAATCATGCGGAAATCGAAGACAGGCTGGATGCCCTTATATTCACGACCTACCACAGAAAGCATACAAGCACCATCACCACGGAAGTGATTACTGATACCCTCACTATTATGTGCTGCCTCCATATTGGCATTACGCTCAGAGTGCATACGTACTGCAGTCTGCCATTGTGGGCGTGAGAATGCAAAGTAATCTGACTGCCAAAAGAGATATGCATAGCTCAAATCATATTGTGCAGAACCATTCTGAATATCTATGATATGCCTTAATTCGCTTTCACGATAGCCATCACAAAACTGCAGAAGTTGCTCTGCATAGTCGTTCTTTACCTCTCCTTCCCAAGGGCGAGAGAGTTCACGATTGAATGCTGAAGGCTCAATGAATTTACCTTTCACCAAATGGCGGCATACACCATCCAGATAATAGTTAATCATAAACTGAACATGTTCTTTAGTGAATGCAAAAGGTGTCCCTTTCAACAGACGTTCCCAGTAACAGAACTCATGTAGCAGTTCCTGACCGTATGTCATTGTGCTATTCACACGGTCGCCACGATGGTGAAAACTCATGTCTGCCTGTACTCCACGACCTGCATGCATCCAGCCATTGCGTACCTCCATGCCACCAGCAGCATCATACATTATCTCCTCGATTGGAGCAATGCGTGCCTCAGCCTCAATCTTGCGGAATATGTTCACCACCCGAGAACTGTCATGCTGCCACAGCAAAGCTTTTGCATGATTGCTCAGCACCCGTGAACGGTCACCACCTGGGCGAGCTGGATAATCGTCGCTATCAATGACACGCAAAGCCTCAGACACTGGTCCATGAAGATTTGCAGGGATGTCATCATCAAGGATATATGCCAAGTTGAGAATTCTGCAAGGAATACCTATCTTCTGATACCACCAGTTATCGTTACGAAAATGGCCATCAAACCAGAATCTAAGACCATTAGTAATCTTCTGCAGATCAGAAGAACGTTTCCTTGCACTGTTCTCATAAACAAGTGCCATTGCAATAAGACGGTCAAGATGTCGTTCTAACTGCCAAAGAGAACGTGAACGGTCAGCATAATCGATATCCTTCCATGTACCCTTTGAAGTTATAGTCTTGAAATACTTATAAGCATCACTATCTATTGCCTGTGACAGGAACTCGCTTCTGACATGCCCACGAATATTCTCCATCTGAGCTGAAGCACAGAATGGAAATAACAGTAATAGGATAAAAAGAGTAATATGTTTCATCTATGCAAATATACGAAAAATTTAATGACCGCAGGTGATTTTTCCTCAGAAAAATACCTGCGGTCATTCCATCAAACTTATAACTGACTTACTTACGTATAACTTTCTTTCCGTTAATAATTACCATACCCTTAAAGTTCTTGTCTACACGTTGGCCTGCGAGGTTGTAAACAACTTCATTGTCAAGTGTTTTATTTACAGTGCTAACAGTATTGATACCTGTTGGATCACTAAGAACCCAGTTGGTGATGTACTTATCCATGATACCCATTGTTGACTTTTCAATATTGTAGTTACCATAGAGAGCATTCTTATCTGGCTGAACACTCAGTTCGTTAGCTTCATACATAGCACCACCACACCAATATGTTGCATTTACCTGATAGCTGCGGAAGAAATCTAAAGCCTCATCGATAACTGTCATCCAACGCTCATCACTTGCAGTCTTTGCACCCACATAAGGTACGCCAAATTCCCCAATGAGAGCTTTCTTGTTGTTTACCTTACACCACTCAAGGAATGGAGCAAAACGCTTTCTGAAATCAACTTCCTGATACCCCTTCTGATATGTACCAGAGTTGTCCTTATCGAAGTAACCATGAGCCTCGAAGACAATTTTGTTCTGGGGATCAACGAGATTAGCAAGATTCCAATTGCTGCTTGCCTTATAGCTCCAATCTACAGTTGAAGGATACTCTGGATACTGCTTGTCACTGCGGTTACCGTAGATCCACTCGTATGCTGATGCCCAATTAGCACCCTCAACGATGATCTGTGCCTTTGTATCTACAGTACGAATAGCATTTATAGCTGCCTGATAGATTGGAACCAAATTTGCAGCGCTTACCTTTGGTTCATTCTGTAGGTCATAGCCCCAAATATTCTTGTTGTCCTTGAATGCTTCTGCAATCAACTTCCACATACGAGCAAACTTTTCTGCGGTATAAACCTCATCACCGAGTTTCTGCTGTGTACCATTAATCGTACGCTCTGCATAATCGTGTGCATCAAGGAATACCCACATACCAAGGCGCTCAGCCTCATCAACAACAGCCTTCATAGCTTTAATATCACTATTTTTCTGATCATAGTCAAGAGCTTCACCATCGAGATCCTCAAGTACACGTGCCGCACGGAAGGGGAAACGAATCAGACGAACTCCCTTAGCCTTATAGTAATAGAGGTCCTGCATCTTAGGATAAATATAATCTTTACCGAATGTGCCAGGAACAGAACCACCAGAAGCAGAAGCAAGGTTTACACCAAGCATTGGCTCATCCATTGGAGGAAGTTCACCAGCTGTGTTATCCTGGATTGTAGGATACTTTGTTGGATCATAGTCAGAATCGCCCTTTGTTGGCTGACCCCAGAAATAGATATTATCTACATAGAGAGTACCCTTACCGGTCTTGCGGATACGGAATCCAGCCATACCTTTAGCGAAATCACGACCAACGAAGTTTGCAAGAGGAATATCCAGAGATACCCACTTATCAGCAGGAAGCTCACGCCAGTTAGCATCACCATTAGCTGTCTCGTAAGTGATAGGCTCACCCCAGAGCTGGAATCCCATATTGAATGTCTCAACCTTATCAGAAGCAGGAGTATAAAGGTCAATATGTACATAACCCTTATCGCTTACGTCGCGCTGACCAAGATTGATAGCACACCAGTCAAGGTTTGTGATACGGCATACCTTGTGAGTAGCATCGTGATCAAGAACCTCTACAGTGGCCTTAGAATATGTTGTTGGCTCAAACTTACCGAACAGAGGAGAATACTCATCGGTGAAGAATGCCTTAACATCACTTGCAGGAGTCTGAGGAGTTGGAGCGAGAGGGATTGTGATACCGCCTGTAGCTGGAGTATCACCACTGCCACTTTCAGAACCACCATCTGTGGTACCCTTTGCGCCTTCAGTCTTTGAGAAGTAAACGTTGTCGATGATCATCTCACCTACACCGCTGTGCTTAAAACGAATTTCTGATATTTTTGAAGCGTCAAGACCCTTAGCTGTGAAGTCAGCAACCTTGATGTTAAGACTTGTCCACTTACCTGCTGCGAGTTTTGTTGTTCCTGTATAGTATGAGGAACTGCCATTCACGAGGATAGGCTGTACACTTGCCACATTTGCATCTGGAACGTAGAGGTCTACGTGGAGATAAGTCATATCAGAAGCATCAACAAAACCACCAAGGTCAAACTTTGCCCATGTGTAGTTAGTGAGCTTCATCGCTCCGTCGTTAGCTGTTACCTGGATAGTCTTAGCAGCATAACCGCTGTTACCACCTACAGCCTCAAATTTAGCAGCTACTGGTACGTAAGCGTCAGAATAGACAGACTTCACGTCAGCTGCAGCATTTGTTGGTGTTGGAGCTGGATTCAAACCAGAAACAGAAGGTCCTGGAGTTGGACCAACAGGAATGTCACCATCCTCATTAAAGAAATACACATTGTCGAGATAAATCAGACCTGTCTTATTAGCAGGATCCTTGAATGTAAGGTTGTTGACTGCAGTCAGACCTACTGCCTTGAAGTCAGCTACCTTCAAAGTTACGCTTGACCATTTACCTGGAGTAAGAGTCTGCTTACCAGAGAAAGCTTCTTTCTTTGCTTCTACATTATACATACCAGGCTGAACAGATGTTGTTACATTGCCCTCTGGTACATATACATCGAAATGAATCTTTTCAAGACCTGTGAGGTCAACAGTTGTTGTTCCCGGGATATCACCAAGTGCGAAATGTGCCCAACGGAAACCCTTTAACTCAAGAACCTTGTCTGTAGTACCCTCGATTGTTTTCTCTGACAGCTGTACACCATTATTGTTATAACAGTTGAAGTTATAATATGGTTCATACTCATCACAGAACATAGAGCGAACCTTTGAAGCTGCAACAGTTGGCTTAGGAGCAGATACTGTAGGCATTGTATTTGCAGGTGCCTTAGTTGTGTAGAAGTACACATTATCCATATAGAATGTGTTACCCGGCGTTTTGGTCATTGTCATACGCAGCACCTGTGTATTGCTGAAGTCATATCCATTGAATGCAGACAAAGGAATATCAACACTTGTCCACTTTCCTGCAGGAGTGTCTGTGTTATATGCATCAGCATATTTTTCACCACCACTCCAGAGAGAGAAACCAAAACGAACCTGAGAAACACCACCCTCAGCAGGAGAGTATACATCAGCATGGAGATACTCCATATCTGATACATTACGACCACCTACAGCTATAGCCACATAGTCACCAGAGAGCTTTACCACATTATCTGTGGTACCAGCAATCTGAATAGTATTAAGGGTTGCGCCATGTGATCGATCCCACTTTGTGAATGCAGGATAGGCATCACTGAACGCCGACTTCACCATATCCGGATTTACCGTTGGCGTTGGTGCTGACACTGTTGGATCCTGGGCAGAAGCACCAAAACAACATGCCAGCATTATAATTGCTAATAGTAATTGTTTCATATTAATTTACAGTTGATAAGTTAAAGTGTCGGATTACTTTCTGATTATCTTCTTACCGTCTACGATAACGACACCCTTGTAGTTCTTTTCTACACGCTGACCAGCAATATTATATGTATGACCTGTCTTTGAATTTTTCTGCATTGTCACATTCTCAATACCTGTTGCACCATCAGCAAGAATTGTGTTCTGAGCAGCAAAGGTATCATCATTATGAGCAATGATGTTTGTCATATAAATAAGTGTTGGATAAGGATTAACTTTTGCATCTACAGCCTCACCACCAAGCTTGAAGACATTAATGCAATGCTGCTGAATCTCATTTTTCTTGCTCCATGCAAAAGATGACATATCAATATCCAGACGAACCCACTCACCAGCCTTCAAGTCTGTGACAGGAGTGACGAACTTCTCACCAGGCCACCAGTTCTGCATTGTAAAGTCGAGTTTACCATTTGCGTTTGCCCATATATCAAGGTGAAGATACTTATACTCACTGAGATCAAGAGTACTACCAAACTGCTCTGGTAGAAAATCGAGATTGTCAATACGGATAGCAGCACCATCACCGGCCTCATCCTCACTGACAGTACACTTCTGACCCCATTTTACAGGTGCCCAGTTGCTTGCAGAATTGCCTTTACTGTCCTTGATAACCTCAAAATAGGTGTCTTGGTCGGCTGCGAAGATTACACCAACTTCACCTGGATCAATGTCAAAAGTTGGAGGAGTAGTTACTTCCTGAGCCTGAACGGCTGTTGCCATAAATGCGATTGCGCTTACTGCGAATAATTTGGTAAACATGTTCATGTTTTTTAATTTTTAGTTATTTAATTTATGGTGGCAAAGGTAAAAAAACAACGGTTCCTTTTATGCAAGAATATTGCTATCGGATGCAAACATCTTGCTAAAAAGAGCCGTTGAGAATATAATTATATTGTTTTTTACTACATATTATAGCGTTTTATGCTGATTACACCGCCAGAAATTGATTTTAGAGAGTTGATGTAGATATAAGCGCGATATTTACCATCACCTGTCTCAATCCACATACCACCCTGCTGTTTCATGTTGATGCAATAGTTTGGCATGCCATCGAGCTGAATTGTTTCGAAGTCGATATCGTCAATATATGTACCTCTGTTTGGTTCATCTGTGAGATGACCATCAATAATACCCCACTCCTTACGCAGTTTAAGATTACGAGTGAATGTCTCAGGAACTGTGAGATTGTCGAGCCACTCCTTATCAGCAACAGGTGCTGCAAAAGTATGTCCGAAGTCAACACCCTCTCTGGTCTTGTTACGCCACAGATAAACAAGGTCAATCTTCTCAGGAATCTGCTGTGCCTCTGCCAGTGTGTAAGCAGCCATATCTTCAAGAGAGATATAGCAACGTGTCTTTGTCAGCGTGATGTTACGCTTCAGATACTGCTTGCATATTTTGTAAGGACCCATTTCTACTGTTTTCACCTGTCCGTCCCTTGACTTAGCTGTAAACTTGAATGTTACTTCCTTGCCACGTGCCTCCTCTGGAATCACGTAGTAGTAACGCAGTGTTGCAGCACATGTATCGGTAGTGAATGTAACAGTAGTCTTGTTTCCACTGTTCACACTTGGAGAACCAACCTCAACTGGAACATCCATACCAGATGAATTGGTATAATATGAATTATTCTCAAGATATGTTCCCTCTGCACCAGCAATAGATGCCTCAACAGTGCATGACTCTATCTGTCCTGAACCATAAGGCATCGCCATGGCATAGGCAAAATAAATCTGATTTCCAACAACATTTGGGCCAAGTGTACGCTTCAGACAACGTGAATTCAGCTCATTTGCTCTGGTCTCTTCTTCGTCTGAACAACCCACTGTGCCTAATGACAGGACCATGATGGCCAGAAGAGTTAATATACTAATAATATTACGTTTCATAATTGATTATTATTTTTTCTGCTGAACTGTTATAAAAATAGTGTACGTCTTGCTGACGCGACGACTACCTGAAATCACGGTATATTGACGTGGATTCTCCAGATCTGAGAAATCTGTGATTCCCTCAATCTTTGGTGAGAGCTTAGCATCAGTAACTAGAGAGAACTTTGGATAGAGATGCTTCAGATCTGTACCATAGGCAACAGTAATACGGATGATACCATTCTCATTGTCAATCTCTGCATCGCCCACCTTTACTGTAAGATGGTCTGTACCTGTGAGGTCAAAGTTACTAACATAACACTCGTCACGGTCAGTGATAAGAAGACCGTCCTCATCTACAGGGTTGTCGTAGCAGCCTGTGAACATCATCAGCGCTACAAACATCATTATACTTGAAATTATCTTTTTCATATTTTCTTTGCTTTTAAAAAATTATTATCTCCAAGGCTTATTCTGAGTGAGGTTAGGGTTCTTATTACGCTCACTCTCTGGAATCTGGAAGATATAGCACTGCTGATACTGTAGGCTTGGAGAGTTCACCCAGAACTGGTTCTCCTGTGCGCCAAACACGTCATACCATGTATAGCCAGTGCTCCCTGGACCACCATAGATTTTCTCCAGACGACGCCAGCGACGAAGGTCGAAAACACGCTGTCCTTCACCGATAAGCTCCACTATACGCTCCTGCTCAATAGCATCGAAGAATGAGTCGTGATCAGCATACTTATCAGCCTTCAAAGCAGGAAGGTTTCCTCTGTGACGAACACGATTTACAAGTGCTACACTCGTTGCAGTTGGACCATTGATCTCGTTATCAGCCTCAGCATACATCAGGAAGACATCAGCCAGACGAATTACAGGCCAGTTGAAGTCACCATCAGTACGATCCTGACCAGCATAGTTACGGATGAACTTACGGAACACATAACCTGTTGTTGACAGTACGTTATATGATGTATAGTGTACTTTCTTGTAAGCGTCGCCATCCTCCTCATACACATCAAGAGGACCTTCCCAGTTCTTGTACTCGTATGGAGACAGACCAGTCTCCTTAAGAGACATCATACCCATAATCTGTTCGTAGTCCCACATGATAGTAGCTTTCATACGATAGTCACGGTTAGCATAGCTCTCAGGATTAAGAGAAGAGTTCTTCGTCACACGTGCATTCTTGCTTGGTGACATAGCAACGAGAGGCTCACAGAAATCACCAGTCACTGTTGACTGATAACGGTCAACAATATTTGCACGAGGGTTCACCCATGACTGAGAGTACTGAACGGTACGACCAGCAAAATCACGCATGAGCTGCTCACCCTGGTTTGTGCTGCTGCCACCCTGCTGGAATGAGAATACAAACTCACCATCACCATTTGCCTTTGGAGTGAAGAGATAGTAATAGTTTGGAAGGTTTGTTGCACCACCAAGTTTCTTTACCTTACCTGTCATGTCTTCGCCATTGATCTTTGTACCCTTTGGCCACATCTCTGCAGGACCATCGCATACACCAGGCTCACCACCACGGTAGAGATCAAGGTTGAAATCGTTGATAACCTTACCGAAATCCTCACGAGCTGCCTTATAAGCACGCTGCGCCTCAGCTTCACTTGGCGTGAATGTGTCCAACTCTGGCCAACCATAGTGGTTCCAGCTTGCCCAATACAGATTAATCTTACCTCTAAGTGCGATAGCAGCTGGCTTGCTGTAACGCCCCTGTACACTTGCCTTAGCAGGAAGAACCTGCTCAACCTCGTCAAGATCAGCAATAAGTTTTGCATAAATTTCAGAAATAGGAGTACGAGGCATGCTCGCTACCTCTGCATTACTCTTTACATTCCAGTCTATATATGGTACGTCACCCCACCATGAGATAAGACGGAAATATATCAGTGCACGCATGAGTTTACATTCTGCAATAACAACTTGCATTTTCTTTTTCACCTCTTCGCTTTGAGCGTTGTCACGCATTGTGCTTACATGGTCTATAACATAGTTTGCATGGTCAATGGCACCATAACAATACTTGTACATATTCTCAAACCATCCACCAAATCCCCATGGCATGTAATCCCAACGCCCCATATAGGCCCGTCCATTGTTACCATTATTTGAAAGAAATGAGTTCCCACGCATTTTCACATATTCTCCCATACCATCAAGATAGTAGTCGCGATTGAAAAGGTAACGTGTGTCAGAAAGCACACCTGCAAGAGCAGATGTTGCATCCGCTTCTGTTTTCCAATATTTTCCTGATGAAAGAGCATCTGTAGGCTCCTGCTCCAACAGGTTGTCACGGCAGGATGCTAAAGAGAGCGCTGCCAGGAGGACAAGTGAAAGTTTATATATATTTTTTTTCATTGTTGTTTTATTTTGAATTACCCACTTAGAAAGAAAGATTCAGACCTACTGTATATGTCTTTGTTGTAGGATAAAGGTCGCCAGAGCCTGCAGGTTTCTCAGGATCCAATCCCTCATAACCAGTGATAGTGAGAAGGTTTTCTGCACTGAAATACACACGAAGGTTCTCTACATAAAACTTCTGTGTCAAGCCCTTAGGAAGTGTATAACCAAGCTGAATATTTTTCATACGAAAATAGTCCATATTGCGCAAATAGAATGCATTTTCGGTAGCATTTGTTGCATTACCACCAAGACGAGGCCATTCTCCTCCACGATTTTCCCATGACCAAGGCTTTGTTATATGATCTGTTGTAGAAGTATAACTCTGTGTTGGAAGAATTGTCTGGTTAAACTTGTTAATCCAGATATCCTTACGACCAGCACCGCCTTGCCACAGCATAGCAAAGTCGAAGCCCTTATAACTCGCCTTTACATTCAGTGCAAAGTTCATTGTCGGAGCATCACGCAATGAACTTGCATTCGCAATTTTATCATTTGCATCAAGAATTCCATCACCATTTGTATCCAATCGAATGATATCACCAGATTTGGCTCCCTGGTCTACATAGTTATATATTTCTTGGAATGTCTGTGCCAAAGTTGGCAAAGCATCCATATAGTATACAAAGTGATATGGCATATTCAAGTATACATAACCCTTATCGAGGAACTCGCCCCATTTTTCGAGATTCATGCGGTTGTATGAAAAGTTACCTGTTACAGAGTATTTTAGCTTGCCAATATGATCACGCCATACAATATTTGCCTCAAAACCACGGTTACGGAGGTTTCCAAGGTTAGCCTTTGGTGCTTCATAACCTCCTGTAAGAAGGATTGACATCTGTGAATTCTGCAACATACCCGTTGTCAGACGATCATAATAATCGAACTGGGCAGATAAACGGTTGTGGAAGAAGTCAAGGTCGAGACCAAGATTGAAGACAGCAGTTTTCTCCCAAGTAAGGTTCTCATTCAGCATTTTCTGATACGTGAAACCTGTTGCAATACTGCCATCGAACATATAATTGTTCTGTGTCATAATCTCACGCTGCTGATAAGCGCCAACACCACTATTGTTTCCCAGCTGACCATAAGATACACGAAGCTTAGCATTGTCGAGCCACTTCTCTACATATGGCTTTATCCAAGGTTCCTCAGAGATACGCCATCCCAAAGAAGCTGATGGGAAGAAGCCATAACGATGTCCTTTGAGGAACTTAGAACTACCATCAACGCGGAAATTAAGTTCCGTAAGATAACGGTCAAAAGCAGAATAGTTCACACGGCCAATCCATGAACGCAAGCCTTGACGTGCAGAAGTTCCAGCTGTTATCTGCGTTGTTGTAAGGGCTGAATTAATTTCAGAAAGTGAAGGATGGATACGATCCTTACGACCAGTAGTATTTGAACGGCTGTACCAGTACTCCTCACTATAAATACCGAGTAACTTCAAGTTATGATTCTCACCGAACTTTGTCTCGTAGTTCAGACGGAAGTTCATCAGCGTTTTATAGCCGTTCTTATTTGTATCTGTCACACCAGAGTTTTCAGCTACGTACCATAAATCCTTATATGAATCGGTCTGATAGTTATATGACTGTGTTGGAATTGGAGCATCCTTATAATACTGATTGTAGTAACGCAGAGAGTAATCCAGACGTGCTGTGAAACCCCTAAAAGGCTTGAAAGCGATGAAGGCAGAGCCATTGAACTCCTGACGATTCTCACGTTTCACACTGTTTTTATATACGGCAAGTGCATTGAATGCCTCAGGAAGTTCACCGTATGCCATTGGACCACCATATGTACCTGTTTCCGAATCATATGGGTAAATACCAGCAATAGCTGTTGAAATACGGTTATCCTCACCATTGAAGCCTTTACTCTGACAATATGAATAGTTACTCCAGTTACCGTCAATCCTCATGCCGACCTGCAAATTCTTAAGAATATCATAGTCGTAGTTCAGACGGATATTATAACGATCATAGTCATTGCTGATTTGCAGCCCCTGCTGTTTCACATAACCGATAGATGCGAAGAAATTACTCTTTTCCCCCCCACCTGTTGCAGATACGTTATAATTCTGAATGTTACCAGTTCTCATAACATAATCCCACCAGTCTGTATTTGGATATTTCACTGGATCAATCATTCCCAGAGCCATCCACTGATCAATTGTACCGTCCTTAAAGTTCTGCTGAACACCATTGGTACCTGGGTCTGTAGCTGCAGAAATCTGGTGCAGGGTGAGAGCCTGAGCATAGTCACTCAGAAGGTCATAACTACGTGTAGCCTTCTGCCAACCATAAGAAGCAGAGAAGTTGATCTGTGTCTTATGGTCCTTGCTTCCGCTCTTTGTCTTGATAAGGATGACACCATTGGCAGCACGGGAACCATACACAGATGCTGCTGTAGCATCCTTCAGGACTGTGATACTCTCGATGTCATTCATGTTGACACGGTTAATATCAACATCTGGCATATCATCGACAACGATAAGTGGTGATGCGTCATTGATTGTTCCCATACCACGAATCAGGAGAGTTGCACTATTATTTCCGGCCATACCCGTTGACTGGCTAACAGACAGACCAGGCATAAGTCCAGAGAGAGCTGATGATACATTAGCTACAGAGCGTGATGTAAGCTCTTTATCTACATTAACAGAGGCAACAGCACCGGTGAGGTTTACCTTCTTCTGAGTGCCATAACCTACGACAACGACCTGATCAAGCATCGCTGCGCTGTCATCAAGAGTAACGTCCAGTTGATTCCTTGAACCAATCTTCTGCTCTAAAGAACTGTAACCTACATAAGAAAAAGTAAGCACAGCCTTGTCATTAGGGACTGAAATAGTATAGTTACCATCGATATCGGTCACAGCTCCGGCTTTACCGCCTTTCACCCGTACCGTAACACCGATAAGTGGCTCACCATTCTTGTCATGCACGTGACCTTTTACCACGTGGTCCTGTGCCATAGCTGTCATCGACATACTGGCTGCTAGGATTAAGGTTGAGAATAGTTTACGATTCATGTTAAATAGTTAATTATTTAATTATGTTTAATATATTCATTAGGAAGGATATGGAAATAGTCCTGGAAGCACTTCGAAAAGTAAGAAGGCGTGTTAAAGCCCACCAGGTAACATACTTCCACCACCTGATACTTCTCAGTTGCAAGGAGTTCCGCACTCTTATTGAGCCGTATGATCTTGATATAATCATTAGGGGTCTTACCTGTAATACGCTTCACCTTCTTGTGGAAATTACTGCGACTCATATAGAACTGCTTAGCGAGTTCGTCAATATTAAAATCAGAGTTGCTGAGGTTATCAAGAATAATCTGATTCAGCTTCTCTACAAACGCTGCATTCTCTTTCTCTGTCTCGTCCTCATGATGTTGAGTCTTCTTATAATACTCAAGAGGTGACTGAATGAATTTTTCACGTATACGGTCTCTGTTTTCAAGGATACTTGTGATTTGTGCACGAAGTTGCTCCAATGAGAATGGCTTTTCCATGTATGCATTTGCACCGATATTCAAAAGGTCTACCTTTGTTGACACATCTGTCTTTGCAGACAGAATAATGAAAGGAAGATGAGAATAAGCAGAGTTAGAGCGTACAGCTCGACAGAGTTCCAGTCCGTCCATCTCCGGCATCATAACATCAGATACAATAATATCGATGTCTTCTTTCTCAAGTACTTCAAGAGCCTTGATACCATTCTCTGCCTCAAGCATATGATAGGAATCATCCATATTATCTATGATATATGAGCGGAGCTCATCATTATCCTCAACGATGAGCACTGTAGGACGAGAATCGTTGTTAACTTCATCGATAGCTGAAGGGTCTTCTGTAAACTGTACTGCCTCGACAACTTCCTCAGATGGTGCTCCTTCCAGGTTCATTCCTATGGTAAGCAGGAATGTGGTACCATGACCATATTCAGATTCTACTGTGACATCACCCTGATGCATCATCGCGAGATTCTTTGCCAATGGCAGACCGAGGCCTGTACCAGGATGCTTGCCATGATCGTCAATCTGATAGAACGATTCAAAGATCTTATTCTGATCATCTTTTTTGATGCCAGGGCCATCATCAGTAACGCTGACATTAAGTTTCGAAGGCTCTGACCAGAGAGTGACCTTTATTTCCTTATTAGCAAATTTTATTGCATTTGACAGCAGATTACCGAGCATCTTATCGAATGCTTCCTCATCGAGATTGCAGAACAAAGCCTCTTCTGGCATTTCCACGTCCAGGCTGAGTTTATGCATATTTGCAAATTCTTTATAGCGACTGCAGATGGTATCAACTTTCTCAGATACATTGCAGGACTTGAAGTTCAGCCGAACCTTATGAGCTTCCACCTTACGGAAGTCCAAGAGCTGATTGATTAGCTCAAGAAGACGCTTAACATTATTCTGGATAATAGATAGATTCTTCTTTGTCTTCTCACTGCCATCACCAGATGCTATAATTGTATTCAGTGGCGCTGTGATGAGTGACAATGGAGTACGGATTTCGTGAGCAATATTTGTGAAGAATCCTATCTTCGCATCATACAGTTCCTTTTCCTTGTCCATAGAGAAACGGTACATCTTCTCCTTGTTCTCTGACTTCAAATGATTACGATAATTGTAGACGATATACCATACCAGCCAGCTGATTATCATCACATATAACAGCAACATGAAGTTCGACAGAAGGAATGGACGATTAATTGTTATCGACAGTTTCACAACTTTACCTTCAACACCATCATTATTCATTCCCTTTACGTAAAGCGTATAATCACCAGATGGAATGTTCATATATCTGATATGACCATCGTCACCAGTTGTCTCATTCCAATGTTCATCAAATCCTTCAAGCTTATAGAGGATACGGTTCTGTGACGGAGAAAGGAAGCTCATGCATGAAACATCAAAACTGAATGACGACTGATCTGATTCCAGTTCTATCTCCTTAGCATCGCTGATGCTGCACTTCAAAGGACTGTCGTCCATACCTGGGTGCATCTCAATACCATCTATATAGAAAGAGGTGATGAACACACGTGGACGGATATTGTTTTCGCGAATATTCTGAGGGTTGAACGATATAAAGCCCGTTGAGCCACCGATATACATCATTCCATTATGGCTCAGCAAGGCTCCACCTGCTGTATAATGAAAGTGCAAAGGCTTCTCAATATAGTTGAACTTATGAACCTGATATTTACCTGGGGTGATGCGGACCATGCCCTTACCTGTTGTGACCCATATATTGCCCATGCGGTCCTCAACGATAGAATAGATAATATCAGATACAAAGCCAGTGCCCTCGGTAAAGATCTTATTGAATTTTCCTGACTGCGGATTGAGGATTCCCAGTCCGCCACCCTCTGTGCCTACCCAGACATTGCCCTTTGAATCCTGAAGAACACAGTTCACATTGTTCACCATCAGCGATTTAGCATCGTTGTTGTCGTGAAGATAGCTCTTGTACTTTCCGTCGCTAGAGAGACATATCAGGCCATATTTATGACAGGCAAACCAGATAGAGCCATTATAGTCTTCAGTGATATCCTTGACAGGATAGCCAGCCATCTTCTTCAAAGAGTACAGACGGCCGTCCTTAAGGATATTGACACCCTGGTTTGTACCGAGATATACGCTGCCGACTGTCGACTTCAGCATCGATGTGACAATATTATCACAAAGGCCGTCAGCAGTGGTAAGCCATTTTGTGACAGCCATGCTCCTTGAGTCAACAACTGCAACTCCTGAGCCATAATTACTTACAAGGAATTTCTGACCATCAGAAAGCAATGTCAGCACATTATTGGTCTTGAGGTTCACACCACATGCTGAGACAGTGCGTGTTGCAGGGTTGTAGACCTTCAGACCGCTGTTTCTCGTTGCCATGAACACACGACCGTCAGGAACCTCTGCAAATCCCTGAACAATACTGATGTTGCCAGAGATACCACTCTGACCAGTAAAATAAGAGAACTTGTTTACGTATGGTGACCAGTAGCTCACACCAGAGAAATATGTACCGAGCCACAGACCACCCTCATGATCTTTTGCGATAGAGAAGATACTGTTGTCCTGCAGGTTGTCGTATGACAGACCGTCATTGAACATTGTCATCTGCTCTGTCAAAGTGTTCACCTTCACAAGTCCCATCTCAGAACCCATCACCAGCTCATATCTGTCGAAAGGAGTTATCGCCTTCACATTATATAGATTAGCACTTACAGGCGATGCTCCGGAGATATGGTTCACCACATTCTCGCGGAATCTGTAATGGAACAGACCTCTTCTCGATGTACCAACCCAAAGGGTATTACGGCAGTCACAATATATTGTCTGGATATTACTGTCAGGAATGGCTGCAGACTTACATCTGCCGTTTGCCATATTCAATGAGAACAGTCCTGCACGGTCTGTACCGATCCAAATATCACCGCTCATGTCATGGGCTAATGAAGTGATAAACTGACATGGCAACTCCTTCATATAATGACGTACAACCTTCAAGTTCCTGTTCAGATGGTAAAGACCCTGACCAAAACATCCAACCCATATATCGCCATTTGCATCAGAGATGATAGCATGGATACTCGTCTTATCATCATCACGTGACTTACCATCAAGGCTGATATGAGTGAATGTTTCCGTCTGTCGGTTATATGAATACAATCCTTCCTTGGTACCTACAAGGAAATTACCAAATCTGTCTTCAAAGATACAATGAATGAAGTTATTGCCAATAGTCTTCTCATCACCGTTTCTTCTTCGGAACACTTTAAACTTACTTCCATCGAAACGGTTCAGACCATCATTAGTACCAAACCACATATATCCTCGACTGTCTTCCATGACAGCCCAGACACTTGAATGAGAAAGTCCATCTTCAACCTGGTAACTTCTAAAAAGCATTGCGTGACTACAGGTAAAGGATAAGAGCAGCAGTAATATGGTTATGGTTCCTCTCATTTTATTTGTTTTAATTGCGTACAAAATTATGTATTATTAAATGTATTGTATACCACTATCTTTTCTAAGAATACAAAAATTCGGCAAAATTGGCTCTTATTTTTTGCAAAAACAATAAAAATCACTGATTTCATCGCTAATGATAAGGTTATTACCAATCATCAAGTATTAGAAGATTTCCTAAACGCTGCTCTGGAGGGTGAGATGCAGAGCCTTCTTGAGGCAACGAAGCCTGAGAGTGGTAATCGTCGTAATGGTAAGATGCGCAAGCAACTTCAGACCGAGTATGGCCCTGTAGAGATTGGGACACCTCCCTCATACATACTGGATATTGTTCCTTGCTTCGAGTCGTGGTAGAAAGGGATTCTATCCATCGGTTAGGGAAAGCTGAAGTAAGACGTGAAAATATGATATGGTCTGTCCCTGCGAATCTTTCCATATGTTAGAGACCACTTGTAGTTACGAGAAGTGCGTTCCTGTCCTCTTTTAATCAATTTCTCGTTGTGATAAAATACCTGTTTGCAGAGTTCAAAATCTGGGAAACACCGCGTTTTTTGGGGGGAAACATTTGCCCTGATTATGGCCTCTTATTCTGCATTTGGAACAGGTAGAAAATGCACAAAAAACTAAGGGCAAGTACCTGTTTCCCAAATACTTGCCCTTTATATAGCTAATATTCAGCACGTTTCGATTATTCCTCGACGGCAGCCTGCGCCGCGGCTAACGGGAACTGATTATCAGCACGTTACGACAAATTTGGGAAACATTTGGGAAACATTATGAGCATATACTGCACATTCTGCACCCGATTTCCTCAAAATATCCGACCATTTTTGCCACTTCGACTACTTTTCGATATTTTAATTGTTAAACACTATTGTTAGAACACAGATTGCATTACGACTTTTCAGCACGTTCTGCAAATTTTGCTTGCAAAATTAATAATTTCTCATGACATTACGTTTGTTTTGCACGTTTTTCTTGCAGAACGTGTATGATTTTAATATATATTAAGGTGGAAACGACATTCTGTTACCAAATTTTTGTTTCGATTAAAAGAAAAATGGATGGAATTCAATGCCATAAGTTTAGGTTTAAGTTTAGATATGCTTATATATATAATAAGGTGTAGTAAACCCAAATCAGGAGATTGAAGGTTTAATGTTTAAGTTTAGAGAGGCATGTATATATACATGGGTAAACGTAAACCTAAACTTTGCAGAATGAAACGACTTGATGTTTCCCCAAAAATCACATTTTTCTTTTTACTGAAGATGAACAAATTTATGTTCTCCCCTTCTCATTCCACTTTTCTTTTAACTGAAAAAGCTCTATATAAATCTGACGTTTCTGCTTTCGAGAGACGATGAAATTAGGTTGCAAAGGTAACTGTTGCTCCTTCATCTACCCAAGGTGTACCATAGGTATGACTCGAAATCTCCACACCATTCGGGTTGTATTTGGAGCCATAACCTTGTGCAGATGGTCACAACACCTTGTGAAGCAACATAATTTCTAATCACTCCCGAAAGTACAGATAGCAGAACGTAGAACTAAGGCAATAGATACCCCTCCCTATTTACTCCCGTTCTGCTGATTGCCACGCCACATTTCGCAACGTAGTGACGCCTTACGAAAGGGTTTCTTGGATGATGCCCATGATGCGGTGGACTGCCTTATTCCTTATTCACTTCCAAGATATACCCACGTTTCTTTAGTGAAACGATGGAGATGGAAGTGTCAGGGGCGAGCATCTTGCGGATATAAGTTATCTGAACGTTGAGGGCGAGGGAGTTGGCATAACTGTCGTTCCCCCAAACATGTTCCAACAGATATGAACGCTCTACGGTCTGGCCGATATGCTGGGCTAAGATGGTAAAAATCTCGGATTGGCGGGCAGAGAGATGCAGCACCGTTCCGGCATATTCAATCGTGGAGAGGTTGCTGTCGAAAATGGTCTGGCCAATGGTCATGCGCGATGGTGACGATGCCTGGCGATGCTCGAAACGCTCTTTAATCTTGGCAATCAGTTCTTCGGGATAGAACGGCTTGGGGATGTAGTCATTGCCTTTCAGGTCGAACCCTTTCAGGCGGTCGGCCTTTTCCGTCCGGTCGGTAAGGAAGAAGATAAGCACGTCACGGTCTTGCTCACGTATCTTTTGCGCCAACTCGAAACCGTTCATCAACGGCATGTTGATGTCGAGTAGCACCAAGTCGGGACAACTGGTAGCGTACATTTCCCATCCCGCACGCCCATTCTCGGCATACTCCACTTCGTAGCCCTCCACCT
>Ga0256404_1000726_pt1 | contig 84485 bp, 61 predicted proteins | sample RumenRJG_01DNA_FD_185990 | JGI IMG/M metagenome (GOLD analysis project Ga0256404, IMG submission 185990) | Bovine rumen microbial communities from Lethbridge, Alberta, Canada - RJG_01 | ecosystem: Host-associated > Mammals > Digestive system > Stomach > Rumen | place: Canada: Alberta | collected...
AACTAAAGAGGTCTTCGTGTGGCCTCATGGCCATATGAAGAACTTGTTGTACGGTGGATGGGCATGAATCTATGGGGATTAGCCTTGGTTTTGACCTTGGCAGCGCATCGTCAGGAAAGAAACAAATCAGCGGAGCCTATGACGAAGAAGCTGTCCGCGATAGTAATAAGAGGCTGATGAGACAGCCGAATCGGTCTTTGAAACACTGATACAGTTACGTATTGGCACAATGGTGGCCGTCCGCCAAGAATCATGCTTTGACGGACAACGGAGCGAGTGGCTATACGGACGCCGTGCGGACGTGTGCAGACAAAGGCGGTGCCCTTGCCGGTCTGATGGTCTCGACGACTATCATCCTGGACTTGCAGTGCGGGCAGATGCCTATCTCCCATCCCTGCTCCTGACACACTTCTTCGTAGGTTTTCTTCCTGCGCTCCTTGGGCAGCGGCGTTCCTCCGAGCTGCTCCTGCACCTTGCGGAGCTTGTCGCGGCATGACGTGGAGAGCAGACCGTAGTGACGGATGCGGACGAATGACGGAGGGAGGACATGAAGCGAGAACAGGTGGAGGAAGTCCACGGCACTCATGCGCATCGTCTTGTGACAGCCGCCATGTCGATAGTCCTTGTAGTCGTAGGCGACTTTGCCCTCGTTGGCATCATAGTCGAGGATCCGCGAGTTGCTGATGGCCACTCGGTAGGCATATCTTCCGATGTACTCCAGCACCTGATTCACTCCCTTGGCTGGAGGCCTGCTGTAGACCACCCACGGTTTCTCGAAGCACTGCCTGCGGACGTCCTGCGGTATGACTTCGCCGAGTTCCTTCAGACGGGATGTCAGCATGGCCATGAACTTGGCGCGGAACATCACGCCCAGTGCCTGCACGGGGAAGAGGAAGTCGCGACCGGCTCCCTTGCATCCCTTCAAGTGATGCCAGAGACCGTCCTTGTCCACACCTCCGCCCGTCACTATGCAGTGTATGTGGGGATGGCAGTACAGGTTGCTGCCCCACGTGTGCAGGATGGCGGTCATGCCTCCCTGCAGTCCCTGACGCTCATAGAATGTGCGCAGGGTGTTCCATGCGGCGCGGAACATCGCGTCGTAGAACATCGCCTGATGCGACATGCCAGCCGGATGCAGGCAGTCGGGGACGGTGAACACCGTATGGAAGTACTTCACGCCAGGCATCACTTCGTCCTTGCGCATTTCCACCCACACGGCGCGCTCCTTGTTCTGGCACTTAGGGCAGTGGCGGTCGCGGCAGCTGTTGTAGCTGACATGCACTTCCCCGCACTCAGGGCACACCTCGACATGGCCTCCCAGGTATCTGGTACGGCACAGGGCCATCCTGCCGAATGACTTGTGCACCTGTCCTACAGTCTGAAATCTGGCGAAGAAATCTCCGCTGTAGTCACGGATGATCTGCCCAACCTCGTATCGGGTGCGGCTCATGAGAAGATGTGGTCTATGAGATAGACGCACTGTCGTCTCTCAAGCCTTGCCACATGCAGGTAGACGACCGTAGTCTGCAGGGACCTGTGGCCGAGCCTGCGCTGCACGGTCTGTATGTCCTCACCGGCCTCCAAAAGGTGTGTGGCATAGCTGTGGCGGAGTGCGTGCGTCGAGAGGGAAGTGTCCAGCCCGGCCTTCTCCAACTGGTATTTCAGGCACTTGCGGATGTAGGCGTTGTCTATCGGGATGACAAGGCCGCCGTCCTTCTTGAATATCAGGTCAGAACCCCAGAAACGCTTGTGGTATACCTTGAGTACCTGCAGCGTCTTGGGCGAGATGGGCACGATGCGGTCCTTGCCGCCCTTGCCTCTGCGGATGAATACCTGCCGGCGGTCGAACGAGATGTCATTCCAGCGCAGCTGACATGCCTCGAAGGCGCGCAGCCCGCAGTCGTAGATGACGGAGAACAGCGCCTTGGTGAACAGGTCGCAGGAGCGGAGCAGCTGTTGCACCTGCTCCACGGACAGCACCCTCGGAAGTCGCTTCTCACGGCGTATCCTGGGCAGGGACAGACCTGCCAGGTCGGGATACCCCATGGCGTGCAGGTAGCTCTTCAGTCCGTAGATGAAGTGCTTGAACTGCGAGACGGCAGGCTGCGGCTGACGCGAGAGCAGATACGACAGGTAGCCGTCAGCATCCTCCTGGGTGAACTCCTCAGGGAGCTTCCCGATGTGGGCCACCGCCTTGTACAACGCGTGACTGTAGTCAACGATAGTACCGGACGCATGTCTGGTGATTTGCAACTTGCTCTGAAAGAGCGAAACTCTGTTGGCGAAGGATGGCACCTTGGCCAATGCGATGTCGGAGATCTTCTTCGGCATAATAATGGTGAGAAGGGGTGTTAACGGCTCAGCCCAACGCGGGCGGCCGTGCCCCCTTTACACACCACTAATATACGAAAAAGTGAGAATTAACGGAAATATTAACAAACGAACCGCACGAGCCGAAGGGCTTAAGCTTTTACGCCACGGCGGAAATTAGTACAACATTTTGATTTAAAGAAAAGCCCCTAAATAAAGGGGTTCTGGAAAACTGACAATAAATAGAATGGTAAAAAACAGCCCTCGAAAATAACGTTCGGGGGCTAAAAGATATAAGAAATCACTGATTATTTCTTTGTCTTATCAGGATTCAAATCATCAATATAGATGGAGTTTGCAGCTTTTACTTTGGCAGAATCTACCATGTGGGTATAAATCTGTGTCGTTCGCACATTCTTATGCCCAAGCATTTTCTGGATGGTATAGAGCCCAGTCCCATTCTCTAGCTGTAGCGTTGCAAAAGAATGACGAAAGCAGTGAAAGGTAATGTGCTTAGTAATGCCTGCAGCTTCAATCCATTCTTTGACGGGCCGATTAATCCATGAAGGATCCTGAAGCCCCTCAAAAACCAGCCTGTCAGGCTCGCGTCGTTCTCCACATAATTCATAAACTTGGTCAGAAATCGGGTGGTATTCAGGTACCACGGTCTTCTTTTGGACCTTCACAATCTGCCAAGAATTATTAAGATATTGTAGTCGGCCCCATGTTAATCCCTTGATATCGCAGTGGCGAAGACCAGTCATGATAGAAAAGAAAGATGCTCTTCTGAGAATATCGCTTTTACATGGTGTTTTGGCCAATCTTTTGACTTCCTCTAGATTGAGCACCTCGCGGAGTGCATCTTGGGCGGGAATGCCATTTACCTTACTGCTGACATCAACAGTGAGATATTCGTCAATGAAAGCCTGTCTAACTCCTGCTTTTACGATGGCAAAATATGTGGAAGCCGTATTTTGCTTAATTTTCCCTTTCTTGTTTCCACCTTGGGGCGCAGCTAATAAGAACATTTTCAGATCTTCAAGCAGTTTTACTGATATTGTCTTGAATGGTATGGGCTTGCCATGAGAATAAAGCTTTAGCAGTTCAGCGACACGTTCCCAGTTAACTATAATAGAATCAGAACTATTGGGGTGGCGCTTATAGATGAGTACTAATTAGTATAAATAGGTTGCATCTTGTCGCAAAATTATTCGCGTTACATAAATGTCGCAAAAATGGGATAAATAAAGGCATAATAAAGATATAACAAACATGAGGGCATGAAAAACAAATAGCGTATAACTCATTGAGCTACACGCTATTTCGTTGCGTTTTGTTATGTCTTTACCTATCGGTGTCATTTAACCTCCTCGAAGTCGGCATCCTGGACGTCGTCATTGGGGTTCGACTGTGTCTGCTGACCACCTTGATACTGCTGCTGACCAGCATCCTGTTGGGCACCGGCGTTGGCAGCACCCTGGTACATCTGCTGCGAGGCAGCCTGCATGACCTGATTGAGGTTGTTAATGGCGCTGTCGATGGCAGCGATGTCGCCACTCTTATGGGCATCCTTCAGCTGTTGGAGGGCCTGCTCGACGGCGGGTTTCTGACCTGCAGGCAGCTTGTCGCCATTCTCGTTGAGGAAGGTCTCGGTCTGGAAGATCATCGAGTCGGCCTGGTTGAGCTTGTCAATGCGCTCGCGTTCCTTCTTGTCGCTCTCAGCGAACTGCTCTGCTTCGGCCTTCATGCGGTTGATCTCGTCCTGTGACAGACCAGACGAAGCCTCGATGCGGATGGCCTGCTCTTTGCCGGTGGCCTTGTCCTTGGCGCTGACCTTCACGATACCGTTGGCATCGATGTCGAAGGTAACTTCAATCTGAGGCACGCCACGACGGGCTGGAGCGATGCCGGTGAGGTTGAACTGACCCAGCGACTTGTTCTGCGAAGCCATAGGACGCTCACCCTGCAGCACATGGATGGTCACCTCGGTCTGGTTGTCGGCTGCAGTCGAGAAGGTCTCGCTCTTCTTGCAGGGGATGGTGGTGTTGGCCTCGATGAGCTTGGTCATCACGCCTCCGAGGGTCTCAATGCCCAGCGTCAGCGGGGTAACGTCGAGCAGCACGATGTCCTGACCGGTCTCCTGATTGAGGATAGCGCCCTGAATGGCTGCACCCACGGCCACCACCTCGTCGGGGTTCACACCCTTTGAAGGCTCCTTGCCGAAGTAGTTCTTCACCAGCGTCTGCACGGCGGGGATACGGCTCGAACCGCCCACGAGAATCACCTCGTCGATGTCAGAGGTAGAGATGCCTGCATCGCGAACGGCATTCTGACAGGGCACCAGACAAGCCTGGATAAGGTTGTGAGCCAGTTGCTCGAACTTGGCACGGGTGAGCGTCTTCACCAAGTGCTTGGGCACGCCGCCTACGGGCATGATATAGGGGAGGTTGATCTCTGTCGAAGTAGAGCTCGACAACTCAATCTTAGCCTTCTCGGCAGCTTCCTTCAGACGCTGCATAGCCATCGGGTCGCTCTTCAGGTCGGCACCCTCGTCGTTGCGGAACTCCTGTACCAGCCAGTCGATGATGACCTGGTCGAAGTCATCGCCGCCCAGATGGGTATCACCATTGGTGCTGAGCACTTCAAACACACCGCCACCGAAGTCGAGGATAGAGATATCGAACGTACCGCCACCGAGGTCGAAGACGGCAATCTTCATATCCTTATGAGCCTTGTCGATACCATAGGCCAAAGCAGCGGCCGTAGGCTCGTTGACAATACGCTTCACGTTTAGTCCGGCAATCTGTCCGGCCTCCTTCGTAGCCTGACGCTGCGAGTCGCTGAAGTAGGCAGGCACGGTAATCACGGCGTCGGTCACCTCCTGACCCAGATAGTCCTCGGCGGTTTTCTTCATCTTCTGCAGAATCATAGCCGAGATTTCCTGCGGAGTGTACTTGCGCCCGTCAATGTCGACACGGGGATAACCGCCCTCGTTTACTACACTAAAAGGTACGCGCGAGATTTCCTTCTCCGTCTGCTGCCAAGTCTCACCCATGAAGCGCTTGATCGAGTAGACGGTCTTCTTCGGGTTGGTGATGGCCTGGCGCTTGGCGGGGTCGCCAATCTTACGCTCGCCGCCATCGACGAATCCCACAACTGAAGGCGTGGTGCGCTTGCCCTCGCTATTGGCGATAACGACAGGCTCATTGCCTTCGAAAACAGATACACACGAGTTAGTGGTACCTAAGTCAATTCCAATAATCTTTCCCATAATTGTATAATTTTTAATTGTTAATATTCTATTTGTTGTTATTGCAGGCTGGCACAGGCCAGCCGCTACTTGACGCCTAAAATATAGCAAAGCCTATGCCAAAAGTATAATTTTTCGAAAGAAGCTGTCAATTGTTGCGTCATTTTGTCACAAGAATAAAAATTTTTCTTATCTTTGCACCTTGTAAGACAAAAAAAAGAAAATCATAACACTTAAAGCTATGGTGAGAAAAATGATTTTAGTGTCAGTTCTGATGCTGACTACAGTGACAATGTATGCCCAAAGAAATGCGTCGGATTACTTTGTCAGAACCAACAATGTGAAGGTGGTGGCACAGAAGGCCGTTGCCGACAGTACGAAAGAACTGAAGGAGACCACCCGCAACATAATGAACGAACTGTTCCCCCGTCTGAGTCTTTGTGACTGGACAGACACTATGGCGTTTATGGTCATGCCCGACAAGCAGGATCTTGTCGTTCGCATCTTTAAGGACGGCAATACCGGCAACCGCATGAGTACCACGCAGTTGCGCCACAAAATCCTGAAGTACGCCGGAAGGACATACAATGGCAGTACCGAGAACAACCGCATCTATTTCGTGACAGACGACCAGGAGAAGCACCCTTACTATTTCGAAGTGCCTTCTGGCTCGTTCGAGGACTATTGCATACTGAAGCTCGGCGTACCCTCGCTGGCCTACCTGAACGATATTGAGACGGCTCGTAAAACACTTATCGGAAAGACACTCATCACCAAGGCGACAAGCTACTGGGTCGACGCCAACTATGGTGAAGGTGCTGATGAGATAAGCGTTCCGTTAGACACAGAAGTGAAAGTCGTAAACGTAGGCATAGGCACCCGTAAGTTTCCTGTGAAAATCATCGTAGAGGACGGGAATGGCAGGCAGTTCTTCCAAAATGTGGCCATGAGTCGCACCAACAGCGGTTTGCGCGATGAAGAGTTCAACATGATGGACAACCAGAACCATACGTTTAACACCGCGTTCGACATGCTGGGCGACTTTGCCCTGCCCAGCTGGCATTACAAGGATTATGTCGGCAAGACCGTGTTCACGCTCCGCGCCACAAACATGCTTGGCGGGCGCGAAGAAGTCTACCGGGCACCGGCTCTGACCAGTTTCAAGATTATTGCCATAAAGTCGCTTCGCGACAAGCGCTCTGTCAAAATGACACTTCAGCATGTCAAGACTAAAGCAAACTACACAAAGGAAGTATTCATCAAGAACAAGCTTCCCAACGGCAATGAGCTTGGCCAGTTAGACAACATCTATGAGAACCTTTTCGCCGAAGGCAATCCTTCCAATGTGAAAGGCATCAGCCCGAGCCATCTGGAGTCCATCCGTCAGGGAAAGATTCAAAAAGGTTTCAGCGAAGCCGAGGTCCTTCTTATACGTACCGACGGCTACGAAGTGACACATAAGGACAACAAGACCTACACCTGGATGTTCAAAGCCTTAGAAGGCAAGACAGACCTGCGCGTCACTTTTGACAAGCGCACAAAGCGGGTAGTCAGCTTCGCCGAATCACGGTAGCAAACGCCATCATTTCCCCAAAATATTTGCGTACCAGACGTACCGAGGCCTCGGACAACTTGGACGGATGCTTGGGACAACAACACCCGATGCTCCGGACACCTTGTCCGAAAGCTTTGGACAGCTTGTCCCATACCTTACATAAAATAGTTGCATAACAGGTCGAATTGCAAAAAACAAGCGAAAAACGAGAAAAAGAGGTCAAAATTACGTTTTTTTCCTCTCAAAATAAAAAATCTTTGCGAATTATTTTGTCGAACCACAAAAAATGCTTACTTTTGAAAGCAATTCCTAAAACGCTAATTACAAACCGATAAAAACCTTTTAATAAGCTACTATGAGTTATTTGCGATTTGAGAAAGCCGTGATGACGAACCTTGAGGAGTCACTGCGCCGCGAATTGCTCCGTACCAACCGTTCGGGCGCCTATAGCTCGTCGACCCTTGTCGACTGCAATACGCGCAAATACCACGGTCTGCTGGTCGTACCTGTACCTGAGATTGACGATGAGAACCATGTGCTCTTGTCGTCGCTCGACTGTACCGTCATCCAGCATGGAGCTGAATTCAACCTGGGCCTCCACAAGTATCAGGGCAACAATTTCAGTCCCAAGGGACACAAGTACATCCGTGAGTTTGACTGTAGCCTCGTGCCCACGACCACCTATCGCGTGGGCGGTGTGATCCTGAAGAAGGAGGCCATTTTCCAGGCCTATGAGGATCGCATCCTGATTCGCTACACGTTGGTAGACGCCCACTCGGCCACGACGCTTCGTTTCCGTCCGTTCCTCGCCTTCCGTTCGGTGAAGGCACTGACACACGAGAATTCGGTAGCCAGCCGTGAGTATCACGAGGTAGACAATGGCATCAAGACCTGTATGTATGCGGGCTATCCCGACTTGTACATGCAGTTCTCGAAGAAGAACGACTTCGTGTTCCAGCCCGACTGGTATCGTGGCATGGAGTATCCGAAGGAGCAGGAGCGTGGCTACTTCTCGAACGAGGACCTCTACGTGCCTGGCTATTTCGAGATGCCTATCAAGAAGGGCGAGAGCATCGTCTTCGCCGCCTCGACGTCGGCCATCAAGACGCGCACGCTGAAGACCCTCTTCGACCAGGAGATCTCGTTGCGCACGCCACGTGACAACTTCTATCACTGTCTGGTTACTGCTGCACACCAGTTCCACAACCGCAAGCCCAACGACGACCGTTACCTGCTGGCCGGATACCCCTGGTACAAGTGCCGTGCCCGTGACACGTTCATCGCCCTGCCGGGCCTGACGCTGTGCATCGACGAGCAGGACTACTTCGAGTTGGTAATGAAGACCGCCGAGAAGGGTCTGCGTGAGTTTATGGAAGGCAAGCCCCTCAGCGTCCAGATCTACGAGATGGAGCAGCCCGATGTACCTCTTTGGGCTGTATGGGCCATTCAGCAGTATGCCCGCTATGCCGGACGCGACGCCTGTCATCAGCGCTATGAGAAGCTTGTGAGCGACATTATTAAATATATAGAGGAGGGCGGACACCCCAACCTGCGTCTTGACGACAACGGTCTTGTCTACTCGAATGGTCGCGACAAGGCTGTGACGTGGATGAACTCATCGGCCAACGGACGTCCGGTGGTGCCTCGCTCGGGCTATATCGTAGAGTTCAATGCCCTGTGGTACAATGCCCTGAAGTTCTGTGCCTCCTTGGCTCAGGACAACGGCGACACCGCAGCCAAGGAGCACTTAGAGGCGCTGGCCCTGAAGACGAAGCAGTCGTTCGTCGACACTTTCGTCAACGAATACGGCTATCTGCTCGACTATGTCGACGGCAACATGATGGACTGGTCGGTACGTCCGAACATGATCTTTGCCGTCGCACTCGACTACTCACCGCTGTCACAGCAGCAGATGAAGAGCGTAGTTGATATATGTACGCGCGAGCTGCTCACCCCGAAGGGACTGCGCTCGCTCTCGCCGAAGAGCGGCGGCTACAACCCGATGTACGTAGGTCCGCAGACACAGCGCGACTACGCCTACCATCAGGGAACGGCATGGCCCTGGTTAGGCGGTTTCTATATGGAGGCCTGCCTGAAACTCTACAAGCGCACCCGCCTCTCGTTCATCGAGCGCCAGATGGTGGGCTATGAGGATGAGATCGACTATCATGCAGTGGGCACCATCTCGGAGCTGTTCGACGGCAACCCGCCCTTCCACGGACGCGGTGCTATGGCCTTCGCCATGAATGTGGCCGAGATCCTGCGCACGATGAAGCTCTTAGAGAAATATTCGTATCAGAAATAAAAATGGAGTGATATGGAGTGAAAGAGGAGTGACTCCCCCTTCACTCCCCTCTCACTCCCCCTTCACTCCTCAAATAAAGGAAAAAGATATGAAAGTATTAATGTTTGGATGGGAGTATCCTCCCCACGTGTTCGGAGGACTCGCCACTGCAAATTACGGAATCTCTGAGGGACTAAAAGCTCAGGGAGATATTGAGACGGTGCTCTGTCTGCCGCATCCTTTCGGCGACGAGAGCCAGCACGCCTGCCGCATCGTGGCTATGAACGCCGTGCCCATTGCCTGGCGCGACGTCGACCGCGACTACGTGCAGCAGCGCGTCGGCAACATCATGGATCCCGACTACTACTTCAAGTGTCGTGACCATCTCTATGCCGACTTCAACTACATGAACGTGAACGACCTCGGAGCGATGGAGTTCGCCGGTGGCTATCCGGAGAACCTGCACGAGGAAATCAACAACTACTCCATCATCGCAGGCGTCGTAGCCCGCACCGAGGAGTTCGACATCATCCATGCCCACGACTGGCTGACCTTCCCTGCCGGCATCCACGCCAAGCAGGTTTCAGGCAAGCCCCTGTGCATCCACGTCCATGCCACCGACTTCGACCGTTCGCGCGGTAAGGTGAACCCCACCGTCTACTCGATTGAGAAGAACGGTATGGACAATGCCGACTGCATTATGTGCGTGTCGGAGCTGACGCGCCAGACGGTCATCAACCAGTATCATCAGGACCCGCGCAAGTGCTTCACCGTACACAACGCCGTGTATCCACTGAAGCAGGAGTATCAGGACATCCCGCGTCCCGACCATACGGGCAAGGAGAAGGTGGTGACGTTCCTCGGACGCATTACCATGCAGAAAGGTCCCGAGTACTTCGTCGAGGCTGCCAACATGGTGCTCCACCGCACCCGCAACGTACGTTTCTGTATGGCAGGTAGCGGCGACATGATGAATGCCATGATCTATTTGGCAGCCGAGCGAGGCATTGCCGACCGCTTCCACTTCCCGGGCTTCATGCGTGGCAAGCAGGTGTATGAGTGCCTGAAGGCCAGCGATGTCTATGTGATGCCCTCAGTATCCGAACCGTTCGGTATCTCGCCCCTCGAGGCCATGCAGTGCGGCACGCCGTCAATCATCTCGAAGCAGTCAGGCTGTGCAGAGATTCTTGAAAACTGCATCAAGGTCGACTATTGGGACATCCACGCCCTGGCCGACGCCATCTACTCCATCTGCGCCAACGAGTCGCTCTTCCAGTATCTGAAGGAGGAAGGCAAGAAGGAGGTCGACCAGATTACCTGGGAGAAGGTGGGCACTTGGATCCGCACCCTCTACAGAAGGACGCTGGGCTGGGAAGAGTAAAATTGAAAAAATAAAGAATTAAAAAATTGAAGCAATGAAAACCATTTGTTTATATTTTGAGATACACCAGATCATTCATCTCAAGCGCTACCGTTTCTTCGACATCGGTACCGACCATTACTACTATGATGACTACGAGAACGAGCGTAGCATCAGCGACATCGCCGAGCGCAGCTACATGCCAGCGCTGAACACCCTGGAGCAGATGATTCAGGAGCACGGCAAGTATTTCAAGGTGGCCTTCTCGCTCTCAGGCACCGGCCTCGAGCAGTTGGAGTATCATGCTCCGCAGGTGCTCGAGAAGCTGCAAGACCTGGCCAAGACGGGCTGCGTGGAGTTCCTCGCCGAGCCCTATAGCCACGGCCTTTCATCGCTTGCTAACGAGGAGAGTTTCGCCCGCGACATGAAGAAGCAGGTGCAGAAGATTCAGGAGTACTTTGGCCAGACACCGACCGTAGCCCGCAACTCGTCGCTCATCTATAGCGACGATATCGGTGCCCAGATCTCGGCCCTCGGCTTCAAGGGTATGCTCACCGAGGGTGCCAAGCATGTGCTCGGATGGAAGTCGCCCCACTACGTCTACAACTGCAACATGGCTCCCAACCTGAAGCTGTTGCTGCGCGACGTCGAGCTTTCTGACGACATCTCTTTGCGCTTCAACAACGCTGAGTGGGAGGGCTATCCCCTCTTCGCCGATGCCTATATCGAGCGTATCGCACGTCTGCCCGAGGAAGAGCAGATTATCAACATCTTCATGGAGCTGTCGGCACTCGGCATCGCACAGCCCCTCAGCAGCAACATCCTCGAATTCCTGCGTGCACTGCCCGCATGTGCCAAGGAGAAAGGCATCACCTTCTCGACACCAACCGAGATCTGCATGAAGGTGAAGAGCGTGGGCAACCTCGACGTGCCCGACACCCTCTCTTGGGTCGACGAGGAGCGCGACTGCTCTTGCTGGCTCGGTAACGCCATGCAGCGTGAGGCCTTCCAGAAGCTCTACAGTGTGGCCGACCGTCTGCTCATTGCCGACGACCCGCGCATCATGCAAGACTGGGACTACCTGCAGGCATCCAACAACTTCCGCTTCATGACCACCAAGCCCTCTAACGTAGGACTCGACCGCGGTATCTATAGCGGCCCCTTCGATGCCTTTACCAACTACATGAACATCCTGGGCGACTTCATCAACAGGGTCAACGCCCTCTATCCTGAGGAGATCGACAACGAGGAACTGAACTCGCTGCTCACCACCATCCGCAATCAGGGCGACGAGATTGAGATGAAGGACAAGGAGATCACCCGTCTGAAGGCCAAGCTCGAAAAACTGGAACCCAAAGTGAAGGAGAAGAAGCCCGTCAAGCGCGCCGCTCCGAAGAAGGCAAAGGCAGCTAAGAAAACCGAAGAGCCTAAAGCCGAGTGAGCAATCTCCTCGCCTCAAACCAATTCAATGCCAGAAGCTTGCGAGCTTCTGGCATTGTTTATCATAAGCGGTGAGTAATTCTGGGGGAGCAATTATCGTCTGTCACGGTTACCCCACTTCTTGTCATAGCGTCCCTCCGTGTCTATCTTTCCTCCAAACATATTGAGTCGGTAGCGAACATGGAGCATGGCATAAGTGTTGATGCTGTTATAGCGGGTATCGCTACGACCGTTGGCATTGACCCATCGTTCGTAGTTGGTCTGCTGCCCCAGCAGGTCGTAGAAGTTGAGGGCTACGACAAGCGTTTTCGTCTTAAGGAAGGTTTTTGATATTTGCCCGTTCCAGATCAGCTCGTTTGTGTTCGATGACGGGTCGTTGTACCCTCGGCGGCTGTTCTCGTGCATGTTCGTCGATATTTCGAAATTGTAGGGCAGCCGCAACATCACCTGCCCACCATAACTGAAGCGCCACGTGTCAAGGTCAGCGGTAGGTTGCAGTTCGTTGCGCGAGTGCTGGTAGTTCACGTTGCCGTCGACGGTCACTTCAAGCCAGTCGTTGCGGAAACTGACGTTCAGCCGCTGGTTCAGGTTCGTCGTTCGTGTGGTGTTCTTTTGAGAGTCAGTAGCCGTGCCACTGACCACGTAACTGACGTAGTTGTTGTAGCGCAACCGGGTGTCGCTGCCTACATTCCAATGAGCGGCGCTGTCGACGGCAGTGTTGAAGTTAAATCCTCCATCGGCATTCCAGTTGCCGTTGATGTTCTCCGGCCGCGACTTGCTTCCACCCGTCTCGGCGTTATAGCGCACGAGGTTCGAGATAGAGTTGCGTATGTGGCGGTAGTTGCCGTAGAGCACAATGGAACGCTTATACTTCGAGATATAGTTTTTGTAGTAGACGTTGAGCGAGTTGGTGAACTGCGGCTTCAGGCCGGGGTTACCCTGAGTGATGTAGAGCGGGTTCGAGTCATCGACGATGTCAAGCAACTGGGTGATGTCTGGCTGACGGGTATCGCCCCGGTAGTGCAGCCAGATGTCGTGCTGGTCGCTGAACTTATAGTGGAAGTCGATGGTGGGCGTCAGGTTGGTCACGTTGCGCACAGTATCGACGTAGACTCCACGGTAGTCCTGAATGAAGTTCGACCGTTGCGGCTGCACGAGGAATCCCACGTTATAGTCGTATTCTTCCTGATAGTGGCGCAACGTCAACCTTATATTATGCGTGTAGTTCTTATACTCGGAGTAGCGACTGAGGCTTTTGTCGAGGAAATTGTCCATTGACCATTCACTATTGCCCATTGTCCACCCGCCATTATCACCTATCCAGGGATCCCACTCGCGGTAGACGGGAACAATGCCGGCAAACGGGTTCTGCGGCAGTCGGCTGAAGTCGTAGGTCTGTCGGTCGCTCTTGTTCTGACTGTATCGCAGTTCGTAGTTTGCTTGCAGGTGGGCCCCCTTCCAGAGCGGTTCGCTGTAGGTGGCACTCATCACATAGCCTTTGTTGTCGGCAGGCGTCGTGTTATAGCGGGCCGTAAAATACGACGAGTCGGCTCCCGCTACGGTTTTCACACGGTACAGGAACACCTCGTTGTTCGAGGCATTACGGTTTTTGCTGTCGCCTATCGAGCCTTCCATTCGAAGGGTGACGTTGCGGCCACGCGGATTGAGCCTCCTATAGAGCTGCAACATGGCCCATGCGTTTTTATTCTCACCATACGAAAGGCTGGCGTTGTAGTTGCGGTTGACGATATACGGTGCCAACAGATTCGACGTGCTCAACGAGGCCAACGGATCTTCCGTGTAGAGATAGGGGTCGTCGGAGAAGGTTGCGCTGAGCGATGTCGAGGTGCCGTCGTCAGTGCCATAGTTACCGTTGGCACGCACGAGGATGTTGGTCAGCGTGTCGGGCTTCCACTCTAAGCGCAGGTTGCCGTTCCAACTGTTGCTACGCGTAAAACTCTTCGACTGGCTGTTGGCGAAGGTGCGGTAGTCCTGACTGTAGAAGTTCTCGCTGGCGTTCTCGTTCTGGTTGTCGCCGTCGCGATGGTTCCAGCGCACGCTGGCATCCATCTTCAGCTTCTTTCCGTCGTCATAGTTCAGGTTGGTACCCAGCATCTTGCGGGCGTTCAGTCCGCGACGGTTCCACCAACCAGCGTTCTCCTCCTTGTTGTTCAGGTTGCCCATGAGCACGAGGCGGGTCTTGTCAGTAAAGCTGCTACCCATACCACGCGAGGCATAGCGCTGCCGCGTACCTCCTGCCAGATCGAGGTTGGTCATATAGCCGCGGTTCATGCCCTTCTTGATAGTAAAGTCGAGCACCGTCTGCTTATTGCCATCCTCAATGCCCGTGATGCGTGCCTGATCACTCTGCTGGTCATAGAACTTCACGCTCTGAATAATGCTCACAGGCAGGTTCTTCAGCGCTGTCTCCACGTCGCCCAGCATGAACTCCTTACCGTCAAGAAGAATCTTTTCTATCTTCTTGCCGTTCACGGTAATGTTGCCGTCCTCGTCGACCTCGGCACCGGGCATACGTTTGATCAGCTCCTCGATGGGCGACCCCTCGGGCGTACGGTAGGCCTCGGGGTTAAATACGAGCGTGTCCTTCCTCACGACGACCTGAGCGGCACGTCCCGTGACCACCGTTTCTTTAAGAGCCACGGCATCGGCCACCATGAGCAGCGTGCCGAGAATCTGGCTCTGATTACGCCTCAGTGTTACTTCGCGCTCAATGGTCTGGAAGCCCACCGATGAAATCTTCAGCCGATAGATGCCGTTGGTCGGGGCTTCTACCGAGAAGTTGCCTTGCAGGTCGGTGACCGATCCTCCGACGAAGGTGCTGTCCTTCGACCGGAACAGTTGCACACTGGCCAGCGCGAGTGGTTCCTTGAGGTCGGCATCCTGAATGTTTCCACTAATGGTCTGTCGCCTGTCTTCGTCGTTTGCGTTTCCCTGTTCGTCTGTCTGCGGACGCTGGGCCGTTGCGGTGAGTGCCGCCATTAGGACGGCAAAAAGCAGTATAAGTATTTTCTTCATGTCAGTTCACATAAAAAAAGAGACTGCATCAAAAACGTGTGGTAACAGCATCTTGAAACAGCCTCCCCTTCATCATCACGATGAGTCATCAGTTATGATATCCGTTTTTTGCGTTGGTTTATTTAATTGCAAAGATAATGGTTTTGCATGAGCTACCGGCACCTTTCAGCATAAAAATTCAGAGCAATGCGTTGCGCAGCGCACAATGACAAGTCTTTTTTCTAAATCGATCAATCTTTTTGCCCTTTTCCTGCCTGAGTCAACTTTAACCTGAGTTTTTAAAGAGGGCTCAATAATAATGCAAAGAAGGTGTGCCCCCCAGCCTCCACCTCCAAAACATACTGTTTGACATCATCAAAGATACTGTTTGACATCATCAAAGATACTGTTTGGCATCCTCAAAGATACTGTTTGACATCCTAAGGGATGATGAAATGACAATAAAAAATAAGTTCTTGCTTAGGCAAGCGACCAAAGTCGAGCGGATCTTATATGGAAACAAATATGAACAATGTGAATACTTACTAAGAACGAGAACTATTCTCGTCGCTACACCGCAAGTTCGTAGGAACAGCACCGTTGAGGCCGCAAACAGCCCCTGTCAAGGCTGCCGACAGCCCCTGTTAAGGCTGCTGACAGCCCCTGTTTGCCCCTCAGACAGGGGCTGTTTGCTACCCAATCAGCCCCTGTTTGCATGCATGTTTAAGATGTTATTGGGAAAAAGGGGGGGCATGTAGGGGGCACGTAGGGGGCGCGTTTTTTGGCAAGATGTGCCCCCCGTAATTGCCCATATACAAAGGGGAAACAAGCAAAGGGGGCACGGGGGGCACATTTTTTTTATTTTGTGACTTGCGGAAGTTGAATTAGGAGCTGCTCAGGTGTCAGATATCACAACAAGTTTATCACCACTTAAATCCACATCAAAGAAGTGTGGTGTACGTATAGTTCGGCCCTGACTGTCCTTCTGGTGATAATGCACAGACATCATCCATTGACCGTCGAAACGCTGGAAAAGCATCGAATGACCGTAGCCTGGCGGCGTAATTGGTTCTGGCTCCTGCGTCCACGGACCATCAAGGGTGCCGCTCTCTGAATAGGCCACACCCTGCGTGTAGATATCGTAGACCCACGATGTCCAAAGCATCCCCAATCGTCCTGTACCTGTGCGGAACAGATAGGGACCGTCGGTCACTTTGTTCCAAGTGATTTCTCCCTTGTCATTACGCTCACGACTCCACGGCGAATCGCTGGCACGGAACAGTACACGAGGCTCACCCACGGTACCGCTGAGGTCGGTCTTAAGTTCAATTTTCTCGATGGTGCCGTTCCAGTTCTGTAGCCACTCACCGCAGAAAACCATATACGGCTTGCCGTCCTTGTCGCGCCAGAAGGTTCCATCGAGCGTCGGACGGTCGGCAGGCAGGTAGGTGGCATCGCCGAACGCACGGTATGGCCCCATCGGATTGTCGGCACGTAGCACCTGAGAGGCACGGCGCTCGATGACGTTACCTCGCACCGTGTCAATCTTCACTGCCTGATTTGTAAACGTGGCGAAGTAGTAATACCAGCCATCACCTATTTGATGTAGCTCAGCGGCCCAAATCATCGGACGCGGCCCCATCCACGAGTCGGCCTCGAACTCAGTCACTCGTATTGGCCCTTCCCACAGCTTCAGATCTGCTGAGCGCCACATCATGCCACCCGTGCCGGTCATATAATACATGTTAGTCTGCTTATCTGCGAGTATCGCCGGGTCGCTCAGACGGATGGAATCGAGTGGCACGTCCTTACGAACACGCATACTACGCTGGGCTGAGGCGCACAGCAAGAAGGAAATGACCAAAAGGTTAAAGATAATCGTTCTTTTCATTGTTTGCTCGTATTATGCTTAATGTAAAGATGTCTCATCAGTATCGTTGAAGGATGGGGCATCAGCACGCTCGGCAGACCTGTGCCGCAGAGAGTAGGCTCCTCTAACCCATCCTGTAGGAGGTGTATTTTAGAATGAGCCATGCTCCAAAGACCTGTAGCAACAGTCCAGGCCAGCCGATGGTGAAGTCGGCGATGGTGGTAGCGATGCTGCCGGTATAAGTGAAAAGTGAAAAGTGATAAGTGAAAATAGGATGCTTTGTTTCTTCATAATGCTTAATGTACAATTGTTTACTTGGTACTTTCCCTGATATTGAGTTGTGCGCGGACGATGATGTGCATTACGTCGTGGTCGCCATTGATCTGGTCAAGCAGCAGCTTGAACGTCTTGCGGCCCAACTCCTTCAAGTTCTGTTTCACAAACGTCATGCGTGGATAGGACATGCCCGAGACCCAGTCGCTCATGAAGCCGATAATGGCAATGTCGTCAGGTATGCGCAATCCCTTGCTGACAATGGCCTGGAATGCTGCCGTCGAGAGCAGTCCGTGATCGGCAAGGATGGCATCGGGTAGCTCATTGAGCTGGAGCAGTTCCAATGTGTCGGAAAGACCTGAGTTGAAGCTTACGTGACCACACTTCACGAGTTCTTTCCTGATGGGCAGTCCCCGCTGGCGCAATGCCTCTAAATAGCCGTGCTTGCGGTCGACGGCCTGCTTGATGCGGTTGGGCCCGCCAAGGAAGGCGATGCGACGTGCGCCGCTGTCAATCAGGTGAAGGGTAGCCTGCCGTGCCGACTCCACATCATTAAAACTCACCGTAGGGTAGCCGACATCTGCTGTCCTGTCGAAAAGTACGAAGGGAATATGGCTTTCTTTCAGCCGCTCTAAATGGGCAAGGTCGACGCTTTCTTGCGAGAGGCACAGGGCTATGCCCTCTACATGCATGTTCATCAGTTGTTCTATGCAATCTACCTCGCTGTCATATTTCTCGCTCGAGTCAGTAACTATGCACAGATACCCGTTTTGCTTGGCTTCATCTTCTATCCACTTCACAATCTGTGCATAGTGGTTGAACGTAATGTCTGGCACCACGATACCTATCAAACGGGTAGCTCCGTAGCGCAGACTCATGGCAAAGGGATTAGGACGATAGCCACGCTCCTCAGCCATCGCCAGAATTTTCTGTCGTAGTTCGGAACTGACGCCGGGCATATCTTTCAGTGCCCTGGATACGGTAGAGACATTGATGCCCAGCAAATGGGCGATGTCACGCTGAGAGATGTTCTTTTTCATGCCTAATCATTAAGTGATGAAAAAAAAATAACTTGGTACAAATAATTAATGGAACACGAAGATACGAAGACACGTAGTTTTTCGTTCTCGTGAAATAATCTTCCTTTCTTCGTTTCTTCGTGTTTACAGTGGCAGAAGCTGCTTTGCTGTCTGCAGCGACATCATATTGGGTTGGCCATATCGACAGCAAGCTGTTCGAGTTGGACAATCTCCTCTTCAGTCGTAGCCCAACTGGTGACAAAGCGACAGGCAGTGTGCTGCTGGTCCACGGGGCACCACGTTTCAAAGCCGATGTATCGGCGCAGGAGTTCAAGTTTGTCATTCGGAATGACAAAGAACTGCTGGTTGGTAGGCGAATCAATGTAAGGTGCATAGCCCATCCGCTCGGTAAAAAGACGGTTGAGGCGCATAGCCAACATGACGGCATGGCATCCTATGTTCATATATAAAGAGGTGTTTCCAGCCGACGTAAACAATGCCTCGAACTGCACACCCACGACACGGCTTTTGGCCAGCAAGGCTCCGTGGCGCTTGATGCGACTGAGCATGTGTTCAGGTGCATTGTCTCGGGGAAACACCACAGCCTCGCCACACAGTGCACCGCACTTCGTACCGCCAATGTAGAAAATGTCGGCAGTCCGCGCCAACAGTGGCAGCGTCACGTCGGTACTCGCAGCCAGACCGTAGGCCAGACGTGCCCCGTCGACGTAGAGCAGCAGACCATATTCGTGGCACACGTCGTGCAAGGCCGTCAGCTCGGCAGCAGAATAGAGCGTTCCCAACTCAGTGGGAAACGTCACGTAGACCATGCCCGGACGCACCATGTGCTCGGCAGTCTCGTCGGCAAAATAGCCCGAAAGCCACGTTCGCAGGTCTGCTGCGTCGAGCTTACCCTCGTGGGCCGGCAGCGCAATCACCTTGTGGCCCGTAAACTCGACAGCACCTGCCTCATGCACATTGATATGGGCTGTCTCGGCACAGAGCACACCCTCGTATGGTTGCAACACACAGTCGATGATGGTGGCATTGGTCTGCGTGCCTCCTGCAAGAAACCATATCTGTGCCTCGGGAGCCTGGCATGCCTCGCGGATGAGCTGCCGTGCTTCCTCGCTGAAACGGTCGTCGCCGTAGCTCTGCGTACGCTCGTTGTTGGTCTCTATCAGTAAGCGAAGCACTGCCTCGTGGGCACCGTTGTTGTAATCGCTTTCAAGATGAATCATGGGATGTTACTTTTTTAAGTGAAAAGTGAAAAGTGAAAAGGGATAAGGGAAAAGTGATAAGTGAAAAGCGATCACTTGAATATCTTCTGCGCAAACAGGGTGAGGTAGATGCGCCAGTTACGCCAGATGTGGCCACCGTCGTTCTCGTAGTACTCGTAGGGGTAGTGATGGTCATCGAGATACTGGCGCAGTTCGGTGTTCATCTGCATCAGGAAGTCGTCCTTGCCGATGGCTATCCAGTAGAGTTTGGGGTTAGAGTCGAAGAGGCGTTTCATCTGCGCGTCGAACTTCGTCTGGTTTTCATTGCCCTGCTGCCCTTCAAGTGAACCGCCAAATGCCATTCGTGTGGCAGCCGACTGGAGACCGTAGTAGTCGAAAATGTCGGGATAGAGACGCGAGATACCGAAAGTGTGGCCACCACCCATCGAGAGTCCTGTGACGGCTCGTGCCGAGCGCTGCTTGATGGTCATATAACGGCTGTCGATGAAGTTGACGATATCCATGAAGCTCTCCTCCATCGTGGCTTTTGCCCCGCGCTGGTTGAAGGCGTTGCCGTCGGGCACGTACATGCCTTCGTGCCACCAACCGGGGGCAGCGTTGCAGGTGGGGTTGCCATTGGGCATCACCACTATCATCGGTATTGCCTTGCCTTCGGCAATGAGGTTGTCCATGATCTGCGACGTGCGACCCAAGTCGCCCCACGCCGTCTCGTCGCCTCCCCAGCCATGAAGCAGGTACATCACGGGGAAGCGCTTTACACCGTCGTAGGTAGGTGGCAGGTAGACCGTCATGCGTCGTTGCTGCCCCAATGTAGGGCTGTCGTACCACACTCTTGAGAGCGTGCCGTGGGGTACGTTGTTCACGGAGTAGAGATGGCCTTTGTCATCGTTACTTCTCGTCACGATGAATATGTTGCTCAGCGTGTTGATGTCACGGTTCACGTAGCTGCAGGCGGGGTCTACGATACGCTGTCCGTCGACGGTAAGACTATAGGAGTAGAGCTCGGGATTGAGTGCCGCTGTTGTCACCGTCCACACGCCGTTCTCCTGTTTTGTCATCTCCAACCGTTTATTGCGTATCTCCTCGAAGTCGCCGTTGACGCTGACTGCCGTAGCCGATGGGTCGTAGAAGTTGAAGGTCACTGTACCGTCGGCATTGATAATGGGCGACTTCACGCGGGGTCGCTGCCCCAAAGCCTGCTGACCAAAACTGCTGGCAGCTATCAGGCAACCACAGGCAAGTAGAAATAGTTTTTTCATCTTAGTCAATAGTATGATTGTTATGATCCTCTCGCCATCCTGTAGATAGCCTCCATGTCCTCGGCCTTCAGCACTTTCAGGCAGCCACAGGTGCGCTGGTAGTCACGGCTGCACTTACGGGTCATTTCCTTGATCTCCTCGTCGGTGATGTCGCGGCCTATCAGTTCCTTGATGTTGACAGGCATGCCGATGGCGTGGTAGAAGCGTTCCATTGCCTCGATGCCCTTGAGCGCCGTTGCTTCGGGGTCGGAGAAGTCGTTGGGCACGTCCATCACGTTGACAGCGAAGCGCACGAAACGACTCAGGTTCTCGTGCATCACGTAGCGGGCCCAGCTCGGCCAGATGGCAGCAAGACCGGCACCGTGAGTTACGTCGAACATGCCGCTGAGCTCATGCTCTAACTGATGCGTAGCCCAGTCGTCGCTGACACCGCAGCCCGTCAGTCCGTTATGGGCGATGCTGCCGCCCCACATAATCTGGGCACGTTGGCGGTAGTCCTCAGGATTCTTCAGCACATCGAACACGGCCACCTTCATACGGCGCAAGACGGCTTCGGCCAAGTCGGTTGTCAGGTCCATGTCGTCGTCCTTGGTAAAGTAGCGCTCCATCGTATGCATCATCATGTCGGTTACTCCGGCAGCGGTCTGATAGGGAGGCAATGTGAAGGTGCGACGAGGGTTCATGATGGCGAACTTGGGGCGCGACATGTTGTTGCTGTAGCCCAGCTTCACGTCGCCCTTCTCATTGGTAATCACCGATGCCTCGCTCATCTCGCTACCTGCAGCGGGGATAGTCAGCACCGAGGCTACGGGGAGCATCGTCGTCGGAGCCTGAGCCTTGCCGAGATAGAGGTTCCATACGTCATCATCCATACAGACACCGTAGGCGATGCACTTTGCCGAGTCGATGACGCTGCCGCCACCAACGGCAAGGATGAAGTCGACACCTTCTTTGCGGCACAGCTCAATGCCTTGCTGTGCGAGCGACAGACGGGGATTGGGCACCACACCACCAAGGGTGACATACGCCACCCCACCCTCTTTGAGCAAACAGCAGATCTTTTCCAAGAGTCCCGAGCGCACAGCACTCTGACCACCATAATGCACCAGCACTTTCGTGCCACCATACTTCTTAACGAGAGCAGCGACTTGCTCCTCTGAATTCTCGCCAAATACCACTTCGGTAGGCGCGTAGTAATTGAAGTCTTTCATTGTTGTTTTTGTGGGTTTTTAAAGAAACAGATTAGTACCATAGATAATAATAAGATAGCGGAACACCTTTCCCAGCGTGATGCTGATGAAGGTGATGACGACGTTGGCCCGCATCAGCCCCAACAGAATAGTGATGGCCGAGCCAAGCACGGGTAGAAAAGCGAAGAACCCCATCCACGCACCGCGTCCGGCCATGAAGCGCTCAGCCTTGTCTAAGTCTTCCTTCTTCACATGCAAGTATTTCTCAATCCACTCCAATCGTCCCATGCGCCCCACGCTGTAGTTGAACACGGAGCCGAGCACATTGCCAACAGTACCATAGACCATCAGCTGCCAGGGGTCGAGACCGGTAGCCATGAGCGCCACCATCACCGCCTCGCTCGAAAACGGGAAGAAACTTCCTGCCAAGAAGGCAGCCAGCAGCATGCCTATATAGCCATAGCCAGAGAGAAAACTTATAATCCACTCCATAGGCTAAATGAGGGAAAAGGGAAAAGGGAAAAGGGAAAAGTGAGAAGGGGTCAGTGGAAAGGGAATAATATCTAAGAAAGGTGAAATAAGATGGAAGACGGTGAGAAGGGAAACCAGCACCAACGTAACAATGAAAAAGACATTGGTCAACTTAGAACTGGTCGTCGTGAAGAAATGGGCGATAAGCGGACTGACAAACACAAGGAGCATACGCATGAGCATATCAAAATGCTGGGGCTGCAAGGCCAGCATGAGCAACACGAAGAAGCTCATGGCGATAAAATAACCGAAGAGTTGGCGTATGCGAATCTTGTCCTCGAAACTGCGATACCAGAAATGGACGGCACTTGTTATCGCAAGTACAAGCACAAGAACATAGAAGGAAATAAGGGAAAAGTGGATATTGTAAAGGGAAGAACCAGGGAACGGCAGTTGAGTCAGCTGAGAGAAATGGGCCACGACAGGAGTAAAGTCCTGAATATAGAGGAAATAGAGCATGGCAAACCAATAGGGCGTCAGCAACCCGATGAGCGAAGCTATCCATGACCGCCAGCTAAGCGACTGAAGATGTGAGGCCATGAGCAGCCAGACGAGCGGCACAAAGTAGAGTGTCTGAACAAACACCAGCGATGACAAACCTATGCAGAGAAACGCATAGAAGTTCCACCCCGGAGCCTCCTTGTCCTGATAGGTGCGAAACAAGATAATGGTAGCAGCGGCGGTACACAGCTGGACGATACCACCTGGCAGCGATCCTAATAGTGGGCACGATGCGCACGACAGCGCGAGGAACGTTGAAGAAACCATGCGCGAACGTACCCTAAGCAGGGCATTGCTATTGCTCAACTCGACCAGAAGATAAGTCGTGACAACAAAGCATACCAATTGTCCCCACCATGCATGCTCCACAAGACCACTGAGCAGCCATACACCCAGCGTGATGACTGCTGCCAACGACAACAACAGGCCGCTCTCTGCTATGCGGTTCTGAAAATACTTAATCACACCTCAAACCTCTATAGGTCTGCTCCTATGTCACGTCTGAAATACCTGTCGGTGAACGTTATCTTCTGGGCTTCAGTGAACGACTTGCGCAATGCCTCTTCCTTATCCTTGCCATAAGACGAGACTGCTATTACGCGTCCTCCATTGGTCAACACCTGTCCATCCTTCATCGTAGTGCCGGCATGGAACACAATACTGCCCTCAAAGGCATTTTCCTCTACCTCGCTGATATTTCTCGTTTCTCCTTTCTCATTCCTCATTTCAATGGGGTAGCCCTTCTTGTAGGCTTCAGGATAACCGCCCGAGACAAGCATTACGCAGACGGCGGCACGCTCGTCGAACTCCACCTTGCGCTGCTCCAGATTGCCTTCGGCCACACCCTCAAACAGATCGACGATGTCGCTCTTTAGGCGCAGCATCACGGTCTCGGTCTCAGGGTCACCCATGCGGCAGTTGTACTCGATGACCTTAGGATCGCCATCGACATTGATCAGTCCGAAGAAGATAAAGCCCTTGTAGTCGATGTCCTCAGCTTTGAGGCCCTCGACGGTAGGACGTATGATGCGGTCTTCCACCTTCTGCATCCACTCTTTGGTGGCAAACGGAACGGGCGAAACCGAACCCATGCCTCCAGTGTTCAGGCCTGTGTCGCCCTCGCCAATGCGCTTGTAGTCCTTAGCCTCAGGCAGAATCTGGTAGTGGTCGCCATCGGTGAGCACGAACACCGAGCACTCTATGCCGCTAAGGAACTCTTCGATGACCACGCGGCTCGATGCATTGCCGAACATGCCACCCAGCATCTCTCTGAGTTCTTTCTTTGCCTCCTCTAACGTAGGCAGGATGAGCACGCCCTTGCCGGCGCAAAGGCCGTCGGCCTTCAGCACGTAGGGGGGCTGGAGGGTATCGAGGAAGGCAAAACCTTCCTCCACAGTGGCGGGGGTGAAGGTCTGGTAGCGGGCCGTGGGGATGCTGTGGCGCAGCATGAAAGCCTTGGCAAAGTCCTTCGACCCTTCGAGCACGGCACCCGCCTTCGAAGGTCCGATCACCGGCACATGCTTTGTGCGCCCGTCGGCTTTCAGGTCATCGTAGATGCCCTTCACCAGCGGGTCTTCGGGGCCTACCACCACCATATCTATCTGCTTGGCAGTACAGAACTGCTTGATGGCCTCAAAGTCGTCGGCCTTCATCGCCACGTTTTCACCACACTGCGAGGTACCCGCATTGCCGGGGGCAATAAACAGTTTCTCACACTTCTCACTCTGAGCAATTTTCCAAGCGAGGGCATGCTCACGGCCACCGCTGCCTAACAATAATATTCTCATAACGGCGGCAAAGGTACGAAAAAAAAGTGAAAAGGGGAAAGTGAAAAGTGAAGAATTTCTTGGTGAAATAACAAATAATACTTATATTTGCAAACGATTATTGCTAAACAGACAAAAATGAATAACATTGTAATTCTTGACGGCTTTACAGCTATAGGACAAAGCAGCGAAAGCACGCATAAACATCAGGGAGGCCTCTCATGGAACGAACTTGCCACGCTGGGCAACCTGACTGCCTACGACCGCACAGCAGAAGTAGACACCGTAGACAGGGCGCGCGAAGCTGAAATCGTATTGACGAACAAAGTACTGATAAGACGGCAGGAGATGGAGCAGCTGCCAAGACTGCGCTACATCGGTGTGCTGGCTACGGGCTACAATGTCGTCGACATAGATGCGGCCCGCGAACGGGGCATCGTTGTGACTAACGTGCCTGCCTACAGTACGGAAAGCGTGGCTCAGATGGTGTTTGCCCATCTGCTTGGTGTCACCAACCGCACTGAGCACTATGCCCGCGAGAACCGCAACGGACGGTGGAGCGCCTGCCCTGACTTCTGCTATTGGGACAACCTGCCTACAGCATCGGGAGCCAACTGGCAGGAGCTGGCAGGCAAGACCATGGGCATCATAGGACTTGGGAACATAGGCAGTCGCGTAGCCGCCATTGCCTCGGCCTTCGGCATGAGAGTGCTCGCCTTCACCAGCAAGCAACCCGATGAGCTGCCCGCATATATAAAGAAAGGTACGATAGAAGAAGTGCTGACGCAGAGCAACGTGGTAAGCCTGCACTGCCCGCTGACTGATGGCACCCGCCACCTCATCAGGCGCGAGACACTACAACTGATGAAGCCCACGGCCATTCTCATCAATACCGGTCGAGGACCGCTCGTCTGTGAGGAAGACGTGGCCGAAGCCCTCGTGTCAGGAGGCCTTTACGCCTACTGTGCCGACGTACTGAGCGAAGAACCCGCCCGCATAACAAACCCGCTGCTGAAATGCGACAATGCGTTTCTCACCCCACATATTGCTTGGGCAACGCCCGAAGCTCGCAGCCGTCTAGTAGCCATCGCAACCGACAACGTCCGCGCTTTCCTCAACGGGAAACCGCAAAACGTAGTCAGTTGACCGATGCCCCAGAACCACTGCCCACTGGAGTCCTCATTCCGACTTTTATAGATGCTTCTTCGGATAGAGTGCATCCCACCACGAAGAATCGTCCTTGAGCCAACGCTGGAACCACGCCATCTGCGTGGCCAGCCACTTCTCGCGCTTGACGTAGTCGGTGATGTGGTGGTTCTGTCCTTCTACCTCTACAAGGGCCACCTCACGACCGAGTAGCTTCAGTGCGGTGAACATCTGCAGACTTTCAATGAGTGGTACGTTGGTGTCGGCATTTCCGTGGAGAAGTAGCAGCGGAGTGTGGATCTTGTCGGCATTGAACAATGGCGACTGATCGACATAGAGCTGACGATGGCTCCAGGGATAGCTGTTGGCCATGCTGACCTCGCTGTAGTTATAGCCCCAGTATCCCTCGCCCCAGTAGCTGGTGTGGTTGGCAATGCCTGCATGCGAGACCGCAGCGGCAAAGATGTCGGTCTGCGTCTGCAGATACTGCGTCATAAAGCCACCATAAGAGGCACCCATACAGCCAATCTTCTCTTTGTTGATGAACGGATGCTCCTCACATATTTTCTTCGTACCCTCAATAATATCCTCAGCAGGACCTCGCCCGGCAGTATTTACGTGGCGCGATGCCCACTCCTGACCAAATCCCGTAGCACCACTGGGCTCTACTATATAAGCCACATAACCCAGCGAGTTCCAGTACTGCGGAGCGTAGGGCGACTCGAAGTAACGGCTCACGGGCGAACATCCACCATAGTAATAGACAATCATCGGATACTTCTTCGAGGCATCGAAATCCTTGGGCAGATAGAGGCGTCCATAGACGGTGTCGCCCTTCGAGTTGGTGAAATTCCAATCCTCACAGGTACCCACCTCGGCATCGCCAAGGGCCGACTTACCATCGAAGAGGAGTTTTGCATTTTTTTCGGAGCTTCCGGATTTTCCGGACAACCCGGATTTTCCGGAGATGCTCGCTACGTATGCTGAGGCCGGCTCCAGCGTGTTATAGGAAAGCCAGGCTATCGTGGTGGCACAAGAAGCCATATCGAAGCGGTAGACATCGTCACCGTTACAAGGCAACTTCACAATCTTGCCCGTCTTGGGATCGAGCTGATAGAGATACACATAGTCGCGACATTCAGCACGGAAGTAGACCTTACCGTCGGCCCACGACCAGTCAATGCCACCATCGACGCTGGGGTCGAAGTCCTTAGTCATCGGTGTAACCTTCTTCGTGGCAATATCATAAAGGAACAGTTCGTTCTCGGTCATGCTGGGCGTAACGTTCTCAGGCAACTGACAGCCTATGCGGTCGAAAGCCTCAGGATTACCCGTAAACATTATCTGCTTGCCATCAGGCGAGAAGGTGCTGCCTCCAAGGAAGCCCTCACACTGTAGCAGTGTATCGACCTTCAGCGTCTGGGCATCCATGATATAGACATCCTGCACCTCCGTAGGGCGCTTGGCCAATCGCGAGTAGGACGAGATGATCAGCAACTTGCGTCCGTCCTGCGAGATGTCTGCCAGATGCTCGCCCTTGGTTCCGAAGGTGATACGCTGGGAGATTCCCGACTGCACGTCGTACTTCATGAGGTAGTTGCGCGTACGCCAGCCAGGCTGTCGGTCGTCCATCTCCAGTACCTCGAATACGCCCGGGTCTTCCTTGGGACCATCTTCGCGGACGTTGATAATCAGGAAGTCCTCCGTAGGGCTGACGGTATAGTCACCATTGGGTACACCTACGGCCCAGCGACTACGTTCACCCGTCAAGGGATTGACCTTGTAGAGTACACGGATGTCCTGCTCACGCTGCTCTTCAAGATAGGCTGTGGAACGGGGCATCCATCGCGGGTTGAAGGTGGGAGAGGCCAACAGCTGTCCCTTCGCCACATCGCGCAATTCGTACTGCCAGCGACTATTGCCTCCACGCTCCGTCGTCTGATAGCTCACACAGACATACTTGCCGTCGGGCGACAGCGAGACACCACGCACGCGTTTACCGTCTGTCAGGTCGTGAACCATATAGGGATGGCGGGGAGAGGTGGTTAGTTGAGATTGGATAGTGGACAGTTGAGAGTCAATGGTGACGTGGATGCTGTCGGTATCGTTGGGCTCAGCCAAGTACTTGATGCAGAACGTGTGGTGCTCGGGAGCCAGCTTCAGTTCGTCGCCAGCCTCCTTGCCGTCGACGAAGAGCTTGTGCTTCTTAGGACCCTTTACGCTGATCTTTCCTTTCAGGTAGTCGCTGTTGTTGACATAGAACGTCAGCATACCTACCGAACGGCTGTCGGACAAGGAAGGCAGTATGTCACCAGTAAACGTCTTTGTGGCAGGCGCCAGCAAGCTGATACCGCTCAGAAGTGCATTATCATCGAACTTCTTGCCCTGTACGTCAACAGTGTCAATGGCAAAAGGCTTGCTCACAGGAAAGGGGCCAGCCTGCAGGAACTCCTTCACCTCGGTTTTATGCTGAGCCGATGCCGACAATGCAAGCACCAGCATCAATGTAGAAATAATAGTTTTCATGATGTAGATACGATTTGCTGCGAAAGTAATAATCATCTCGTAAAAACAGGACCTGCATGCTATGCGTGCAGGTCGAGCACGAAGCGGGTGCCCTTGGTAAAAGTAGTGTCGATGTCGAGCTCGCCCTTCATCTTCAGTGCCATCTGCTTACAGATAGGCAACCCCAGACCATCACCCTCGGTCAGATCCTTGACCTCAAGGAATGGCTTGAACACGTCCTCACGTTTCTCTTCGGGAATAAACGAACCTGTATTCGACACCAGGAACTGATAACTATGCGCACCGCGTTTCTTGAATTCCAGCTTGATGTGCCCACCCTCGGGTGCAAAGTAGGCAGCATTGCCGAGCAGATGCTTTATGATGTACTCTACGTAGGGCTTGTAGATCTTTGCACTCATCTTCGGCGTGTTCACCATCAGTTCTGAGCCAGCCTTCACCTTGTCTCGTATCTGATCCATCAGTCCCTCGCAGAAGGGCGACATATCCGTTTCTTCGAGTTCAATAGCGTTGGAGTCGGTATTCTGCAACGACGACAGTGTCTGTATGTTATCGGCAAAACCAAGCATGGCTTTCACCTCGGGCTGTCGGCCGTCCAGCCGTTTCAGCGTGGGTTCGAGCTGAGCAGAGATATTGCTGATAAACTTCGCTTTCAGAGCATCGGACTCGTTGGCCAGCTTAAGATTCTTCTTCAGTTTACGGGTGAGCACGATATAGCGCAACAGCGCTACGGCTCCCAGTACCAGCACGGCGGCCAACACGGCAATCACGATACCCAGCCCGATGATGGTAGCCTGACGGGTGGCGAGCGAACTGTCCTTATCGGCTATCGTAGCTTCGCCATCGGCAATCTGTTTCTTCAGAGCACCAATCTCATCGGCCACCTTCAGTGCACTTACCGAGTCCTTCCAAGCCATGTAGCTGGCATACGACTGGGCCACGAGGTTGGCGCTTCCCGACTTTCTTCCGTTGGCTATAAGCGTCTGGTACACCTCGTCGACCTTGTCATATTCCTTCGTCGACGTCAGCTTGTCGGCCATCTCCTTGAACACGGCGTTGCCCTGGGCGTTCTGCCCGAAAGTGTAGTAGTAGATGGCTTTATTGTATAACAGGTCATTCTTCACATTCTCGTCGCCCGATGCTTTGGCGTGATTTTCCATAGCATCTATCTGGTCTTTGGCACTGGCCGGTTTGCGCAGCTTCATATACATCTGCATGCGCTCCTTTGCCGTACGATAATGCAAGGCACTGCGACTGGCGGTGTTTTGTTCCTGGGCGATGATGGTCTGGTCAATACGCCTGAGCAGGTCGAACGCCTCCTTATAGTAGTTCTCCTTATAGTACAGGGCGGTAGCCTTGGTACCACACTCTACGCTCTGTGCCATCTTGCCCTTGTTGGCATAGTCCTCGAAGGCCCGTATGTACAAGTAGCGTGCGCTGGCAATATTGTCTTTTTCGCCTGCTGCCTCAGCCTGTTGCTGCAGATTGCTCTTCTGTGCCTGTTGTGCTAGGACTTGTAGGCCATTGGCAAGCAGACAAAGAAGGAAGATGAGAATTCTTCTATTCATTTTTCTTTGAGAGATAAAAGATAAAAAAAGTGTTACAGCTCCAAGTCTCCGTCGTGGATCTCATGCCAAGGCAGTCCCTGCTTGTTCAGTTCGTCCATGAAGGGATCGGGATCGAACTCCTCGACGTTGTGTACGCCGGGCTTGCGCCACAGGCCCTTGCAGAACATCATCGCTCCAATCATGGCGGGAACGCCGGTGGTGTAGCTGACGCCCTGCATGCCGGTCTCTTCGTAGGCGGCACGGTGCGAACAGTTGTTATATACATAATAGGTGTGCTCCTTGCCGTCGTTGCCGATACCACGGATGCGACAGCCTATCGAGGTCTGGCCCTCGTAGTTCTCGCCCAAGTCCTGCGGATTGGGCAGCACGGCCTTGAGGAACTGCAGGGGAACGATCTTCACCTTGACGGTCTTGGCTGTTTGCTCTTGGCCGTTAGCTGTTGCATCTTCTGCAAGCGGGGCCTCGTAGACCACCTCGTCGATACGGCTCATGCCAATGTTCTGAATCACCTCAAGGTGCTTCAGGTACTGCTGACCGAAGGTCATCCAGAAGCGGGCGCGCTTGATGGTCGGATAGTTGATGACCAGCGACTCGATCTCCTCGTGGTGCAGCAGATAGCTGTCGCGCGGACCAATCTCCGGATAGGTCAAGTCCTTGTGTATCTCCAACGGCTCGGTCTCCACCCACTGGCCATTCTCCCAGTAGAGTCCCTTCTGCGTAATCTCGCGGATGTTGATCTCAGGGTTGAAGTTCGTGGCGAAGGCCTTGTGGTGGTCACCGGCGTTGCAGTCGACGATGTCAAGATACTGTATCTCCTTGAAGTGGTGCTTGGCGGCGTAGGCAGTGAAAATGCTCGTCACGCCCGGGTCGAAGCCACAGCCCAGGATAGCGGTCAGTCCTGCCTGCTCGAAACGCTCACGATAGGCCCACTGCCACGAGTACTCGAAGTGGGCTTCGTCCTTCGGCTCGTAGTTAGCCGTGTCGAGGTAGTTGCAACCGCAGGCCAGACAGGCCTCCATGATAGTGAGGTCCTGATAAGGCAGGGCGAGGTTGATAACCAGCTCGGGCTTGTAGTCGGCAAAGAGCGCTTTCAGCTGCTCCACGTCGTCGGCATCGACCTGGGCGGTCTTGATGGGCATCGTGAAGCCCTTTTTGTGGATAGCCTCCACTAGTGCATCGCACTTTGCCTTACGCCTTGAGGCAATCATAAACTCAGTGAACACATCGGCATTCTGCACAATCTTGAATGCCGCTACCGTTGCGACGCCACCGGCGCCAATCATCAGTACTCTACTCATTTTTCGTTTCTCCTCTATGATGTTTTGTTGTTTGTTAATCTGTTTGGCAGCATACCAGAAGTCGGCCATGACGTCGCTCTGCTCGGCAGTCTTGCGGGCGGCCACGGTATCCTCGAAGTTCCGGTCTAATCTGAAAATCTTTCCCATAAATCCGTTTGTTTCATAATTACAGCGCAAAGTTACGAAAAGTCGAGAGCAAAACAAAGAAACTTGTTCCTTTTTTTGCCGAGACAGAGTAATTTCGCCGATTTATCGGCAAAGTTACGAAAAGTCAAGAGAAATGCAAAAAAAATCTTGTTTTTCTTTTCATTTCCGAGACGAAGAATTCGAACTTGTTTCGCTTGGCTCGTCCAAGAACTTCGGTGAAGCCACCTATATGCAGCCAGTAGCGGAAGTAACTACTTGAAAACAGAAGCCTCTGCCGATGACAACGCCAAGGCAACGATCAGCATCAATAATAATGGCAATGCAACCATTACGTTCCAAGGAAAAAACACGAGAAACACGATGCGCTACAATCCAAATAATAATAACCCCATCTTCTCGTGCTACGTTTCAAACACGACCACTGGCTCTGCACCCCAAATCTACCGCGAACTGCCACCATCCATTACGCTTAGCAATAACGCAACGAATAACTCCAATGTCATTACAGCCAACAACGGTAAGAAGGTCTCTGTCACCCTCTCCGACCGCACCCTCTACAAGGACGGTGAGTGGAACACGCTCTGCCTGCCCTTCGCGGTTGTGCTCGAGGGTTCTGCCCTCGAGGGAGCCACAGCCAAGACGCTCTCTGATGCCACAATGACGGGCACACACGTCACGCTGACTTTCGGAGAAGCAGTGACAACGCTTGAGGCCGGTGTGCCATACATCATCAAGTGGGATAGCGGTCAGGACATTGTTGATCCGACGTTTGAAAATGTCACTGTGGTCAGCGGTTCTGCCGCTGACAGAACCATCACAAAGGCCGATGGCCACGTGAAGTTCACAGGCTACTACGATGCCTTCAACATTGACACGCCTGCCAACGACGACATCTACTACATGACCGCCGGCAACAAGCTACAGCACACAGCCAAGGCCCGCACGCTGAAAGCCTGCCGCGCCTATTTCCAGTTCTTGCAGGCCGATAACAATGCCCTCCAGTTCGTTCTTAACTTCGGCAGCGACATGACCACCGACATCGTTGACATCGAACATCCCATTTCGAACAACGAACAGGATACCGACACGTGGTACACCCTTGACGGAGTAAAGCATGACAAGCGACCCATCAAGAAGGGCCTCTATATCAAGAATGGAAAGAAAATCGTGATTAAGTAATTATTGCAAGCAACACAATGGAAAAGAAAACATATATTATTCCCACAACTACATCGTTCAGCATTGAGTTGCAACAGATAATTGCATATAGCGGTGAAAGCACCGATGACATACAGATCGGTGACAACGATGATGAGCAGGATAAGGGTGATGAGAGTGACGACGACAACAGGTCACGCCTCTACCACCCTTGGGAGACTGAATGGTAGCTCTTTTTCAAGAGAAGGGAGTCTTAAGGACTGCGTCTTAGCAGAGCAGTCCTTTCTACTTGCTTAGGATATTCACGTCCATGCGGTTGAAGGGGAACATGAAGCCCTTCGTCTTCAGGGTCTGATAAACGGTCTCGTTCAGACCGAAGTAGACAGGCCAATAGTCGGTGCCCTTGCACCATGAACGAGTAAGAATGGTGACACCGCTGTCGCCCAGTTTGCTGATACCCATCCACGGGGCAGCCACATTCTCGGAGTCGTCTACGGGACCTTGCAACACGAGGGGATTGGCACTGATAACCTCGGCAATGGCCTGACGCACCTCATCAACATCGGAACCATAGGCAAACTGGAACTCAAGGTCTACGCGACGGTACTGCTCGGCTGTGGAGTTCTTCATTGTACCCGTAGAGAGTCCCCCATTAGGGATGATGATAATCTGGGCATCGCCCGTACGGATAATGGTATTGAATATCTGAATCTCCTTCACTACGCCTGCGTAACCCTGCGCCTCGATGAAGTCACCCACCTTGAACGGTTTGAACAGCAGGATCATCACACCGCCTGCAAAGTTCTGCAACGTGCCACTCAGAGCCATGCCGATAGCTACACCTGCCGAAGCAAAGAGGGCGATGAACGACGAGGTCTCGATGCCGAGGATGGAGACGATGACGATGATAAGCAGGAACCACGCCACAACATTGACGATACTCGTGAGGAACGAATAGAGCGAACGGTCTACCTTGCTCTTCTCAAGCATCTTCGTGATGAGGCGAACACCCCATTTGATGAGGAAGCTGCCAACGAAATAGACGATGAGTGCAACGATGAGGTTCTTACAGAAGCTCAGTGCCCACTCTACCAACAGGGAATAGGTCTCGGGGGAAAGAATTTTTTCAATCATTGTTGTTTAGAGAAAGTTAGGGGAAGTTAGAGGGAAGTTAGAGGGAAGTTAATTCTTGACTGCGGATGCCGAGTGCCGACATGAGCGAATAGCCAAGAATCTCTTGACGGAAGGCGCCGCCCGTCATTGGCTGCATGGTAAAGACGGTGATGCGCTTCTGGTCGTCGTCAATACGGTCGAGCGCCTGCTTCACCTTATAATATATATGCTCAGCGTCGGGCACCACCATCACGCGCCTGACGTCCTTCTGCTGACAGACGAACTGTAGGGTCTCCAAGAAGAAATCATCCTTCGTGGTGATAGTCGATTCCACGGGAAGTGCGCTCATGGTGAACTCACCCAAATGGTCGCTGAAAGCCTTGGCGTTAATATCATTGTCATAATGGGCAGGCAGAAAGTTCTTCAGCTCCGCATGCTCTTTATCATGTATCAGAACGACATGGGTCTGATTCTCACCTTCGCGAACACCTCCGTCAAGTGCTACGCACTCTATCCAACGGGCCAGGTCGGCCTGCGGGATGCGACGTTCCAGCATGCGTTCGAAGTTCACTATCAAGTCGAATGCCACACGGTCTACGTAGTCGGCATCGACGATTATCACATTCTCGCTCCAGTTGTTTTCATTCATACGTCTGCAAAGGTACGTAGAATAGTGGAAACGGCAAAATAAAACAGGTAAAAAAACAATTATTGACTTAAATCAAAAGGAAAATCATAATTCAAGGTGAAAAAATCAAATAATCGTGGCTGATACCAAGAAATAGGTATAACTTTGCAACCGATAAAAAAAACGTAGAGACAAAATGAAGAGTATTCTGGAAGGACGCCCCGCACTAAAGACGGAGATAGAAAAGATAGCAGAGGTAGCTGGCTACCTGTGGCAGAACGGCTGGGCCGAGCGCAATGGTGGCAATATCACCGTGAATGTCACCGACCTGGTAGACGATGAGATACGCCAGATGCCTGCCATCAGCGACGTGAAGCAGATCGGCGTGACGCTGCCTGCCCTGAAGGGATGCTACTTCTATTGCAAAGGTACGGGCAAGCGTATGCGCGACCTGGCCCGCTGGCCGATGGACAACGGCTCGGTAATCCGCATCCTGGACGACTGTGCATCATACGTAATCATTGCCGACAACGCCGTGATGCCCACCAGTGAGCTGCCCAGTCACCTCACCGTACATGCCCGCCAGATAGAGACTGGCTCGGGCTATAAGGCCACCGTTCACACCCACCCCATCGAGCTGGTTGCCATGAGCCACAAGCGCGAGTTCCTGGGTAAAGACGTGCTGACACGCATCCTCTGGTCCATGATCCCCGAGACGAAGGCTTTCTGCCCGTTAGGTCTGGGTATCGTCCCCTACACACTGCCCGGCTCGAACGAGCTTGCCGAGAAAACACTGAAGGAGCTTGAGGAGTACGACGTGGTGATGTGGGAGAAGCACGGCGTCTTTGCCAAGGGCACCGACGTGATGGATGCCTTCGACCAGATCGACGTACTCTCGAAGAGCGCCAAGATCTATATCAACTCACGCTGCATGGGCTTCGAGCCTGAAGGCATGAGCGACGAACAGATGAAGGAGATGACACGCGCCTTCAACCTACCCAGATAATTATTATCAACAATAATAATACCGGTTCTCAAAGAATGATTAACTACTGACTACACTACAGACTAATCAAACGAAAAACAATGAAAAGCCCCCGCCGCTGAGAAGCGCCGGGGGCTATTATTTATCCTTACTCTTCGGTCTTTGCCTCGTTGTTCTGCTGGTCGATGGCCTTGATCTTATCCTTCACCAACTGCAGGTCGTCCTTCAACTTCTGCACCTTGCGGTTCATCTCGTCGATGAGCGAGTTGCCCTTCTTCGACGAAGCATTCAGGAATCCGAGGTTGTTCTCGTAGGTCTGCACCTCCTGCTTCAGCTGGTCGTACTGGCGCATGAGTCGTGTACGCTCGTTGTCAAGTGCCTGCTCACCACGCTCAGCCACCTGCTTCAGGTTCTGCTTGAAGTTGTTCAGGCGACGACGGGCCACACTGACGTTCAGTTCCTTATAGAGCTTGTCGAGCACAGCATGATACTCCTCGTAGAGCTTGTCCTTCTCGCGGAAGGGCACGTGTCCCACCTGGTTGTAGTCGGCCACGAGCTGCTGCACCTTCTCCTGCAAGCCTTCGCCTGCCTCTTCAGCCAACTGCTTCAGCTGGCCGATGATGTCGCGCTTCTTTTCCAGATTCTCGCGCTCTTCGTTGCGCTGGCCAGCAGTCTGCTCGTTGCGGGCCTCGAAGAACTTGTTGCAGGCACCGAGGAACTCCTCCCACAGCTGGTCACCCAACTTCTTGGGCACCATGCCGATGGTCTTCCATTCCTTCTGCAGGGCAATGAGTTTGTCGCTGGTCGAACGCCATTCGGTGCTGTCCTGCAGGGCCTTGGCCTTCTCGATGAGGGCGCGCTTCTTCTCGGCATTCTCCTTGAAGGTATCCTTGAGGGTCTTGAAGTGCTCGGCCTTGCTGGCAAAGAACGCGTCGCAGGCAGCACGGAAACGCTCGAATATCTTCACGTTCATCTTCTGCGGAGCAAAGCCAATGGTCTTCCACTCCTGCTGCAGGGCGATGATTTCCTGTGTATGACGCTCCCAGTCGGCACTGCCCTTTCGCTCCTCGGCACAGAGGGCCTCAGCCTTCTCGCAAAGTGAGGTCTTCTTAGCCAGGTTGTCCTCCTCACGGGCACGCAGTGTCTCGAAATGCTGCTGATGGCGCTTGTTGATAACGGTAGAAGCGGCCTTGAAGCGCTGCCAAATCTCCTCACGCAGTTCCTTGGACACGGGACCGGTCTCGCGGTACTCCTGATGTAACTTCTGCAGTTGATGGAAGGCACTGATCACGTCGGGCTCGTCAGCGAGTTTCTCTGCTGCTTCGCACAGGCGTGTCTTTATTTCAAGGTTCTTCTTGAAGTCGTACTCGCGGGCCTCGCTGTTCAGCTTCAGCAGGTCGTAGAACTGCTCCACGTAGAGCTGGTAGTTGCGCCACAGCTCGTTGGCCTTCTCAGCGGGCACGCTTTTGATTTCCTTCCACTCGTTTTGCAAGGCCTTAAATTCCTGGAATGCCTTATTGGCTTCCTCAGGCGTGGTTGCCATCGCCTTCAGACGCTCGATGATGTCGAGCTTCTTCTTGAGGTTCTCCTCTTTCTCGGCTTCCTGCTCGCGGAACTGCTGCTGACGGCGCTCCTTGATGATGCCCATTTCGGCCTTAAACACCTCTTCATCCTCGTCGGGTGTCACCTGATAGGCCTCGGGATCGCCACCTGCCTCAATATAACTGTGCAGCTTGGCCTCACGCTCGGCAATGTGCAGTTTGTAGAAGGCGGTCTTCAAGTATTCCACCTCTTCTTTCTTCGGGGCCTCTTCGCCGTGGGCAATCTCCTTCACGCGCTCCAGCACTTCCTGCTTGGTCTGGTAGACTTTACGCTCTTCCTCAGCAGGAGCTTCCTCCATAACGGGAGCTTCCTCTTCGGCAGGAGCTTCAACTACCTGTTCTGTTACTTGCAGCGTTTCTTCTGCTTTTACCTCTTCTTGTGTACCTGTTTCTTCGACTGGCGAAGTGGTTGCGCCGGTCATGAGGTCCTTGTCTTGAGAGTCCATCATTTAACTTTGTTTAGTTACTGATTTGGTTAGTTGCACTTCTTCGCTTTCTCAGCACAAAAAAGCGGAGCCCGTTCCGGCTCTGTTCATGGCTTTAGAAAGCGTTCATTCACAAATTTGGGGTCAAAATTACTAAAAAGTTAGGAGTAAGAGTTACGAGTTACAAGAATTATGCATTATCTTAATTATTTTTAACGCATCGAAGTAAGGGCAGTAACAACTCTGTTCACCACACTGGTCTTCAGTGAGCGAAACAGGGAATAACAGTTTTGTTTTATAGGAGTCATAAGCAGTGTGACCTCCGCCATTGAGAGTGTGCCCCCCGATGATGTAGATATGCGCGCGAATCTTAACGCTTTGTATACAGGGCAGAAGCGAACCGAAATGGCCGCCTATAATGGGCAAAGATGACAAAAGCGCCACAGTGCCACTGACTCATGGCAAGACACCCTCAGCCGTAGCCGGTATGCTCCTGATGCTGCCGTCGGTATTGTAGTACATGGGCTCGGCTATGATGCTGCGGCTGTAGCTGGTGCCGTCGGGCAGTCCACCGTTGTGACTGAAGAAAAGCCACTGGCCTTTGAACTGTACGATGGCGGGATGCGTGGTGTTGGAGTTACCGGCAATCTCGCTAATGATGCCCATAGGGGTATAAGGACCACCGATGTTATCTGCTACGGCGTATGCAATCTTCTCAGGCCACTCGCTGGCGTAGGTCAAGTAGTACTTGCCCTGATACTTGTGCATCCACGGTGCCTCGGTGAAGTTCGGAACATCAATTTGGTGGATGTCACCGTCAATCTCCGTCATATTTTCCTTCAGCTTGGCGTAGTAGCACTGCTTATTGCCCCAGATGATATAGGGGGTACCGTCATCATCGATGAGGATGGCGGGATCGATGCATGCCCAACTATGTTTCGAGGCAAAGCAGTCCTTGTTAGTGAGCATGGGTTTTCCTAATGCGTCCTTATAGGGGCCCGTTATCTTGTCAGCGACAGCCACACCGATGCCGCACCAGTTGGTAGAGACATACCAGTAATAGCGACCGTCCTTGCCTTTTGCCACATGTCCGGCGTAGGCCTGCTTGCTGTCCGCCCATTTGAAATCGTCGATGCGTAGGGGCGACGGATGCTCCGTCCAGTGCTTCATATCGGTAGTTGAGTACAGCAGCCAGTCCTTCATGATGTAGTTGTTCTGATTGCCAGCGGCATCATGACCTGCAAAGAGCCACAGCGTATCGTTTTCCACCAAAACGGCGGGGTCGGCGGTATGCTTATCGCGGATAATGGGGTTGCCCGTACTCTCGAACTGATGGGTCAGCACGTAGCCCCACTTCTGTTGTACACGCTCCAGTTCCTCAGCTGTCACCGAGATGACCGAGCCGTGACGAGGGAAGAAGTCCTTGCGGAACGACTGTGGCTCTTTCGTCCAAGTCATCAAGTCGTTTGATGTCTGATACTCATAGCGTCCACTGCTGTAGAGGTCGTACATCAAAACAAATTGACGATTTGACGATTGAGTTTTTACGATTTGCTTTTCGGCATCCTTTGGATTTAGCTCAAACACGCTTGAACCTTCCACATGCGTACGAGTGCCGGCATAGGCATCCAGGTATTTGAAATCTTCCTTATAAGGACCCTTCAGACTCTTCGACGTAGCCTGCTGTATGCCGTTCTTGATTTCCTTGCCATTCTCGTCCTTCGTATTACCTTTATAGAAGAGGTGATAGAGACCATCATTGTAGATGATGTCGTTGTCGATGCTACCGTACTTCGCCGAGAAGAGTACCTTTGGCTCGCTCTCGAAGGCGGTGAAGTCCTTGTTGGCATAGGCATAGTAGGTGATGAGCGTCTTGCGGTCGTTACGCTGCAGAGTGAAGTATATCATGTACTTACGGGCCTTACGGTCGTAGATGGTCTGTGGTGCCCACACCCAGTAAGCATCGCCGAAGTTCTTGGCATAGTCCTTTGCTAACACCACCTTCGCGTGTGTCCAGTTCAGCAGGTCTTTCGACTTCAGCATCACGATACCGGGATTGGCTCCCCAGCCCTGTTTCGGATCATAGGTATGCATGTCGGTTGCCACGATATAGTAGCAGCCGTCTTCGCCACGCAAGATATGTGGGTCGCGAATGCCACCGCTCTCGCTGATGGTGTCACTGGCAATGATCGGTTGGTTACCGTTCAGCGCGTACCAGTTCTTGGCATCCTCGCTTACGGCGAAACGCAACTGCTCCATCAGGTTATTATCGCCGCTACCTTCAAAGTAGGCGAAAAGGTAGCCGTGACCTCCCCTACCCCCTCCTATAGGAGAGGGATTGGAAAGAAGCCCACTCCCAGGCCGGGGAGTAGATACTTGTGCTGCTAATTCGATGCTGGCGGTCAAGGTGAGACCAAGCAGCAATGTCATGGTCAGAATCTTTCTCATTTTCAATATAGTTATAGGATGTATGGGGTTGAAGGGGCATGTTCTGGTATTTCTGGATGTGCCCCCGATGCAGTCGGCAAATCTCACACCAGCTTCTGCCTATGCAGCATCCACCAGGCAAACGCCGAAACGGCAATACTGAGCACGAGTGCGATGGGGAATCCTACAACGTTCTCCTCCATGCCATTGATAAGGTTCATGCCGAAGAGGGAGGCGATGAGCGTGGGGAACATCATAAGAATCGATACCGAGGTGAGCGTCTTCATCACTGTGTTCATGTTGTTGTTGATGATGCTGCTGTAGGTGTCCATGGTGGACTCAAGGATGTCAGAGTAGATAGCGGTGGTCTCGCGGGCCTGCGTCATCTCGATGTTTACGTCCTCGATGAGGTCGGCGTCGAGCTCGTCGATCTGGAGCTTGAACTTCAGCTTGGAGAGCAGGGTCTCGTTGCCTCGGATGGAGGTTTGGAAGTAAGTAAGCGAGTCCTGCAGACGACTGAGGCCGATCAGGCTCTCGTTGTTCACGTCGCGGTCGAGGTTGCGCTTGGCCTTGTCGATGAGGGAGTTAATCTGCTTCAGGCGCTTCAGGTACCACACAGCTGACGAGAGGAACAGACGGAACACCATGTCGACATAATCGGTGAAGCCCTCACCACGCTTCTGCTGGAACGACACGAAGTCGATCATCATGTTGGTCTCGTAGTAACACACGGTGATGGTGACGTCGCGCTTGTGGATGATGCCAAGGGGCACGGTGGTATAGGGTGTGCGCGAACGCACCTCCTTCACGTAGGGTATACGCAGGATGATAAGCATCCATCCGTCGTCGTACTCATAGCGGGCACGCTCGTCGGTATCGCTGATGTCGCTGACAAAATAGTCGGGTATGCCGAACTGCTCTTCCAGTTCGCGCTGATCGTCTTCTGTAGGACACGTCACTTGTATCCAGCAATTGGGCTGCCACTCTGAGAGCTGACTGAGCCCACCTTGGGTGTTCCAGAATGTCTTCATTGTGCTAATCCTTTTTTCAATGCATAATTCATAATGCTTAATGCATAATTCACCGCTCTGGCTCTGCTCGCTTGCTACCGTAAGAGACGCAAGAATGCATAATGCATAATAACTCTGGCAAGGGGATTAGCGGCCTTGCCAGCTGTCCCCCAGCCTAACGTTTAAATGTTTCCGCCGGGTAATCGTCCATAATTTTGTTACTATTTTGGTTATTTCGGGTGCAAAGGTAATAAAAAAAAGTGAAAAGGGAAAAGTGAAGAGTGAAAAAATTAGGCCTTACACCTAATTTTCTTACTTTTCACTCTTGGCCTTTTTACGATTGGCAGCCATTACGCGCATGGCCTCGTCGTGCTCTTCCTGTGTCATCTCCGTTGCCTCCACCTACTTGTCGTAGGCATGCACGGGATAGTCAACGGTGTAGTGGAGTCCGCGGCTCTCCTTGCGCTCCAAGGCGAAGCGGGTGATGAGGTAGCCCACGTTGATCATGTTGCGCAGTTCGCAGATGTCGCGCGAGGCTTTCACACGCTTGAAGAGGTTCTCGGTCTCCTCGTAGAGCATGTCAAGACGGTCCCAGGCACGATGCAGACGCAGGTCGCTACGTACGATGCCCACATAGTTGGACATAATCTGGTTGACCTCCTTGATGCTCTGCGTGATGAGCACCTGCTCCTCGTTGGTCATCGTACCCTCGTCGTTCCACTCGGGCACGCGCTCGTTCCAGTCGTACAGGTCGACGTGCTCCAGAGAATGGCGGGCAGCCGCATCGGCATAGACCACGGCCTCGATGAGCGAATTGGAGGCCAGTCGGTTGCCGCCATGCAGGCCCGTGCACGAGCATTCGCCAATGGCATAGAGACGGTCGATAGAAGTCTGGCCGTTCAAGTCGACCTTGATGCCACCGCACATATAGTGGGCTGCAGGGCGCACGGGGATATAGTCGGTGGTGATGTCAATGCCTATAGACAGGCACTTCTGATAGATATTGGGGAAGTGGTGGCGCGTCTCGGCAGGGTCCTTGTGGGTGACGTCGAGGCAAACGTGGTCCAATCCGTGAATCTTCATTTCCTTATCGATGGCTCGAGCCACGATGTCGCGTGGAGCCAACGACAGGCGCTCGTCGTATTTCTCCATAAACGTCTGGCCATTGGGCAACTTCAGGATGCCGCCATAGCCGCGCATAGCCTCGGTGATGAGGTAGGCAGGATGGGTCTCCTTCGGGTTGTGGAGCACCGTGGGATGGAACTGTACGAACTCCATGTCGGCCACGGTGCCCTTGGCGCGATAGACCATAGCTATGCCGTCGCCAGTGGCGATGACAGGGTTCGACGTAGTCATATAGACGGCGCCACAGCCGCCTGTACACATCAGCGTGACCTTGGCCAGATAGGTGTCGACCTTCTCCGTGTCGGGATCCAGCACGTAAGCACCGTAGCACTTGATATGGGGCGAACGCCGGGTGACGCGAACGCCCATGTGGTGCTGGGTAATGATTTCCACGGCGAAATGGTTCTCCTTCACCTCAATGTTTTTACAGGCACGTACGGCTTCCATCAGTCCACGCTGTATCTCAGCACCCGTATCGTCGGCATGGTGCAGGATGCGGAACTCGGAGTGACCGCCCTCGCGGTGCAGGTCGAACTCTCCATCGTCCTTACGGTCGAAGTTCACACCCCACTCTACCAGTTCCTTGATCTGCGACGGTGCGTTCCTGACCACCTGCTCCACGGCAGCGCGGTCACTGATGTAGTCGCCCGCAATCATCGTGTCCTCGATGTGTTTCTCAAAGTTGTCAACAGCCAGGTTCGTCACGCTGGCCACACCACCCTGTGCAAACGACGTATTGGCCTCGTCGAGGCTTGTCTTACAGATGATGCAGACCGAGCCTTTATGGGCTCGGGCCACCTTCAGTGCGTAGCTCATACCAGCCACACCGGCACCGATGATAAGGAAATCATACTTATAGACCATAATTTTTTCAGTTTCAACGGTGCAAAAGTACAAAAAAAAATCGTAACTTTGCATCGCAAATGAAGAAATATCTATTTTTTTTACTATCACTCCTGTGCACTGCACACCTGCATGCGCAGGTCGTGGTCGAAGAGGAAGAGGTTGCCGACACCTGTCTGGCGGGAGCCGACGTGCTCATTAACGACACGTTCGACACCGACAGTCTGACACCCACATCACTACCCACCGACTCGCTGCCCTGGCCCCTCAACGTGCAGGCACGCATAGACTCGCTGCTACAGAGCAGCATCTTTGAGACCTCGACCGTGGGACTGATGGTCTATGACCTCACGGCCGACTCGGCGCTCTATCTGCATCATCACCGACAGCTGCTGCGTCCGGCCTCGACCATGAAACTGCTCACAGCCGTCACGGCCATCGACCGCTTAGGCGGCAGCTACCAGCTACGCACCTCTTTATATTATAAAGGTACTATCGATAACCGTACGCTTTGTGGCGACCTGATCTGCGTAGGCGGAATGGATCCGCGATTCAACAGCGACGACATGCGCGCCTTCGTAGAGAGCCTACAGCGCATGGGCATCGACACCCTGCGCGGACGCATCGTGGCCGACTGCTCGATGAAAGACACACTGCGCTGGGGCGAAGGCTGGTGCTGGGACGACGACAACCCTACGCTCTCGCCTCTGCTTATCGGAAAGAAAGCCAACTTTACCGAGCGTTTCATCCATGAGCTGACCGATCAGGGAATCGTGCTTTCCGATGTCGCCACGACCTGCGGCACGTTGCCCACTGATGCCAAGTTCATCTGCTCACGTACGCACACTATCGACCAGATTCTCGGACGCATGATGAAGGAGAGCGACAACCTCTATGCCGAAGCCATGCTATACCAGATTGCCGCATCGACCGGCAACCGACCGGCTACAGCCAAGCATGCACGCACACTGATGCAGCAGCTGATACGTCAAATGGGCCTAAACCCTAAAGGCTACCGCATGGCCGACGGCAGCGGACTTTCGCTATACAACTATCTGTCGGCCGAGCTACTTGTGAGGCTGTTGCGTTATGCCTGGCACAACCAACAGGTCTACGACCTGCTACAACCGTCGCTGCCCATTGCCGGCGAGGACGGCACACTAAAGAAACGCATGAAATCGCCCTTCACCAGTGGCAACGTACGTGCCAAGACGGGCACCGTGACGGGAGTCTCGTCGCTGGCAGGCTACTGCACCGCAGCAAACGGACACGAACTCTGCTTCGCCATCATTAACCAGGGAATCATGCACAATAACACAGGGCGCCACTTCCAAGACCGTATCTGTATGGCCCTCTGTCAGCCTTAATCAACAGGGCAACAGGGGCTGTCAGCACGTCAAACAGCCCCTGCCTGACGGTCAGACAGGGGCTGTTTGGGTATGAAACAGGGGCTGTTTGGTGGTCAAACAGCCCCTGTTTCCTAATCAATGGATACTTGATTGTCCTTCGGCAGATGCCAGACGACAAGCTGAAGAATACTGTTTATGTCACTCAAACAGGCTTGACGACTGGGCAAAAACCGTGGAAAAATCAGAAGTTCACACCGATATTGATAAACACGTTACCCGTATGGGCAGCATCGTCAGTAGGATTGTCCTTGGCAATGTCGGTAACGCCAAACTGGTAGCCAGCCTCGGCATAAAGCATATTGTACTCAAGACCGCAACCTACCTTAAAGCCCATGTCGGTACGCTTCACCCAGTCATACGAGCTTTCCTTCACCTTATTGCCAGTGGCATCGGTGTACTTGTACTTTCCGCTGATACCTAATGAGAAGTAAGGACCGATGAACGGCAGCAGGGCAATGTTGTCAGTAGCCTGAATGCCGTACTTAATAAGGATGGGCAGCTCAAGGTAGTTCAGGTTCAAGTCCTTGGCTCCGCGGCCAGAATAGTAGAGGCCGCTCTCAAGGAACACTGGTGTCGTCTCGCTGACACGCAGGCCGAGAACGCCACCCAGCGTCATGCCCACCTTAGAGTCGGCATCAATATACTTACCTGTAATGGTAGAGATATTCATACCCAGACGAACACCATAATACACGCTGGTCTCAGAAACGGAGAAACCGCCACTGCCAATCTGTGCGAATGTAGGCACTGCAAGGAGTGCAGCTACGATTGAAAGAAAAAACTTTTTCATGTGTTTACATCATTTTTGGTTAATAACAAAACTTTTTGCAAAGTAACACATTTTTTTTGGTTTATGCAAGTTTTTCTTAAAAAAAGTGATTAAACCAGATGAGCAATGATATCTTCGCGGTCGCCAGGCAGCATGTCGATGACAGGCAGTTCGATCATCGTATAGCATCCGGGCTGCTGTTTCAGCGAGGCACGGGCCACGTTGACCAGCACCTGAGCGGTGAGGGCAGGATTGTTGATCTGCATGTTGAACTCAAAGCGCTGGTTCTGGGTCTGACCGCTGACACCTTTGCGCACGAGGTGGACACCGTGGCCCATGTCGCGCACGTCGTCGACACTCTCCACCTGGAACACGTGGGTCTCGTCATTGGCAAAGTACGGGTCGGCCTTGATGGCAGACGTCACCTCGTCGAGCTTGGCACCGTCTTCCAGCTCCACATAGACCATGCGGCGATGGATGCCCTCACCAAGAGGAATGGTCATCGAAAGAGCGTTCTTCACGCCGGCTTTCGAGCGCACGCAGACCGAGTGCCCCATGGACATGCCCGGACCGAAGTTGGTATAGGAAAGGCCTTTGGGGGCAAGGCTCTGCATCAGGGTACGAACGATGGAGTCTGATCCCGGATCCCATCCGGCAGCGATGACACTCACGGTGCCAGTCTGCTTGTTCAGCTCCATCAACGTGCGGCGATAGTCGCGGATAGACGTGTGGATGTCGAACGAGTCGACGGTATTGATGCCGAGCGGCAGAATCTGCTTGGCATGCTCCTCGCACGAACGGGTAGGCGTAGCAAGGATGGCCACGTCGACGTCCTTCAGTTCCTTGATGTCCTTCACCACCTCATACTGAGCAAGCTCGGCGGGTTTGTTCTCTGCACCATTGCGACGCACAATGCCTGCGATTTCGAAATCGGGAGCGGCCTCGAGTGCCTGGACGGTATAGCGTCCGATGTTGCCGTAGCCCACTACGGCGGCTCTGATTTTCTTCATCTTCTTACCTTTGTTTTTTGTTAAACAGTTTTTATTGTGTTTGCGATTCTACTAAAAAGAAGGACACGCATCGTCTTCGATGGGGAAGTCGGTGACGGGCAGCTGTCGGTCGATGGCGGAGTGGAACGAGATGATGCTCTCTGAGCGGGCCAAACCGAGGGGCTGCAGCTTATCATGGATAATGTTGAGGAGATGATGGTTGTTCTGAGCGTAGATCTTAATAAAGAGGTCATAGTTGCCCGTGGTATAGTGACATTCCACTACTTCAGGCATGTCACGCAGCTTCTCTACGACTTTGTCGAACGACTCTGGGTTCTTCAGGTTCAGGCCGATGAAAGCACAGGTCTCATAGCCAATCTTCTCAGGATCGATAATAAATTGTGAGCCTTTCAACACACCTAAATTAGTCAGTTTCTGGATTCTCTGGTGGATGGCAGCGCCACTTACATTGCACACACGAGCCACTTCAAGGAAAGGAATACGGGCATCGTCGGCAATCAGCTTAAGTATCTGCTTATCCAACCGGTCAAGTTTCTGGTTTGCCATTTTTCTATTGTTGTTTTTTTGATTCTTGATTGCTAATTGTTATTGTCCATACTTTTAGCGCTGCAAAGTTACAAATAATATCCAGATACCACAAACAATTTGTCGTAAAATTACCGACAAAACTAACAAATTGTTATTTTTCCGTTGCCGAGTAGTTGATTTTCAACGCAAACGACTGCTGCAACATGTGTTTGATGTCAGCAATCTGACCCATCGGTGTCTCGCGGTCGGCTTTGATCGAGACAGTCATACGGGCTTGGTCTTCAGTACTCATGCGACTGCGCTCCTGCTCAAGATAGGCCTTGATATCGCTTGGGGTGGCTATCTTGTCGTTCAGCTGAATCAGCATCTCGCCGTCGGCACCGCTCTCCGAAGACCTTCTTGCAACAGTATTGTCACGTCCCACATAAATATAGCTCACAGCCGACTTATGCGTCAGCTTCTGCAGTTCAGTTCCTTGAGGCACCTCATAGCGCACGCGTAACTCTACGTCGCGCATGTGGGTGACAATCATGAAAAAGAACAGCACAGTGAAAATAAGGTCGGGTAACGACGACGTGTTCAGTGCCGGCATCTCATGGCTGCGTCTACGGAATAACTGCGACATCATTTTCAATGCTTAATTATCAATTCTCAATTCCCAATTCTCAATTCTCCTCCGGTGCTGCCTCGCTGATGCGCTGCGGATAGACCATGTTCACGGCATCGCGCTCTTCAGCCGAGCATTGGGCATAACTATGACCGAAACGGCTCTGAGCCAACTGGTTACGCAGGTTGTTGTAGGCCGCCACAATGGCATTCTGCATCTGGAAGTAAGCATCGTAGCTGGTATGACGGTCTACCTGGATGGAGATAATATGGCGGTCGCTCACCTGCGTGCGTCCAAAGAGGTTCACGTCGCGCGTACTCTTCTCGGGCAGCGACAGGTCGTTCTTGGCATTGGCTACGAACTCGACGACGCGCTGTTCCAACTGCGACAGACTGGCCTGCTCACCACCGATGGTCAACCGGTCGTCAGCATCGAGGCGCAGCTCCAGCACATTTCGTTCGCGCACCATCAGTTCCTGCTCTTTCTGCTCGTCTTGTGGTGGTGGCAGCTGACGGGGCAGTCCCTTGTCGGTGTCCATCGACGAGGTCACAAGAAAGAATATCAACAGCATAAACGAGATGTCGGCTGTCGACGTGGTATTCAAACCTGGTACTTTACGGGATGGACGGTGAAACATAACTTAAGAAACGATTAGGTGGTAGGCGTGCGCCGACTGAAATTCTTCCGCGCAAGCCCCGACAAGCCGAACAACACGCCGATAATGGCTATAACGATGAGCGTAAGCGACGTATTGATAAGCATGTCGCTGGCACGCAGCCAGAAACTATCGGCATAGGTCTTGCCATTGATAGCCAAAGGTTCGGTACTGCCCAAGGCGAAGGTGACGGCCAGCAAAACGACCAGCAGCGCAACTATGCCCCAGGCTATACGTCCTACGGGTATGCCATTGCTGCGCACCTCTCCCCTACCCTGCATGCGCATAGCTCGTAGCATTGACCACGCGGTCAGTACGATGCTCACTACAAGCAGCGCATAGACGGTCCAGAGTAACAGCTCGACAAAGATTGGCGACGACGGGTTAAGCATGCTGGCGACGGAGTTTATATTTCATGATGGTATCGAGCAGGGTGATGGCCGACTCTTCCATCTGCGACGTCAAGTGCTCAATTTTCGAAAGGATGAAGTTGTAGAACACCTGCAGGATAAGGGCTACGATAATACCGAAGATAGTGGTAATCAGTGCTACCTTCATGCCCGCAGCTACAATGGTCGGGCTGATGTCGCCTGCTTCCTGAATCTGGTCGAACGACATCACCATGCCAATAACCGTTCCAAGGAATCCCAACGACGGGGCCATCGCAATGAACAGCGTAATCCACGAACAGCCTTTCTCAAGGTTGGCCGACTGTACCGAGCCGTAACTGATGATGGAACGCTCTACGGTTTCCATCTCCTCGTCAATATGCATCAAACCCTGATAGCAAATGGAAGCCACGGGGCCACGGGTATCGCGACAGAGATTCTTGGCACCTTCAACATCGCCAGCTTCTACCTTCTTGTCAATGTCGACCATGAGCTTCTTCGCGTTGACCTCGGAAAGCGTCAGATAGATGATTCGCTCAATACAGAACGCCAAGCCAAGCACCAATGCAAGGGCCACGAGCGACATAAAGCCGGCCGAGCCTTCTACGAACTTGGACTTCAGTTGCTGGTGAAGACTGGGCTGCTCGGCTGCCATCGCCGTGAGTGCAGACATATCTTCCTCACCAATCAGTTCTTCGGGAGTAGCCCCTAAAAGAGAGTCCGTGGCCATGCTGTCGGCCTGAACCGCAACAACCGAGGCAGAATCAGATACCTCTTGAGCGTGGGTCGACATCGTACCATAAAAAGCTAATCCTATGGTAAATGCCAGTAATAATCGTTTCATCGTGATGTTCTTATATTCTGTAATCGGCCGCAAAGGTAGTAATAAAAATCTAACTACAAGATACTAATTCGTAATATTTCACTTTATTTGCAGCATTTTACATTGCACAAAAGCAAAAAAGTGTGCACGTTTCAGCCTCTTTTGTGCAGTTTTTACACTTTTTACTTTGCCAAATGGCAGAAAAGCGTTACCTTTGCACCGGTTTTTCAGGACCACACTTCCAAAATAGGAAATTTCTTATTATACATTATTAATTTTATATGGCTTTAAAAATTGTTGTGCTGGCCAAGCAAGTGCCAGACACCCGTAACGTGGGAAAGGACGCTATGACGGCTGAAGGTACCGTCAACCGCGCTGCCCTTCCCGCTATCTTCAATCCCGAAGATTTGAACGCCCTGGAGCAGGCCCTTCGTCTGAAGGAGCAGAACCCAGGCTCTACAGTAGGAATCCTCACGATGGGTCCCCCCCGTGCAGGTGAGATTATCCGTCAGGGACTTTATCGTGGTGCAGATACAGGCTGGCTGCTGACCGACCGTCTGTTTGCCGGTGCCGACACCCTTGCTACCTCTTACGCCCTCGCTACCGCCATCAAGAAGATTGGCGATGTAGATATCGTCATCGGTGGTCGTCAGGCTATCGACGGTGACACCGCTCAGGTAGGTCCTCAGGTGGCTCAGAAGCTCGGCCTCAACCAGGTCACCTACGCCGAGGAGGTGCTCAGTGTTGATGGTGGTTTTGCCACCATCAAGCGCGTCATCGACGGCGGTGTAGAGACCGTCAAGGCCCCCCTCCCCGTAGTCATCACCGTTAACGGAAGTGCTGCTCCCTGTCGTCCCCAAAACGCCAAACTGGTGATGAAGTACAAGCGTGCCACCTGTCCGATGGAGCGCCCTGCCGAGGGTACGGCTTACGACTACCTGTACGATGAGCGTCCTGAGCTGACGCTGAACCAGTGGAGCGTGGCCGATGTGGATGGCGACGTTGCCCAATGTGGTCTTGCCGGTTCGCCCACCAAGGTGAAGGCTATCAAGAACATTGTATTCCAAGCTAAGGAGTCGAAGACTTTGACGGCTTCTGATGCTGATGTCGAGGGTATGATCAAAGAATTGTTGGACGAGAAAATCATTGGCTGATAAGATATGAATAATGTTTTTGTTTACGTAGAAATTGAAGGGACAACCGTTCAAGAAGTTTCTCAGGAGTTGCTGACCAAGGGTCGCAAGCTCGCCAATGAACTGGGTGTAGAGTTGCACGCCGTTGTTGCCGGCACTGGCATCAAGGGCAAGGTAAAAGAGCAGATTCTGCCTTACGGCGTTGACAAGCTCTTTGTGTTCGACGCTCCCGAACTGTTCCCCTACACCTCCGCTCCCCATACCGACATCCTTGTGAACCTCTTCAAGGAAGAGCAGCCGCAGATCTGTCTGATGGGTGCTACCGTCATTGGCCGTGACCTCGGTCCCCGTGTAAGCTCGTCGCTTACCAGCGGCCTTACCGCCGACTGTACCGAATTAGAGATTGGGCCGTATGACGATGCAAAGAGCGGCAAGCACTACGACAGTTTGCTCTATCAGATTCGTCCCGCTTTTGGTGGTAACATCGTGGCTACCATCGTCAACCCCGACCATCGTCCTCAGATGGCTACCGTCCGTTCAGGCGTGATGCAGAAGGCTATCTACGACGGTGCTTGCAAGAAGGAGGTCGTTTATCCTGAGGTTAGCAAGTATGTCTCACCCGAGGCATTCGTAGTAAAAGTGCTCGACCACCACGTAGAGGCAGCCAAACACAACCTGAAGGGTGCGCCCATCGTGGTTGCCGGTGGTTACGGCATGGGCTGCAAGGAGAACTTCGACATGCTGTTCCAGTTGGCTAAGGTGCTGCATGGTGAGGTGGGTGGTTCTCGTGCTGCCGTAGATGCAGGCTGGCTCGATCACGACCGTCAGATTGGTCAGACGGGCGTCACCGTTCATCCGAAGGTGTACATCGCCTGCGGTATCTCCGGACAGATTCAGCACATCGCCGGTATGCAGGATTCTGGTATCATCATCTCGGTGAACAGCGACCCCGATGCTCCCATCAACCGCATCGCCGACTACGTGATTGTTGGTACTGTGGAAGAGGTAGTTCCTAAACTCATCAAGTATTATAAGCAGAACAGTAAATAATTCCGAATTCCGAATTCCGAATTCCAACCTGTGGGTGGTGAACTTCGTAATTCGTAATTCATAATTCGTAATTAAGGAAATGGCAAACTATTATAGTGACCACCCAGAGATTGGGTTCTACCTCAATCACCCTTTAATGGCTCGCATCGTTGAGCTGAAAGAGAAAGGCTTTGCTGATGCAAAGGAATACGACTACGCCCCTGTTGATTTGGGCGATGCCATCGAGAACTACAAGCAGATTCTCGACATCACCGGCGACGTGGCTGCCAACATCATCGCCCCTAACTCTGAGAGCGTTGACCTCGAAGGTCCACACCTTGAGAACGGCCGCATGATCTACGCTTCTAAGACTTACGAGAACCTCGACGCCACCCGCAAGGCTGGCCTATGGGGTGTCTCGATGCCCCGCCGTTACGGCGGTCTGAACCTGCCCAACGCCGTGTTCTCGATGCTTTCTGAGCTGATTTCAGCTGCCGATGCTGGTTTCCAGAACATCTGGAGCCTACAGAGCTGTATCGACACGCTCTATGAGTTCGGCTCAGAGGAGCAGCGCCAGAAGTATATCCCCCGCATTTGTGCTGGTGAGGGTATGAGTATGGACCTGACCGAGCCTGATGCTGGTTCAGACCTGCAGCGCGTCATGCTGAAGGCTACCTTCGACGAAAAGGAGAACTGCTGGCGCCTGAACGGTGTGAAGCGCTTTATCACCAATGGTGATAGCGACATCCACCTCGTGCTGGCTCGTTCCGAGGAAGGCACGAAGGACGGCCGTGGCCTGTCGATGTTCATCTACGACAAGCGCCAGGGCGGTGTCAACGTTCGTCACATCGAGCACAAGCTCGGTATCCACGGATCACCTACCTGTGAGCTGACCTATAAGAACGCTAAGGCTGAGCTCTGCGGAAGCACCCGCCTGGGTCTGATCAAGTACGTGATGGCCTTGATGAACGGTGCCCGTCTGGGTATCGCAGCACAGTCTGTAGGTCTGTCGCAGGAGGCTTACAACGAGGCACTCGCCTATGCCAAGGAGCGTCAGCAGTTCAACGAAAAGATCATCAACTTCCCCGCCGTCTACGACATGCTCTCTCGCATGAAGGCCAAGCTCGATGCCGGTCGCTCGCTGCTGTATCAGACTGCCTGCTACGTCGACATCTACAAGTGCCTTGAGGACATCGAGCGCACCGACCGCAAGCTCACGCCAGAGGAGAAGCAGGAGCTGAAGAAGTACCAGCGCCTGGCCGATGCCTTCACACCGTTGGCCAAAGGTATGAACTCAGAGTACGCTAACCAGAACGCCTACGATGCCATCTCTATCCACGGTGGCTCTGGCTTCATCATGGAGTACAAGTGCCAGCGCCTCTATCGTGACGCCCGCATCTTCTCCATCTACGAGGGTACTACCCAGCTACAGGTCGTTGCCGCCATCCGCTACATCACCAACGGCACCATGCTCCAGAACATCAAGGACATGGTCGCAGATACTGCATGCAGCGGTTTTGCCGCTACCCTCAAGGCTCGCGTCGAGAAGCTCATCCCCGTCTACGAGGAGGCTCTCGCCAATGTCAAGGCTCTCGAGAATCAGGACGCACAGGACTTCCTGGCCCGCCGTCTTTACGACATGACCTGCGAGCTGGTAATGAGTCTGCTCATCATCCGCGATGCCGCCGAGGCTCCCGAGCTGTTTGCCAAGAGCGCTCAGGTTTATGTCCGCATGACCGAGGAGGATGTCTATGGCAAGTCGGCTTATATCAAGGCATTCCAGGTTGAGGACTTAGCCCACTTCCGTGCTGCTGAAGGCTGCGAGTGAGAGAAATGAAAGCACCCGGCTATACTCATGTACAGTCGGGTGCTGACCATTGCTGAAAAAGATTCCAGTGCCCGCATATTTTTAGCCACGGACTAATACGGACTAACACGGACTAACGGGGATTCCAGTGCCAGCATATTTTTAGCCACGGACTAATACGGACTAACACGGACTAACGGGGATTCCACTACACGTAAAATACTGAGGCAAACAATGAAGCACCAAGTCCGTTTCTGTCCGTGTAAGTCCGTGGCTATATCATCAGCCAAAGAAGTGTTCCGTTTCTGTCCGTGTAAGTCCGTGGCTATATCATCAGCCAAAGAAGTGTTCAGTTTCTGTCCGTGTAAGTCCGTGGCAGATATTGTTTTTGTGGTTTCTACCGTCACTCTGCCGCACGGTGCTGACAGCCCCTGTTTCACCATGAGACAGCCCCTGTTTCCCCGGCTGAACAGGCAGGACGGGCAGAATAAAAGTGACTCTGAATTAAACGAAACGGCCCTGCGCCCGTCTAATTCAGTGTTGTTTTATTGAAAAAACCAACCATCATGGCTAAACAGTTCTATCTTTTGTTGACAGTCCTTTGCTTCTCGCTGACATCCTTGGCGGGAAACATTGACGATATTCGTCAGGCTCTTGAAGAGTCATCGCTTTCTCAGGTACAGGAGAAAGTCTACCTGCACACCGACAACCAGTGCTATTTCGTGGGCGACACGCTATGGTACAAGGCCTACGTGGTGCGTGCCGACAATCACCATCCAACCAACATGAGCCGTCTGCTCTATGTGGAGCTGCTGTCGCCCGACGGCCTGCTTGTCGAGCGCCAGCAGATTATCGTTTCGCCACAGGGCTATACCTGTGGACAGTTCACCCTGCGCGACTCGCTCTACAGCGGCTACTACGAGCTACGAGCCTATACCCGCTGGATGCTGAACTTCAACGTGCGCCATCATCGCTACAGCACGCACGATACCTGGCTGTTCTACAGCAAGCAGATGGCTGCCGACTACTTCCGCATCTGGGACGGGCTCTACTCACGCGTACTGCCTATCTATAGTAAGCCAGAAGAAGCTGGCGACTACGATGCACGCCGCATGTACCAGCGTCCGAAGACCCGACTGCCCAAGCAGAAGAAAGACGACCTCGTGGTGACCTTCTATCCAGAGGGAGGCCATCTGGTCGAAGGAGTGCAGAACCGCGTTGCCTTCGACGTGCAGGACCAGCATGGCGAGGCCGTGAACATACGGGGCACAGTGTCGGCCACCAACATGCAGCCGCTCAGCATCAATACCGAATACATGGGTCGCGGCTCGTTTATCGTCACGCCTTCCGACAAACGGCTGAAGGCCCACTTTACCTGGAAGGGCAAGGACTACGACATCAGCCTGCCCAAGGCCGAGGAGCAGGGAGCAGCCCTCCGTCTTGAGGGAAACACGCTTACCATTACCTCGCGCAACCTGCCTGCCAACCGCCAGTATGCCGTCTCGGTACTCTGCCGCGGTGTGCTGAAACATTTCCAGGCGATAGACCTCAGTCAGGGGGTCGCCAGCGTCAATCTGCCTTTAGACGAACTGCCCACGGGCGTATGCGACGTGACCCTCTTCGATGACGAGGCCCAGATCCTGGCCGACCGCCTGTTCTTCGTCAATCATGGCGAGCAGGCCCAGAACCTGATTACGGCAACCATCTCCCCTACCCTCACCTACGAGCCCTACCAGAAGGTTGAGATTCCCATCCAATGCGAGGGCATCGAAGAACCCACCTGCATCAGCATCTCCATCCGCGACACCAACACCGAGGAGCCTACCTACGACGACGGTAACCTCATGACGTCGATGCTCCTCTCCAGCGAACTGCGAGGCTTCATTGCCCATCCCGCCTACTACTTCGAGGCCGACGATGCCCGCCACCGCCGTCATCTCGACCTGCTGATGATGGTGCAGGGATGGCGTAAATACAAGTGGCAGGAACTGGCCAACACGGCCCGTGAGATGCGCTACGAGCCTGAGACCACCCTCACCCTCGAGGGCTGCGTCTACAAGATGCTGGGCATCAACGACGTCGAGCCTGACGAAATTGAGAACTGGCAGGACGGCGTGGGCATGGTGGCCCGTAAGAGCGGCAGCGAGGAAGACTACGTCGACCCGTGGGCCGAGGAAGAGACCAGCGACTTTATCGAAGTCTCAGCCACTGACGGGCTGTCAGACAATACCGACACTGGCAACATCGAGTATAGCGACATCGGTGAGACCAACGCGAATGTCGGCGTCAACCACGGCAACATACGCCATGAAGTGCTGGTCGAGGCCGAAATGGTCATTGGCGACCAGATTGTGGGCGAGGTGCAGAAGACCCACGACCGCGGACGCTTCCTGTTCCAGGTGCCGCCCTTCTACGGCGATGCCTACCTGAACATGAAGGCTTACAAGGAGACCGACTCCATCAAGAAGAACATGGCCTCGCGCAAGGACGCCAAGGTGCTCGACGAGCTGGCCTTCCCCGACTTCTACGTGAAGCGCGACCTGTTCTACCCCATCTACACCCACGACTACACCTACTACGAGAAGCATCAGCCCGACAACTACGAGGAGATGCTCATCGACACCCTCTCCGACCTCTCGATGGAGAACGACGTGCACCAGCTGGCCAATGTCAACGTGAAGGGAAAGCGTCGCGGACGACGTGCCATTGACTGGAAAAAGCCCGCCTACGTCATGGATGCCTACGAGCTCTACAACGATATCACCGACCGCGGACTCTCCGTCGGCAAGCTCGACATGCGCCAGTTTCCCGTGCAGGTGTGCCGCTACCTCTACGGAAACATGAACCGCTACAACTCCTTCCGCGTCGACGGGCGTATCGACGGAGCCACCTACTATCGCAACTACTCACCGCTCAGCATCGGAGCCAGCGATGCCGAGAAGGCCGGACAGTTCCGGGCCAACCGCACACCGCAGTCCATCTACAAGAACATTCAGCTGAAGCGACTGCAGGACATCCGCGTGTTCAGCGATTTCGAGCCACGCACCGAGGACTCGACGATGTTCGAGAGCATCCTGCTGGCCGATGCCACCGTCGAACTTGTCACCATTCCCAACGACGGCGTGCAGCCCACCTTCCGCGACCGCCATATCGTGTTCCACGGCATCAGCATTCCCGAGCAGTTCTACCAGCCCGACTACAGCCGTTCCGTGCCTACCGACTCCAAGGACTACCGCCGCACCCTCTACTGGAACCCCAACGCCATGACCGACGAGCAAGGCCGCTTCACCGCCACCTTCTACAACAACGGCAAACAGACGCGCATTAAAATGTCGGCAGCAGGCGTCACCAACGACGGACGCCTGCTACACAGCAAATAACGCTTTCTTGGAAATACCAATTACAACTCTATGACAGTGTTCTTCCGCGTTTTTCCGTGCCTAAAACTATTCTCGTGGCAAGATTCTTCTGGGCACGGAAAAACGCGGAACTCACGGAATGACAATTCTGATAGTTTATTCACATTGTTGCCGTCAGGAAGGTGGCGTTTCCGAAAATGTAGAGGACGTTCTCGCAGGCAGGCACAAGGATGGTCTCGCCCTGGCGGATACTAACGCCATTGATGTTGGCATTGCCCCATAGACAGACGACGATGACGAAAGAGTCGCAGTGGAAGTCAATCTGTTGGGCCACCTGCACCACTACGCGGGTTTTTGCTGAGTCCTGCGTAGATTTTTGAACCTACGTCGCTCTTGATGATATACCACATCTCGGTCTTCCCTGCGCAGCCATGCCGCTCCATCGCCAACTTGTCGTCGGGATGCACTTGTACGCTCAAGTCCTGTCGGGAGTCGATGAACTTCACAAGCAGGGGGAACTGATTGCCAAACCTCTTGTAGACCTTGTTGCCGACGAGCAGACCTTTGTACTTGTCTATGAGTTCGGTCAACGTCAGCCCTTCGTCCACGTCGTCTATCAGTCCACGGTTGACGGCTACGCTCTCATGGCTGGGCACGCCGCTGATTTCCCAGCTTTCGCCCACATTCGGCTGGGCATTGAAGATTCCTTTGAAGGGTGCTATCTGGTAGCCGCCCCAGATGGTGGTCTTCAGATATGGTTTGAATTTATAAGGTTTCATGTTAGTTCATAATTCATAGTTCATAATTCATAGTTCTCGTTCGAGGATTTCGAGGCACATGCGTCCGTTGTGGTAGGGGCATTTCCAGAATCCGGCTTTATCTCCATTGGTATTCAGCGTGCCGTCACTGCACCTGCTCCAATACCACTCACCATGCTCGTTATCTACTCAACTTTCCCACCCTTCTAAAACCACGAATTTCACGAATTACACGAATTACCATGCGGATAATAAGTCATTTCACTAATGGTCGTAAACGACCGACGCGCTCGACCTATGGTCGCTTTGCTTGCAAAGAATTTCACAAATTATGGCTGCGCAGCCAATTCGTGTAATTCGTTGCATCTTTAGATGCATTCGTGAAATGCTAGTCTGCATAGATAAAATTCGTGTAATTCGTGAAATTCGTGGTTTAAAAGAAAGGGTGGGAAACTTCAGTAAAACTATTTTCTTCATAAGAATTAGTATTAGTTAATGATAAATGAATATCGGGTTGTTAGTGGAATAGTCCTTATGACATGTCTTTTGGTGCAAAGGTACTGGAAATAAGTTCTCCAAATTGGCATAATCATTGCAAAAGCTGACACTTTTCCTCAGCGCACGGCAGGCCACAGCCGACCTGTAATTGCGTTGAAAGCAACTTCATCATCAATGGAGCCTGTTTCATAAAACAAACTCGTCGACTTTGTTAGACAAAATCGTCGACTTTGTTGAACAAACTCGTCGACTTTGTATCGCAATCGAGCATTGATTGCCTCCAGATAGAGGAAGGAAAGGCTGGAGTGGAAGCCGCTATAGCATCTATAGTTTCTAAAGCAAGAAGAGGCAGCGGTGCCTCTCTCCCTTAGAGAAAGAGCACCGCTGCACACATAGAAAAAACTAAAAACGTTTTATTCCTCATCATCGTCCCAAGAGCTGTTGCCGCGAGACAGGTCGGTCATACCTTCGCTATAGCTTCCGCCCTTCACCTCTAAAGTGCTGGCGTTAAGAAGCGGATGGTGGACGGCTATCGTATAGAACGCTATGCGGGGCTGGATGTCATGCCGACAAGGTTGGCCAGTTGCTCCAAGCTCATCTCGTCTTTATAGTGCTGGTCAATGTAGTTTTTCACCTTTAGGATACGTTTCGAGTCACTGTTCACTTCGACCTTGGCAAAAGACGAGGAAGCCAATTCGCGAGCATCGTCGAACTTCGATAGCTCATATAGGATAGAGAACAGCGCCACGTACATGAAGTCGTGTTCACCCAAAGGTGAAATCTCACGAAGTATTCCTGTCTCCATTTTTTGTGTACAGTCTACAAGATGTTTTTCCCATTATTTCATCACCTTCACATAGCGTGTGCCTCTTCTCACAAGGAAGAGGCCTTTTTGTGTGGCCTTTTGCGGACGGCCAAGCAAGTCGTAGGCCTGTTCCGTCTGTGGCGATTGAATGGCTACGAAGGGGATGATGCCCGTCGGGTCGGCCACGACGTGCAGGGAAATGGTGTCGTTCACCTTCTCACCACCCAGTCCTGTGAGTGCGATGGGGATGAGGTAGTCGCCGGCTTCGGTAGGGGCTCCTTCAATGGCGATGGTATGGTTGGTAAAGTCAGAGGTCTTTGTCAGTCCTGCGGGCAGGCCCGACACCTTCGTTCCGTCTTCCAACAGGTAAGCCACCTGACTGACAACGTTGCAATAGCGGGTGCGCACGAGTAGGCTCATCTCCTCATTGGCTGTCACCGTCAGATCCTTCTCCTCGTTCAAGAGGCGTGGCTGCATGGCGTCGGGCAGGTAGTAGCCGAGGTGAGGCGGCTGGTTGTAGGCGGTGTTCTGCCAGCAGATGCCCATGCGGTAGGTGTGGTCGTGCATCAGCGTAGGCATGCGGTACTTGCTTTCAACGGTTGTGGAGTAGATGGCCAGACAGGTCTCAGCATCGCCCACGCTGTAGAGGATTACCTCCTCGCGCCAGTCGCCAAGGATGTCGGCCTGCAGGTTGGGCGTGTTCTTCGTACCGTTGCAGGTGCTGCCCGGTCCTATGTTATACAGGGTGGCCAGTCGTGACGTACCGCCGATGCCGCTATTGAACTTGTCGATTTTCGAACCATCGAGCAACTCCTCTTGCAGGTCGCCGTCCCAGAAGATGCGGAAGTTCGACGAGCCACCGCTGCCATAAACCGTCTGTCCCGTCATGGCACTACGCGGATTGCCGTCGTTACTGCTCCAGAAGAGCGAGCCGCGCTTGGCAGAGTCGAAGTTGCCGGCTATGCCGCGTCCGTTGTCACTGCCACCCGTGGCACTGAAGAGAATCTCGCCTGTGGCAGCATCGTGCAAGTCCCAGCCGAAGCTGCCGCCCTCATGAATCTGGAACACTTCCAATCCAGGGCGGTCGGGGTTGTGGTCGGCCACGTGGATGGCATCGCCATGGCCGAAGCCTGTGCCATAGAGCACGGTGCCGTCGTTGTCGCAGCAGGCCGATCCCCATACAATCTCGTCGCAGCCGTCACCGTCGACGTCGGCTATCGACATATTGTGATTGCCGTTCTGGTACATCGTTCCGCTACCGCTGCCGCTGGTGGGCTTCATGTTGTTGTAGGTCTTCGTGGAGCCCGTGCCATTGGCGTTATAGGTAGTCACCGAGTAGCTGTTCTGTGCCTTGTTGCTGCAGAGCCACTTCTGGTGCAGCTGCTCTCCGTCGAAATCGACTGCCCAGATGAAGGCGTAGTCGTAGTAGCCTCGACAGAAGATGCCGCTCGCATGCTGGTCAGGGCTGTCGAGATAGGCCACGCCAGCCAGATAGCGCTCACCACGGTTGCCGTAGGAGGCCTTGTCGTTCTTGCCGCCTACACCCCAGTTCACTGAGCCGTCGGCAGCACCGCCATAGGTCATGTTGCGGTTGGGGTTATAGAATATGGTATGGATGGCCTCGCCCGTCTGACCACGGAACACGGTGAGCCACTCCTGACCACCGATGATGCGACCGTCGCTGTTGCGATAGAGAGCCGTTCCGCTCACGGCTTTGATGCTTGCATCGGTGGCAGCCTGGTTCACATAGTTGCCTGCGCCATCGATAGAGCCAGGCCCTGTCTTGCACATCATCTCGGCCTTGCCGTCACCGTCGAAGTCATAGACCATGTACTGCGTATAGTGGGCACCCGAACGGATGTTACGTCCCAGGTCTACGCGCCAGAGACGTGTGCCGTCCAGTCGGTAACAGTCGATGATGGTATTGTCGGTGATGCCGCCCTGCGAGTTGTCCTTCGCATTGTCGGGCTGCCACTTCACGAACAGCTCGTACTGTCCGTCGCCGTCCACATCGCCCACCGAGCAGTCGTTGGGTTCGTAGTTACCACCGTTCTCGCCCTTGGCAGGACGGTCGAGCACCACCTTCAGATAGGCCAGTTCAGAAGCTTTCACAGGTTCGGTAGTGTTGACGACCTCACCGTTCACTTTGGTCACTATCTGATATTCGGCACCCTTGGAGCCCGAGCCGTCCTTGTAACAGGTCTGGTAGCGATCCTTGGCCACGGTCACACCGTTGCGAATCACGTCGAAGCGTGTATGGTCTTCGTCGTCAGTGCCGAGGAAGCGCCAGCTCACGAAGTTAGCCGCACCGCTGCGGAAGGCGATGACTCCACGGTCGAGGGTTTCCATCTGGCTCTGAGGGGTGTTCTGAGCATAAGCAGAGCTTATGCTTACGGAGAAGAGAAGGATGGATAATAATTTCAGTAGATGCTGTCTCATGTTTATTTCTTGTTATGGTTTTTTTGTACAAATATCTTTTTCACATGGCTACCCTGACGCACGATGTTCAGGCCGGGCTTCAATGTCTCGAGGTGACGGCCTTGCAGGTCGAACACCTGTTCTGCAGGTTGCGACTCATTCTCAACATACGCTACACCATCGGGCGAGAGCTTGCCCTCAACATAGTCGGGCAGGTAATAGCCAAGGTGTGGTGGCTGGTTGTAGGCAGTGTTCTGCCAGCAGATGCCCATACGGTAGACGTGGTCGTGCATCAGTGTGGGTACGGCATAGTTAGTGGGTGTCCAGGTCGAGAAGACCATCACCTGCGACGAGTCGTTCTTGTTCCACATCACCAGCTCCTCGCGCCAGTCGCCAAGGATGTCGGCTTGCAGACAGGGCGTGGCCTTGGTGTAGTTAGCCGTCTGCGCGTTGTTATAAGAGGATGAATAGAACTTGATGACATCGGTGAAACTCGAACCGTTCCACTTCTGGATGAATGGCTCGGCATGCGACGACTGTTCCCATAGGGCGTTGTCGCCACCGTCCGAGTCGTACTTGTAGGAGCCGTCAAACAGCTGGTCGGCATACGAGCCGTCCCAATAGATGCGGAAGTTCACTGAGCACGACTTCGAGATGACCGTCTGTCCCGTCACAGCCGAACGGGGTTTGCGCTCATCGCTCGACCAGAACTGGTAGCCACGCATGCTCGTCGAGAGTGCTGCCGCCATACCGCGCCCGTTGTCACTATCGGCAGAGCCTCCGTGCCAGATGACCTCGCCTGTAGCAGCATCGTGCAGGTCCCATGAGCCGTGTGCGGCAGAGAGTTTCTCTTCGTGCACATCGAACACCTGCAGTCCCTCGCGGTCGGGCAGCATCTTGCCGACGTGCATGGCATCGCCGTGTCCATAGCCCGTGGCATAGAGCAGCGAACCGTCGTTGTCGAGTGCCGCAGAACCCCAGATAATCTCGTCGCAGCCGTCACCATCGACATCGGCTATCGACATGTTGTGGTTGCCGTTGCCGAAGAGGGTGTTGCTGCCTGCGTTTTGCGAGCCGTCGGTACTCTTCACACCACCAGTGTTGGGCTTGGCAGTCTTCATGCCTCCGCGTACCAACAGGTCACCATCGACCTCGACCTTGATAGCGGTAGTATTGTTAGGACTGAAAACCAGCGACTGCGTAGCACTGGGCGAAGCGTGTAGCCACTCCGTATGCAGACGGGTGCCGTCGAAGCTTACCGCCCAGACGTAAGCCTGCGAGTAGTAGCCTCGGCAGAAGATGCCACATGGACGCTGATCGGCACCATTGATATAAGCCACAGCGGCTAAGTAGCGTTCCGACCGGTTGCCGTAGTTGTCGCCCCAGAAACCGCTGGGGAACGTGCTCACCTTGCCCAGTTCTGAGCCACCCTCCGTCAGGTCGGCACCCGTGTTGGGATTCTTCTTTCCCGTTCCGGCACGACCAGGCAAATACCAGGTGGTGTGGATAGCGGCTCCTGTCTCACCATTAAACACGGTCAGGTATTCAGGTCCTTCGAGTATGTGGCCGTTGCTATTGCGATAATCTTTATTGTTCGGATGGCCTTTGATGGTGGCATCGGTGGCAGCCTGGTTCACATAGTTGCCCTGTCCGTCCTTCGAGCCAGTGGCAGTTTTCATCATCACTTCGGCCTTGCCGTCACCGTCAAAGTCGTAAACCATGAACTGCGTGTAGTGGGCACCATCGCGGACATTCGGTCCCAGGTCGATACGCCAGAGCAAATCACAATTTTCAGATTTACTGTTTACTATTTTGTAGCAATCAATATAGGTATTGCCAGTGTGTCCCTTGCTGTAGCTGTTGTCCTGAGCGTGGGTCGACTCCCACTTCACCACCAGCTCGTACTGCCCGTCACCGTCTACGTCGCCCACCGACATGTCGTTGGGATAGTAGGCGTATGGCACGTTCGTTCCACCGTTCCACTTGGCGTGCATGCCGCCCTCAGGTCGTTGCAGCTGCAAGGTAAGGAACTTCTTTTCCCAGGGTGTCACCTCCTGAGAGGTCTCGATAGCCTGTCCGTCAACTTTCGTCACCACCTGATAAACAGCGTTAGCATTGCCTTTCGTGTCTTGATAGTTGGTCTTCTGCAGGTCACTGGCAATCAGCTCACCATTACGCAACAGGTCGAAGGTGGTCACCTGCTTGTCGTCGGTGCCCAGCATGCGCCAGCTCACGAAGTTGGCTGTAGAACTTGTGGGAATAACGACCACACCGCGGTCGAGCCGCTCCATCTGTGTCGTGGGCGTCACCTGTGCACTGGTACTGATGCTGGCCGCTGCCAACAATCCCAGAGCGAAAAATCTCAGTGTTTTTTTCATTCTAATGATTTGATTTGTTGTTAGTGATATAGTTTCGGGTGCAAAAGTACGAAAAAAAAATTGATTCAGCGCATATTTAATAAGGTAAGAGAAGAGGCAAGTGCTTAATTATTGTTAATCGTGGGAATATTTACAGTACTTTGTATTGCATAGTACCAAGTTTTTGCCTATCTTTGCATCGTCAAACCATTCAAACGCAAAACCATGAATATTGAGAACGCTAAATCGCAGATGAGGAAAGGCATGCTTGAGTACTGCGTGCTGCTGCTCCTGAAGCAGCGTCCTTCGTATGCCAGCGACATCATCCAGCAACTGAAGGATGCCGAACTGCTGGTGGTCGAGGGTACGCTCTACCCGCTGCTCACCCGGTTGAAGAACGACGGCCTGCTCTCTTACCAGTGGCAGGAGAGCACGCAGGGACCGCCCAGAAAGTACTATGCTCTGAGTCGCGAGGGCGTACAGTTCCTTGACGGACTCGACAGTGCCTGGTCTGAACTCTCCAACACCGTCAACTATCTCAAAAACATCCACCCCGAATTTCACCTTTAACCATTATGAAAAAGAATATCACTATCAACCTGTGCGGCCGTCTCTTCCAGATTGACGAAGATGCCTACGAGATGCTGCAACACTACACCGACTCGCTGCGTTCGCACTTTGGCAAGCAGGAGGGCGGCGACGAGATTGCCAACGACATTGAGGCACGTATTGCCGAGCTGTTCGACGAACTGAAGCTGCAGGGCGTCGAAGCCATCACCATCGACCACGTGAAGGACATCATCACCCGCATCGGCAAGCCCGAGGAACTGGCCGACGACGAAGAGAAGCAAACCTCCGGCTGGAAGGCCGAGGGACAGCGTGTCTACGAGGAGGTGCGCTCGAAGATGGCAGGCCGTCGTTTGTATCGCAACCCGAAGGACAAGATGGTAGCAGGTGTCATGTCGGGCCTGGCTACCTATACGGGCATCGACGTCACCTTCTGGCGTCTGGGTGCCGTGCTCTTCACGCTGTGCTACGGCATCGGCTTGATTGCCTATATTGTGCTGGCCATCGTACTGCCACAGGCCAACTCACCCGAGGAGATACTGCAGATGCAGGGTAAGGAAGTAAACCCGCAGAACCTGGCCGATGCTGTAGTCGACGACAAGCAGCAGCCCGTCAATCAGTCGAGCGGACTGCGCGAGGTCTTCTCCGTCTTCCTGAAAATCATCTTCGGATTCTTCGTCGGCATTGCCGTCCTGATTGGTGCCGTCTTCGGCATTGCCTTCTTAGGCGTCCTGCTGACTACCATCTTTGCCCTCGTGATGCCTGCCACCTCAGCAGTCACCTTGCCCTTCACATTAGGCGGCATGGGACTCACCGAGGTGTGGACGTTCCACCCCTATCTGCTCTCCGGTTTCGCCGTATCGCTGCTGGCAGTACTTTTCATCCCCGTCTACGCCATCATCCACCTCGTACTCTCGCTTACCAGAAAGGTGAAGCCTATGAGCATTGCACAGCGCATCGTCTGGATAGTACTTTGGATGATTGCCCTTTTCATGGCCATTGCCTTGGGCAGCTCGGTGAGCATGTACCACGATTCGTACCGTCATGAACGCTATGCCGAGGAGAACAAATGGATGACCGATGAAGATCGCGAATACCTGAATGCCAACGGCTGGACAATAGAGATGAACGGCAACTGCCATAACGACTACGTGAAGAATGGTGAGTATTTTACGGGCAACACGGAAACTGCCTATCTCGACGTATGGGATCCCAATGCTGAGCAGGTATTCCAGGTGCGCTCACTATCAGTGGAGGTCGATTCCGGCACTTACCGCATCACCTGCAACGCCCGTGCCGACGGAGAAGGCGTGTTTATCTACGCCAAAATGCCCGACGACAGGCACAATCCCAGTGCGCTGGCCATGATACCCGCCTGTGGCAACGAGGGCGGCAAGATTTGGGAGGAGGCCGGCGAGAAGATGAAGGTCGACACGATACCAGCCTCAGAACGTCAGCGACAGAAGGAAATCTTCGAGGCCAACGGAGGAAAGGGCTTCGGTTGGAGTCAGGTGGAGTTGATTGTCAACGTAGACAAACGCTCAACGCTCTGCTACGGTGTCAGCACCTGGGATGAAACCACCGAAACGCCCAACCACGCCCATTGGTTCTCGGCTTGCGACTTCAAACTCGAAAAGGTGGAGACAGATTCCATCGCCAAATAATTTATTTATCATTGATGATGGAATTCAGAACACCAGTAGACATTAAGTCCCCTTCGTTCCAGATTGAGCCCGAGGATGAGCTGCTCTTCCTCGGCTCATGCTTTGCCGACAGCATCGGACAGCGGTTCGTGGAACAGCAACTACGGGCCACGGTAAACCCACGCGGCACGATGTATAACCCCGCCAGCATCCTGCACACGCTGCAGCTATGCCCTGAACTGCGGCCTCGTGTGGCTTTCCTCACCTTGGGCACCAACCACGTATATCGGTTGCGCGAGACGGGCGAGATTGTAGACAACTGCGAGAAGCGACCCGCACGGCTCTTCGAGGAAGAAGAGCTGTCGGTCGACGCGTGTGCCGACTACCTGCGCCAGTGCGTCGATGTGTTGCGCGAGCGCCGTCCCGACGTACACGTCGTGCTCACCGTCAGCCCCATCCGCTACCGCAAGTATGGCTACCACGAGAGCCAGCTCTCCAAAGCCACCCTGCTGCTGGCCATCGACAAAGTAATCTCCCTCCACCTTTCACCCTCCACCCTATCCTACTTCCCCGCCTACGAGATTGTCCTCGACGAACTGCGCGACTACCGCTTCTTCCAGCCCGATATGCTCCATCCCTCAGAACAGGCCGTCGACTATATCTACGAGCGGCTGGCCGAGCACTTCTTCAGCAACCGACTGCATGAGTACCTGCATGAGTGGGCACCGCTGAAGGCAGCTATCGGCCACCGTCCCTTCAACCCTGACAGCGAGGAGTACCAGGAACTGATGAGAAAGACCCGCATCAAGCTTGAGGAACTCATGAAGAAATATCCCCAGACGAATCTTTCGCCCTCGCTCATCCCCGTCCTGAAGGGAAGAATCGAGAATTCCAAAGCCTGATACTGAGAAATTTTATGCTTTTTTTTGCTCCTTGCAGAAAAAACTGTAATTTTGCAGCACTAAAAAGCATAAAGACCATGACATACAGTATAGAGAAGGTGGCGACGCTCATTGGAGCACGCCGCTACGGCACACAAGAGACCACCGTGGGCTGGCTGCTTACCGACAGCCGCTCACTTTGTTTTCCCGAACAGACCTTGTTCTTCGCCCTGCACACAAAGAAGGGCGACGGCCATCAGTACATCGCCGACCTCTACCGGCGCGGGGTACGCTCGTTTGTTGTCGAACAGGTGCCTGCCGAACAGCAGGCCGATGCCAACTACCTGAAGGTTCCCTCCACGCTGGCCGCCCTGCAGCGACTGGCCGAGCGTCATCGCGACGAATTCAACATCCCCATCGTGGGCATCACCGGCTCGAACGGCAAGACATGGGTCAAGGAGTGGCTCTACCAGTTGTTGCTGCCCTCGCAGAAGATTGTGCGCTCGCCCCGTTCCTACAACTCGCAGATAGGCGTGCCCCTGTCGGTATGGCTGCTCAACGAGCATACCGAGATTGGCATCTTCGAGGCAGGCATCAGCCAGCCGGGCGAGATGATGGCTCTACACGACATCATACAGCCCACCATCGGTGTGCTCACCTGTCTCACCGATGCCCATCAGGAGAACTTCCGCTCGATGGAGGAGAAGTGCATGGAGAAGTTGGAACTCATGCATGACACCCAGGCCATCATCTATCCCTCCGACGACAACACCGTGAGCCGCTGCCTGCGTCGCTCGGGCTTCAAGGGCGAGCGCATAGGCTGGTCGCGCACCGACGAGCGTGTAGAGATGTACGTTGCCGGAGTACAGCCGGTTGAACAGAACGCCACCAAAATAGACTACGTCTTTAAAGGCACCTGTGGTGAGTACACCATCCCCTTCATCGACGAAGCTTCCGTCGAGAACAGCATCACCTGTGCTGCCATCGGCCTTTACCTCGGTCTGACACCCGAACAGATTGCCGAGCGCATGCCGCTCCTGGAACCTATCGCCATGCGCCTCGAGGTGAAGAACGGACAGCACGGATGCACCCTCGTCAACGACTCCTACAACAACGACGTCAACTCCCTCGACATCGCCCTCGACTTCATGCAGCGTAGAAGTGCGGTAGCAAGCTCTACACCCTACACTCTCAACTCTAAACCAAACACCACACTCATCCTCAGCGACATCTACCAGAGTGGCGAGAGCGCCGACGATCTGTATGCCCAGGTCAATGACCTCTGCCAGAAACGCGGCATCACCAAGCTCATCGGCATCGGACCGGAGATCTCAGCCCACGTACATGCCTTCTCCGTAGGCGAAAAATATTTTTTCGCCACCACCGAGGCCTTCATCGCCAGCCCCGTGTTCCATGCCTTCCGCGACGAGGCCATCCTGCTGAAGGGTGCACGCCGCTTCGGCTTCGAGCATATCACCGAACTACTCGAACAGAAAGTCCACGAGACCATCCTCGAGGTCAACCTGCAGGCCGTGGTCGACAACCTAAACCACTTCCGTTCGTTCCTGAATCCTGAAACCAAGATGGTGTGCATGATCAAGGCCGATGCCTACGGTGCCGGTGCCATCGAGATAGCGAAGACCTTGCAGGACCAGCGCGTCGACTACCTCGCTGTGGCCGTGGCCGACGAGGGTGCCGCCCTGCGTCGGGCCGGCATCACCGCTAACATCATGGTGATGAACCCCGAGATGACATCGTTCAAGACCCTCTTCGACTACGACCTCGAGCCCGAGGTCTACTCCTTCCGCCTGCTCGACGCCCTCATCCGTGCCGCCCGCAAGGAGGGCATCACCGGATGGCCCATACACATCAAGCTCGACACCGGCATGCACCGCCTGGGCTTCAACGTCAATGACGGCGAATTGAATGACCTCATCTCCCGTTTGCAGCACCAGCAGGCAGTGATCCCGCGCTCGGTATTCTCCCATTTCGTCGGTAGCGACAGCCCCGAGTTCGACGAGTTCTCTGCCCGTCAGTTCCAGCTCTTCACCCAGGGTGCCGACCAGCTACAGGCCGCCTTCAGCCATAAGATCCTGCGCCACATGGACAACAGCGCCGGCATCGAGCACTTCCCCGAACGACAGATGGACATGTGCCGACTCGGCATCGGACTCTACGGTGTGGAGCCATATGGAGGAGGGTTGAAGGTGGAAGGTGGAGGAAGCGCAGAACAAATCTCCTTTAACCCTCCACCCTCCACCCTCCACCAAGTATCCACGCTGAAGACCACCATTCTCCAACTGCGCCACGTCAAGGCGGGCGACAGCATCGGCTACAGCCGGCGCACTGTCCTCGAGCGCGACAGCATCATCGGAGCCATCCCCATCGGCTATGCCGACGGTCTCGACCGTCTGCTCGGCAACCGTCACGGCTACTGTCTCGTAGGTGGACAACGGGCCGACTACGTGGGCAACATCTGCATGGACGTGGCGATGATCGACGTCACCGACATCCCCTGCAGCGAGGGCGACACCGTCGAGATCTTCGGCCCCAACCTCCCTGTCACCGTACTCAGCGACCTCACCGGCACCATCCCCTACGAGGTGCTCACGGGAGTATCCAACCGCGTAAAACGCGTCTATTACCAGGATTAACTTTAACGGATATACCGTTCCAGGCGAACGGAGTATCCGTTGCTTTTGAACGGAGTATCCGTTGCACATGAACGGAGTATCCGTTGCACATGAACGAATATGCCGTTGCACATGAACGGCATATCGGGTGGATTAATTGTTCTTCTGTATTTTCTGCTTAAATGCAAAGTTTTCTGGCAATTCGTATTGTTAATTCAAAGAAAATGCGTACTTTTGCAGTCAACTGCGCTAAAACAAACAATTTATCGATAAAATGGAGCAAGTATTCAGTTACATTATCAGTTTGGGAGCATCGGTGATGATGCCCATCCTGTTTACAATTATCGGCCTGTGTATAGGCATGAAATTTGGTAAAGCACTTAAAAGCGGACTCTATGTCGGCGTCGGTTTCATTGGACTGAACGTCGTCACGAAGTTGCTTACCGACAACTTCACATCGCCACTCGAAGGCATCTCCGAACTCTACCACCTCGCCCTACAGGTGTTTGATATGGGATGGCCTGCTGCTGCTGCCGTGGCCTACAATACGGCTGTGGGTGCACTCATCATCCCCATCCTTTTAGGCGTGAACTTCCTGCTGCTTATCACCAAATGCACCCGCACAGTGAATATCGACCTGTGGAACTACTGGCACTTTGCCTTCATCGGTGCCGTGGCCTACTTCGTCATGGACCAGTCGCTGGCATGGGGCTACTTCGCCGCCATCGTCTGCTACATCGTCACGCTGGTCATGGCCGACCTGACGGCTGAGAAATTCCAGAAGCACTACGACCTGCCGGGCATCTCGATTCCGCAGCCTTTCTGTCAGAGTTTCACGCCGTTTGCCATAGCTATCAATAAGTGCCTTGATATGATTCCCGGTTTCTCCCGACTCGATGTCGACGCCGAGGGTCTGAAGAAGAAGTTCGGCGTACTGGGCGAGCCACTGGTTCTCGGTGTCATCGTGGGTGCGCTCATCGGCATTGCCGCACAGTTAGACATCAAGAAGATCCTGGCCCTGGGTGTCACCATGGGCGCAGTGATGGAGCTGATACCACGTATCACCAGCCTGTTCATCGACGGTCTGAAGCCCATTGCCGAGAAGACTCAGGAGGTGGTGAAGAAGAAGTTCAACGGCAAGGAGGTATACATCGGCATGTCACCGGCACTTGTCATCGGCCACCCCACCACGCTTGTCTGCTCGGTCATTCTTATCCCTGTCATCCTTGTGGTGGCCGTACTGCTTCCCGGTAACCAGTTCCTGCCGTTGGCCTCGTTGGCCGGTATGTTCTACCTATTCCCGCTGATTCTTCCTTTTACCAAGGGCAATGTGGTGAAGAGCCTTATCATCGGTTTCGTAGCACTGGTCGTCGGCCTCTACTTTGTCACCGACATGGCTCCCGCCTTCACACAGGCTGCCCATGAGGTATATGCTGCCACACAGAACGATGCCGCCAAGATTCCTGAGGGCTTCGAGGCCGGTGCGCTCGACTTCGCCTCATCGCTCTTCGGATGGGTCATCTACAAGTGCGTGGCTTACCTGAAATGGATTGGTGCCGGGGTACTCACCCTCATCACCATCGGCATGGTGGTGTGGAACCGCATGCGCATTGTGAAAGAGGAAAAGGTAAAAAGGTAAAAAAGAAAAAAGGCAAAAAAGATAATAACAACAATTATGAAGAAAACAATTCTTACTATCGTTGGGGCAATGGCCCTCTCGCTTTCTGTAGCCCAGGCGCAGGAAGCCGACAGGTATGTGGGTGCCCAGCACGTGAAGTTCCAGACCGCGTGCCATCCGCAGGACGTGAAAGGCTACGACACAAAGATGCTCCGTGAGCGTTTCGTGATGGAAAAAGTGATGGAGGCAGATTCTATCCTGCTCACCTACTCGCACTACGACCGTTTCATCTTTGGTGGTGCAATGCCCGTAAGCAAAACCCTGAAATTAGAGAACTTCTGGGAGCTGGGTCTCGACGTTGATCCCGGCATCAAGGAGAAGTATTTCCTCTACAACCGTGAGATTGGCGTGGTGAACTGCGGCGAGGGCGAAGGTACCGTCATTGTCGATGGCAAGGAGTATGCCCTGTCACCGAAGGAGGCCCTCTACATCGGTCGTGGCCACATTGCCAAGGACAAGGACGTGAACAAGGAAGTGCTTTTCCGCTCGAAAGACCCGAAGAAGCCTGCAAAGTTCTATCTGAACAGCGCCACCGCCCACCAGCACTACAAGACGCAGTGGATAACGCTCGACGGCCGCAAGGGCTCGCTGAAGGCTGCCGTGTGGGGACCTGTCGGCTCGCTCGAGGAGTGCAACAACCGCACCGTCTATAAGCTCATCGTGAACGACGTGCTGGAGGAAGGCCCCTGCCAGCTGCAGCTCGGACTGACGCAGCTAAACCCCGGTGCTGCCTGGAACACGATGCCGCCCCACACCCACGGACGCCGTATCGAGGCTTACTACTATTTCAATCTGCCGCAAGACCAGACCATTGCCCATATCATGGGACAGCCCGAGGAGAGCCGCGTAGTGTGGCTGCACAACGATCAGGCCATCATGTCGCCCGAATGGTCGATGCATGCTGCTGCCGGCACCTACTACTATACCTTCATCTGGGGTATGGCTGGCGAGAACCTGTACTATAACGACAAGGACAATATTCCTGTCATCGATATCCGATGACGAAATTAAGAATTAAGTCTGAATTCTAAACTCACAAACAATGACTCCCATACAAACTACTAAAATGTCCAACTTCCGTTGGGTAATCTGCGGGTTGCTGTTCTTGGCAACCACCGTCAACTACATGGATCGTCAGGTCTTGTCACTAACCTGGAAAGACTTCATCGCTCCTGAGTTCCACTGGACCGATTCGCACTACGGTAATATCACCGCAGCCTTCTCCATCTTCTACGCCATTGCCAACCTCTTCGCAGGTAAGTTCATCGACTGGATGGGCACGAAGAAGGGCTACCTCATCGCCATCTTCGTATGGTCGCTCGGTGCCTGTCTGCATGCCGGCTGTGGCTGGGTGGCCATGAATGTCGAGGGCTACAGCTCGATTGCTGAGCTGGGACAGCTCACTGGCGATGCCGCCGTGGCACTGGCTACCATCTCTATGTATCTATTCCTGGGGTGTCGCATGATCCTCGCCCTTGGTGAGGCTGGCAACTTCCCCGCTGCCATCAAGGTGACTGCCGAGTACTTCCCGAAGAAAGACCGTGCCTTCTCTACGTCAATCTTCAATAGCGGAGCTTCCGTGGGTGCCCTTGCTGCTCCCGCCACCATCCCCCTCTTGGCACGTGCCTGGGGCTGGGAGATGGCCTTCATCGTTATCGGTGTGCTGGGCTTCATATGGATGGGCCTGTGGATGTGGCTCTACGAGAAGCCCCATAAGAGCAAGTTCGTGAACCAGGCCGAGCTGAACTATATCGAGCAGGACAGCGATATTGCCAAGGTACAGAACAAGCAGGAGGCCAAGGAAGAGAAGACCATCTCGCTGTGGAAGTGCTTCACGTTCAAGCAGACCTGGTCCTTTATCGTGGGCAAGCTGATGACCGACGGCGTATGGTGGTTCTTCCTGTTCTGGGCACCTGCCTATTTCAGCGACCAGTATGGCTACACCAGCGACTCTACGATGGGCATACTGCTCATCTTCACGCTCTATTTCATCGTGACGTTCCTCTCCATCGGTGGTGGCTACCTGCCTACCTATTTCGTGGAGAAGCGCGGCATGAACCCCTATCTGGGCCGTATGCGTGCCATGCTCATCTTTGCCTTCTTCCCCCTGCTGGGTCTGCTGGCACAGCCCCTCGGCGCCTATAGCGCATGGTGGCCTGCCATCCTCATCGGTCTTTTAGGTGCCGGACACCAGGCTTGGTCGGCCAACCTCTTCTCGACCATCGGTGACATGTTCCCGAAGTCGACCATCGGCACTATCACCGGCATCGGCTCCATGGCTGGTGGTCTGGGCTCGTTTGCCATCAACAAGGGCTCTGGTGAGTTCTTCGACTGGGCAGCAGGACAGGGTAGCGCATTCTCGTTCATGGGTTTCGACGGCAAACCTGCCGCCTACATGATTGTGTTCTCCTTCTGCGCCGTGGCCTACCTCATCGGTTGGTGCATCATGAAGACCCTCGTGCCGAAGTACAAGCCCGTTGTAGTTGAATAATCGAGAACATCCTGATATACTAAAGAAGAGGACGCGCATCTGTAGGCAGATGTGCGTCCTCTTCTTTAGTTCGGATGATCAGTATTCGTCCAATATTTTCTCTAAACGTTTGCGCCGCTCGGCCTTGGCATTACGAAACCATTTCCTGGGTATCACCGCCTTGAGCAGTCCCAGAATGTTCACGCCCTGATTGGGATTTGCCTGCAACAATTGTGCATCCTGAGGTGGAATGCGCAGGCTCTCGTTCAATTTATGGATCTTTTCGTCGGAAGGTCCTGTGCCAAACACGACCACCTCTCGTAGATTCAATTCCTTGGAGATTAGGAAAACCGTGTCGCGAACCTCAGAAAGGTTCACGATACGGTTTTCATAGTTCATGTGAGTCACAAAAATCAGCCTACAGGTATCGGGTACGGCAAAGCGCCCCACAGAGTCAGTGGTAAACGTACCGCCATTGGTCATCACGCTGGCACCAGCAATGGGCACGCTGGCATCGACGTCGATGGCCACCAACCGCCGCTGTGCTGCTACAGGGAGACAGCACGCTGACAGCAATAGGAAGAGAACGTAAGGCGTTGCTTTCATCGAGGGCAAAATTAAGGAAAGCATTTTGCATAGCCAAATGACGGCCGTCTCTTTTAATTATCTTTTGCAGAACATCTCCAATCAACCACCCCACCTGCCATGTATTTAACAATCAAGCAATCTACAAGTGTATTTATGACAAAATAATCTAATATTTCTAATTTCTTTTCAAAAAAAACGGACAATCGCAACTTTCTGCGTAACTTTGCCGTCAAACATGCAAAAACTGAAACGATGATTAAACTGCGTGACATCAACAAGACCTACTACGGGGCGCAACCACTTCATGTACTCAAAGGCATCGACCTCGACATCAACGAGGGCGAGTTTGTGAGCATCATGGGCGCGAGCGGCTCGGGCAAGTCCACCTTATTAAATATATTAGGCATTCTCGACAACTACGACTCGGGCGAATACTGGCTCGGCGATGTGCTCATCAAGAACCTGTCGGAGACAAGGGCTGCCGAGTACAGGAACAAGATGATCGGGTTCATCTTCCAGTCGTTCAACCTTATCAGCTTCAAGACTGCCGTGGAGAACGTGGAGCTGCCGCTGTTCTATCAGGGCGTCTCACGACGTAAGCGCCATCGGTTGGCTATGGACTATCTGGAACGGTTGGGGCTGACAGACTGGGCCACCCACTACCCTAACGAGCTATCCGGTGGTCAGCGACAGCGTGTGGCCATCGCCCGCGCACTTATCACCCAGCCCCGCATCATCTTGGCCGACGAGCCTACGGGTGCGCTCGACTCGAAGACATCGGTCGAGGTGATGGAACTACTGAAACGTCTGAATACCGAGGAACACATCACACAGATCATCGTGACCCACGACCCTGTCGTGGCAGAGAAGACTAACCGTATTATCAGAATCAAGGATGGAGTTATTGAATGAAATATGGCAGACGGCTCGGCGTAACAAGCTGCGCACCACGCTCACGGGCTTTGCCGTTGCGTGGGGCATCTTTATGATCATCGTGCTCCTCGGTGCCGGCAACGGACTCATCAACGCTGCGGTAGAGTCGAACGGACGCTTCCTCACCAATTCAATGCGCATCTCTGGAGGTTGGACCGACAAAGCCTACCGCGGCATGAAGGAAGGGCGCAGCATCACGCTGAACAGCAAAGACCTGCTGGCAACACAAACAGAGTTCGACACCAACATCGACGACGTAGGCGCTGAGATGAGCCAGCAGGTCATCATCAGCTTGGGCAAGGAGTATGTCAGCGCATCGCTCGACGGTGTCTATCCCAACCATATCCGCATCAACAAGCGCGAGATGATCAGCGGGCGCTTCATCAACGAGATCGACATCCGCGAGCGCCGCAAGGTTGTGGTGCTCAGCAAATCCCAAGCCAAGGAACTGACCCAAACCTCAAACCTCAAATCTCAAACCTCAAACCTCATCGGCAAGTATGTCAACGTAGGTAACATTGCCTTTAAGGTGGTGGGCATCTACAAAGAAGACCAGAGCCGACAGAGCAACGAGGCTTTCACGTCGTTCACTACCGTACAGACGATGTATGGGCGGGGCAACGAGATGGGTACCATCGAATATTCATTCCACGGACTGCCCACGGAGAAAGACAACGATGCCTTTGAGCGTCGCTATCAACAGCGACTGAACGCCAACCACGATGCAGCGCCCGACGACGAGGGCGCCATCTGGATATGGAACCGCTTCACGTCGGCCATGCAGATGAACAAGGGCATGGAAATCATCCGTACCGCACTGTGGGTCGTAGGACTGTTCACGTTGCTCTCAGGCATCGTGGGTGTATCGAACATCATGCTCATCACCGTGAAAGAGCGCACCCATGAGTTCGGCATCCGCAAGGCTATCGGTGCCAAACCGTGGACCATCCTGAAGCTCATCATCGTCGAGAGCGTCATCATCACCACCTTCTTTGGATATATCGGCATGGTACTCGGCGTGGCAGCCAACGAATATATGGACGCGACGATTGGACATGACCAGATAGACACGGGCTTGTTCAAGGCCACGATGTTCGTTAATCCGACCGTGGGCCTCGACGTCTGTATCGAAGCCACCCTCGTCATGATTATCGCAGGCACCATAGCAGGACTCATCCCCTCGCTGAAGGCCGCAAGAATAAGACCTATAGAAGCGCTGAGAGCAGAGTAAAAGCCCACCCAAGCCCTCCCAAAGGGAGGGGTGTTTAATTACATCATAAAATGGGAAACAATACCAATAGCAAAAGTAATCGAAAGTCCCTCCCCTTGGGAGGGGTTGGGGTGGGCTTCGACCTTGACTCCTACCGCGAAATTCTCGACACCCTGACGAGAAACAAGAGCCGCTCGCTGCTTACGGGCTTCGGCGTGTTCTGGGGCGTGTTCATGCTCGTGGCCCTGATGGGCGGCGGACAGGGCGTGAAGCAACTACTGAACGAGAACTTCGAAGGTTTCGCCACAAATTCGGCCATGATATGGGCACAGCCCACCACCAAGGCTTACAAGGGTTTCAGCAAGGGACGCTACTGGTCGATGGTCTACAAGGACGTAGACCGTCTGCGCCAGCAGGTGCCCGGACTGGATGCCGTGGCCCCCGTGATACAGAGCTTTAGCGGCGCGGCCGTCTATGGCGACCGCAAGTCGTCGGTATCACCCTTGGGCACAACGCCCGCCTACCAGCGTATCATCGAGCCTAAGATGCAATATGGCCGCTACCTGAACGAGATGGACATGGCCCAACGCCGCAAGGTGTGCGTCATTGGCAAGAAAATCTACAAGGAGCTGTTCCCCGGCGGTGGTGACCCCTGCGGACGCACTATCCGCATCGACGGTATCTACTATCGCGTAGTGGGCGTAGACTACAACATGTCGAGCATGATAGGCGAGGCCGGTGCCTCCGCGGTCATCCCTATCACACTGATGCAACAGGCCTATAGCCGTGGCAACGCGGTCGACATGATTGCCGTAACGGGACGTCCAGGCGTCATCATGAGTGAGCTGGCACCGAAGATGCGACAAGTCATTGCCCGCGCACACACCATCGCCCCGGACGACGAGAAGGGCGTCATGGTCTTTAATACCGAGATACTCTTCCAACTGCTCGACAACCTGTTCCGCGGTGTGAACTTCCTCATCTGGCTCGTGGGTTTGGGTACACTCTTTGCAGGTGCCATCGGCGTGTCGAACATTATGATGGTGACGGTACGAGAGCGCACTACCGAGATTGGCATCCGACGTGCCATCGGTGCCACGCCACGCATCATCCTCATGCAGATTATCTCTGAGAGTATCGTGCTGACACTCGTTGCCGGCATGAGCGGCATCCTCTTTGCCGTGCTCATCCTGCAGATGCTCGAGCTGTACAACACCGAGGACGGCATCCTCATGGCCCATTTCCAGATACACTTCTGGACTGCCATCTTCTGTGCCTCCGTCATTGCCCTGATGGGCGTGCTCGCCGGGCTTGCTCCTGCAGGCCGTGCCATGGCCATCAAACCCGTAGATGCCATGAGAGATGAGTAAAGGTAAGAAGGTAAAAAAGTAAAAACGACAATATATTATGAAACGTTACTCAAAACTGATTATCGCCGCAATCATCGCGCTGATTTTCATCGGAACCTTCGTGTTCCTCTGGCGTAAGAGCCAGCCGAAAGAGATTGTCTACTCGGAGCTGCCGACCGAAGTCAAGGACCTGCAGAAGACCACCATCATCACCGGTATCATCGAGCCGCGCAACGAGGTAAGCGTGAAACCTCAGATCAGCGGCATCATCGCCGAACTGATGAAGGAGCCTGGACAGACCGTGCAGGCCGGCGAGGTCATCGCCAAGGTAAAAGTAATTCCCGACATGGGACAGTTGTCGAGTGCCGAGAGCCGCGTCCGTCTGGCCGAGATTAACCTGAAGCAGGTGGAGACCGACTTCAACCGCACCAAGGAACTGCACGAGCAGAAACTTGTGAGCGACGAGGAGTTTGAGAAGGGTCGCCAGCAGCTACGTCAGGCACGCGAGGAGAAAGCCGCTGCCGACGATGCCCTGCAGGTGGTACGCGACGGTGTGTCGAAGTCAAATGCCTCAGCATCGAGCACGCTGATAAGAAGCACCATCAGCGGCGTCATCCTCGACATCCCGGTGAAGGTGGGTAACTCGGTCATCAACTCCAACACGTTCAACGACGGTACGACCATCGCTACCGTAGCCAACATGAAGGACCTGATCTTCCGAGGAAATATCGACGAGACCGAGGTGGGACAGCTCACGGTGGGCATGTCCATGAAGCTGACCATCGGTGCTCTGCAGAACCTGACGTTCGATGCCGTATTGGAGTACATCTCACCCAAGGCCATACAGAGCAACGGTGCCAACCAGTTCGAGATCAAAGCTGCCGTACGCATGCCGTCCGACAGCAGGCAGATACGCTCAGGCTACTCGGCCAACGCCGAGATTGTGCTGGAAGAGGCCAAGCAGGTGCTCAGCGTACCTGAGAGTGCCATCGAGTTCAGCGGCGACTCTACCTTTGTCTATATTGTGAAGGAGTCAGGGAGCAAGGAGCTGAACAACAAGTACGAGCGCCGTGCTGTAGAGACCGGCCTGAGCGACGGTGTGAACATCGAGATCAAGAAGGGACTGAAGCAACAGGACAAGGTGCGCGGTCCGCAGATTATTGCCGAGGAAGAGTGAGTGATAAAGGTAAAAAAGTAAAAAGCATGATGATGAAGAAGAGATATAGAATAAAGGTTCAAGGGTGGGTAAAGGTTTTACCTTTTTACCTTTTTACCCTTTTACCTTTAAACGCCCAGCAGCCTTGGACGTTGGAGCAGTGCATCGACTATGCCGTGACCCATAACATCAGTATCAAGCAGTACGAGAACCGGCAAAGACAACAAGAGCTGCAGCTCTCCACTGCCCGCAACAACCGCCTGCCCGACCTGAACGCCTCGGCCAGTGAGAACTTCTCCTTCGGACGCGGACTTACGTCCGAGAACACCTACACGAACACCAACACCTCGTCGACGTCGTTCTCGCTCGGCACGAGCATCCCACTACTCACCGGTAACCGCATCCCAAAGAACATTGAATTAAGCCGACTGAACCTCGAAGCCTCCACCCAAGACCTGGAGAAGGCCAAGAACGACATTCGTGTTCAAGTGGCTCAACAGTACGTACAAGTGCTCTACGACATGGAAATCAGCGGCGTAGCCCGCCGTCAGGTGGCCATAGACTCAGCTCAGATAGCCCGTCTGGAGTCACTGTTCAAGTTGGGACGTGCCAGCGAAGCCGAGGTGGCCCAGCAACGAGCCGCTCTGGCCCAGAGCCAACTTACAGTCACGCAGGCCGACAACAACACCCAGTTAGCCCTGCTCTCGCTCTCTCAGCTCCTCGAACTGCCGTCGCCAGAAGGATTTAGCATCAGTTCCACCATCGTGGCAGCCGATTCTTCAAAGGCTACGCCCTCTCCCGATGCCATCTATGCCGAGGCCCTTGCATTACGCCCAGAGATACAGGCCGAGAAACTACGTTTGAAGGGGGCCGATGCCAACATCGACATCGCGCGCAGCTCCCTCTTCCCGTCGCTCTCGTTCAGTGCCGGCTTGGGCAGCAACTACTATAAGACCTCAGGCTTCCCTGCCGATGATTTTGCCAAGCAGATGAAGAACAACTTCAGTCAGTATTTGGGGTTCAGCCTCAGCGTGCCCATCTTCAACCGTTTCTCTATACGCAACAACATCCGCAGTGCGAAAATCGACCGCGAGAACCAGCTACTGGCACTCGACAACACGAAGAAACAACTCTACAAGGAGATTCAGACTGCCTATTACAACACCGTGACGTCACGTCAGAAGCTACAGAGCAGCGAAGAGGCCTACCGTAGCAGCAAGATGGCTTTCAGTCTCATGCAAGCGAAATACGAAATAGGCAAGGCCACCTCAACAGAGTTCAACGAGGCGCGTGCCAACCTGCTGAAAACGGAGAGCGACCTGACACAGGCACGTTACGAGTATCTCTACCAAACCGCCCTCATACAGTTCTATCGAGGACAACCGCTTCATTTCTAACCCGTCACCATCGGTGCCATGGAGGTTTGAGATTTTTGGGGAGTGAAGGGTATTCCACTCCCCCTCCTACAGGAGGGGCCAGGGGAGGTCGTCATCTGTTCGAGGGGTAGGGTATATAATAGAATTCTGTACGGACGGATTAGGGCTTCATCTCATTGAACATCGCGGTTTCCTCGTCAAAGAATTTGAGATAAAATAGCGTTCTTGTTGACCTGCCTTGTTAAACCAATAAGAGAAAAGACGTGCTCTTTGTGCCTGCTGTTCACCAGCTGTGCTGCACATATAGAGCAGGATGTCTGGATTTTTTGGTTTTCTGCCTTTATCCGCTGCTCTTCTTCCCACATTCTTCTAGCTTCCTCCTCCAACTGATGTTGGCGAGCTTTGGCACGACGAAACATCTCCCTTACTTACTCATGGGTCAGACGATCAAAAGTAGTAGTCTTTGTCTCCATTATGATAACTTTTTTATTATTCTGCTGCAAAATCAACAATTAATTCTGAATAAACAAAGGAAACGACTGCAAAATAATACAACTGAAAGATGATCAGAAACGGGCTGTCAGGGAACTGAAACAGAAGATGGTTGACAAGCTTTCTTGCTTTTTTGCCATCCAAATACTTTTTTTATACATCTTTTTAATAATAAAGTGCTGATTTACAAATAAAATTTGTAATTTTGCAAATGGTTCGGGGAGACGTGTTGTTGAGCAGCGCGAAAAAATCCGGACTGATGATGCATAGCTGATTATTTCGCACTTACCGAAAAGACCTGAGAAACCTATTTTGGAATAGTTCGATCTAAGAAGCAGAGGAAGACCTCCTAATAAGGATTCCTAATGAGCACATAATAGCTTTGCACACGCTTTGGCGTGTTGCGGCCTTATTAGTGTTCAGGGGGTTCCAATTTCTCAGGTCTGCCCCTTAGGTAAGTGCATAAGGATGGCTTCACGCCATTTTTGTGTCCTTTCCCTTCGTTGCATCCCGATATGTGCAACTAAAAAAGGACTAAAAACCAATGAACAAACAACAGTTAGCATCTAAGATTTGGGCTTCTGCCAACAAGATGCGCTCCAAGATAGAGGCCAACGAATACAAGGACTATATTCTGGGCTTTATCTTCTACAAGTTCCTTTCTGACAAGGAGGTGGGTTACCTCCAGGCCAACGGTATCTCCGGCGAAGAATTGAAGGAGATAACTGAGGTAAACTCAGAGGCCGTTGACTTTATCCAGCAGGAATTGGGGTATTTCATTGCCTACGAGAATCTCTTTTCTACTTGGTTAGAGATGGGCAAGGATTTCACGGTTGCCAATGTACGCGATGCCCTTTCTGCCTTCGACCGTAAGATTAGTCCCAATCACAAAAAGCTGTTCGTCAAGATTTTCGATACACTCCAAACTGGGCTGAGCAAACTGGGAACATCTACAGCTGAGCAAAATGCAGCTGTGCGCGATCTGGTCAGTCTCATCCGCGAGATTCCAACGGATGGCCGTCAAGACTATGATGTGCTGGGCTTCGTCTATGAATATCTGATTAGCAACTTTGCCGCCAATGCTGGCAAAAAAGCTGGTGAGTTCTATACCCCCCACGAGGTATCGGTGATGATGTCGGAAATCATCGCCCATCACCTGCGCCAACAAGATGAGATACGCATCTACGACCCTACGAGCGGTTCTGGTTCCCTACTGATCAACATTGGCAAGTCAGTAGCCCGCCATATCAACGATAAGAACAACATCAAGTACTACGCCCAGGAGCTGAAGCAGAACACCTTCAACCTGACCCGCATGAACCTGATTATGCGAGGCATCAGTCCCTCTAACATCGAGTGCCGCAATGGTGACACACTGGCAATGGACTGGCCCATGTTCGACGAGAGCGACCCGCAGGGTACCTACGACCCGCTCTATGTGGATGCCGTAGTGAGCAATCCTCCCTATTCGCAGGAGTGGGACCCCACGGATCAAGAGAACGACCCGCGATATGCTCCATTTGGTGTAGCCCCCAAAGGCTGTGCCGACTATGCATTTCTGTTGCACGACCTTTATCACGTCAAGCCTTCTGGCATCATGACCATTGTGTTGCCCCATGGTGTGCTCTATCGTGGTGGCTCAGAATATCAGATACGCCGTCAGTTGGTAGAGTACAACCATATTGATACTATTATCGGGCTACCAGAAAAGGTGTTCTTCGGCACGGGAATTTCTACTATCGTAATGGTGCTGAAGCGTAAGACGCGCCAGGACGAGAGCATCCTTTTTGTCGACGCATCTGCTGGTTTTGAGAAGGACGGCAAAAACAACCGACTCCGTGCTTGCGACATCAAGAAGATTGTGGATGCAGTGACCTCCCGCACTCAGACACCAGATTTTGCCCGTCTGGTCAGCCGCGACATTATCCGCCAGAACGACTATAACCTGAACATCTCACGCTATGTTGATAGCACTCCCAAACCAGAGCGGTACGACATCTATGCCACGATGTTTGGAGGCATACCAGACTCGGAACTGGCATCGCTGTCAGCCTACTGGCAGGCATTCCCAACGCTGCGCCAGCAACTCTTTACCATCAATGCCGACGGCTATAGCCATTTGGCTACGGATAATGTTCAGCAGACTATCAAGGAAAATGAAGAAGTGAAGCAGTTCGAGACTAACTATAAGACTGTCTTTAGCAATTATGGTGCATTCTTGGAACAGACGCTCATTGTGCCGATGGCTTCGCTGAATGTCCAACAGACACAGACGGCCATTAGTGATGACTTGTTCCGTCGCTTACGGCCGTTCACATTGGTAAATAAGTATCAGGCTTTCCAATTCTTTAGCCAAGACTGGGAGCACGTTGCCACTGATTTGGAGATTCTGCAGACTGAAGGTATGGATGCTGTCCGTCAGGTTAATCCACATATGGTGGTTAAGAACAATCGTGAGGTGCAGGACGGATACGAAGGGCATGTGCTACCTTTCTCGTTGGTGCAGGAAACACTATTTCAAGATGCATTGCTCACCATTTCTGAGAATGAAGCTCGTCTGACGGAAATTGCTGAAGAGGAAGAACCTACAGCCGACATGAAGAAGGAAGAGAAGCGATTGAACCAGGAACTGAAGAAACTGCGCATAGAATTAGAATCGCAAACTATTCAGGCCATTCAAACTGTTGACGAGGAAACTGCCATCGACTTACTACGCATGAAATGGATAACTCCACTTACTGCCTCTCTCTCTCGAATGCCGACTGAAGTAATTGCTCTGCTTACAGAGCGAGTACAGCGACTTGCAGCGAAATATGCTACAACTTATCAAGACATTGCACTGCGCATCAATAAAGCTGAGAGACGTCTTTACGACCTCATTGGCCAACTGCAAGGCAGCGATGCCGACAATATCGGACTGGCAGAATTTCAGAAAACACTAAATGTGAAGTAGTATGGCAAAGAAGATACCAAATATAAGATTCAAAGGGTTTGAAGGAGATTGGAAAGAGAAACAGCTAAAAGATGCAGTGTCGTACCATTCAACTGGAGTAAGAGCATGTGATGCTGTTAACAGTGGGAGTTATAAACTTTATGACGCCAATGGTGAAATAGGGAAGATAGATTCTGTTGCAAGTACGAGTCCTTACGTCTCTATCATCAAAGATGGGTCTGGTGTAGGGCGTGTACGGATGATGTCAGAAATGACAAATGTGTTAGGAACAATGGGATGCATCACTGCTAAAGATGACACTGACATAAATTTCATTTTTAGCCACTTGCAGACAAAAGATTTCAATAACCATATTATTTCCGGAGCTATCCCACATGTCTATTTTCGAGATTACGGAGAAGATTTACTATACGCGCCACTATTTAACGAGCAGCAGAAGATTGGTGAGTTCTTCCAGCAGTTGGATGAGCTGATTGGTGCGAAGGAACAGGAGTTAGAGAAACTGCGCCAAATGAAGCTGGCATTGCTCGACAAGATGTTCCCTAATGAAGAAGAAATTGCCCCCCCCCCATCCGCTTTAAGGGATTCACAGAAAAATGGTTAAAGATTCGTTTGCGAGATATGTTTGATTTTTCACTTCCTCATTATAGCCATTCGCGTGACCAACTTAATTATAATGAAGGTGACGTACAAAATGTCCACTATGGGGACATCTTAATTCGCTATGGTGAAGTAATTCGTGCAGAGAGCGATAGCATACCATTCATTACGTCCGAGAGGTCTGACAATTATAAGAATGCTAAACTTCTGGATGGAGACATCATTTTTGCTGACACAGCAGAAGATAAGACTTGTGGTAAGGCTGTTGAAATTACAAACATTGGAGGAAGAACAATTATTGCTGGTTTACATACTTTTGTTGCCAGACCGAAAAAAGATTTTGGTTCCAAATATCTTGGCTATTTTTTCAACTCTAATGCTTTCCACAATCAGTTACTACCACTAATGCAAGGAACCAAAGTCTTATCAGTTAGTAAGCCTTCTGTTGAAGACACCTTCATCTTTTTCCCTTTGGCTATACAAGAGCAGCGCCTAATCGGTGACTTCTTCCGCTCTCAGGACGAGGCCATCAACAGCTCGAAAGAAGAAATCGCAAAGTTAAGAACCATTAAGCATGCCTGCTTACAGCAGATGTTTGCTTGATAAAACATAAAAGCAGAAGCCTATGGCATTCAATAACGAAGAGAAGTTTGAGAACGCATTAATAGAAATGCTGTCGAAAAAGGGATGGGAGAAAGAAGTGCTCCGTCACCCCACAGAGAAGGATCTGCTCAAGAACTG
>Ga0256404_1000727_pt1 | contig 84460 bp, 74 predicted proteins | sample RumenRJG_01DNA_FD_185990 | JGI IMG/M metagenome (GOLD analysis project Ga0256404, IMG submission 185990) | Bovine rumen microbial communities from Lethbridge, Alberta, Canada - RJG_01 | ecosystem: Host-associated > Mammals > Digestive system > Stomach > Rumen | place: Canada: Alberta | collected...
AAAAATAATTTCTTCGAAAATCAGAGGATTCTCGCTATAATAGGAGAGTCCTTCCGACTGCATCTGTAGTTCAGTGGTAGAACCTTAGCTTCCCAAGCTAATGATACGGGTTCGATTCCCGCCAGGTGCTCCATTCTTAATGAAAATGCTCCCTGAATTTAGACAAATAAGGGAGCTTTTAATTTTTTTAAAGAATAATGAAAAATGTCGGTCAACCGATATAATATAATTATGACATTTCTAGATTTACTTTCAGAAAAGAAAACTACCGTATACTCGCTTTCGTTAGATAGTGGAGTCCCAAGAACAACTTTAGCAGATATCGCTTCTGGTAAGGCTGATATTTTAGAATGTTCTGGAAAAACATTATTAGCAATTTCTAAAACTCTTAATGTTTCTATTGAAGAACTTCTTTCTTTAGAAAGAGAAGAAGCAAAAACGATTTTGCCAGGTTTCTTATATGAATCAATTAACGATTATCGTAAAGCAATACGAAAAGATAGTACTCTAATTGATTGTTATAGCGATCAACTTAATAGTTCTATAAATGTTGCAGAAGTGGAAAACCTAATTTCAAAAGAACAAGCAGATAGACTGCGTATGAGATATTTTTGGAGGCAATAGCTATGATCGATTTTACAAACTTACCAACGAGAAAAAAAGCTTATGGAGGTGCAAACGGAAATAAACTTAGCGTCGTCTATGATGGCGAATTATATATGCTCAAGTTTCCTATACATGCTTTAAGAAATCCAAATCTTTCATATACAAATAGCTGCACATCAGAATATCTTGGTTGCCATATTTTTAATATGCTTGGGTAAAAGCACAAGATACATTATTAGGAACTTATAAATATCATGATAAAGTTAGAACAGTTGTTGCCTGTAAAGATTTCACTTTTCCAGGGGTTGTAATATTGGATTTTGCATCAATCAAAAATCAAATCATTGATTCGGCATCCAATGGATATGGAACGGAATTAACTGATATTTTGGAAACAATTGAAAAACAGACAGTGGTTGATAGCAAAGAATTAAAAGAACACTTTTGGAATATGTTTGTTATCGATGCTTTCATTGGCAACTGGGATAGACATAATGGAAACTGGGGCTTTTTATATAATCAAGAAACCGATCAAATGGAAATAGCACCAATTTTTGATTGTGGTTCCTCGCTATTTCCGCAAATAGATGACGATTTAATTAAAAAAGTGATTTTATCAAAAGTTGAAATGAATGCTCGTGTTTATGATGTTCCGACATCTTCTATATTAATCAACGGAAAAAGAGCTAATTATTATAAAGTTATTACTTCACTTGAATATAAAGACTGTAATGCTGCAATTAAAAGAATTGTTCCTAGAATAAATTTAGAAAAAATAAATGATTTGATTGATAATGCCGAAGAACTAAGTCAATTGCAAAGAGATTTTCTTAAGAAAATTTTAAAATTAAGAAAGGAAATAATTTTAGATACTGCATTTAAAAAACTATAAGATATTCTAAGGATTACCTATTTCCGAGTTCGATTTTGGTATAACATCCTATTAGAATATATTTTTTTGTTTAAAACTAGCAAAGAGATGGTTTTAGATACTATATTTGAGTATTTATCAAAGCATTTAAGGCGTACAGTAGGGACAATTGACGATTAAGAATGGTCTACTATTCTTTTTTTATAAGTATGGGAAGATTGAATGTCGACACAAAGTTTACTATAATTAAACTATGGCAAAAGAATTAGGCAAAAAAATAAGAACAATACGATTAAAAAGGAATCTAAGTCAAACTGAAATGGCTGATATTTTAGGTTATTCCGGAAAAGGGATGATCTCTCGCTTAGAAAACGGCTCTGCCGATATGAGTTATGACAAATTAATGCTCCTATTATCAAAGTTTGGCGATGATTTTACTGAAGAGGAAAAGAAATTAGTTCCAATAGCTAAACAAGATTCATATATACAAACGAAAAGATTGCAAATTAAGCGTTTAGGTTTTAAAGAGCTAGATGATTTGTTCTCTATCAAAGTCAGCAAATTTCAAAGAAAATTATTAGCAGAAAATTCAATTGCCGTCGCGGAAGCTTACACTGCTGAAAAAGAAGGAACAAAGACTGAATGCTTTGTTGCTTATGAAAACAACAAACCAATTGGTTTTGTGTCCGTCGCTTTAGGATCGATTGCTGCTGAAGGCGAAAAAGAATGGATGAGAAAATCCTACTGTTTGTGGCGAATCATGGTCGACTCGTTTTTTCAAAACAAAGGATATGGCGGAGAAATATTAGACGCTGTTATTGAGTGGTGTTCCTCTATGCCTTTAGGAAAGTCAGAGAAAATATATACAAGCTGCTATAAAAACAATACCCAAGCGATCAAGCTATATCATTCTCGCAAATTTGTAGAAACTGGCGAAACCGTCGATGGGAAGATTGTTTTATCAAGGATTATTAAGAAGAGACACGATGAATAAATATGAAATTGTGAAGTTTGAGCAAAGCGATCTCGCTTTAGATGTTAATGTCTCCCCGGCGGAAGAAACGGTGTGGTTATCTTTGAATGAGATTTGCCTCTTATTCGGAAGAGATAAATCGGTTATTTCTAGACACATTAAAAACATTTTTAAAGAAGGCGAATTGACCGAAAAGGAAACTGTTGCAAAAAATGCAACTGTTCAACACGAAGGCGGAAAATTGGTTACCAGAAATATCGATTATTATAATCTTGATGTAATTATTTCCGTTGGCTATCGTGTGAAATCTCAAAACGGGATTGTATTTAGAAGATGGGCAAATTCCGTTCTTAAAGAATATTTGTTAAAAGGATATGTGATTAACGAAGAAAGAACTCTAGTGACTAATGAAAATTATGTCAATTTAATCCATAAGGTCGAAGGAGTGCTAGAAAAGAAAGTAGACGAATTAGACAATAGAGTCACAAAAATAGAAGAATCGCATGTGGCGGAAAGAGAAAAAATCTTCTTTGATGGTCAATTCTTTGATGCCCGTGTGTTTCTAAAAGAATTATTTATCAAAGCAGAAAAAGAGATAATTCTAATAGACCCCTATGCTGATATCTTGGCCTTGGATTATATTAAGGAAAAAAGTAATGGCGTCGTTATCAACTTATTCATTTCGTCAAAAGCAAAATTATCTAAAGAAGATATTAACTCATTCAATAAGCAATATGGCGGCTTGTCCGTTAAGATTAACGATGCCTTTCACGATAGATTCTTGATTATTGATGAACGCATTTGCTATTCATTGGGCGCTTCCCTTAATTACGCTGGTAAAAAAGCATTTGCTATTACGCAAATAGAAAATATCACTTTTATTGAAACTTTAAAGAAACGATTACTAGCTTAAACTACCATTACACCTGTACAAATATGGACTTTCGAACCGTTACGCCTGTACGTTAAGGACACTAGTTTAAAAAGTGTCGATGTAATCGGCACTTTTCTCATTTTTGGCCGGTTTTGTGCCACGTTTTTCGAGGATTTTTGTTCGTGCACGATTTCAAAATTTATACTTCCATTGACGGATGAGAATCGATCCTTAAACGCTGTCTGAGATAAAAAGTGTAAAATGATATCGAAAGTGTAAATAAGTGTAAAAGAATATAAAAAGTGTAAAGAGTTGTAAAACGAGATAAAAAGTGTAAAACAAGCACACTAGAGACGGAGGCAAATCCCAGCTGAACAAATCGTATGCAAAATCCATTCACCACAGCATTCTCCAAAATACCGTTGCTTAGTTATATCCGGAGGGAAAGACATATTAATCAATTCTAGGCAAGCAGCCAAGTTGATTAAGAAACAACCGGGATTCAAAAAAGCTAAAGCTATTAGATTGTTGTCTTGCAATGCTGGCCCCCATCCAGAAGGATTTGCTCAACATCTCGCTAACGCTTTGGGCAAACCGGTGTATGCCCCAAACATGACCATTCATTCGTATTCAAACGGAACGCATTGGATATCGGATAACGGCAAGAGAGGAGCATTTGTGAAATTTGTTCCAGGAGGAGTAAAACATGGAAGAAAATAAATATATTTGCCCAGAATGTGGTTCTGAAATGACGGCCGTTTATGAAAAACCAGCTTTAAATTTAACGTGCCCTAAATGCGGATGCAAAATCGCCACAACTAAATGGGAAGATATAGATTTAGATGACACGACATACAAGATTATTTTAGAGGCAAACCGCACTCCTGGCACCGAGTTAATTAAATTTATCTCCAAAATAACAGGGCTTAATTATATCAATTCGAAAAGGTCGCTTGAAAAAGGCGGATTGATATTCGAGGAAAAGGCGGTTGAAGTAAAAAAACGAAAACACGCTTTGGATTCAAAACATATACAGTACGTCATCGAACCGATGTTCCCTTATTAGAAATCGAGATTTATAAGATTGCTATTCGTCAAAATAGGAGTGTTTTAAGCGTCTATAATCCTTGCTAAGTGGACTCCAAACAAACCCCAAACCGGTAAGGTCAAATAACATAACTGCGCAGACATAAAAGGGCCTTGCTGAGAAGGCATCTGCTTTTGCGGAATCCGCCCATTTTAAAAAGGGTTTTCGATGAGATAAACACCCTAAGTTTTGGGCAAAAACTACCATTACACCTGTACAAATATGGACTTTCGAATCATTACGCCTGTACGTTAAGGACATTCTCGGCATATGGCAAAAACGCCCATCTACAATGGGCGTTTTGCTTTTTTTACGCAAATTAGAGTGTCTTGGAATAAGAATGTGGATTTAAAACTTATAATAAGACTGTGGAATGTATTAGCCATTATCAATCTCCCTTAGGAGACATGACCCTTTCTAGCGACGGAAAGGCTTTAACAGGGCTTTGGTTCGATTTTCAGAAATATGATCGGGCTACGCTTGAGAGAAACTATCACGAAGAGGAATTGGCGGTTTTCGATGAAACCAAAGAATGGCTAAGACAATATTTCAGAGGAGAAAATCCATCCTTTTTTCCAAAGCTTAACCCAAAGGTCACGGGATTTAGAAAAGAAGTGCTAGAAGCCTTATTGGAAATTCCTTATGGAAAAACGAAGACTTATGGTGAGATCGCAAAACAAATCGCAAGAAAAAGAGGCGTAGAATCCATCTCCCCTCAAGCAGTTGGAAATGCGATTGCCCACAATCCGATTTTATTGCTGATTCCCTGTCACCGAGTGATTGGAAAAGATGGCTCTTTGACTGGATATGCGGGGGGCGTGGAGCGGAAAATGGCTCTTTTGGAGTTAGAAAGCGGTCTCAAAAATTAGGGGGAAGATCCTTTGTTCGGTTGGTGCTTTTCCCAAAATATAAAGTTTTGGTATCTTTGAAAAAAGGCCTTTAAAGCTTTGGATTTCTTTTGAGCTGAATTAACGTTTTCGTGAGCTCGAGAACTTCGGAAACCACCTTATCCATATCGATAAGCGAAATACTGATCGATGGGGCCTGTGTAGATGATGTCGTCTGCCATAAGGTCCAATTCTTCCTTTTTAGAGAAATAGTCGGTATTTAACCTAACATTGACCCCTTCAAGCATTTTCTCGATCATCGGGGCATATCCTCCTATCGGTATCCCTTGATAATATCGTTGAAGTAGTTGTTATCATACGTGAACCGAACAGGAATCCTTTTGATGAAAGAAGGGAGTTCGTTGCAAGGCCGCCCTTCGTTCTTTCATTCAATTGTTCTGCTGAGATAATAAAAAGGTCTCAACCGCGCAAGTTGAGACCTTTTGTTTGCTTATTGCTTGCCGTTTATTTTCTTTTCGACGAATGGCTCTAGGCCAATTGCATCGGTAATCGGGAGGGAAAATATAATACCCGCCCCTTGTGTTTCTAGACCAGCATCGTCATAAATCTGTTTCATGACTTTGTCTTTGATCTCATTTTCAACGACCATATAGACCAGTTCTTTCTCTGGCTGAATGACAATACCATAGAAGGCAGCCGTCTCAGGATTGCCAGTGCCTCTGGCAACGGAAATAGTGCCACCCCGTGCCCCGGCTTTCCTAGCCGCGGTCATCACTAAATCGGTGTTGCCGCTGTTGACGATAGCGATCAACAAGCTTCTTTTGACATCATTTTTTTCTTCCATGAGAATGTTCCTCCCTGATGGTTCTGTCTTGGTCGGCCAAGAAACGGTAAATGGAAATTCCAGAGACCGAGTCGATCGGGCAAGCAAAGGCGATTCCTTTGGCTGCTTTCGAGATATTGAACCGTTGCTGAACGGTTTTTTTCAGTTTATTTATGTCCTCGCTTCGGACAACACTGATGATAATGTCTTTCTTCGTGGACTCACTTCCTAAGAGAGCGATGATTTCCTGCGGCGGATTCGAATAGCCATATTGCACCAAAGAAAGGGAGACACCCATTTTGGCGAAGGCATCGATGAAGAATTTCGATTGGTCACGATTGACGATGATAAAGAAAAGAGAGAGGGCGTGCAGTGATTCTCGTGCCTCATACGGCTGCCGATTTTCTTCTTCTTGGCTCACTGTTTTCTTTTTCCGCTTGAACACTTTGAACATGGTCAGTTGGCTCCTTCGTCATAAGTAGGCAAATGGATGATTTGACTATCGTCAGGCTCAATGGCTTTGCGATAGGCTCTGAGGTAAGCGACCTTGGTCTTCAAGACAGCCGCGATACCAACGCATTCCATGGCGATGATTGGCATGATGGACATAATCCCCACAACCCCAAAGCCGTTGGACATAATGGCTTCGCCTAAACTAGCATGAGTGCCGTAATCGGATGCATATAAAACCGAGGTAAAGCCAAGGAACATCGGCAAGAAGAAACAACTGGCCATCGTTCCTGTGGCAACGCCTGCCGCATCAATGGCGATGCCAACGTAAATATTCGGGGTAATCAAAGCCAATCCGATGGCAATGATGAGCAAAGGAATCACGAAATAAAGCAAAGAGATATCGAAATAGACACGGACGACATTCAAGCCGATCGATAAAGAAGTGGCGAAACATAAAACAACGATGATGGAGATCTTCGAGATGGTTCCACGGGAGACTTCATTGACTTGCTCTGCCAAAACCGCAACCGCCGGTTCAGCCAACATCGAAATAAAGCCCGTGGCAAAGGCGACCAAGAAGAAGACCCATAGTAAGTCCGTGTGGCTGGCAAACCATTTGCCAAATTGCATACTGACAGGCATGAATCCGCTTTCCGCGCCCAAGAAGAAGAGAATCAAACCAATAAAAGTATAAGCGAAACCGATCCAAATCTTCCCCAGTTCCTTGCCTTTGATTTTGGCATAGAAGTTAAAGCAAATGAAGAAGACGACAATCGGGCCCATGGAAATGGCGACATCTTTCAAAGAACCAAGCAAATTATGAAGGAACAGCGCCCACATCTCCGGATAAGTGGAGATGACTCGCATGATTTCATCGGTGCCATCCGTGACATTAAATTTCTCGGCAATCGTGGTTTGGATATCGGCGACTCCGCTATTTCTTAAAATCAAAGCGAAAATCATGCAGGAAAGAACGGTTCCCATGGAGCAAAGACCAGAGAAACCGAAAGAATCATCCTCTGCGCTATCTCCACCCAAAGCTCGCGAGACACGGACGCCCAAAGCAATGATGAAAGGAACGGTGACAACACCTGTCGTCATGCCCCCGCAATCAAAGCAAATCGAGAAAAAAGATTTATCGGCCAAACAGCCAAGGGCAAAAATCAAGCCATAGCCGATCGCCAACCAATATTTGATGAATTTCCCAGAGACGATTCTTAAAATCCCGATGATTAAGAAAACGCCAACGCCGATTGCCGCGATGACAATCAAAGTCCAGTTCGGCCCGCTGGGAGAGATCCTGCTGGCCAACACCGAAAGATCAGGCTCTGCTAAGGTAGCGAGAAGACCCATTAAGAAAGCCACGATAAAAAGCGCGATCAAACTTTTTCTTTTGGTCAGTGTGGTGCCCACGATTTCCCCGATTTTGGCGATACTTTTCTCTACGCCAATCGAAAATAATGCGGTCCCTAAAATCAAAGGCACGATAGAAATCAGCAAAGAAGTGATGACAGGCCCGAATTTAGAACCATCGCTTTCAACGGTCAAACCAGGGACTGCGAAATTGATAATCAAGATAACAACCATCATCGGCAAAATTGCCGTCACAGCCTCTTTAAGTTTTGCGAAGGAAGCCTTGTCAAACATCATAACGAAGAGATTATAACTTCTTTTCTCGATTTTAGGTGCAGGAATATCTAGAATATTCCATTTCTCTCTTTTAAACCTTTTTTATCCCCGATTCCCAAACTTTTATCCCCGATTTTCCTTGTTAGGATAAAGAAAAATAAGTTCATTCGTCTTTTTAACTTTAAAAAAGGCTTTCAAGTTGTTATATTAAAAATCTAGGTAAGAAAAAATTAAGGAATTTTCTTGCACTTTGACGAAAGGGGGGACGATTTATGAACAGCAATTACCCATTAGCGGCTTACGGGTTTGAAAATGCTGCCGGCATTGCCTCTTTCGTTGTTGGTTTAATCTTATTGCTTGTTTTAGATGCCGCTTTACTCCGTTTTGTTAAAAAAACGTGGTCCTGGATCATTATCGGAGGATTAGAAATCCTTTTCACTATCGCCGCTGGATTTGGCCTTTGGTATGTGATGCTTGGCTGCATTGTCGCCTTGATCACTTATTTGGTGATTCTTGTGATTATCAACCAAACCGAGATCCGAACTTTTATCGAAAGCCCAGATCGAATTAAGAATTTCATGGAATCTCTCACCCACAAAAAGAAAGGCGTCGAGCCAGAGTATATCTTCGACCGTGAGAAGGTTTATCAAGAAGTCTATAAAGCCGTTGTCCATATGTCCCAAGTGAAGCGTGGGGCGCTAATCACCTTTGTGAAAAAGGACGACATTCTTGACGATGCAAAAATCGGCACGATCATCAAACAACGTGGAGTTGAATTGAATTCGCCAGTGAAAGCCGAACTTCTCGAAACCATCTTCTATGAAGGAACTCGTCTCCACGATGGGGCGGTTGTCATCAAAGGCGATAAAATCGCTAGAGCCGCCGTCTTCTTCCAGTCCACCAACCAAGCTTTGACGGGAAAATACGGCTCACGTCACCAAGCCGCCATCGGGATTTCTGAAAATTCGGATTCCGTGACCATCGTCGTTTCGGAAGAGACAGGGCGTATCGCCATCGCTTTCCAAGGTGAATTGATTTCCGTTAACCCAGACACTTTCATGCGTGTCTTTGAGGATTATATGGCTTTCGTCCCAGAGAGTTCGGAAGAAGAGGAAACCAAATAAGAGCCCTATGGCTCTTTTCTTTTTGTGTCGTTTTCCGTTAAAATGATTGTTAAGTGAGCCGTAAGGAAAAAGTCTTGCGACCAAGGAGGTAATCTATGCCAACACCACACATCGAAGCCAAAGAAGGCGATTTCGCAAAAGTTGTTTTAATGCCAGGAGATCCAAAGCGTGCCGAATGGATCGCCAAAACATTCTTAAAGGATGCCAAATTAGTCAATTCCGTACGTGGCATCTTAGGCTATACGGGAAAGGCGCCAGACGGATCCCTCGTCTCTGTCATGGCTTCTGGGATGGGGATGCCTTCCATTGGCATTTATTCTCATGAGCTTTACGCCAACTACGGTGTCGAAGTCATTATCCGCATTGGCACCATTGGCGCTTATCAAGAAGGCATTGAATTAAAAGATATCCTTATCGGAGAAGGCGCTTGCACCAACAGCAATTGGATGGGCGAGCATCATCTTTATGGCGGCACTTATTCAGCCATCGCCGATTATGATTTGCTTTCCTCTGCCGTCGAATCTTCCAGAGAACGCGGGTATCGCACCCATGTGGGTAATATCCTTTCTTCTGACAAATTCTATGGCGTTGCTCCCGATATGTGGAAGAAGTGGGCCGATTTGGGCGTCTTAGGCGTTGAAATGGAAGCTTATGCCCTTTACGCCACGGCAGCAGAATTACATAAGAAAGCACTTGCTATCTGCACTGTTTCCGATTCGTTCCTCTTTAAGAAGATTTTATCTTCCGAAGAGCGTCAAGAAGGTCTTGACCATATGGTCCAAGTCGCCCTAGACACGGCTATGAAATATAACCAATGCCATACGAAGTAAAACTGACGATTTATATCATCGCAGCCATTTTGGTCTTCGGGGCGTTGTTTTTTTGGCTGCTTTTCCCTCCGATTCGGAGAAAGCTTTACCGCAATTCCTATAAACGACTTTATTACAACGATGTCAACCGCGTCGTGCGCAATAATGATTTTTACTTGATTAACGGCCTTTCTTTCGATGTGGGGGAATCGCAGACTTTGACCATCGACCATCTTGTTGGTGGGGATAAATATCTTTACGTCATCATTGATTACTATGTCGAAGGGACATTGAAAATTGATTCGAGGAAGCCAACCTCATTCCTTTATGTCAAAGGGGATACCAAATTGGAGATTGCCAACCCCATTCAGGTTGTGCGTCACTCCATGAATAAGCTTTCTAGCATATCAGGCATCGCCGACGATTTTCTCATCGGCATTGTTTTGATCAATAACGACTGCAATGCACTTCCTTTTGAAAATCCTGATTCTGCCGTTAATATAGTTAGACTGAAGGATGTCTCGCGTTTTATCGAGAATTGCGAAAAAGCGCCAGTCAAACCCTTCCGAGCCAAACAACTTTGGCAAGCGATACAGGACCTTCATGCCATCAAAGAAAATGTTAAAGCAAGAAAAGAACAAAAATAGAGGCGGTTCCATCTCCCAAAACGCCTTCCGTTCCTACGGAAAAACATTAACCAAGATGTTCCCTTGGCTATTGAATTTTTTCTTTATCTCGATTGCCGTCTTGGCCATCGGCTTTCTCGCGTCTTATTCTTTCGTGCTCACCGTTCCTTTGGTGATCATCCCGTTTTTCTTCGCCCTTCAGATGGCCACGGCATACACCCACGTGAAAAATGACATGGATGGAAGAAGATTCTATGGTTATTACCGAACTTATTTCACCCCTATGGCCTTTGGCTCTTACCGAGTGATTCGTTCTTCTTTGATTAGCGTTTTAATCGCTCTGGTTGTCTCCATTCTTTTCGGCGTCTTCTATGTTTTGATCGGTGATGCAACGGGGATGGGAATTAGCAATGCCCTCAATCGTTTTGTGGAAGCCTATTATGATAATGACCTTAATAGCGCAACCGCGCTCCTTTCCGAAGAGCCGATTGCTTCTTTCATGCTCTGGCTAGCCGTAGTGGAAATTGGAGCTTTTCTCCTTTCCTTTGTTTTCCATATGATGCGTTATGGCATCGTCGTGGCATTCCATATCTCCATGCCTGGAGCCAATTCCCGGACCGTCAATGCCATTTATCGCGGGGCGCTCCGCTCTTCTCGGACGAAAGGGTATAACAAAGATTATTTTGCCGCCATGTGGCCTCTGTTTATCCTTGCTTTAACGGGATTTAGCCTAGGCGTGTATCTTTCTTATCTTATCGTCCGTATTGAGCCGATTGCCCAATTCCTAAATAGCAGCTCTTATTTCTCTGCCTCCAATCTTATTTGGACAGGCGGGGCTTTAGTCATGGTGCTGTTCTTGCTGCCATTGCTCCCTTATTACTTCAATGTCATCAATTTCCTTTTTGAGAAATACCAGGTCGCTTTCGCTCAATTCTCGGTGGATTACGCCACGAATGCGCTCAATCAATTAAAAATCGCCAAAGAATTGACCGAGGAAGAACAAAAGGAGATCGAGAAATCTTTAGAGGAAGCCAGAAAGCAAAAAGAGGAATTGGAAAAAAGGCAAGATGCCTTGGAAAACCCTGAGGACTCTGAAAAAGAAAAAGAAGACTCTCCTAAAAACCATCACGATCCTAGCGAATATGAATAAAGAAGCCCCGACGGGCTTTTTTAAATGGTCGAGAGGAAGGTTTCGATTTGTTGAAACACCTCTTGATTCAATTCGTTACAAGAATTTAAATCCACGCCCTTCATGAAATTGCTTTCGATTTCTTCTGGAACGGCATGATGATATTCTTCCAACAACGCTTCCCATTGATTCTCATAAAGCGCCGTCGCTTGATGAGACGAAAGACTGATCCAAGGCCTTTCATGTCCAATCTCAGGAATGAAATAAGAAGAGACGTTGGATAAGTTCTCTGCTTCGAGTTTGGAATAAAGAGAGACCTTATTCGCAGGCACGGATTCGTCTTTCTCGCCTTGAAGAATCAAATATTTCGTCTCTTGATTTTCTTTCATGGCGTCGAATGCGGATAAGGTGGCGTTTCCCCTGTCTTTTAAAGCCATGCCGATATCAAAAGTCCAACCCGTCATCGTGACAAAAAAATCAGAGACATATCTCGCCGCATATTGTTTCATCAATTCATTCGGACGATCAAATCCGGAAAAGGCGATCACGCCCTTAACGGATGAATCCCAATGGGTCGCTTCAACAACCCCATAGGCACCCATCGAATGTCCCACTAAGATTTTTGGCAAGCCTTTTAATGGGGTGGTGGAGACATATTCTAAAGCGGCTTTTACATCATACGCCCCTTGCCAAACGCTTCCTAAATCCTTTCCCTCACTTCGTCCGTGTGCCGTTGTGTCGAAAGAAAAAACATCATACCCTTGAGCGACAAAATATTGTTGGTATTCCGCATCATTCCCATCGGCAAGAGAACCCATTCCATGAGAAGCAATCACCAAGCCTTTAGGCGAGGTGACCTCATAAAGATAGCCTTTTAAAGAATTCTTCCCCGAGAAGAACGAGACCTCTTGGCGATCTTTTAACACCTCATAATCATCCCGCGTCTTTTGGAAACGAAGCTCCTTAAGAGTCGTTTCGTCTGACTGTCGCCCTTCGAAAATCACGTTAGAAACAACGATCGCCGCGACAACCCCACCGGAAAAATAGAGAAGGAAATTTCCGACAAGAATAACGCTCACAATGATGGCAACCTTTTGTTTCTTCGTCAGTTTTTGTTTTGTCTTCTCTTTCTTTTGCATAGAAATATTGTCTCTTTGGACCACTTTAAAGTAAAGAAATCTAAGCAGTAGGGGTGTCTCCTTCTTTTTGGAATAAAGAAAGCGCCCATCAATCATCGAACATTTTCTAATTTTTTATTGGTTGGGTTGAGTTTTTATTATATGGCGGGTGATTTCAGAGCTCGTCATTTTCCACGGGGATTTTCGTTTTTTGCCACTCCTTTGCTACCCATAAATAAAAAACCTCGATACAATCGAGGATTTATCTTCACTGGAGCAGGCGACGGGAATCGGACCCGCGTATCCACCTTGGCAAGGTGGTGTTCTACCATTGAACTACGCCTGCAATTGCTCTGTTTTCACAGCGCGAGTGTTATTATAACTAACGAATAAATCGTGTGCAAGTGGCAAAATCGATTTCCTAGTCTTATAATCTCTTCGGCCTGTCGAAAGGAGAGCTTATGGCAACTTACGAAGATTTAGCGAATCTCTTGTTTCCAGAGATTACAAAGACCATTGACGATTTAGAGAGACAATACCCCGCGAGAAATCTACCAGAAGGAGCGCAAGTTACTCGCTTTGCGCCATCACCGACCGGTTTTTTGCATACGGGTTCTTTATTTACTGCCTTTATCGCTTATACGGTTGCCAAACAGTCTGGCGGCGTTTATTTCTTCCGTTTGGAAGATACTGATACCAAAAGAACCATCGCCGGCAGTGCCGATGAATTGATTGATCAATTGGCGCATTTCGGCATCGTTGCCGATGAAGGCTATTTCCCAGGAAAGGATAAAGGGTCCTACGGACCATATCAGCAATCCAAACGCGCCGAAATCTATAAGATCGTCATCAAGGAATTGGTCCGTCAAGGCCAAGCCTACCCTGATTTTATGACCGCCGATGAGCTTGCCGCTCTCCGCAAATTCCAAGAAGACAACAAGATTCTTCCTGGCTACTATGGGCCATATGCCAGGGACCGCAAACTTTCCGTCGATGAGGCGATCGCCAAAATCAAAGCCGGCACGCCTTGGGTGATTCGCTACAAATCGATGGGGGATCACAACAAGAAAATCAAATTTACCGACCGCATTCGTGGAACCATCGAATTGGCCGATAACGATGTCGACATTGTCATTTTGAAATCTGATGGACTTCCGACATACCATTTCGCCCATGTCGTCGACGATCATTTCATGAGAACGACAGTCGTCACCCGCGGCGAAGAATGGATCCCGTCCACCCCAATTCATCTCCAATTGTTCCGCTCGCTAAATTGGAAAGCCCCAAAATACGCCCACTTGCCAGTCATTATGAAATTAGATCATGGCAACAAGCGTAAACTTTCCAAACGCAAAGATCCGGAAGCGGCCGTGTCTTTCTTCTTAAAAACCGGCTATCCGCCAAAGGCTTTGCTGGTCTATCTCATGAGCATCGCCAATTCTAATTTCGAAGAATGGACTCTTTCGAATAAGAGCTATGAATATAGCGATTTCAAATTCACCTTTGCCAAAATGTCGCTTGACGGCGCTCTCTTCGATCAAAGCAAACTAAATTTCTTCGCCAAAGAGACCATCGCGACCATCCCGACAGGAGAACTCGTTTCCGAAGTCACTTCCTGGGCGAAGGAAAACGACCCCGTTCTCAATCAGAAAATCGAGAAAGACCCAATTTATTTCTCCAAGGTCTTAGGCATCGAAAGAGAACGCGCCAACCCTCGCAAAGATTACGCCAAATATTCCGACATCGAGCCAGCAACCCGTTTCTTCTATGACGAAGATTATCAAAAGCTCATCGCCAACCCTCTCCCATTCAATCCAAAATACAGTAAAGACTTCTTGAAGAAATTCATGGGTGACGTGGCTTTAAAAATGAGTTATGGAGTCGATGAATCAACTTGGTGGAATTCCGTGAAAGAAGTGGCTGCCGAAAACGGCTTTGCCATCGCCAACAAAGATTACAAAGCCAACCCTGACGCTTATCAAGGATCCGTCTCTGATGCTGCCGAAATCATCCGCATTTGTCTAACGGGTTCCAAAGATTCTCCTAACCTCCATGAAGTCATTGAGATTTTAGGCAAAGAACGAGTCCAAGCCAGGCTAAGAAACCTCTGATAATTCTCCCTGAAAAGACGTCTTCCATCCGAAGGCGCCTTTCTTTTTTCAGTTAGCCTAAACTAACCGATTCTATCGACACTTTTCCGCTTTTTAAGTTGTGGAAGCGCGCCTGTGCACATATAATGTTACCATCGAGAAGTAGCGGACCATCATGAGCAAGACCATCGTGCTTGGAAAAAACGTATTCGAAGCCATCAAAACAGAGGGCGACGAACTCCGTGATGAATTGAAAAACAAAGGCATTTATCTCGTGAATGTGATGGCCTCTCCCGGTGGAGGAAAAACCACAACCTTGATTCAATTGATCAACCGTCTCAAAGCGGATTATCGAATTGGGGTGATGGAGGCAGATCTTGATTCTGATGTTGACGCCATCCACGTGACAGAAGCCACCGGCGTCAAATCGCTTCAGATTCATACCGATGAGCTCTGCTATCTCGATACGGAGATGATCCGAGACGGCCTTGTTGGCTTCGAAAAAGAAGATGCTGAATTGCTCTTCATTGAGAATGTCGGCAATATGGTCTGCCCCTCGAATTTCGATACCGGCGCCCATTTGAATCTTTGCATTCTCTCCGTCCCCGAAGGCGATGATAAGCCTCTCAATTATCCGATGATGTTTCAAGGTTGCGATCTGATCCTTGTCAACAAAATCGACACCATCGAATATTTCCCCTTTGACTTTGAAAAGGTGCAAACATTCATCAAAAAGATCAACCCCGAAGCGGCCGTCCTTCCGATTTCTGCCAAAACAGGGCAGGGAGCGGAGGAAGTGGTCCGTTATCTACAAACCCGCATTAAGAATTGGAGGAAAAACTAATGCCAGAGATTTACCGAGGGAAACCTGAAACCATTTCCAAATGGGAAGGCTATGAGCCAAAGACGGAAGAAGAGAAGCGGCTCGTTAAGAAATATTTGAAACTAGGTGCCAAAATCACCGATAACGTCAAGACCAAATTGAGCGGTGGTGACACCACTTGCCCAGAATTCTGGATGCTTCGTGAGATTCTTAATGAAGACGAAGTCGACATTCTTCTCACCCTTAAACAAAGAAAGTGGTACACCTTCGAAGAAATTTATAAGAAAAACAAGAAGATGGATCCAATCCATTTCAAAGACACCATCAACCTTCTTTGCACCCACGGTATCCTCGAATATGACTATTATGATTGCTATAACGACGATGGCCCGATTCCTGGCGCCAACCCAAAACACGAGAAGCGTTATCGCTTAAGCTTCTTCGTTCCTGGCTCCGCGGAATTATTCAATTCATCCATCGACCGCGTTGATAAAAATCCAGCCGTCGCCTCCGGATTTGAACGCATGACGTTCTTGCCCCTTGAGAAGATCACCTCAATGGTCCCAGAAGGGGGAGATGGCATTGGCATGCATGTCATTCCTGTCGAAAAAGCGATCGAAGCGAACAACGAAGCCATCAAATTAGAAAAGATCTCCTATTGGCTTAAGAAATATGAAGGCCATCTTTCGGCAGGCATCTGCTCTTGCCGCTATTCGCGCGCCAAACTCGGCGAAGGTTGCATCGATGATCCAAACGACTGGTGCATCCAAGTTGGCGATATGGCCGACTATACCGTCGAAACCGGACGTGCCCATTACATCACCAAAGAAAAAGCTTTGGAAATCCTCCAAAAATCCGAAGAAAACGGCTTCGTTCACCAAATCACCAACATCGATGGCGAAGACCATATCTTTGATATCTGTAACTGCGATGTGAAGATTTGCAACGCCTTAAGAACTTCCTTGCTCTTCAACACCCCAAATCTTTCTCGCTCAGCCTATACTGCCAAAGTGGATCCTGCCAATTGCGTCGCTTGCGGACGTTGCGTCGAAGCTTGCCCAGCAGGTGCCGTCAAGCTTGGCCAAAGACTTTGCAAATCCGATGGTTCCGAAGTTAAATACCCAGTCGCCCCACTTCCAGATAAAATCCACTGGGGCAAATATGCCTGGGATGAGAATTATCGTGACACCGCAAGATATAACACTTATCCAACAGGAACCGCGCCTTGCAAAACCGCCTGTCCGGCCCACGTCGCCGTCGAAGGCTATTTGAAGATGGCCAACCAAGGCCGTTATGACGAGGCTTTGGCTTTAATCCGCCGTGAAAACCCATTCCCAGCCATTTGCGGTCGCATTTGCAACAAACGTTGCGAATCTGCCTGCACCCGCGGCAATATCGATGATCCGGTCTCAATTGACGCCGTCAAGAAATTCCTTGCTGAACGTGAACTCGATCCAAAGACTGTCGTTTTACCGAAGAAAGTCATCGCCAAAGTCGATGGTGAATTCGAAGAGAAAATTGCGATCATCGGCGCTGGCCCAGCGGGCTTGTCTGCCGCTTATTACCTTGCCCTCATGGGATATCGCCCAACCGTTTTTGAGAAAAATGAGAAAGCGGGCGGCATGATGATGTATGGTATCCCATCCTACAAACTCGAAAAGAATGTCATCGATGCGGAAGTGGATATCATCAGACAACTTGGCGTTGAGATCAAATGCGGCGTCGAAGTTGGAAAAGATGTCACCATCGAACAATTAAAGAAGGAGGGGTACAAGGCATTCTATATTGCCATCGGTTGCCAAGGCGGACGACGTCCTAATGTCGCTAACGATACAGCCGTTGGCACGGAAATCGCCGTCGAATTCCTCAAGGCCGCTTATGAAAATCAATCGCAAAAGATTGATGGCGATTGTGTCGTTATCGGCGGTGGCAACGTTGCCATTGATTGCGCAAGGACCGCACATCGTTTCAAACCAAATTCGGTCTCGATGTATTGCTTAGAATCTCGCGAAACCATGCCTGCCACCAAAGAAGAAATCGCCGAAGCGGAAGCCGAAGATGTGAAGATCAACCCAGGCTGGGGTCCAAAAGAAGTCCTCGTTGATGAAAAAGGCGAGGTCCGTGGCATCGTTTTGAAGAAATGCGTTTCCACGATTGACCCAGAAACAGGACGTTTCCATCCGCAATATGATGAGAACGTCACCATCGAAGTCCCATGCAAGAAGATCATCTTCGCCATTGGACAAGCCATCGTCTGGGGCGATCTCCTTAACGGCACCAAAGTCACCTTCTGGCATGGAAATTATCCCATCGCCGACAAATTCACTTACCAAACCGCCGATCCAGAAATCTTCGTCGGCGGGGATGTCAACACCGGCCCTAAATTCGTCATCGATGCCATTGCCCAAGGTCACGAGGCCGCCGAATCCCTGGCCCGCTTTGTCTCCCCATACAACGCTTCCATGACCATCGGCAGAGACCGTAGATATTTCATCGAACTCAACAAACAAGATTTGAAACTTGACGATTACGATCACGCCGGCAGACAAGAAGCCGGAATGGATGAAAGCAAAGATTACAAGAATTCGTTCCGCGATTATTCGAAGACCCTCACCGAAGAACAGGTCAAAATCGAGACTTCCCGTTGCTTACAATGCGGCGCCTCTATCGTTGACCCACATAAATGCATTGGCTGCGGCATCTGCACGACTCGTTGCGATTTCGACGCCATCCATCTCTTCCGTGATCATCCAAAAGCGTCGAATATGAGAAACGCCGACGACAAGATCGCCGGTCTTGCTGGCTATGCCATTAAGCGTGGCTTCAAGATCATCGCTCACTCTGGCTCAAAAGAAGCTCGTGAGATGAGAAAGAAGAGAAAGGTTTTCAAGAAGGCGAATAAGAACAACCCGAACAAACATACCGGCAATGCAGTGCCGCCGATGGAACGCTAATGCATGAGCTCGGTATCGCCTTCCATATCGTGAAGGAAGTGGACGCTTTCGCCAAAGAGAGAAAAATCGAGCATATCGATGGAGTCACCATTGAGCTTGGTGAAGTCTCTGGCGTCGTCCCCCAATATCTCACGGACGTTTGGGAATGGGCTTGCGAGCACCGCTCCGAGCACATGAAGGGCTGCAAACTTAAAATCATTGAGCTGAAAGCCATCTCCTATTGCCAAGATTGCAAGGAGACCTATAACACGATTCCTTCTGGCCGGAAATGCCCGAAATGCGGTGGTGGAAACACCTACCTAGTCGAAGGCAACGAGGCCAAGATTCAATCGGTTCAAGTCCAAGATCAAAAAGAGGTTGCCCCATAAAGGCAACCTTTTCCTTTCTAAAGAAAAAGCCTCTTGAAATAAGAGGCATATTCGGCGAACTGGTGACCCAGCCGGGAATCGAACCCGGGATTCAACCTTGAGAGGGTTGCGTCTTGAACCGCTTGACCACAGGGCCGCGCGAATAATTAAAACACTAAAGACATTTCCTTTCAAGTGAGGAATCAAGAAAGAAGAGAGAATTTCCACCAAAAAACGCCAAATCAAATATTTTTGAAGAGAAAAATCCACAAAATAGCCTTTTCCAATCAAGATGTCGTTAAAAATTTATGAAATAAGTTTTGAAAACGTCACTGTTCTCTAGTATCGTTAACAATGCTAATAAAGTCTTTTTAGGAATTTGAATCATGAAAGCGTCAGAGGACAATGTCCTAATTACGAAAGAACGATATCAGGAATTAGAACTCAAAAGCCAAATTCTAGATGTTTTGTGCCGCCTCTCGCAACGTGATAAATTAGCCATCGTTTCCCTTGATAGCCATGAGCTCACGCTGGTTGGAAATGGTGGGACTTGGGGCGAAAAGGTTAAGACTACCGTCAGCGATATCCCTGAATCGGTGATTGCCTCTGGCAGCGTTTATCCGTCAGATATTGAACGTTACCGAGCCTTTTTCCGTTCCATGTACGAAGGAATCCCTGAGGGAAACGCCTTAATCAATCTCAAAGATGGCCCCCATGATTGGCGGACTTTTGAAATCTCCTATGAGATTATTTTCCGCGAAAAGAAGCCTTTTCAAGCCGTTCTTTTTTGCAAGGACGTCACCATCCAGGCCAAAGCAGAAGAAAAATACCTCGTCTATAAACGCGCTATGTCTTATAACGCTGATTTTGTCTGGGAAATCAATCTTTCAAAAGACCGTTTGATCTCCACCAGCAGGAAAGAAAAGGACATTCATGGATTCGAAGATCCGAAAATGGAGAAATACAGCGACATTCACGCGGCCGCTTTGCTTTTTATCGAAGATGAGAAACAAAGGATGAATATCGCCACCTTATTCAATCTTAAATCCTTGAAAGAAACGTATTATCAAGGCTCTAGGACAGTCAACGGCGATTATTGCCGAACCATGTCCGATGGCAAGATCCATTGGTATCATCTCGCTGCTTATCTCACACATAACGAAGAAGAAGATGTCTGCGCTATCCTAGCCGCCTATGACCAGACGGAAATTCACACTGAAATCGAAAAACTTTCCATCAAAGCAGACCGTGACAGCCTCACTGGTTTATATAATCGCCGAGCCTTTGAAGAATGTGCCGATGCCTATCTTAAAGAAGGATCCCATGCCTTATTGATGCTTGATATTGATGATTTTAAGGCCATCAATGATAAATTCGGCCATACCACAGGGGATTTGATGCTTCAGCTGCTGGCGAAGAATTTGCAACGTTCTTTCCGCGTTTCTGATTGCATCGGACGTTATGGGGGCGACGAATTCCTCGTCATCATGAAAGGGGTGGGGGATTTAAAAACCGCGAATCGATTGATTGATCGTCTGAAAGACAATATCAAAAAGACGTTCGAAGGCACCAAATATCCATGCTCCATCACCATCTCTTGCGGTGTTATTGTCTGCAAAGAAGGGGAGGGTTTAGATTATGCCACGCTCTTCCGGCAAGTTGACAAAGCCCTTTATGAAAGCAAGAGAAAAGAAGGGAAAAACAGCGTCACCGATTATCTAAAATAAAAGCAGGTTTTCGAGCTTGCTTTTTTCAAATTTGAAGGGACGTATCCCTTCTTTTTAATTATCGGACCGATTGAAGCCGTTTTTCATCCCACAGGAGGAGACGAAAAGAACCTGGTTCAAAGCCTTTTGAGTTTCTACTTTTGCCATCGAGGCCAATTCTTCGTTGGCTTGTTCAAGCAAATCTCCTTTTCCCTCGGCATCGTATCGATTGAGAATCTCTCTTGATTTATTCGCCACGGCATTTTGATAACGCTCAATCAGAATGGCAGTGCTTTGGAAATGAGCGTCTGCCATAACCCCAAGCAAACGAGAAGCCCAATAAAAATTATTGGTGTTCACATCCAAGGTGGTGTTATTGAAATATTCTGGGACTTTCTTGACGTTTGCATAAAGAGGCACGAACGCGTTGAAAGGATTGCTCCCGAAACAAATCCACTCGACACAGGCTAATTCTTTGGCCACGTCATTGCGGATTTCCATGCAAGATAGAAAGGAAGTTCTGGAAATTCCGATGGAGCGATAACGGTTTCTCTGATCGCTTTCCCCGAATTTCCCATACGGATCATAGGGGGTGCCTTGATAATGGGAGGAAAGGATATATTTGACCTCTTCGATTGTGATTTTATGCTCTGGGATAAGACTCCATGGGAGATCGTCATCTTCAGGTCTGAAATCAGCGTCAGGGCCATCCCAAACAAAGGTTCTGGGATTGAAATAACGGCCCATATACCAAGCACGTGGGGTGTTATAGACATGGTCAGAATCAGCATGGGAGCCAAAAGCCAAACGAGGATTGAATCCTTCGAATCCGTTTTTGCCTAAGTCGAGATGGTTTTTGGCGATGAATTCCTTCAAGTCGCTAGAACACATATGTTCTTTTTGAAGGAAATAAGCGTCTTCGAAATCGAATTGGTCCATCCCAAATTGGTTAGGCATCATCACATAGCGATCATCTGGCACTTTTTTGGCGATCCAATGATGCCCCCCGATGGTCTCTAACCACCAAATCTCATCTTGATCAGAAAAAGCGATGCCGTTTGGCTCATAAGTGCCATATTGTTCCAAAAGCTTCCCTAAACGGATGACTCCTTCTTTGGCTGAATGGATGTAGGGCAAGACAAGGACGATGAAATCTTCCTCTCCGATTCCCATGGGAACATAAGGGTCCGCTCCTAAAACAAGAGGATTGGATGTGATCGTTTCCGTGGCAGACATCGCGACATTGTCGGCATTGAATCCCGCCGCTCCCCAAACGCCTTCCGAAGGATCGACATTGGGCATCATGCTATAACGCAAAGGGTTATCGGGCAATTCCACTTGAGCGTGGGAGATTTTGGCTTCGTAATGACGGGGTTGCCTGGCAGGATTGACAACCACGAGCTTTTTCACGTGGAAGGAGCCAGACGGAGAGTCGTCGTTTCTGGCGATTAAAGTGGAGCCGTTATAAGACGCCTTTTTCCCAACTAAAATGGTGGTGCAAGCCATAGTAAGTCCTCCTTGACTATTTTCTATCAACCATTATAGCGATTTTATCGCTATATATCACTATAAAGTGACAAAAAAGAAAACCCTTTTTCAAGGGTTCAATTTTTCACGGCTTCCTTGCTTCGCCCCAACTGAATCTCTCCCGCTTTCGACAAAGCTATCTTCGTGCAGATTGGCCCGATGATCTCATAGATCAAAGTTGATGTGAGAACGATAGCCACGACCATATTGCCAATGGCTTGAATCTCTGGCGGATTGTTGAGACTTCCAAAAGAAGCCCCGGCAGAAGTGGCCAAGCCAATGGCTACGCCAGCCTGTGGCACCAAACAAAGGCCAAGGTATTTTTGGACTGTCGGTTCCGAATGGGTGAGCCTCGCCGAAGCAAAAGACCCCAGCCATTTCCCTCCGAAACGAGAAAGACAATAGACCAAAGCCAAGAGAACGACAATCCAGCCCTTCTCACCTCCAAAGACAGTTAAATCCAAGGACGCTCCCGACAAGACGAAGAAAAGCATATAAATCGGGGCCGTAAAGCGATCCATAAATTCGAAAGTCACATTGGCTGTCTTCTGGAAATTAGCAAAAATAGCACCTGCCATCATGCAAATAAGCAAGGAGGACAATTCAAATTTACCCATATAGTCTTGCTGGAAAAGATAATATAGGCCTAAGGATGTGAAAATCACTAAAATCGCCCAAATCAGACGATTGGCGCGGGATTTGAAGAAGTGGGAGGCCAAGGAGATGGCAAAACCAAGGATAGAGCCAATGCCCAAAGAGATGGCAATTTCAATGATCGGCTTAGCCAACATTTCATAGAGATTGAAATCACTTCCTAAAGCCAAAGTTTGGGCGATCTGATAAAGGATCGAATAAAGAATCAAAGCCGCCGCATCATCTAAAGCGACAACAGGCAATAACGTTTTTGTGACCGGCCCCCTGGCTTTATATTGTTTGACAACCATCAAAGTGGCAGCAGGGGCAGTGGCCGCGGCAATCGCCCCTAGAGTTAACGCCAAAGGCAAAGAAACAATCTCTGGCCAGATGAAATGGGCGCCAAGCAAAACAGCGCTCACCACCAACGAACCTCCTAACGCTTCAAATAAAGTGATCAAAATGACCTGTTTTCCGACTTCTTTCAAAACAGAAGCCTTAAACGAAGAGCCAATAGAGAAAGCGATAAAGCCTAAAGCAACGGAACTTACCCAAGAAAGACTTTTCGTATAAGCATAAATCGGGGACTGGCTTGGATCATTGGCAGAAGCAAAGTCAAAGCCGTTGAAAAGAAGACCAAAGACAAAAGGGCCCATGATGATGCCTGTCAGGATATAACCTGTGACATTAGGCATTTTGATGAGTTTCATCAGACGAGTGGAGAGAAGCCCAATCAAAAGCAAACCCGCTAAATACAGGAAGACAAAAGGTTGGAAAGACATTAGATCGTACCTTCGTAATCTTCGATTTTTTTGGTGAACATCGCGCCTTTGACTTTTTTAAAGCCGTCGGTGTGCTCACGGATCGCTTCTTTTAATGCGTCGACTCTCTCCTCGTCTACGAGATACATCGATAACGTCGACTCTTGGTCGTTCATCACGTTCCAATTCATCAAAGAAAAGAAATGAGTTTCTTCGGGGAGGTTTCCTTCCATGGCATGTCGAAGGGAAATCGTTTCAACCACCGTTCCATTGAACCCCGAATCTTTGATTGCCTGCATGGCTTCCAGGGCAATCGGGGAATTTTCTAAAAAGAGGTAAAGTATGCGTTTCATCAATAGGCTCCTTATCTTTGGATAAGACGCGTTTCATTATATGCCCTCTAAGACGATGTGGCGTCAAAAAAGTAGTTAAAGTTACAAACTCGGCTGCCGAAAGCCATAACTAACCGGCCAAAAAATAACCTCCGGGAGAAAAAATATTTTTAATCTTCCTTTTCCTTTTTCCTTTATCGGATTTAAACTATTGATGTTAGAAGATTCTAACCTGAAATTTATGAGCGATAAGAATTGGATTCGACTAACCTTAGGGGTTGAAGGAATGCATTGTGGCATGTGTGAATCTCACGTCAATGATGTCGTTCGTCGTGTTCCCGGTGTGAAAAAAGTCGACTCTTCCCACACAAAACAACAAACGGTGGTGGTATTAGAAACATCCGCCGACCGTGAAGCGATTAAAGAGGCCATCACCAAACAAGGGTATCGTGTCTTTAGTGAGAAAGAAGAGCCCTATGTCCAAAAAGGATTCTTCTCTTTCTTGAGAAAGAAATAAAACCAGAGATAAAACAAAAGACCGTCGGCTTTGTTCCGGCGGTCTTTCTTCGTCAAAGGGAAGGAAACCCAATTATTTCGTTTTTTGGATTTCTGCCTTACGTTGGACTTTTGCCAGGCGCTTTGCTTCCGCTTCTTTTCGCAAACGATAATCACGGACAAGCTGTTTGCTGGTCATATGTGGCTCATCGGATAAAATCGAATGCCCTTTGCGCTTCTCATTGATCCAATAAAGAATCACACCAACAAAGCCCAAGAGAACAAGCGCAAAGATGAGATAAGGAATCCAGACGAGATTGTTATTTTCCATGTGTTGTCCTCCCTTTTGATTCTTATTCTGCGATCGCTTCTTTGGCGGCTTTCGCTTTGATATGACGATCCCAAAGAAGGATTCCGCCAATGCCTAAGCCAATTAATGCCACTGGGATGACCCAACCCCATTCGTACCATTCGAAGACGACATAAGTTAAGCAGCCAAGCGCATAAGAGAGGGCGCCCCAGAAGAGAAGAGTGCCGAGGAAATCTTTACGACTGGCAAGCTCGCCTTTGGCCGTGGCCACCGAGGCAAAACAAGGGATGGTGGTCATATTGAACACGGCGAAAGCGGCAAGAGAGGCGTTGCTGATATAGGTTCCTCTCACGGCAAGGTCAGCAGCCGCATTAGAGGCATTGACGATATCGGCAAAGGAATCTCCGCCAACCAAAGAGGCAAGCTGCTCGAGAATTGCCACGACATTTTCTTTCGCGACGATGCCTTGAATCGATGCGACCGCATAAGTCCAGGCATATTCGCCACCCTGGACATTGCCGAATCCCATCGGGGTGAAGATTGGTGCAATCATCATGCCAATATGGGCAAGGATCGAATCGCCATCGCCTAAAACAACAGAAACATCACCTGCGGCAAAGGCTTCTTCGGTATACATCGGGATAAACATCCAATTCGGGGTGAAAGAAGATAAGAACCAGATAATGACCGTCGATGCAAAGATGATGGTAAAGGCTTTCTTTAGATAATGTTTGCCACGATCCCAAACATGGAGGAATAAAGCCTTGGCTTGTGGCAAGTGATAGGCAGGAAGCTCCATGATGAATGGAGGGACTTTCTCCCGTTGAGTGGTGTGGTTCATGACGATGACAGAAGTGATTGCCACCACGACGCCGAACATATAAACCAAGAAAGTGAAGCCTTCGACATTCATCGCGCTTGCCCCGGCAATCGCCGCGGCAATGATGATTAAGAATTCCGCTTTCGCCCCGCAAGTGAAGAAAGGAATGACGCGGATGGTTTTGGTCCTTTCTTTGTCAGAAGAGAGGGTACGTGTATTGATCATTGCAGGAATCGCGCATCCAAAGCCCATGATCATCGGCAAGAAAGCGCGACCAGAAACACCGAATCTTCTGAAGATGCGGTCGAGAACGAAGGCAATACGAGCCATATAGCCAGAATCTTCCAAAATCGAGAAGAAGGCAAATAAAACAAGGATCTGCGGGACGAAGCCCAAGACGGCCGAAATGCCATTTAAGACCCCGTCATAAATAAAGGATAAGAGCCAATCGGGGGAACCCATGGCTTGCAAAGCATTGTAAATCCCCACGCAAATAAGACCCTGGATGCCATTGTCATTGCCATCGCCCCATAATGCGGTCAAGATGCCGCCAGGGGTGTTGATTCCAGCATCAGACCAAAGGAGCCCATCGAATAAAGTGAAAGATTCGCCGCCGAGGGCGTCGCTGGTAAATAAAGCGATTCCCGGCATCCCTTCTCCGAAATTGACCCCCATGGCGCCTAAATAGAACAGATCATCCCCGAAAGTCAAATGGAAAATCAAGAAGATGATCACAACCATGATCGGAATGGCCGCCCATTTGTTGGTCAAGACTTTGTCGATGCGGTCCGATTTGGAAAGTTTCTTTTTCTCCTGCCTTGGGGCACCACTACGAAGAATGGCTAATTCCCCGGTGATGTATTTATATCGGCGGTCGGCGCTATCGGCTTCATATTGCTGAACGTTGGGATAAAGTTTGTTGACCTCGACATAAGCGAGTTTGTTTTTCTCCGCCTCCAATTCGTCGCCTTCTAAGGCTTTGATTGCATGGAAACGAGCGTTTTCGACATTGGCCGCTTGATAGATTTCTGCAGCCTTCAGGATTTCTTTTTCCTCTTCCTCTTTTGCCCACAAAGATACGCCTTCTCGTTTTTTGGCGGATGCTTGGATGGCAAGTTTCATCAAATCATCGAGATTCGAATTGCGCAAAGCGGAAATCGAAATGACAGGGACGCCTAATTTTTTGGACAAGCCATCCACATCAATGGTTTGCCCAGCCTCTTTCAGAGCGTCAGACATATTGAGCGCGACCACCACAGGAACATCCATCTCAAGGATTTGGGTGGTCATGTAGAGGTTACGTTCTAAGTTAGTGGCATCAAGGACGTTGATGACAACGTCTGGTTTTTCTTCGAGGATATAATTTCTCGAGATGACTTCTTCTGGGGTATATGGGGAGAGGGAATAGATGCCGGGAAGGTCGATGATTTCGACTTCTCCAATTCCCTTTCTCTTATAAGTACCCGAGCGTTTTTCGACGGTTACGCCCGGCCAGTTGCCAACATAAGCGGTGCTGCCTGTCAAAGAATTGAACAAGGTAGTCTTGCCACAGTTAGGGTTACCAGCCAAAGCAAACCTAAGTTTTTCTTGACTCATAAAAAGTCCTTTCTTTTTGCTTCTCTTATTTTGCTTCAGCTTCGTCGACCGCGGTAAGGTCAGTGATTTTCAGAATGACGTGTGAAGCTTCATCTTTTCTGAGTGTCAGCTCATAGCCGCGAAGGGTGATTTCAAGAGGATCCCCAAGAGGGGCTTTCTTTCTCAAGAAGACCTCGGCGCCAGGAGTTAATCCCATATCAAAGAGACGTCTTCTGATTTTGCCTTCACCTTCTACGCGAACGATGTCGCCGCTCATTCCGATTTTTGCTTCGTTAAGCGCAACTTCGTCACCAATTTTGATGGCTGCCGGTTCAGGCTTTGATTCGACAGTTTCTTTCTGTTTTTCTGCCATAGTGCGAAATGGCTCCTTTCTCTAACTTTTTTATATGGCTTCAACATCGATATAGTGGGCGACATTGCGATCTAAAGCAAGACGCGACTCACCCACCCGAATGATAATGCCGCTTGGCTCGATGGAAAGAAGGCGGATCTTCATGTTAGGAACGATCCCCAATTCTCTAAGGTGCTTCACGACTTTATCACCTCCGACAACACGCATTACGACGAGGTCGGTATCTTTGGGAGCAATCATAATAGGCATAGTTAGTTGTCCTTTACTTTGAACATTATAGGCTCGTTAGAAAATAAATAAAACAAAAAGTTAGTTTTACTTAACTCCAAAAGGGGTTAGAATAAACTTACTAGAATTATCGTTTTGAGAGGAATTGACCATGGCAGTAGACGCATTAGAGTCCGCAGAAGACTATTTAGAGAGAATTTTGATGCTCCAAGAATCCGGCATGAAAGAAATCCGCGCCGTAGATTTGGCCAATTCTTTCGGTTATTCGAAAGCATCTATCTCCATCGCTTTGCGCAAATTGGAGGAGAAGGGCTATGTGGCTCTTGGCCTAAAGAATCAACTCTACCTCACTCCAACAGGCTATGATATCGCTGAAAAAGTATATGAGAAGCATAACGTCCTTGGGACATGGTTGCTTTCCATTGGGGTTTCGGAGGAGACTTCCTTCCGCGATGGTTGCCGAATGGAGCATATCCTCTCGCAAGAATCCTTCGATGCGCTGAAAAAATACTTGGAAGACCATCACATTGAAATCCAAAAACACAAACATTTCTGATTTCTTCCCTTCAGGCTACTAACCCGTAGCCTTTTTCTTTGCCTAACCTTATTTATATATAAAAGGAAAAAGAAGTGAGGCCAAAGAATCCCCTCAACATAACCGCCCTAGTAATCATTCCAAGGGCCCGAGCCTAGGAAAGATCTCTTCCCAAAAAAGATTGTAAAAACGATTTTGGAATTAATTATCGATTTACCAATTGTTTAACAAATAACCTTTTACATAGTAAAATAACCCAGACGAAAGGCTTTTTTTATTTATTTTTATGGAAAAAGAGACAGTAACGATTCATCCATGTATCCGTTGCGGTCGATGCATTCGCGTCTGCCCCGTCGCGCTCAATCCCGTCAATATCATGTCGACGATGAAAACGATGCCAGTGGACCGCGCCAAAGTCAAATTATTGAATCCTTTGGCTTGCACCGATTGTCAACTTTGCAGTGAAATCTGCCCAAGCAACATCGATGTTGCCACGATCGTCAAACGCGCCAAGACAATCGCCAAGCTCCCTTGATGAGGTAACCTTATGGAAGAAAATAAAGTAGTGACTCCGGCTGCTCCAGCAAGCGAAGCTGTTGCCACAGCAGAGGAAAAAAAGAAAATCCGTAAACAGCCCCTCCATTGGATGCTGATTGATGTGATCATCGCTTTAGCCCCAACGACCTTGCTTTCTTATTTGGTCTTTGGGCTTTATGCGATCCGTAATATCTTGATTCCCGTCGCGGTGATGGTGGGGGCAGAATTGATCTTCGTTTTGATTAAGAACCGCAAAACTCTCTTTAGCAAAGACGAAAAAACCAAGAAATCCTTCAAAGAGGTCCTGAATCTTACCGATATTCTCTCTCCGATTATCTCAGGCATGATTTTTGGTTTGATGACCCAAAGTTGCGACACCAACCCGACGTGGCTGATTTATTTCATCCTCACCGTGTCTTCTTTGTTTGGTATCGTCTTTGGCAAATTGGTCTTCGGCGGCTTAGGAAGAAATATCTTCAATCCGGCGGCCGTATCCTTTGTTTTCATGTTGATTTGCTGGGGAAGCAAATTCACCGGCGCCTATCACTATAACGCCTGGGGTTTGCCGTTCTTGCCAGAGGTCGCTTCTTTCTCTGCCAGCGCAACACCTCTTTCCCAAAGCGCCATGACTGCCTCCTTATATGGATGGGAGAACATCCAAGCGTTGTTCTTTGGCAACGTGACGGGTGGCATGGGTGAATCTTGCAAAATCACGTTACTTCTTGGCTTGGCTTATCTTTTGATTCGCAAAGACGCTGATTGGCGTGTTGTTGTTTCCTTTGCCTTGACTTTCTTAGCGATGTCTTTGATTGGAGGCCTCTTCTTCTGGGGACACGATTCCTCCATCAATCCATTGAATTACACTTTATATCAATTCTTAAGCGGTGGTGTCCTATTCGGGATGGCTTTCATGATTGTCGATCCTGTCACGATGCCACTTACTTCTCCAAGCCGTGTGATCTACGGCATGGTCTTGGCGTTGTTTGTCGTCTTTATCCGCACCTTCGCTTCCGCCCCAGAAGGGATGGCCTATGCCATCTTGATGGGCAATGCGGTTGGGTGCTTCATTGATTACTATAAATGGTCTCAGACCAAATTCACTTGGAAAGTCTGGGTCGCCATCGCTTGTATTGCCGTGCTTGGCTTAGGCTTATTCGCCTGGGCTATGAATGGCTATAACTATGGAACCACGGCTATGGTGATGTTAGGAGGTGCCTTATGAGCGAAGAATTAAAAAACGAGCTTCCGAATGAGGGAACCCCGAAAGAAGAGAAAAACGGCGCCCTCCGTTGGCTGAAAATCGGAGGCATTTTAGCCGCGATCGCCGGTTGCAGCGCCTTGGCTTTGACGGCTTTGAACCTTCTTACTGCCCCAGTGATCGAAGCCAATAACGCAGCGAAAGAAGCGGGTGGCTATAAAGAGGTTTTTGCCGATTGTGTCGCTGTTTCAGAAGAAGTGGCCATCGAAGGAAACGCCAACCTGTCTTCTTATCTGGTTGCCTATTCCGATTCTGGGAAAACCCAACAAATCGGCTTCATCTACAAATCGAATCTTATTCCTGTCCAATCTTATGGCAATATCCAAGCCTTGGTTGGGATTTCTGGCTCTGCCGATGCCCCGATTTTAGGAAAGGTCTATCTTGTCGCCAACACGCTTTCTTACAAAGCCCAATTTGAAGACGGCTATGTGACTCCATATAACGCCAATCCGACCGAAGAAACGCTTGCTGCCACTAAATGCGGTGCGACCTATGGCGCCGAAGCCTTAAAGGCCATCATCAATTCTGCCAGAGACCATTTCAGCTCCATCGGCGATGATTTCCAAGAAAATTTAGAACAGGATATCCTCGACATCTTCGGCGAAGGAAGCGCTTATCATGTCGCTTATTCTGAAACCAGCAATGTTTCTGGAACGACATATGTCAAAAAAGCTTATCGTTTCTTTGAAGATGAAACCATCACAGGGGAAATCGGCCGACTCTATAGCGCCAAATATAAATCCGAGGGAGGCGATCTTTATCTCACGGTCGGCTTAAGCGGAACTTCCGAAGAAGTGCAATATCAGAAACTTTCCATTACCAAGAATACGGTGACGGAAAGCAATGATGTCGAAACTTATGTTGCTGCCTATAATGCCGCTCCAGGAGAGACGAGCTTAGCCTCGACAAGTGACGATTACACCAAGGCCATTCAGGCGATGGTCCAAGAAGCGGTGGTCACGTTCAAAGCAGACCCATTGCTTTCTTGCTCATCTTACTTCGGAAACATGGTTTCTAGCGCCTCCTCTTATTCGGAACCTACCGTTCTTGCTGAAGAAAAAGGCAAAGAAACCTTGGACACCGGATATGATTATGTGATGCGTTATTGGAGCCTTTACTCTGACGCGGAAAAGACAAATGAAATCGCTAAAGTCTATAAAGTTCGCGCCGTTTTGGATACGGTGAATTCCCGTGGCGTCCCTCTTACTTCCGACACGACATTCTTAGTCACCGTCTCCGGAGAAAAAACTGACCCGATTGTTGGCAAACTCAAACTCTTGAAGAATGAAACTAACAACCCATACAAATCCAGCGATGGAAAACCAATCATCGAAGGATATGTCGATTCTTACCCAGAAGGCTCTTCGGCCAATGCCACTTATTCGATGAATGTGGTCAAGTCTGGCATCGATCATGCCGTTAGCCTTTATGGGGCTATGTAAGGAGGAATGAACATGGCAACGAATACCATTGCAAGAAGCCAGCACAAAGAGAATTTCCTCAATCCAATCTGGAAAGCAAATCCTCTCTTTATCTTGTTGCTTGGCACCTGCCCGGCCTTAGGCGTCACTACGACCGTCGAAAACGCCATCGGCATGGGCATCCTTTTCACCTTTGTTTTAGTCGGTTCTTCCGTTCTGGTCTCCTTGCTTAGGAAGATCATCCCAGAAGAAATCGAAACCCCGGCTTTCATTTTGATCATCGCGACCTTCGTCACGATCGTTAAGATGCTTTCCGAAGCCTTCTTGCCGGAACTCTACTCCGGATTGGGCGTCTTTATTTCCTTGCTCGTCGTCAATTGCATCGTCTTAGGCCGAGCGGAAGCCTTCGCCAAGAAGAACGGCGTATTGGATTCTTTGCTTGATGCTTTAGGCAATGGCGTTGGCTATCTTTTAGCCATCACCAGCATTGCTTTGATCCGTGAAATCTTAGGCACAGGGACCATTACTTTCGGAGCGGTTTTCACCTTCCTTCCGAAAATCGTCTTGCCGATTTTGAAATTCGATGGCGTCGATCTCTCGATTCCTCTATTTGCCAAACCAGCGGGGGCCTTCATCGTCTTTGGCGTGATTGAAGCCATCATTGGCGTCTTCACCCTCCGCAAGGCAGAAAAAGAAGCTGCCGCCAAGCGCGAAGCCATCCTTGCCGCCCAAAAAGCCAAGGCTGCCGCCCTTGCCGCAGAAAAAGCCAAAACAGCTGAAGCAGCTGGAAAGGAGGACAAATAATGTCAGCCACCAATGTCGTGACTGCTTTTATTCTTGCGGTCTTCTCTTACATGCTCATCAACAACGTCGTTTTGACGAGATTCTATGGGATTTGTCCTTATCTTGGCGTTTCTACCAAAGTCAAATCCTCTGTCGGTATGGGCGTGGCCGTCGTCTTTGTCATCTGTTTGGCCGCTCTGGTCTGCTATCCGATCTATAATTTCGTCTTGATTCCGGCTGGCTTAGGCTTCTTAGATACGATCGTCTATATCCTAGTCATCGCCTCTTTGGTTCAGTTGGTTGGCCTCTTCATCAAGAAATATTCCCCATCTCTCTATAAGAGTCTGGGTATCTATCTCCCTCTTATCACCACCAATTGCGCCGTCTTAGGCGTCGTCCAAGAAAACAACGCTCTTGATTTTGGAATGTCAATGGCTAACGCCTTAGGCACAAGCCTTGGCTTCTTGGTGATGATCGTCTTATTCTCGACCATCCGCGAAAGACTGAATGCCTACGATGCGCCGAAGAACTGGAAAGGCCTCCCAATCGCCTTGATTACCGCTGCCATCATGGCAATGGCTATCATGGGGTTGACGGGAATGATCGCCTAAAAGGGGAAAAACATGCCAAAATGGGCTTATATTGTGATTAGTGTGGCCATCATCCTCATCTTGGCGGTCACCTTCATCGTCAGCTTTGTGCTCTATCGTAAAACGCCGGTCCCAAAAGGTTGTGAAGAAGTGCAGCCTGACCCGAATTTATGTCCCTCTTGCAGCAAAGAGGATTGCACTTGGTTCGAGGAATATCACAAAGAAAACAGCAAAGGAGATAACAAATGAATCCAATGATTATTTTATGGGGCGTGCTGGTATTAGCCGGTCTCGGTCTCATTCTCGGTTTCTTATTGGCTTTAGCGGCAAAATTCCTCCATGTTCAGGAAGACCCGCGCATCAAGAAAGTGGAAGATATGCTTCCTGGGGCCAACTGCGGCGCCTGCGGATATGCCGGTTGCCACGATTTGGCTGAAGCTTTGGTCAAAGGGGAAGTCAAGAAAGCCTCTGCATGCAAAGTCGGAAAAAAAGAGAAAAATTTCGACCCGATTGTCGCTTACATGAATTCGACCCCAGGGCCGGATGGCAAGATCACGCAGATTTCCGATTAATTCCTTGTTGCGAGTTAAAGTTCGTTTGCGTATAATTAACACCGCTCGATTAGAGCGGAATGGGACTTTAGCTCAGCTGGGAGAGCGCGTGCTTTGCAAGCATGAGGTCGCCGGTTCGATCCCGGTAAGTTCCACCAGAGCGATGGCTGAGTAGCCCAGTTGGTTAGAGCAACCGGCTCATACCCGGTATGTCGAGGGTTCGAGTCCCCCCTCAGCCACCATCTTGATTGAAATTGCTCCACGTCGTGGGGCTTTTTTTCGTGAAATTTATCCGATGGCGTGTGTCAATTGCATGTCTAGTCTGGCTCGGACCGGCGACCTTGACCTCGGGGCCCGTGTACCTCTTATGTACCTTTTTCGCTTCCAAAAGCAAAGAAAAGTGGCTGTTTGATTCAGCCACTATGGATGGAATGGTTGCTGATTTTTGATTCTATAATTCCGTTAATTTCCGCCATGTCGGGAATGGACCACCGGGGTTCGATCAACTAATCGCCGTTGATAAATAGATAATCCCTCCCGAGGGTTACTTCCTCTATGGAGATCGGATTGTAGAAGTAGCTCTCCTGGTCTTTGTATCGGCCCGTGATGAAATGGAGGCCTTTGTTGGTAGAACCCAGCAAAACCCTCTCAAAATCCCTTTTCTCGGCGATGAAAGGACCGTCGATGAGTAAATCCACGTTTTCAACGATTTCGCGGTCTATGGAGCCTTTCTGGCGACCTGAGAACAGGATGATGCCCATTCCTTCCTCGTGGATTCTCCTCAAAAGCAGCGGCAGTCCTTTTTGAAGGATGGGTTCGCCTCCGCTTAGGGTGACGCCTTCGATTCCGAATTCCTCCCTGGCCCTTAGGATTATGCCCATCAAGTCTTCCAGTGAGACGATGTGGCTAGGAACCAGGCCTTGTAGCGACTCGTTGCAGCAGCCTGGGCATTTCAGGTCACAGCCCTGGAACCAGATGCAGCAGCGCTTAAAAGGACCCTCGGTTTGGGTGCAGAGCTTTATGATCGCAACGTTGAAGTTACTCTTGGAAGCTGAATTCGAATCCATTTGGCGCTACCTTGGCGACGATGGTGCTCCCCCTGAGGCTGCGGAGCTCGTCTTTGTTCTCGAACAAGAACATGGCCAACGGGTCGAGCAGACGGTCGTTGATGGCGTTAAGAACGTCACGGCCACCTTTGGCGATGTCGACGCCCTTAAGGATATATTCGATGGCAGGTTTGTCCTTCTCGAATTCGAGTTCGAGTTTGTATTTTTCGCGGATGGCGTTCTTCACCGGCCCAAGCTTGGAGTGGCAGATCTTGTATAGGAAGTCTTCGTCCTGGATGAAATTGAACGGAACGATGTTGTTGTATCCGATACGGCCTAGAAGCTCCGGGCGCTTCAATTCGTTGTCGAAGTATTCTTTGACGATGCGGATGAATTCCTTGGCTACGCTTTCCTTGTCGGCGGAAGCGGCGACTTCGTTGGCTCCGAGGTTCGAGGTGAAGATGATGATGGAGTCGGAGAAGTAGACGGTCTCGCCCTTTGAGTCGGTCAAGCGACCGTCTTCGAGGATTTGGAGGAAGATGTCGAGGATCCTCGGATTCGGCTTTGCCGCCTTTTCGATTTCATCGAAGAGGATGACGCTGAAGGGGTGTTCTTTGACGGCATTGGTCAATTGGCCGCCTTCCTCATAGCCGACGTAGCCAGGGGCGGCGCCGATTAGCTTCTGATCGCTGTTTTCCTGCGCGTATTCGGACATGTCGAAGCGGATACAGGCCTGGTCGTCACCGAAGAGGAAACTCGCGAGGGCTTTGGAAAGCTCGGTCTTACCTACGCCGGTGGGGCCGACAAAGAAGAACACGCCTTTCGGGGCGGAACGCGAGGAGGACTTATGGATGCCAGAGAGGCCCATGTAGGCCTTGATAATCGTCTTTTCGATCTTGGCAATGGCCTCTTCTTGGCCGATGACCCTCTTGGAGAGGATTTCTTTGATTTGCTTCACGCGAGCGTATTCGAGCTTCTCCCAAGGATTCTCCTTTTCGCCGTATTTGAAGAGGTAGAAGAGCTTGTCATAGGTCATCTTCGGCTCTTTTTGGGAGAGGCGGCAGAGCTGGATGATTTCACGGCTGGTGAAGTCCTCGAGCATGTCGATGAACGGGGCGTTTTCCGGATCGAGGAGCGAATGGGTGTTCTGGGTAAGGCGAACGTCGAATTGGTCTTCGGTCTTCTCGACGACGGCGCGCCTTTCGTCCCTGTCGGGCTTCTGGAGCGTAATGATCTCGACTTCGGGATTGCCTTGGTAGAAGGAGAGGGGAAGACCCGTCGATTTGCCTAGGATCATGATGACGACGGATTCGTTGCAGTCGGAATTGAGGTATTCGACTTTGCGGTCTTTAAGTGCCTTGCCAAGCAGGGTGATGTTCTGCCTTTCGTCGTCGGATAGGCCGTTGACGGAGAAAAGGTATTCGGACCAGTTCAAGATGAAGGCCACCTTCTTTTTCCTGTCGATGACGTTTTTATAGACGACGTTCATGATCTCGGCGGGGGATTTGAAGAGTCCGCCGGTCTGTGGTTTCTCTTCTTCTTGGTCGTCGTCGCCCAAATCATAGGCGTCCCCTTGGACTTCGACCGAATCGGTGATTTGGAGGCGGTCCAAAGCGCCGGTAGCGCCTTCAACGCGGTCCCAGTAGATGACGTCGGGGTATTCCATCTCGTCGAGCATCTCCTCGAGGTATTCGCGCAGGGTGACGAGCTTCTTGTTCTTGTCGAGATAGACGTCGCCCACGTTGCCGTCGATGATGACGCATTTCTTGATGCCGACGCTGCGGCGGATTTTGTTGAAACTGGTTGCTAATGACATGGTGTTTTCTCCTTAAGACTCAGTTCTTGTTGGTTTTGTAATGCTGGTATTGCTGCATTTGGATCTTATCCGGATTGTCCCAGATGACCTCCTCGTGGAGGACGTTGATGTCGTAAATGGAAGCGAGATCGCTCATGAAGGGTTCGATGTCCTTCTTGCAGGCTTGCCCTTCGTATCCGTCGAAGCGGTACATGAACTTGCCGTTTAGCTGGATTTCAAATTCGGCCTTTTGACCGGATGCCTTCAACGCGACAAGACGAACCACGTTCTTCTCACGGTCGATCTTTAGATTGTTGCGAGTATCGACGATGAAACCCCTCGCTTTGATGGCCTTAATTATAACCTTCAGCGTCTCTTTGCGAACCTTTTCGTCGGTGATGGCGGCGGATGCGGCTTCGGAAATCTCGTCGATAGACGAAGAGCCTTCGACAATCTTGCTGATGGTGGTCTCGTCCACGCCTCCGGCACGCATCTCCGCGACCGTCTCTTCCACGAATCCCTTCTTGCTGGAGTCGAGGAGGCGTTCGTATTCGTCTTTGGCAAGCTGCAGAATCGCTTCGAAGGACCGTCCCTTGTTCTTGTTCGCCTGGATAAGGGCGAGCTCGCGGAGGGAGACGTCTTCGATGGCGTTGATGTGCCCCAACGTTTCGCTATCGACGGTTACCGCACCCGAGGCTTCGTCCTTCATGCGCTGAAAGACCGCATCGCCTTCAGCGAGCAAGCCGTTTCGGATCATGGCCTCGATGGCCTGAAGTTTCGAGCCGGTCAGGGTAGCGGCCGTGGTGGCCAATTGATTGCCCTGCCTACGCAGCTCGTCGACGACCCTGTAATATTCGCTCGTATCGCGAGTTGTGAGCTTTTGGTACCGCTCTAGGGTTTTCTTGAAGGCCTCGATCTTGGCTTTGATTTCCTCTTTCGCCTTCAAAAGGTATTTCTCGTATTCCTGTACCTCGGCGGTGCGCAGCATTTTCGCCGTCTCGCGGATCTTCTCTATGGTTTTATCGATCCTGCACAAAGAAGCGGAAGCGGTGTCGCACTGCGCCTGGATCTGTATGGAAACGCCTTCGTAAGAAATGATGGTTTGGTGACTCATTTGTCTTCATCCTCCTTTTTCGCCAATTCGAAGATCTCCTCGCTCCATCTCCGCAGATCTTTTGGCGTGAATCTCGCGGAAGGGGCATCCGGATGGACGTTGGCGTTCCTGGCCTCACGGAAATCGTGGAGGTCGGAGACGATGTCCTTCTCTATCAGCTTTTGCCTGCGCGCTTCGGACAGCATGTCGGAAAGCGTGCCGTCCAATCCGTATTTGGACTTAAGCAATGCTTCGAGTTTTCCGGAAAGGTTCACGAGCACGTATTGGAAGTCGCCCGAGTTGATTTTCTTCTCGATGACCTCCGCTCTGATGTTGTTGGGGTTCTTCAAGGCGTTTTCCACCATGCTAATGTCGTCGTTGATGCGCCCAAAGAGCCCAAGATAGGTGTCGAATTCCTGAAAGAGTTCCTTGTTCTCCACCTCGAAAGGCCTCAGGCGCTTTCTCTCAGAAGATGCGGTGGCATAAGAAGCGTGAACGGCATTTCGGTCGATGGATTCGAGGTCGACGCTGAAATCGTGGTAATCCGCGATTCCACAGATCCTTTTCAGCTGTTCCAGCGAGCTGACGAAATTGATTAAAGAAACCAGCGATGGGAGGGTTCCCTGCTTGGCTTTCAGACACGTGGGCACGGGATTGACATAGGAGCAGACCAGCGATTCGTCATAATTGGCCTCCACAAGCGTTTGGAACACGACCACGGGGTTGCCGAGGGACCTAAGCTGCTGGAAGACCTTGTCCAGGACCTCTTTTGGGGATAGACCGAGATATTTCGGAATCCACGACGTCACCTTGAGGAACGTCTCCAATGTGGATTCACTGATGCTGGCTAGATATCCGTCGTAGGCCTTTTGAACCAGTTCCTTTTCCTTCTGGGAAATCGCGGGGCTCAAGGACGAATAAGGCCGCATCTCGGAAAGAACGCCGATTTGTTGCGCGTAATTGAGATTAGCGAGGTATCCGTCCATCACTTTATATGCTTCGTCATAGTCTTTGCTGCATTCGGTAATGCGAACGAGCCTCTCGTAGTTCTCCGCTGAGAAAACGTTTAGACCGGAAACAATCGGTCTTAGGCTTTTTTGTAGTTGGTCCTGCTCCAAGGAAATCTCTAACGCGAGGGGAACGCGGATGGTCCCGAATCCCTCGATGTCGAATTCAAAGTTGCCCGGGACATAGGCGGTAGCATTGCCTTGGGCGTTCACGCGGAGGAATTCCGCGTTGAAGGGGAGCGGCGTATCCGTCTTCAAGACGAGACCTTCGCCTCCATAGTTTCCTCTGGTGACCATGAGGCGGATCTTTTGTTTCGTGACTTCCCCTAAGTCCTTCGGTATCAAGATGCGCTTGATAGAAGCCTCGGGGAACTGGCTGAGCCTTAGTGTGGGAACCTCCGAGTAAGGGAAACGATATTTGCTTTTGAGCAGGAGGGCATTGTTAACGATCGCGGGCTCGTAATTGTTTTCGAAGAAGGCTTGCAGGGCTTTGTCGTCAAAGACGATTCTTCCCTTATCACCGTCGATTTCGATGTCGCATTCGTATTTGACCGTGTAGTTCTCCCTCGCCTGCGTCTCGACGCCGGTGACGATTTCTTCTTTCTTGATTCCGATCGCTGGGCCCTTCGATGCGCTGATGAAGTCTTCTTCGCTTTTTGTGACGGAGAACTTATCGAAGAATTCGGGGGTGAGGGACGCGTCCTTTAATGGCCTTCCTTCAAGTTCGGCGGGAAACTTCAGGCAGAAGGAGTTCATCGCCACGTCGTAGTAGATATCGACTTTGGTTTCCTTTTCGATCGGCTTTCCGCTTTCGTCCGTCGCGGGAATGTAGCCGTCCGCGAAGATCTTCTCGCCCTTAGGGGTGAAGGAGTAATCACTGATCCGGCTCGAGGAAAAAGCCGAAGCGCTAATCAATTCGCCGTAATAGAAGGTTATGAGACCCTGATGAATCAAGTCGTTGATCGCGCTCATGAAGATGTGGTGGAGCCGTTCCGGGACGCCGAAATTGATGAGGGCGTCGGCCATCCTCATCGTCCTTTGCTTGGAATCGCGGATCAAAACCAAGACGATGTAGGCGACGCCGCTAGGCTTTCTGACGATACTGTAAGAAACGAGCTCCGTCAGGCGGAAGGCCGGGAATTGAAGGGAAGTCTCTAAAGTGAACTTATCCATTGATCACGCCTCCTTTGTTCTCTAAAACGTCGATGTCGTCGATGGATTTTCCGAACGACTCGATGGTATTGATGATTTCTTCATATACCCTGAAGTGCTTTTGGTCGTGGGCAGGGTTGCCGTTGACGTCAGGCAAATCGATGATTCCCTTTGTCTCGAGGTACTTCTTGTTGCCGACGACGATCAGCAATCGCCTCGCCCTAGAGAGAGCGACGTTGATACGCTGATAGGCGAGGATGAACCCAGGATTGGACCTTTCGGGCTTCTCTGGGTTACGGACCGTTGAGAGGATGATGATATCACGTTCGTCGCCCTGGAAGTCGTCGACGGTAGAAACGATGAGCCGTTCCGAATCGCCCTTGAAAGCATCGGTCTTGACCTTGCGCATCAGTTCCTTGATACGCCTGGCCTGGTCGCCGTAGGTGCAGATGATGCCGATGCTCAGCTTATCCGCGTCTGCCCTAGGGTTCTCCTTTAGGTAGGTGTTGATCTTCTTCACGAGTTCGGCGACGACCTCGGCCTCACCGGTGTTGTACATGGAAGTCGAGTCTTGCTGATGCGTTTCGTACCCTTTGCAGTCGACGAAATAGACGTGCTTTTCGGGCTCGATGATGAGACGGCCGTTGGAGACGATGCGTATGCCGTGCTGCTTCGCATTGTTCTGCCCTGGCCATCCAAGACGCAGTTGGCCATGATAAAAGTGGTTGAAAACCCGCATGATGTCCTCATGGCAACGGTATTGCTGCACCAGCATCGTCTTGAAGGCGTCGGGTATGCGCTCGAACAAGGTCTTGAAGAAACATTCTTCGCAAAGTTTCGTGTATTCCTTGTTGAGATCCTCGCTGATGTACTTGGGGTCGAGGTCTTCGAAATCCTCCGCCCTGAGCTTGGCAAATTCATACATCGGCGGAAGCTGTCTGTGGTCACCGACCAAAATGACAGTCTTGCCGTATAGGATCGGTATGAGCAGGTCGATGAAACTTGATTTCGAAACCTCGTCGATGATGACAACGTCGATGCCGGCCGATTTGATATCGATGCCCTCGATTCCGTAATCGGAAAGGACGTCGAGATTGTTTCTTCCAAAGCGGTCGCTGCTGGTACAGGTAATGCCGAAAACATTCGCGCTATCGAATAATTCCGATGTGAATGCACGGCGGTCTTCTTCGATGACTTCCGGGGAAGAGATGTAGTCCACGATGCGTTTGTACATCGGAATCTTGGCTTTGTTTTCGGCCTCCTGGGCGGCGAAGTTCGCCTGCATCTCGTTCCATCTGGACTGGATGATCTCCAAAGCGGAGTCGATGGAGTCGTAAGGGACGGTGATTTCGAATTCGCGGAAAAACTTGCCGATGGAATCCTGGAGGCGCGAGACGCTTTCCTGGATTTCCTTGAAATCGTCCTCCTCTTGGATCTCAGCGATTTGCTCGTTGATGCCCTTGATCTGGTCCGCGAGGCCTTTTATCTCCGCTTCCGCGGCGGCAACGCGTCTTTCCATCTCACCGATTCTTGGGTCTAATTCAGCATCAAAGAATGCGGATTTCGCCTCGGATAGCCGATCCTTCAAACGGGTGAGGATATCCTCGATTTCATCGGCGTGTTGCGTAATAAAGGCATAATCGAACACACTCCTAATCTGCAAATTGAGATTCGTTGATCCGGCTTCGCTTGCCGCTCTTTGTTGATTGAGCACGGCGCGTAGCTCGGCCTTCAGTTTCTCGTGTTCGTCTTCTTTTCCGGGCAATGGGTCGCCTAGTTCGTCGATGCAAGATTCCATCTGGCGCTTCAGCTCCATCTTTTTGACTTCGAGCAAAGCGGCGTTGGATTCGGGGTCCAGTAGCGTCAACTCACGGCGGACAAGCGACAGGTCGATCGATTCCACGGCATCCAAAAGCGACGAGATGTCGGTGGTGGAGAACATCGGCTTGGTGAAATCTTCCTTTATCGAAGCAAAATACTTGCCGAGAAGGGCCTGATCGATGTCCTCATCTGCGGTGAGGCGGTTCTTCTCGATTCTGCGCCTCGTCCTGCGGAGGAGGTCGAGATCAATCTTGATGTCGTCGAGCGATTCCTTTTTCGACGAACGTTCCGAATTGAGCCCTTTGGCCGATTGCTCCAGGGCGGCGATTTTGTTCTTGGCCTCATCCAGGAGCGATTGGCGGCGCTGTATCTTCGCCCTCAGGCTCTTCAGCTTCTCGAATTCTTCCTCGAACTCGTCTTTGTTGCGCTGAAAGTTCTGGTAACGGGTGACGGCTTTTCGCATCGCGTCGGAGATGTTCTTGTAGAAGTTGTCGACGAGGTACTGAGGCTCGTATCCATTCTCCCTCTTCCTATCGCCACGCGATGGAATCAGACGAATAGGAACGATTTCGGCGGTCTTGGGAAGGCGTTCGAAAACGTTGTCGATGGCCTTATGGGTCTCACTTGAAATGAGAACCTTCTTGCCTTTTTTGACAAGCTGGGCGACCGTCTCGGCGATGACTTGGGTCTTGCCGGTTCCCGGAGGCCCTTGGAGGAGAAAGATGCCGTTGCTGTAAACGGCCTTCCTGACGGCTTCCTTTTGCTTTTCGTTTAGCGATTCTAGGAACCAAGTCCAATCGGCGTCGAGCTGCTGGGTGGGATCTTGGAGTCCGGTGGGATCGAAAAGATACGTGGAGAGGTAGGGATTTTTGACGTAGCCGGAATAAAAGGAATCCAAGGCCATTTCCTGCCTTTTGAGCTTTGCCTTCTCCGCCCTTGAGTCATAGACGATATGGGCGCAGGACTCGATGGTCGTGACGGTTTCCTTCTTGACCTCGGTCATTCCTTCGGGGAGGCGGAAGTAGAGGGAAATACGGTAGATGGTCTCGTTCTCGATGACGGTCTTGCGCTTTTGGTCATAATCCTCGTCAATTCCGTTTTTCGCCTCAACCTTTTCGTTGCGGATGTCTTCGCGATACTTAACCTGAAGGGCGCTCAAGGTCGCTTTCTTGTAACGTTCCAATTCGCGCTTTCCTGCTTCGGTTTCCCTCTTTTTCAAATCCTCGACGAGCTTCTTGTTCCTGTCGCGGTAAAGCCTGGCGACGTCGATGGTTTCATACAATTCTCTCAACCTTGCCTGGTATTCGGCGTCCGATTCCTTCTTGCCTTGCGGATTCTCCCTTTGGATGCGCCGCTTTTCTTCTTTGATGGCGGAAAGGACGGACTGGTCTTCGTTGGCCGAGACATCGCTATCTAGTCGCGCTTCCAAAGAAGCCTCTTCCTGCCGGATTTTCTCTAGAATCGCCGCGGTGATTTCGCGGTCCTTGCTCTGGACCAACACGTCGAGTTCTCGCTCGATGATTCTTTGGTACTTCGCGTCGATTTCGTCGGAAGCCTTCTCGAATGCGTACTTATGGTCGATTTCAAGCTGCCTTAGATGGTCTTCCGGGGCGATGTCTTTCGTTACCGTCCTAAACCTATCGCCTAGCTCGAAGCCCTGGCGAAGCAGATTGGCGAAGACCCCAGCGGACTTTTCTCCTCCCAAAGCGGAAGGATCGCCACTGGTAATGAAAACGTTATCGCCAGCCAAAGAGCGGATTTTGATTTCCTCTTCGCTCACGAGGCGCTTTCCACGCGATATGCGGGCTTCCATGAACCGTTTTTTGTTCCGGTCTATGTCGAGACGAATCAGAGGGAAGGGCTCGGCGTTTTCGACCTTGTCGGACAAAACGACCATTTCGCCTTTTACGAAATCCGCAACGCCATCGAGGATGTAGTTTTCGTAGATCGACTGGCTTTTCTTATATTCCTTCTTGTTTACCGCGTAGGATTGCAGGTAAAGGACCCGATCGAGTTTGAAACTTCTCTTGGTCTGTTCCGAAAGGTAATACTTGCGGAACTCCATGTAGCGGTGCCATTGGTCGTAGGTCTGGCGGACCTCCAACGGGTTGTTGACCGTGAAACAGGAATCAATCAATTCCTTGATGAAGTCTGGGGTAAGGAGGTTTTCGTAACTCTTCCAGTTGGTGTCCTTCCAATTCGGAACGGTTACCGTTCGTCCGGTCTTGGGGTTTACGAAAGAGGTGAGTCCGAATGCATTGACAGCGGTGACGCGGACTTTCTTGTCCCCGGGGGCGGACATGGACTCGTCGATGAATTCGATTCCCTTGACGGTGAATTCAGCGCGGTCACCTCTTTCGGCGATGTTGCCGATGAGGATGACGTTTTGCCCGTCGGGCAGGCACTGGCGCATCGATAGGGTTAACTCGGGCCTGATGACGACATTGTCGAGGAAGGACATCATCCCGTCATTTTCGGACCTTATTTCGCGGAGGAAATTCGGGCAGGAGATGTAGTAATACTTCCAAAGGCCCGTTGTGAATGTGCTTTCGACGAACCGCTCCAAAGACTCAATTCTGCGCTCGGGCGGGATCCTGAGTTTTAGTTTTTCGTATTGATCTTCCAGGGAGTCGCGATAGAAGTCGCCCCCGAATCCATTTTTCTTGGCGATGTTCCTAATGAAGGAAATGAATAATGCTTTCATGCTTTATCCCCTTTATAGCCATGCGGGGAGCCCCAATGGGTTCTCGATGGTTTCGATTGTGTCGTTAACGATGTTGAGGAAATAGTCGTCGTTGTCCCATTTGGCGACGCCTGCGTCTTCGCCGAAAGCGTATTTGCATACCTCATCGAAGAAGTCGCAGATGTGGTCCAGCACATAGAGGATGTACTTTTCATCGAGTTTTATAACCGAAAGCGAAGACTGCCCGTTCTGATAGCTGTTATCAGGGTCATAGATGCGGTCTGGGTATTTTTCTTTCAAAGCCTGGTACGCGCTGACGGCGTTATGCTTCAGAAGGTTCCAAACGCAATAGGCCTCATCATAGATGTGGTAGTGCTCGTAGTTTTCAAAAGCGATGGCGGGGGAGCCTTTAGGCTGTTTACCTTGGAGATAGGTGTCGAAGATCTGCCTCGTGAATCGGTCACCGGAGTAGCCCTGGCTCACCATGATCCGGAGGCATAACGCATCCAGGTCCGACATCAACTGATGGAAGAACTGAGCATACAGAGATTTGATTACGAGCCTGTATTCTGCGTTCCGCTTAAAGCCTGCGATGCGGGCCCCCATCTCTACCTCGTCTGGTTCTAGTATTCCGTCCGACCAAAGCCCTAAGCGTGCATCGTCTTCGGCTTGCCGCGGGGTCTTGATGATCCTAATTGCCTTGGAGTATTCGTTCATCCAAAGCCGTTTGATTTTGGAGACCTCCATGTGGAAGACGTTGCAGATGTAGTCTGCGGCTTTGACGCGTGTAGGGGTGTAATAGACCGATTTGCGGTGCTCGATCCTTTCGTCGGGGAGTGGGAAGAACTTGCGAAAACGCTTGCTGTCCAAACGGACGCGGCCGTTCTTCATCAGAATCCCGTAATACTCCAGCTGGTTCGCCTCGTATTTCTCGTAATTCTGGCGGATGACTTGGTTTTGTTTCTTCACACGAGACTCCTTTCTATAACCGAAAAAGGGATATCGGCATCGCCAATATCCCCACCAAACACACCAATCTGTTCGTTGTGTTCAATTAATACCGCGACGCCACGCTCGAGACTTGGCTTCAAACCATCGGTTTACTAGAGCCTGGCGGTACTAACGCCGGCTTTCGCTCCGATATCTCTTTAGGCGAAGTCCTGCACAACGCGTGCTGGGACCTGCTTACGTATGTAGCCATATTTTACGTTAAACATGGCACATTTTGTAGGATAACTTGGAGACCCAAGCTTCCTTTGGGGCAATTATAGGGCCAGGCGTCATGGACGACGATGTACCAGCGGTTCAAAAGAAAACGTCACCGCAGTACGATGACGTCTTCAATCTTTACATTAAACATCCGTGCCAGGTTCGCCAGGTTCTCGATGTTGGGGAGTTTCCTTCCCGAGATCCACTCGTAGATTACCCTAGGGGTAGTGAGACCAAGAATGGCCGCGACTTCCTCGAAAGTGACTTGCGACGTGGTGATGAGATTCCCGATTTTGCGACCGGTCAGCTTTTTGTCTAATGTGGCTTTGATGTAATCCAAGTGTTGTTCCTCCTTCGAGCCATCGCTTTCGCAGGAACTTTGGACTACGCAAATATTGTGCCTCTCAGAACACTCCGGAGTCAAAAAGAAATTCGTAGTGGAAGTTCGATTTTGAACCGGGGGTACATGGTTTTGCGCCTAACCCATTCTAAAATGGCAAAAAAGGAGGCAAACATGAAAGCAGCCAGTACCGTTTTCAACGTCATTTCCATCTTCATCTACATCATCGCCTGGATCATTTCCGGGCGGCAGCCAGGGGCGGGGCTCGTATGGATATTCTTCCTGCCCGCCATAGCCGTGTGCCTGATTTCTATCATTGTCACGCACTCAGCAACGCGCAAAGGCGGAGGCTATATCTTTCAAGGGATACTCGACATCATCTTCGGATCGCTCCTCGCGGGGATTTTCATGCTGTGTGTTCGCGAAGAGGACATGAAAGGATGATTCCAGATTTCGTGATGCGCTTGTTTCAAAATCAAAGGTTGTTGGCAATCCGCCATTAGAAGATTTCCAGACAATATCAGTAACATGCAATAAAACTCTTATCATAAAATATGCCTCACTAACTAATATCATATTTTTCTTAATCGAGATTGCGACTTGAAGAAGACGCCATTGCCATACTGCTCAAAATTTTAGGTGAAAGTGTTATATGAAAATCATATAATTTTTTCACATGGACTACGCGAAGCTAATTAGGACCATTCGTGCCGATCTTATTCTTACCCAAGCTGAACTCGCGGATATGCTCGGGGTTTCTTTTGCGACGGTCAATCGCTGGGAGAATGGGCATCACGAACCAACGACTAAACAAAAAAGAGCTCTTCGTGAGTTTTGCCACAAAAAGAAAATCCTGGAGGACGAATGGGGAAAATAAGGTATGGAAGAAGATGTGGTTGTTTTCCCGTTGCACATACAGCAATCTTGTCTGCCTGAGGAATTAATTAGATTCTTTTCAGAGAATTCAATACCCCTGAATTCCTCGAATTTTTCTCTATCGTTCTTGAGGACCCTTTATACAACCGACAACGAGCGTTTTCGCAGAATCAAATATCTTCTAGAGGCATTTGGTTTCAATATCTATTCAAAAAAAGGAACCTCATATTTTGCACCTGCTATTACAACGCCAGTGCACGTTGTTGAGGGCGGACCAAAGGGTAACTTTTATCCTATGGAAATAAGTGAACTTGGCCTGATGGATTTTGTTAAATTCGTCGGGAACACAAACCACGATTGCATGCGTGGGGTTGTCATAGAAAGAGTGACTGATAAGATACCGTTTTTTCTTAAATACTTCGAACTCCAGGGATATAAGGTTTCTGAACGCGCTTTATTCGATGGGGTTGAAACTGAAACGCAAAGGGACGTTAATGCGGTTCAAACAAATAACATCACAATTGAAAGTAATCCTTCCGCCCAATTTGTGACCAAAAACCCTACAAGAAGCCAAAACAAAGACAATAAACTCTGCATTGATAACGCCATTGCTGGCCTCTCTATCCCGTATTTTTGCCTACGCTTTTTCACGGAAATCATTAGCTGCGGGACCGAAATACAAAACGCTTACGTTGAAAACGGTTTTAGTACCTTTGGGGACTTAATTGGCATTGCTGCAAACGATATTCCAAAAATGGTTTCATCCTTTTCGGCTGCAACAAAAGATAATTACCTATCTGGCATCGCAGAAGAAAACCTCATCTCCTTTTGCCAGGCCAAAGAAAAGTTTGAAGCATCATATCCGGACCATGAACTGAAATCGGCGTTTTTTTATTCCCCCGACTGTCCATTTGCGAGAGAAGATGTTTTATCTTTCAATTTGGGCAAAAACGATCCGTTACGCTACTCGTTCGATTCCCCGCTATTTGGGTTTTCACAAATCAACAACCAAATAACAACATACCTATCCCTTTTCGGCATTCACGATCTGTCCTTCCTAACTTCCTTGATTTTGTCTGTACCGCTTGCAACGATGGAGTTGTCTTCAGATTACTGTTGGTGCAGATTGCTGTTTCATCCATTTGGTGTCTTTGAAGAAATAGCAACGGAATTAGGCGTTTACCAAGTTGCCAATCCATATCTTATTGATAACGAATTGCGACTATTGGACATCAATAAAGACTTTTCCGCCTATCGTCAGAAAATAGATAGTTTGGAAAAAGGTCATATTGAAATACTTAGATATCGAGAAAGCGGGATGACCTTAGAGGAGATTGGAGCTCTTAAAGGGGTAACTCGCGAACGTATCAGACAAATAGCGGCCAAAACAATCCTCCGAATCGTTGTTCCTGGAGTCAATGTAATCAATCGACTCATAAGATTTTGCGAATATGTTCCTTTGGAGGTCTTTCAATTCCATCCTGGGCTGGTTTCGATTATCGAGAGCAAAAATCAAGATTACCCCTTTTTCCTCGATGAAGATTTAGGCATTGTTTCGTTGAAAAGAAATCAAAGTTCTGTTTTGGCCATCAAGGAGAAATACAAAAGACATTCTGGGCGAATTGGGTGCTCCGAGATTAATCAGGATTATGTGGAAACCGGCCTTTGCTTATACGGTTGGCTTACAGACGAAAGCGACCATTTGGAATATGACCCATATCCGATATTCATTCCAAAACTAGCAAACTTACATCAAGTCGGGGCCGCATATCTAAAAACCAAAGGGATGAAGGGCTACCATGTAAATAACGACATGGACGAAGCCATGCGTTACTTCGAACAGCATGCGCCTGGATCAACTTCTATTGGCTACAGAGCTATATCCAGTGATATTCTTCGGAGTGGAACCGTTCTCCGAGGGATGAGCCGTTATATCTCAAAAGATTTGGTCAAACCGGAGCAAATAAAGGTAGTCGGCTTGGTATTAAACGGATTGACCTTCACACCATATGGTTTAACTGGCCAAGCCATCTTCGAGGCACATTCAGACTTACTAAAGCTGAATGGTGTCGATAACCCGTACTTCGTTTACGGTATTGCCTCTGCTTTCTATAAAGAAAGCTTTAGTTTCAACGGTCGTGGTCTTCGCATTTTCAAAGGTGACGTTCTGTCGCTAGACGAAATGGCCGAAGCATATATAAATGAGAATGGTCACCCGTTTGTCAAAGAAGCCGAGTTCAAACAGGCGTTAGGGCTTGGTCCAACGGCGCTAGAACAATGCAACGTAGTTACGAAGTTTGACAAATCCACAATCATTCTTAAATCATGGTTCACCGTTTGCCGAGAAGACTATGAGCACCTGGAGAATGTCATAAGCAATTGCATTAGCCGGCATGGATATTGTCATTGCTCGGAAATCATCTCGAGCCAGCTTTTCTTTGACCAAGAACAGAATCATTTCCTTCAAATTAACCGTTTGAATACTCCCACCAGGATTGCATATTTCTTCGATGTTATGTGCGAGCGCCTGAATATTCGTAAATACCACGTTTCGCATCACTGCGATTGTATTTCTTTGGCTAGCGATCCGGTGGAAACCAAAGTCGACTTGCTCAGGAAGCACTTCAAAGGAAAGAACTTTACAAAAAAACAAGCAGAAGACGTCTTGCATTCATATAAACTGACTGGAATTGTTTCTGGAAATGAATTTTACAAAGGCTGGGCGATATTCCTCGACAAAGATCACCTTATGCTCAAAGAAGACCTAACTGTTACCGATGAAGAAGTGACCGCCATTTCGGACGCCCTAACGGCCAAATTCGAAGAGGATATTTTTATCACCGCGAAACAGGCCGTTGCATGGCTAATTATCAAGGGAGCGCCCCATAAATTTACAAAAAGCGAAATAGGAACGGCATCTGTTCTTACAGCTAATACAAACAGCAAATGGGCTTGTCCTCAGAATGATTTAGCCATGCCGACCAATCATCCTTTGGAACTGCTCGCGAACAAGAGATTCTTTGGCGACCAGTCGCCTTCGTACTCATGCGTTATCAAAACATATGTTTTTAGTGAATTAGCAGGGCAATATGTGACCTATGACGATGTAATTAAACTGTTAAAAGACAGCGAATTGATTGACGTCCAGCTCACCTTCTCACTCTTTGCGCAAATATTTGAAGGCCACCTGGACGGGCAATTGCTGGAGGTACCTGAATGAGCTTAAAAGACATTAATACTTCATTGCCACTTGTGATGGCGACCTCCATTGATAATCCTTATGAGCGGATTGTGATTCCTTGCCTAAAAGAATCATCGCTTTTTAAGATGGGGGTTGGATTTTTTGAAAGCGATTGGATTGACTTAGCGAGCGATGGATTAATTAGGTTTGTTGAAAATGGTGGAAAGATGGAATTGCTTACCTCGGTCCAAGTTGGAGAAGAGGAATTTAAATCCTTTCAGTTGGGCGAAAAGGCAAAAACCGATGTAGTTTTAAAAAGGATTTTAGTGAAAAAGGCTTTAGAAACAGCAGAATCACGCGGACATGGGTGGACATTAAATTATCTGGCTTGGCTAATTTCGGAAGGAATACTCGAAGTTCGTCTTCTTATACATAAGTCCAGCAATATCAGCATGTACCACAACAAGATGTCATTTTGGTATGACTTGGATGGTAATTCCGTTTGTTTCCAAGGAAGTCTGAATTCGACTAGGAACGCTTTGAACAACGAAGAGGCAATGGCCCTCTATGCCTCATGGCGACCTGGCGGTGCCGATTATATAGAAGAGTTTGAAAAACTATGGGAGCATGATTGGACCGGAAAACCGGAAAACTTTGTTCTTTTGGAACTTCCCGACATCGTGAAGGCGGAATACCGAAGGATTGGAGACCCTTATAACCCTCACATTATTCAAATCATTCCACCAAGACAGAGGACGAAACCGAATTTGAAAAAGGCGGAACCACGCGGCTACCAATCTACTGCCATAGAAAGGCTAAAAGCCAATGGATACTGTGGAATACTAGCGATGGCCACTGGGACTGGAAAAACATTTACCAGCCTTTTTGCGGCTAGACAAAACATGGAAGAACACGGGAACGGCTTTGTTCTCATCTGTGTGCCACAAACAACATTGATAAAGCAGTGGATCGATACGATTAACATTGTCTTCGGTCATCCGAAAACTCATATTTGCGCTTTCAACAAAGCCGATTGGTTTTCTGGGCTCGCGAGCTCGATGCGACTCTACAATTCAGAAGAGCCTCTGTTCGCCATAACAACATACGACAGTTTGACTAACGCTGACTTCCAACGCCTCATACAGCGATACAAGGGCAATTTCATATATATCTTCGACGAATGCCACAAATTAGGGACCCCCAACATTATCCGGTCATTTGTCCCAAAGAAGCCTTCTTTCAGAATCGGCTTATCGGCAACGCCCGAACGATGGTTTGACGATGCTGGCACTAGTTTTATTGCCGAATTGATTGGTCCGACCGTTTATGAATATTCGATGGAAGAGGCGATTAAAAATAAGAAGCTTTGCCCTTACAACTATTACATCGTTTTGAGCGAGCTGACCGATGACGAAACAAATGACTTCATCCAACTTACCGCGCAGCTGAGCAAGGCTGTAGCCGCCAGCGAGGATGGCGAGCTCTCAGAATCGGCAAAGCTTTTGTTAGAGAGAAGAGCGAAAATATCTAAAAAAGCGTCAAACAAATGGGAAGATTTCTTTTCTGTGTTTGCCGATTACCCGAAAAAATCCGGAAGCATTGTTTATGTTTTCGACGAACAAGTAGAAGAAATGATCGGAGAGATCAAACGACGATTTGGGCTCAATGTCCACGGCATAGTCGCTTCGACAAAAGCAGAAGACAGAGAAAGGATCCTAAAAGGCTTCAACAACCACGAGATTGACGTTCTCGTTGCCATACAATGTTTGGATGAAGGCGTGGACGTGCCCAACTGTCACTCAGAATTCATCTTGGCAAGTTCGACGAACCCAAGGGAATTCATACAAAGACGCGGCAGAGTTCTGCGATTGTCGCCTCAGCAGCCGAGTAAAATTGCTGACATATTCGATTTTGTGACAATAGCGAGAGACTCAGCGTTTTATGACGACGAATCTAAAATATCGGTTATTCAACGTGAGCTGCCCAGGGTTGCCGAGTTCGTCAGGTTGTCGAAAAACCAAGATGATAGCAACCTGTTACAATATTTGCTAAATATTGGAGCGATTGCCTTATATACCAAGGAAGAACCTTGGAAAGCCAAGTATATGAAGGAGGATGAATAATGCCTGCGAAACTGAAAAATGAAAAACTGCAAAACGATATTGAATCTAGCTTCCCACCAGACGAGGCTGATTTGGCTCTCTCCATTTTAGAAGTCATAGAATCGTCTGATGGAGAACCAGATCCGGCACAAATTAAAAAAGTAGCGTACGAGTGCTACCAGAGAAAAGGAGAGAATTAATCATGGAACTCCTATCGATGCACCTAAAGAACTATCGTCGCTTTACCGAAGAAACGACGATCGACTTCGCTACCGGAACCAACAACGTAACCATAATAAGCGCTGAGAACGGTGCCGGCAAAACCGGTATCTTAATGGCCTTATTGTTTGGCCTATTTGGCGTAGTGAAATACGAGCAATTTCAAATTCAAAGCGACCGCGACTACATGGTTGGCGAAGCTTTGCTAACCAATGGGAAAAGCGCCACATGCACGGTTTCGGTGACCTTCATTGAAGATGAAGCCAAATATAAAATTGTTCGCAGCATTAGGGCTTCAAACATCAATGGAATTATCGTCCAAGAAAACGATCGTGTCGAAACAAAGCTTTTTAAAGAAGGCATTGAACTGGATAAAACTACCGACGAAATCAACCGTTTTATGAACTCCATAATCGGCGAAAACATTCGTGGATTCTTATTCTTTGACGGCGTCAAATATACGGAACTCTTCAAACAAAACGACACTCAGACAAAGCGTGAGTTGCAAAAAATCATTGAGAAGATGCTTAACATCAATGATTTGGAAAATGCAATTAATGCACTAAAGACCTTGGCTTCCAAGCTTTCGAGCCGCGGAGGCGTAACGTCTTCCACATCGAAGAAGATTGCAGATAAGCTAAATGAGATTAGGGGACTTGAGGCTGACAAAAAGGAACAAGAAGACATTGAGGACAAAGCCAATAAGAAATACAAGGAGTTATACGACGCCTACCAAGCCGCTTTAGAAAAAGCGAAAGACTTAGATCAATTCAAGGATGTGGCCACTAAAATCCAGACCATAAATTCCGAGCTCGAGGCCCAAAAGAGCGCGCTATCAACCTTATATACCACGCTTCAAAAATCTACTTCCCAGTTCTTGCTTAGTTCCATATTTTCTAGCATGGGACAAGAGAGCAAAATCGCATTCGAAAAGCTTGCCATGGACACAAAGGGCGGTGCTGATTTGGTCCGCATGATTTTGGACAGCGGACGATGCATCTGCTGCGATAGTCCTCTAACTGATGCTCAAAGGGCAAACTTGAATGCATACCTTTCGACGATAAACTCAACCGAAGAAGTCCCACTAGATTTATCTAGCAGGGCCAGGACGAATTTATATGCCATAAAAATGGGCTCAGATGGCTCATTATTTGAGTCCACAATCGACGCAATTGTAAAAGCCGTAAAAGATATCGACGGCCTACTGCAAGAAAGAGCCCAATTGGAGTCTGAAATACCGAACGACCAAAATTTGGATCAGATTTTGGATGGTATCAAAAAATCTGCAGAAGAACAGGGCGGCATTTCCACATACATGAATCAGCAACATGATGCAGCCGAAAAAGCGGGGAACGCCATCCGAAGCATCGAAATCGAGCTTGAGAAAAAGAACAAGGAATTGGAGGAACTACAACAGATCGCCAATCTGGAAGCCGGGACTCAGCGTGAATATCAGTATTACGCCGATGTGAAAAAGAAACTTCTTGAGTTAAAACAAAAATACCTAAAGGAAGCTCAGGAGGACATTTCAAATCGTGCGAACGATTTCTTCCTCAGCCTTCTTTCGGACGACGATAAAAACACCTATAAATCTTTGTCATTGGCCGAGGACTACAGCATCAGGGTTTATAAGCACTCCGGTCAAGAAAGCTTTGCTCAGCTTTCCGCTGGGCAAAAACTTCTTGCCTCTATGGCGTTTGTTATGGGGCTTACCGCAGCCGCATCTAAAGCGAAGCCGACTTGTAACTTCCCGCTTGTTATGGACACTCCGTTCAGCAACTTGGATTTGCAAAATAGACGCAGCTTGATTGCGCTTATGCCATCCGTTGTCCGCCAGTGGATCATTACTCCAATTGATACGGAACTTACAAATAATGAAATTGGATTCTTCAACGAAAGCAACCATGTTGGAAACGTCTACAAATTAAGAAAAGACGGGCCTAAAACCACGCTCGAACATTTATCGGGCATTCTAGATTTAGTAAGGGGGAATTAACGATGCCAGCATCAGTACAACTGTTTTCGAATAAAGCTTTTGACACTTCCGTCGTGCCCTTAATCAAAGGATTAAACGAATGCTTCGGTCTATCAACAAAAGCCAGTTTTGTCTTTCTGGCCGCCTATGGCATGAAATATCCCGATAGGATTGATTTCAGCAACAGAGTAAATTTCGAGGCCAAAGGCCGTGGCTCTGAATGGCGTGACGATACCGATAACGAAACTTTGGGGCCTGCCGTCGACATCTTGATTGAACGACAAGCCAGCAAGGATGGATTAACATTCCAGGAAGTGCGAACCAATGGCGCGCTTCTCAAAAAAGTTACCGACGAATTGATGGCAATCGCCACCTGCACAGCTTTGACGATGCTCAATGACGAATTGGCTTCGTTTAAGAAAGGCATTAGTTCCTCCAACAAGCAGGACTTCATCATTATTGTGGCCTCTTATCTAAAGGAATTGGCCGAATCTCCGGAGCCGTTCTAATGAAAACGCCCATCCAGCCAGTAATTAAATGGGCAGGGGGGAAGAGACGATTAGCACCGACCATTGCTGAATGCATCTTAGACAGCGGCTTCAAAATGAAGGGCAATTATTACGAGCCCTTTCTAGGAGGCGCGGCACTGATGCTCTTCCTGAGACCGAAGCGTGCTATCGGAATAGATCAAAACCCTGAACTAATAAATTTCTATACCGTTGTAAAGGACTATCCGAACGAACTTTTTGAATGTCTGAATAAGGACTTTGCCCCTTATCACTCGGAGGAATTCTATTATCAAGTACGCGCTTGGGATCAGAGGGAGTCTTTTTTTGAAGACTTCACCCCAATTCAACGTGCTGCCCGTTTTGTATATCTAAACAAGACTTGTTTTAATGGAATTTGGAGAGTCAATTCGCGTGGGCAAAACAATGTGCCTTGGAATCACTCAAATAGAGCTCCGCTTCCAACTCGAGAAAAAATACTTACGCTTAGCCAGTACCTATCGGCGCATGTTGCGTTTGTTTTTGGCGATTACAAGGAGGTTCTCCAATTGGCTCAAAAGGGCGATCTGGTGTATTTCGATCCGCCGTATGACGTGGAAGAGAACCAGAGCAACTTTACCGAATATACAAAAGGCGGGTTCAATCGTGATGACCAAACCGAATTAAAGAGGATTTGCGATACTCTAATTGACCGTGGGGTTTGGGTTGCCATCAGTAATTCAAATACCTCGTTTATCCGTGATCTGTACAAAAGGGATGACGCCTATTCTTTATATAAGGTAATAGACGAAAACAAGTTGAGGCTGGCCAGAACAATCGGAGCAAAACCTAGCAGTAGGGGTTATGTTAATGAACTCCTAATTATCGGAAAGCCTATGGACGGAAGAAAAAAACGTTTTTTAAAGAAAGGAGAAGAATGAGGTACACGGACGGGTACATCGCCATGTACCTTTCATGTACCTGCGGGTATCAAACCGGACACCATCTAGTAGGGGTACCAGATACCCTAAATCCACAAAGAGTGTTACTAACACCCGTGTTAAGGTAACATACTTTGTTACCCCCCTCAGCCACCAAATAGTAAATAGGTTCTTGATACAATCGTGTCAGGAACTTTTTTCTTGCGAAAAGCAGCGGTGGTGCGGGTTTTTCGCTATTTCCGGCATTCACGCTCGAACCGCCGATGGGTGGATTTCGAGCGCATTTTAGCCCAAATTGGCCACAAAAACGTCATTCACTCGCATCACGGATAACGCTCACGCACATCACAGATAGAGGCCACTCGCACACGCTTGAGCCCCCACTCGCATCACGGAAGTAGCGTCACTCGCATAACGGCACCTATTGGTAGTTTTTGATCCGCCGGAAGAACGTCCCTCTGGTGAGCCCGCACATCTCGCAGGCCTGTTCGCTTGTTATCTTCCTATCCTTATATAAAACAATGACCTCATCTATGTTTTCTGGGTCGGGGACGCTCGGCCTGCCGAACCTGACGCCTCTCAGTTTGGCCATCCTTATGCCTTCCTCCTGCCTTTTTCTCATCGTCTCCCTTTCGTTCTGGGCGACGAACGATAGGACTTGCAGAACCACGTCTGCGATGAACTTCCCGACTAGGTTCTTGCCCTCGATCCTCGTATCGAGAAGCGGCATGTCAACGACGACGATATCGATACCCTTCTCTTTCGTTAGGGTTCGCCACTCATCGAGAATCATCGTGTAATCCCTTCCGAGCCTATCGATCGACTTGACGTAGAGCACGTCTCCGTTCTTCAACCTCTTGATAAGTCTTTTATAGTTCGTCCTGTCGAAATCCTTCCCGGATTCTTTGTCCACATAGATCGAGCAATCATCGATTCCCAGTCTATGGAATTCGTCTATCTGCCTATCCACGTTTTGGGCCGCGGTCGAGACCCGAGCATAAGCGTAAATCATTTCTTTTTCCTCCAATGAGGACATATATCACTAAAAGAAAAGGCGGAATCAAGTCAATTCCGTCTCAAAAGGTACGCTTTCCGTATTGACAAAATTATATCGTAGAAGGCTCTCTTTTTCCTTAACTTTCGTTCTGAAACCCGCCTGACCGAAACCCGTAGGTTTTGGATTATGGCGGATTTTGACATAGAGAAGTTGCAGAAGCAAATTAATGAGTTAACGGCGGAACTTAATGCCGCGAAAAAGTATGGGTTGGTTTGGGATATCTCGGAAGAAGAAGAGGTAGTGAAGGAGTGCAAAACAAAAATTCCTTTGTTGGCTATTCAAAAGGGGGATGTGGTTTCCACTTCTTCAAGGAACAACTTGCTCATTGAAGGTGATAATTTTCATGCGCTGATTAGTCTTTCTTTCGTTCTTCGAGAGGGTGTTGATGTCATCTATATCGATCCTCCATATAACACCGGCAAAAAGGATCTGCGATATAACGACAGATTTGTAAAAGCCGACGATCCTTTCTACCACTCTAGTTGGTTAAATATAATGGCTTGTCGGCTAAAGCTTGCCAGAGAACTTATGAAGGAAGATGGGTGCATTTTTGTTAGCATTGATGACCGAGAACAAGCTCAATGCAAACTACTATGCGACGAGGTTTTTGGGCGGCAAAACTTCCTTTGTGAATTCGTTAGAATAACAGCAGGCGGAAAACAGGATTCCACAAATTTCGCCGTTACCCATGAGTATGTAATTTGTTATGCAAAAAGAATCGGCTCATTTCAAGCGAATAAGTCAGTAAAAAGCCCAGAAGAAAAGGATTTCCCTTATCAAGATACTTCTGGGAAGAGATACAAAACTCAGCTTCTGCGTAAGTGGGGAGATAATGACCGTCGCGAGGATCGTCCGAATCTGTTTTACCCGTTGTATTATTCGAAGAAGGAAAAACGAGTTTCAATCGATCCATTCGAAGCTTTAGATTTGGCAACATTCTACCCAAAGAGACCAAACGGAACTGATGGTCGATGGCGTTGGCAACCAGAAACGATGCAAAGAAATATCGATAGTGGTCTAGTTGAGTTTCGGCAGTCAAAAGGCGCGGTCGAGATGTACGAAAAAATCTATTTTGATCCTAACGATGTATCATTTTCTCCGTTCGATAGCGTTATAAAAGATTCGTGGCCGTCCGGAACTGATGACCTGAAAAAGATATTTGGTGAAAAAACATTCGAATATGCGAAGCCAGTCGGACTTATTAAGCATTTATTGAGAATGGCCTGTCATAAAGACTCGGTAATTTTAGATTTCTTCGCCGGTTCTGCCACCACTGGTCAAGCGGTTATGGAACTCAACGAAGAAGACGGTGGAAACCGTAGGTTCATCTTATGCACCAACAATGAAAACAACATTTGCAGCGAAGTGGCATATCCCAGACTCAAGCATGCTATTTCAGGACTTCGACCTGATGGACAACGTTTTGCGCCGGGCTTCAAAGAGAACCTGTATTTCCTTAAAACGGTTTTCTTAGATGATGAGGCTAATTCTGAGCAGGCTAAATACAATTTAGTTGAAAAAGTTGATGCCCTGCTTTGCATTGCTGAGAATATTTTTGCTGAGGTTGAGCGGAATGAATACTCTTCCCACTTCGCTTGTGAGGACACTCATTTGTTTATTTATAATGATTTCTACAACGAGTCCAAATTCGGCGAATTTAAAGCAAGGGTTTCCGCGGCGCAAGGTCGAAAGATTGTTTATGTTTACTCATCTGACAACACGGTGGACGAGTCTTTGTTCGACGACCCGTCGGTGACGCTTAAGCCGATTCCAGCAAAGATCTACGAAATCTACAAAGAGATTGTCGAAGATATCAAAAGGGGAGAGTAACCATGATCTACGCATTGAAGAATTACCAGCGTGACGCCGTCGACGAACTAAAGGACTACATTCAAATTGGGTTTAGGTCTGACAAGAGAAAAGAAGTGGTCTTCAAGGCCCCGACAGGAAGCGGGAAGACTTTCATGGCCGCCTCGCTCTTCGAAGAGCTTGCGGAGGAAAATCCAGGCGTTAACTTTTGCATCTTGTGGGCCTGTCCCGGCAAGGGCGAGCTTCATAAGCAATCCTTCGACGCAGTCAAGCTCTACCTCGGTGGCAATCCGGTCTGTTCACTCCTCGAGGACGATTTCTTCGGTTCCAGGAAATTCATCAAGGATAAGGAAATCGTCTTCATCAATTGGGAAAAGCTCATACAAAAGGACAGAGAGACAGGGAAGTGGGCCAACAACCTCATGAAGGACCAGGAGGGGATGAACTTCATCGACGTCATCGAGCAGACAAAACGGAACGGCACCAAGATCGTCCTCGTCATCGATGAGTCGCATATCGGCGCGTCGCAAAAGGCCAGAATCCAGGAATTCATCAACACCATCATCGTCCCCGGAATAGTCTTAGAGATGTCGGCAACTCCGCTCAACCCGCACATCGACGTCGAGATCGATCCCCAAAGAGTCATCGACGAAGGGATGATAAAAGAGGACGTCATCGTCAACGAAGGAGTTAGAAAGGATGACAAATCGCTGGCCGAACAGGACAGCGAACTGCTCATGCTTGAATTGGCCTTTAACAAACGTGAGGAAATCGTAAAGCGTTATGCGGAGCTCAACATAGCCGTGAATCCACTCGTCTTGATTCAAATCCCCAACGTCGACGAGGGCGAGGCAAAGAAACTCGTCATCAAGGACTTCCTCCGCGACAGGGGCATCACCGAGGACAACGGCAAGCTGAAGCTGTGGTGCGACGATAAGCGCAACTTCGACAAGAAGGCAATCAAGAAGAACAACGACATCACCGAATTCCTCGTGTTCAAGACCGCCGTCGCTACGGGATGGGACTGCCCGAGGGCGCATATCCTCGTCAAGTTCAGGGACGGGAAATCCGAAACCTTCGAGACACAGACGATCGGCCGAATCCTTAGGACCGCCGAGGCGAAATCCTATGGTGATGCCCTTCTGGACAACGCATACATCTTCACGAACATCTGGACCTTCGAGACGAGGCAGGACACCTATAACCCCAACCGCATCAAGACGGAATGGGCAAAGATGCGCGACGGCTACACCAAACTGAAGGTGTGGGGGCAGATGCAGCTGACGTCGTTCTACCGTTCGAGACAGGGCGACTATAACTCCGCCGACTCGAGGTTCGGCGCCTATTTTTTGGCTTCCTTCATGAAGCTGTTCGGACTTACCGATGCTGATAAAGGCGCCTTGAAAGGATCCCTTAAGGAAAAATTAGAGGACAAAGGCCTGAAGCTCAAGGCTGAGGTCGAGGACGTCGTGATGACCGAGACGAGCATCGGCGTCGCCTCCGCGAACGAGGAGACGAACGTCAGCGGCGACCTGACCGGCGTCCAGATGGCCGAGAACGACATTCAGGCCCAATACAACGCCATCATCAGGGAGAACCTCAGCGGTTTGGCCTACGTCAGGTCTAAGTCGCCGATCCATTCCGCAATCATGGACGCTTTCGGAACCTTCTACGACGTTTTCCCACGCAGCGAGAAAGTCCGATCAATCATGAAAATCGTGGTCAACAACAAGGAGCTCTTCGCCGAGATTCTATCGGAAGCGACCCGTGATTTCAGGGCGATGATTAGCGCAGAGGCGGGCAAAAAAGGCGATACGTACGACTTTAGGATCGAGGAATCTAGGCCCTATTCCATCGAAACCCACACTGTTCTGCCTTTGGCTACCAAATCCTTGTACCAACCGCTCTACGTTTTGAAGGATGACCAAGGGAATCCGGACAACAAACTCGAGAAGGATTTCCTGGGCTATCTCAATTCAAAGCAGGAAGTCGAATGGTATTGGGAGAACGGCACGGAACTGATGAGGATAAACTTCGGCATTTCCTACAACAATGGGATGAATACCTTCCAGCCTGACTTCATCGTGAGATTTGCTGATGGCACCGTCGGCATCTTCGACACCAAGCCAATTGACCATCGGGTAGAGGATACGACCGTCAAGGCGGATGCCTTATCAAAGTACCTCCGCGACATCAACACAAACCGTGGCGTTTTTCCGCCCGTCATTGGCGGAATCGTCGTGAAGGATGGGACACAGTTCTATGTTTACGTCGGCAACGGCGGCTATCATGACTACGCGGCAGACCACAAAGGCTGGATGAATTTCAACGAACTCCTAAGGAATATAAACGACGGAATGAAGCTTACGCAGAGGATTGAGCAATTTCTCGCACAGTTTAAATAACCAAAGCCCCGATGAAATGTGGGGGTTTCAAAAATCCGATGGGGGGTTTCAAAAATCCCGGCAGGGGGTTTCACTTTGTATTAAAAACATCAAAGTCTGCCAATGCCAATAAATTGCCTGATTAATTTCAGGCTTTTTTTGTTGATTATTATTGGTATGTATCGCAAACGTGATACAATCTAATCGAGGAAAAAAATATGGCGAAAACTGAAACTGTTCATACAAGAGTTACTGCTGACATCAAGGAAAAAGCCGATAAGATTTTTAATCGCTTAGGTTTAACGACTAGTCAAGCTATTACCCTTTTTTTGACTGCATCCGTAAACAAAAATGGGTTACCTTTTGAATTAACATTATCTGATGATGAAGCGGATTTAGCTTTCGCAAAATCAATTGCTACTGTTGATGGGGTAGCCCCTTCTCAAGATGCTCAAAGGATTATGAGATTATATTCACGCGGCGAAATTGATTATGAAACGGCAGAATTCGCTATAGCGAGGCTATATAAAAAATGAAGGATCCATATGTCTATGAAGGCACAAATGTGCTAAAGAATAAACTAGATATAAAAGATCAAGCAACATTAGAAAAGGCCGAGTCTGATTTTGTTGGTCTTGCAGCTAATAGATTAAGACATAGCGATTTCGTTATAGAAAATATTCAAGATGGACTAAAAATTCATAAATTTTTGTTTTCTAACTTATATGATTGGGCAGGGCTGCCACGAACTATTGATATTTTTAAAGGCGAATCATTATTAGATGGTTGCTCAATTGATTATGTTTATGCATCCTATATTGATAAAGCTTTAAAGGATCTAAACAAAGAATTTAAAGAAGTAGACTGGGGTGAATTAGATTCAAAAGAAAAAATAGAGAAGATATGTTATTTTGTTACAGAATTTTGGCATATCCATCCTTTTAGAGAAGGAAATACAAGAACTTCAGCAATGCTCTTATATTTTCTAATCAAAAAGGCAAATTTGCATGTTAATATCGATTTTCTATCAAAAAACGGCAAGTATTTCAGAAACGCATTAGCGTTAAATTCCTTATATAGCAACTCTAAACCAGAATATATTTTAGGAATTGTTGCAGATTCAGTAACGCTTAAAAATATATCGAGCAAAAAATACGAAACAATTGAAGGATTTGAGGTTAATAAGTATTCGTACTCAAATCACACAATAGAGAAAATAAAAACAATAGAAAAACCTTCTGATTGGCATAAATAGATTTTTGATTAAAATTCATGTATCGGATTACAAACAGAGTTAATTTTCCTTCTGGCCACGTTAGTGTATAATTTTCGCAAATAAACGGAAGGACCCACAACATGAGAAAAATCAACGCCCTTATCGCCATTGCAAGCTGTCTAACATTGATTTCCTGCGACACTTCAAGCGATGACTTTGTGACGAAAGACATCAATATTTATCGCCAGGCAACAACCATTGATAAAACCATCTCATTACGTTTCTATGCCGACCAGCCAAACGTCCCTTATATCGGTTTCACTCAATATTATCGAGAATTCTTCTCCCAAGACTACCCTTGTGTCTTCAAGAACGGTTGCCACGTTTACGAGAGACAAGATGGCGCTTATATGAAATTCGACACGGAGAAAGACCTTTTCTTCGCCGTCGACACTCAATCTTTTTCTAGCCATCCTTTTTTCGAAAGTTCCTCTTCGAAAACGTTCCTGAAATCGGGAAAAGTTCATGCGACCAGCAAAAATGAGAAGGTGATTAACCTTAAAAATTACGGAATCGATCTTCGTTATGATGACGGAGACGTTTATGCTCCTTTGACATTCTTATCAGACCTTTCCGGCGGAGACAACCTTTATAACATCGCCTACAACGGGAAAGATATTTACGTTATCGATTTTCAAGGCATGCTCAGCGAAGGCGTGAAGCGCGATGTCACTTATTACAAAGACACTTATTACGAGATCTTGGGCAATTTTGATTCCCCAAGGGAAAAAGACTTGATCGCATATGACTACAATGAGCTTTGCCTGATTTTCGACAATTACCGTGGCTATACCACGCAGATGCTTTTTGGCGACAACAATTTGCTTAGCCTTGGCTTGAACGGCCTGTTGGAACTTTACCACCCAGAAATCAAGAATTACCTTCTCTCGCCGAGCAAAGAAAACTATCTGATGGGATATTTTGCTTTGTTTGCCGGGCTTTATGATGGTGGCCATACCAGCCCCATCCTCAACGAGAATCCCCAAAACATCAATGATGAAGACGGATTTTTCCCTCTTTATTTCGGGAAATGCATCCAAAAACAAGAATTTACCCAAGTTTCCTCGAAATTCTATTCCGCTATCATGCAATCTGGGATGGCCAAAGAAGCCCTGGCAGAACAAAGAAAGAATTCCTTCTCTTTGAACGAGAAAGAATCTTCCGAAGGCGGCCCAAATTTCTATTATCGTTTCGATGAAACGAGCAAAACCTCCTATATCGGCTTCGATTCTTTTGTGGTCGATTATGCTTCCTGGGCTGAATTCTACAAATCCGAGGATCCTGCTAAGAAGGCGCCGGTTGAGACCGATACCTATGCTTTTGTGAGAAGCAAACTCTACCAAGCTTTGGAAGACGGCGCTGAAAATGTGGTCTTAGATTTAAGCACCAACGGGGGAGGAGACTCTACCGCTTTGAATGGTATTTATGGCATCCTCAATGGTGCCCAAGGCGAATTTTCAATGAACAACACCTTCAATAAATATCGCCATTCCACGGAATATGAAGTGGATGTGAATCTCGACGGCGTATATGACAAAAAAGACGCAGAAGAGGCCGACAAATTCCAATTCCGCCTTGGCGTCCTCACCTCCCAAGCCTCTTTCTCTTGCGGGAATCTGTTGCCAAGTTTGTTGAAAGAATCGGGCTATAAAATCATCGGACAACAAAGCGGTGGCGGAAGTTGCTCAGTCATATTGGGGACAACCGCCGACGGCGTTCCTTTCTCTCGTAGCTCCCACCTTTCCCTTAGCAACAACGGCGGGGACAACATCGACGGCGGAGTTCCCGTGGATTTCGATATTCTCGCCGACAAAAAAGAGAGATTGGCAGACGCGGCAGCTTATTTCTATGATTTCTCTTATATCAGCAATTATCTAAATCACGCTTACGAAGGGAATTAAAACCATTCCTTAACAGAAGAAATTCCGAGTCAAACTCGGGATTTTTTCTTTTTCCGATTTCTTTTCTGATCAAGAAAGCCTTCCGCCTGAGGCAAGAAACCATTCATTTTAGAGAAAGGTTATTCTAAAATAATAAAAACAATAAACAAATTGAATTGGCTGTCCAAAATATCCGCTTTTTGAAAGAAAGGGGGACATCGTGAAACCTTACGAATTTGAACCAAGACTCCGCAAGACCTTAGAATCCTCTTCTTTGGCCTATGCCATTTATCAATATCTCGACGGCAAAATAAAAACCCTTTTGGTTTCTGATGGGCTTACTTTTTCCCTTGGATTAAATCGCGATGAATCCGTCCGCCTGCTGAATGAACATATGTATGCCGGAGTCCACCCCGATGATAAAGAAGGGATGGAGGAGAAGGCCATCGAATTTGCTAAAAACGGCGCACCTTATGATGTTACTTATCGCCAGAAAATCGGCGATGATCCGAACTATCATACCATCCATGCTTTTTCTCACCGCTTTCCTGTGGAAGAAGGCCTATTTTTGGAAATCGTCTGGTATCAGGATCTCGCCTTGGAAGGGGATGGGCTAGGAAAAGACGACTTTTTGCAAGCCACGCTTTTGCCGGTGAAAAGCCTTTATGATCCCCTGACCGGTTTGCCGAATATGCTTTTCTTCCTAGAAAATGCCGAGAAGAAGAAAAACGAATATCTTAAGAATGGCAAAAAGGTCGTTGTCTTGGCCTTTGATCTGACTGGGATGAAAGGCTTCAACATGAAATACGGCATCGAGAAGGGCAACGTTCTTCTTTGCTCTTTCGCCAAAATCCTCAAAAAACATTATCGTTCCCCGAATGTCAGCCGTTTCGGCGACGACCATTTCTGCGCTTTGACGACTGATTCTCGTCTCGAGGAGACTTTTGAAGAAATCTTCCAAGAGATGAGTCGCGTCAACGATGGGGTCTCTTTGCCAGTGCGCATCGGCGTCTATCAAGGAGGAGACATTCCGCTTTCCAAAGCCTGCGACCGCGCTAAAGCAGCCTGCGACGATAACCGCCATGCTTATGTATCGAAGGTCACCTATTTCAGCGATGAGCTGCAACGTGAATTAGACAACAAAGACTATGTCATCAATCATTTAGAAAAAGCCCTGAAAGAAGGCTGGATTCAGCCATTTTATCAACCGATTGTCCGCGCGGTGAACGGCCAGGTCTCGGATGAAGAAGCCCTTGCCCGCTGGATTGACCCAGACCGGGGGATGCTCGCCCCAGCAGATTTCATCCCCATCCTTGAAGATGCCCAATTGCTTTATAAAGTTGATCTTCACATTCTCGATTGCGTCCTCCGCGACTTTAAAAAGAAAGAAGAGGAGGGCATCGATTTAGTCCCTGTTTCCATCAATATCTCGCGATATGATTTCGGTTGCTGCGACATGGTCGAGGAAATCAGCCGCCGTGTGCGAGATTCAGGCTATCCTCCGCGGTTTATTTCCGTAGAGATCACGGAATCCGTTTTTGGCTTGAACATCGATTATGTCAAAGAACAAATCAAGCGTTTCCACGAAAGAGGATTCGAAGTCTGGATGGACGATTTCGGCAGCGGTTATTCTTCTTTGAATGTCTTGCAGGATTTCGAAGTTGACACCATCAAACTCGACATGCGTTTCATGCGTTCTTTTGAAAACAACAAGAAAAATCGCCCCATCCTCACCCAAATCGTGAGAATGGCCGAAAAACTCAATATCGACACCATCTGCGAAGGCGTGGAAAAAGAAAGCCAAGTCGCTTTCTTGAAAAGCATTGGCTGCGACAAGCTCCAGGGCTATTATTACAGCCAACCCAATCCTTTGAAGACGATTTTGGAACGCTCGATCATCATCGGCAAAGAAAAACCGGAGCAATCCGATTATTATCAAGCCATTGGAAACGCCTCTTTGACTGATCCGGAAATCAACGGGGACGAAGGGACGGCAGTCGAAAAATTCCTGATGACGACCTCCGTTGGGATTTTGGAAGTCAAAAACGATCAATACACCCTTCTCCGTTGCACCGATTCATATAAGGATTTTTGCCTTCAGAACGGCCTGATCCAAGAAGATCGCACAACCAAAACAGGATGGCCTTTCCTTCGCAATGTCGATATGAATTTTGCCCGCACGGTCAAAAAATCGATCGCATCCGGAAATTGGGAATCCAGCCAGCAAAAAATCAAAGGAGACAAAGCCAATCTCCTTGTTTATGTGAGGCCTTTGGCCCACGATTCTTTGACGGGAGCGGATGCGGTGATGGTCGTCCTCTCGACCTTCAATTGGAAAACTGCCGAAGCCCAAGAAAAAGAGAATGAGCCCCTCCTTCGAAAACCTGACTTGGATCTTTATAAAGACTTTCCCGTTCCTGTCGCTTTGGTGAAAGTCTTAATGAATCCTGAGAAGACAGGGGCAAAAGACATTGAATTCAGTTTTGCCAACGAGAAATTCTGCGAGATGATGGGATTGCCCCAAAACGCTTTATTAAAGCACCGTTATTTACAAAATTTCAACGAAGGGGACAAAATTTGGGTGGAACACGCCTATGACGCCGTCGCCCATGGAAAAACCAATCAAGGCCAACGTTTGGGAAAACTTTCCGGGCATTGGCTGAATTTCATCGTTTCTCCTTGCAGCATCCCAGGATATGCCGTTTTTTGCTTCCCTGATGTTGATAATTCCCTCCTCAAAGGGAAAGAAGGGGAAAAATCCTGGACGGCGGAAGATACCCTCATCCGGATCACTAAGATTTTGAATCTTACCGCCAAATATGAAACCAAGATGCAGCAAATTCTCTATGAATTGGGGACGATCATCCATCCTGACCGGTTACAAATCCTAGAGACCGATAGGAAAATCATCAGCAATACCTTTGAATGGTGCAAACCAGGCGTCCCTTCGGTTAAAAAGACGATGCAACGCCTTCCTTTCGATGCCTATGGAGCCTATTGGGAGGAATATCTTTTCACCAATGATTGTTTGGACATCAAAGACATCGAGAATGTCAAAGAAAGTTTCCCTTTGTTCTATGAAATCGCCAAAAAACAAGGGGTGAAACGACTCATCGCCGTCCCGTTCTACCATGAAGGGGTGCTCATCGGTTATTTGGTGGCAGACAATTATGAATTAGAAGAGAAAATCGACACCAAATCGTTGCTTTTCAAAGTCTCTGATTTCTTGGAAGCAGAAGTGGCTGCCCATCAAATCAACCCCACTGGGACCGATCCGGTGAAAACCCGCTTTAGCACCGAAAAGAGAATCGGGAGAAGACAAAGGATCCTCGAATCGCTGGGTTTGGAGCCAAAAACCTCCACCCAAATCGAATATGTGGACCATCTGAACATGAGAATGGCCAAATGGACTTCCTTGGTGATGGCCGTTTTTGAATTTTCCTTGGCTTGCATTTTCGGAACCTATGTCCTTCAGAATCAGGGCCTAGATTCGCTTTACACCTCCTTTAGCTATGTCCTGCTCCATAATATCTCCTATTCCGTTTTCTTCTTGGCGAGCTTAGGGATGTTCTTTTATTCGACTTTCTTCTTGAAAGGCAAATTCAACAAAGCCAAAAGGCTCTCCCACAAAACCCAGCTTGTGGTTGATATTTATATCATTATTTGCAATCTTTTTGGGGTGCTTACGGCGACATTGGAATTCCAATCTGGCAACCAATCGGTAGCTTTGATGACGACATTGCTTTATTCTTTCTTGATTTACCGCATCAATCCGATCAAAGCCTCCGTTTTCTTGCTCTCCTTCTATGCCCTATATGGAATATCCATCTGTTATATCCCGATGATCGACCCTTCCTATCAAGGGATCAATATGACCATCGATCCGATTTTCGGGGCGAACGTGACGATTTTCTTCATCATCATGATTGTGGTGACTTTCGTCTTCTATAAATCAATCATGAATACAGCTGGTTCCTCGATCATGGACCGTCTCACCAAAACCAAAAACCGTTATTGTCTGGATTTGGATTTAAAACGTCTGATGGATACTGAGCTTGTCGTGATGATGATGGATATTGATAATTTCAAGCTCTATAACGATACCTTCGGCCATGAAGTCGGGGATATCATCCTTCAGGATGTGGCCAAAGCCTTGAAATTCGTTTTCGATGAAAAATGTGTTTATCGTTATGGAGGGGATGAATTTCTTATCATCCGCAAAGGGGACAAAGCCAGTTTTGAAAAATGTTTGGCCACCCTGCAATCTTCTCTTGATGATTTTGAGACCATGGACATTCATATCACCTATTCGGCAGGCTATAAAGGAAGCGTCTGCCACAATGAGGCGGATTTGGATCATGTCATCCGGGAAGCCGATGCCCTGCTTTATCAAGCCAAAAAACACGGCAAAGGAAAAACCGTCTCCGAATAAAAGCCATTCCTTCCAAAAACGTCACTTTTCCCATGCTTTTTGCTAGGAGTGGAAAGACTTTAATCATAAAATAATGATGTTATGCAAAACCCCTTTTCGAGAACCGAGCGACTGATCGGAAAAGAAAACATCCAGAAACTTCAACACACGCATGTCGCCATTTTTGGTCTCGGAGGGGTAGGGGGATATGCCCTTGAAGCCCTTGCGCGCTCAGGGATCGGCCATTTCACTTTGGTGGATCATGATATTTTTTCGACCAGCAATCTCAACCGCCAGATTCTTGCTACGGAAGCTAGCCTCGGCCAACCAAAAGTCCTCATCGCCAAAGAAAGAGTGCAGCTCATCAACCCTGCCGCGGAAGTGGAGGTCCGTGATTGTTTTTTCTTGCCAGAAAACGCAGAAGAATTCGATTTTTCGAATTATGATTTTGTCGTTGATGCCATCGATACGGTCTCTGGCAAAATCGCCTTGATTCTCCATTCCCAACAAGCCGGCGCCAAAATCATATCCTGCATGGGGTGTGGCAATCGGTTTGATCCGACGAAATTGCGCCTGGGCGACATTTATGAAACCGAGATGGATCCCTTGGCCAAAATCATGCGCCATGAATTAAGAAAGCATCACATAAGGCATTGTGACGTGGTATTCTCTATGGAGAAACCCACCAAGCCTTCGGAGCCAATGGAAGAAAACGAGAAAAGAAGCGTCCCTGGCTCTACGGCATTCGTCCCTTCGACGGCAGGCCTTCTTATCGCTTATTGGGTTTTCGAGCAAATCACCGGAGTGAAAGCTCCCACCTTTTAAAAGGAGAAAAATATGGACATGGACAAATTCGTGATGCTGAAAGGCAGCATCGGGATGAGAGAATATGTCTCCATCGATGAAATTAAAATGCAATATGACGTCACAGGCAAAGAAGCCGAAGAGATGATTATGAAACTGGCTCAAGCGGGGCTTTGCGAAACCTATCCTTTTGATGGCGTCCGTTATCGCACTCCCAAAGGATTGCAGAATTTGAAATAAGCCCCTCTTATCTTGATCAGAGAAAAGGAGAAAATGAAGATGAAAACCGATTGGGATTTAACTACCCTCTATGCGAAAGAAGAGGATTTTGATGCCGATTTGGCCTATTTTAAGGAAGTCTGCATCCCTAAAGTGGCCTCATTTGAAGGCAAATTGGGCGAGGAAAAGACCTTCTTGGAATATCTTGACGCCGAACGAGACGTGGAGGCTTTGCTAGAGAAAATATATCTATACGCCCATTGTCTTTCGGATTTAAACAAGAAAGACGTGGTTCGGGGAGAACGCGCCGCCAAGGTGATCTCTGCCCTTAACGCCTACTCTTCCGCCGCCTCCTATGTCGATCCTGAAATCTTAGCCTTAGGCAAAGAAAAAATCGATGGTTTCCTGGCGAAGAATCCTTCCTACCAGGCGGAATTCGACTTTGGATTCGAGAAACTTTTCCGCGGGCAGGCCCACATTTTGTCGGCGACTGCCGAGAAATTGCTTTCTCATTTCAGCCATCTCGAGAACGATGGATCAGAGATGTATAGCCTTCTGACGGTCGCTGATTATAAGCCAAAGAAGGTCACCTTGTCTGACGGCAAAGAAGTGGAAGTCAATATGTCCAATTGGCACACCCTCATTGAATCTGCCGCGAACGAAGAAGAACGGGCCAAGATCTTCGAGTCCCTTTATTCCTGGTACGATGAGCATAAAAACGCCTATGGCCAAATCTATAACACCGTCTTACATGCCCAAGTGGCCGAGATGAAAGCCAGAGGCTATTCCTCTATCCTCGAAGAACATCTTTTCCATGACAACATCCCTTTGTCGGTCTTCCATAATCTTGTGGAAGTGGCTTCCACGGAAAACGCCTCGTTGAAGAAATATTATGAATTGAGAAGAAAATATCTCCATTTGGAGAAACATCGTTCCTACGACCGTTTCCTTCAACTTGCCAAATCGGACAAGAAATATTCTTATGAAGAGGCCAGAGAAGTCTTCTTCGATTCCCTCAAGCATTTCCCAGAAGATTATCAAAAGAAAGCCAGAGAAGTCACTGCCGAAGGGTATGTCGATGTCTATCCTCATGCTGGGAAGAGAACTGGTGCCTATTCCACCGGTGGGGCAAATATCCATCCGTTCATTCTTTTGAATTTCGAAGGAACTTTGGATGACGTCTTCACCTTAGCCCATGAATCAGGCCATTCCATCCATACGATGTACTCGGAAGAGTCCCAGCCTTTGTCCAAACAAGGCTATACCATTTTCGTGGCCGAGATTGCCTCCACCTTCAATGAGCACAATCTCTTGGATTATCTCCTGAAACGGGACGACCTTTCCAAAGAAGACAAGATTTTCTTGTTACAAAAAGCCATCGACGAGATTTGTTCTACCTTCTATCGTCAGACCTTATTCGCCCAATATGAATATGAGATCTCCCTTTTAGCCGAAAAAGACGAACCAATCAATTACCAAGTGCTATCAAACAAGATGATTGAGCTTTATCGGAAATATTATGGCATCGACATCAAAGAAGAGAAGGTCAAAGAATTAGTCTGGGCCTATATCCCTCATCTTTTCTATACTCCCTTCTATGTCTATCAATATGCGACCTCTTTCACAGCTTCGATGTTGCTTTATCAACGCGTCAAAGAAGGCCAACCAGGAGCCTTTGAAAGTCACATCAACCTCTTGAAGATGGGTGGTTCTGATTATCCGGTGGAAGAAGTCAAGAAAGCAGGAGTGGATTTCACCAAGAAAGAGACTTTCTACGCTTGCCCGAGACGAATGGATGAGCTCGTTGGGGAACTGGAAAAACTCCTCGATGAATAAATCGTTTCTTTCCGTTATAATATCAAAGCTGCCCAAAAGGTGGCGAAGGGTCCATTAGCGCAGCGGTTAGAGCGGGCGACTTATAATCGCCAGGTCTCTGGTTCAAACCCAGAATGGACCACCATGGAGGCATACCCAAGCGGTTGAAGGGACCGGTCTTGAAAACCGGCAGGAGGGTCAAACCTCGCTAGAGTTCGAATCTCTATGCCTCCGCCAGAAACTAACAAAGCCTAGATTCTATCTAGGTTTTTTTATTTTTCTCTATGCTACATAGTTAAGAATAAAAAATAATCTCGTGGCTGATATTGTCTCTTTTCCAAGAACTCGTCTGTTAAAAGAAAGACACTTCCCCGTTACCGAAAAATAAGTGCAATTTTGATAACGATAGAAGGGATCCAACGACTGGTGGGCAAAGATGGGACGTATACAAAGGCATAAAATATTCTTTGGGGATAAATAACTGATTCTATTGCTAGTAGTAGAATTAATGTTTGGTTCTTATGCCAAAGAATGAGAAAAGACATTTCTGGACTCCTTTTTAACACCTATTAGAATTTCTTTTTTGACCAAAAGAAAAATCTTTTCATTCTTTTCCTTCCATTGTTTTTATTTATGGAGAAAAACCCTAAAATAAAAGAGATATCAATCAATTGCCAAAGGAGCTTATATGGATTACGCCAAGAAATCATTAGAGAAACATGCGGAATGGAAAGGCAAAATCGAAACCGTTGCCCGCGTTCCCGTCGGAAGCCAAGAAGACCTCTCCGTCGCTTATACCCCAGGGGTTGCCGCCCCATGTATGGCAATCCATGAAGATGTGGAGAAAAGCTTTGATCTGACCCGTCGTTGGAATACTGTTCCTGTAATTACCGATGGCACGGCCGTCCTCGGCTTAGGCGATATTGGCCCTGAAGCCGGCATGCCAGTCATGGAAGGCAAATGTGCTTTATTCAAGGCCTTTGGCAACGTTGACGCTTACCCAATCTGCCTTCGTAGCAAAGACACGGAAGAAATCATCAAAGCCATTGAATTGATGGCGGGTTCCTTTGGAGGCATCAATTTAGAAGATATTTCTGCGCCTCGCTGCTTTGAAATCGAACAACGCTTAAAACAAGACCTGGATATCCCAGTATTCCATGACGATCAACACGGCACCGCGATTGTTACGGCCGCCGCTTTGCTCAACGCCTTAAAACTGGTGAAAAAAGACATCGAGAAAATCCATGTCGTCGTCAATGGCGCCGGAGCGGCAGGGGATGCCATCGCTCGTTTCTTAATGGCTTTCGGCGTCAAGGACGTCATCTCCTTGGATAGCAAAGGGATCCTTCTTGCTGGTGATCCTCGTTTGAAAGGAGAGAAAGCCAAACTTGCTGAAATCACCAATCCCCGCCATATCCAAGGCGGCTTGATGAAAGCTTGCCAAGGAGCGGATGTTTTCGTCGGCGTTTCCGTCGCCGGGGTCTTAAAGCCAGAGATGGTCAAGGCCATGGCCGAAAAACCGATCATCTTCGCCTGCGCCAATCCAATCCCGGAGATTCTCCCCGAAGAAGCGAAAGCAGCTGGGGCTTATATCGTTGGCACAGGTTCTTCGATTTATGCCAACCAAATCAATAACGTTCTTGTCTTCCCAGGCCTTTTCCGCGGCGCTTTAGATGCGAGAGCCAATACCGTCAACGATGCAATGATGATGGCCGCTTCCCGTGGCATTGCCGCTTGCATTAAGAAAGAAGATCTAAGCCCTGATTTCATCCTTCCAAAAGCTTACGATAAAAAGGCTCACGAAATCGTGGCTAAGGCAGTTTTCGAAGAAGCCATCAAAACCGGCGTTTCTAAGCTCTATCATCAATAAAAACAAACAAAACCGTCCCTTAGGAAGCACTGAATCGCTTCCCCCTTGAGGGCGGTTTTTCTTGTCTCGGGTTTTATTTTGTCGCTAAAAAGGCTGCCGTTTGCAGAATTCTTGCTGTTTCTTCCTTGAGAACGACTTTCGCATAAGTATCATGCACCTTCGCGCCCATGCCAGAAGAAAAGACATTCGTGCCACGAGGGTCTAAAGAAAGCATACTAGCCACATGGGTGCAGGCAGAAAGATAGGATCCTAAGGATCCAGGATGCTTTTTGTCGCTATAGTAAAGATTCAGTTCGGGATGATGAGAATAGATGTCACTGAAGGCTTTTCCGACATAAGTGACGGAGACATCCATCTCTTCGGCCAATTGATCATACGCTTTCCTTAGATTTGCCTCATATTCCGGAATCGAACAAGAAGCCCCTTTGCGTCCGCTTCATACCCCCAAGTCTCATAAAGATAGATCTTCGCATGGCTTTGAGTCGCGTTGATCTTTTCTTGCAACTTCTTGGCAGCAGAGGCAAAACCTCCGTAATTGCTTACTGGATAGGTGCTTTGTTCTTGCAAAACGACATAATCGTAGTCATGATTCGCCTTCAAAATGGTTTCTAACTCAGCACCCACATCGGTGGAAGGATCAGCGAATTGATAAAGATGCTGAGAACCTTTGGTAAGGGAATTCGTCTCGAATGACACCCCCAAAGAGGTCGCGATTTCCGAAAAAATGACGGGAATCTCCCCATAGAAGGTAAAAGAATTGCCAACAAAAAGGACTTTGGTCTTTTCTTTTTCTTGGGAAAGAGAAGATGGTTCCTCCGAGGAGGAAGAAGCCTCTTCTTTGGGAGTCGGGTTCCCGCAAGAGAGGAGAAGCAGGGGAAGAAGCAGGGAGAATACACGTCGCCTATTCATAAACTGAGATTATTTTAAACAAATTCTTTCTCCCTAGAAAAGGGAAGGTTGCAACCTTCTTTTTATTTCGAAAAATGGGCTATAATGTGACCAAGATGGAAAATGTCTTTGCCTTGGATATCGGCGGTTCCAAAATCGTTTTGGCTCTGGTTAGTCCCGAAGGGAAAATCCTCCGAATCGAAAAAGAGGAATTGCCCCCTTTCTATGGCGTGGAAGTGGTGAAAAAGACCATTCGGAAACTTCACCATCTTTTCCCGAACGAAAACGTTTCTTCGATTGGTTCTACCGTCCCTGCCCTGGCGGATCATAAAAAGGGAATCTGGCTTTATTCCCCTTTTAACAAGATTCGTGATTTTCCTTTGGGGGATTTTCTGACCGAAGAATTCTCCGTTCCTTCCTTCGTTGATAACGATGTCAATGCCTGTGCCATCGGAGAAAAAAGATTCGGCGCTTGTCAAAAAGAAGATGATTTCCTTTGGGTTACCGTTTCTAACGGCATCGGCGGGGCGCTGTTTCTGAAAGGGGAACTTTATCGCGGCAAGAATGGCAATGCCGGAGAAATCGGCCATATGCGCATGGATTTTTCTTCGGATGCCCCTTTTTGTGGCTGTGGCCACCAAGGGTGCCTAGAAGCCACCTCCTCAGGAAGAGGAATCTCTGCTCGTTACGCTACTCTCACCGGGAAACAATTGAAAGCGAATGAAATCGCCTCCTTGGCCCGTCAAGGAGAGGAAAAAGCGAAAGAAGCGGTTGCTTATTCCGCGACTTTATTAGGACGAGCCATCTCTTATGTTGTCAATCTTCTGAACCTTCCTTTGGTCATTTTGGGCGGGGGCGTCGCTCAAAGTTTCGATCTTCTGAAGCCTTATCTTTTAAAAGAGATACGTCAAGGGGTATGGCAGGAAGCCACTCCGAAAGTAGTGCTCAAAACAACCTCTTTAGGCTATTATGCTGCAACCGTTGGGGCCGCAACGCTGGCCTTAGAAGGCATCAAAAAATAAAAAGAGCGCATCACCATGCGCTCTCATACCAATTAGGAATTATTCTTCCGTCGAGGTTTCAGCAGAAGCAACTTCTGGGTTTTCCTCTTGGACATTTTCTTGGTTTTCGATTGGCGTGTTTTCTTTTTTCATCGAGAAATAACAAAGCCAGCCAAGGATCAAAGCAGCAGAGAACAAGAAACTGCCAAATTCTGAGAGACAAGCATACCATTTAGCGTTTTTCGAAAGGGCGTAGACCCAGTAAACAAAGTCTCCAACGAACATAAATCCAACCCCAGCGCAGAAAGCGATGAACGGATAGAATTTGAAATTTCTCTGCAATATTCTCTCCAAAACGAACAATACAAGGGTGCCGCCAATCAAGATGTGGCCAAAGAATTGGAAAAGATAACAGACGGCCAAGCTGGCGAATTCTCCACTGTATTTCGAGGACAAGCCACAATAATCGATGAAAGAATTGAAATTATTTCCGAGTTGGAAAACGGACATGAAAACATAATAGACAAAATAAAGGCTCATCAAGATCGTCGCAATCTTGTTTTTACCGAGCAAAACAGCGACGGCAATGCCGACAAACAAGCCAAAAGTGATGCCGATGGTGATGATATCCCCAAAAATTAAGGCGAGTTTGCTGTAAGTCTCGTTGTATGAGGATAAGCCATAGTCAAACCAATGTCCGATCGTGGCGATCAAAGCAAAAAGAAGATACAAGCCAATGGTTCCAATGAAGCTGTATTTTAGGATCACATTATGATTTTTCATAGAAATTATCTCCTTGAGCTTAGTTTATCATTGACGCTCAAGATGTCATTAAAAATCGCAATTTTAAATATCGTCCAAAGAGGTGTAGAAAATAAGAAATTTTTGACAATGAATATCATGCCGTCTTGTTGACGAAAGTCAGTTTCGAGGCGATTGCTTTTAATGACTGTTTATTTACTATTTTTTCTAATTCAGGCAACCCGTGTATCTCTTTTTCTTTAAGAATGAAATGGATTTGGTTGATTAGATGATCCGAGAAAGTCTCCTCATGAAGATAATTCTCATCCACGGATTCTAGCATCTCTTCATCGATCAATACCAAAACTGCTCTGCGGATTAAAGCCAACATTGAATCTTCGATCCAATAAGAGAAGCGGGTCTTGGGATGCTTTTCTTCGAAGGAAATAGTCTTCGCATATAAGGGAAGCCCATCCTCTGGCATATGCCAAAGATCAGCGAAAAGGTAGTCCGCCTTAAAATCCCCCTCAAGGAAATGGAATGCGTCATCAGAAATGATTCTTATTTTCTCCTTGTGGGGGAAGAAAGGAAGGATCTTTTCCTCAAAAACCTTGATCACGGTCTCGTTAGATTCCACAACCGTGAGGGACGTGACGTCGTTTTTCATGGAAGTCATGAACGCAAAATAGCCCAAACCAAGCCCCAATGTCACAACATCGCCATAGGCTTCTTCGATGGGCTTTTTCATCGTGTTGATCTCGTGCGGAGTGACACTCATCCAAGTGGTGTCTCCTTCTTTGATGGTCAAAAAAGGGAAACGTTGCTCAAAGAACCCGAATGGGGTCTTTTCGCGACAAAGGCCGATGGTTTTAATCTCGTCATAGACAAATCCTTGATTCGCTTCATAGGCATCATATTCTAAAGAGATCGCACCTTCTTTCGTCCCCATTGGATGAACGATCCGATAGTAAGGGTTTTCTAAATATTCCTTAGGGTCAAGACGTTGGATTTCAAAAGGCCGTTTTCTGGCTTTGACTTTGGTTTTGGAAGAAAGAATCTCATTAAAATAATCCGCCTCATCAATCGTTTCCGACAAAGTTTCAAGGATATAGCCATAACGGTCGATTTCTTTCATGGAAAAATGGATTTTCATACTAAGATAAGTGTACTTGCTTTCCTAGGAAAAGTGTTAGACTTACTTCATGAGCAATTGTTCCAAGACGATTCTGACCAACATGTGCATGCTTTATCGGCCGGATGGCTCTTTTTTGGTGGAAAACCGAGTAAAAAATGACTGGCCAGGCATCAATTTTCCCGGCGGCCATGTTGAAAAAGGGGAATCCATCGTCGAATCGGTGATCCGCGAAATGAAAGAAGAAACGGGATTGCTGGTGAAGAACCCTGAATTCGTCTCCTTTTTCGAATGGAATATGCCAGAAGAAAACGTCCGTCATCTTTGCTTGCTATATCGAAGCAAAGATTTTGAAGGACAGTTGCATTCCAGCCAAGAGGGAAAAGTCTTCTTCTTGAAGAAAGAAGACCTTCCCAATTATTCTTTGTCGAAAGATTTTGATCAATTGTTAGAGATTTTAAGCCGCGGGCTATTCTAATAAGCCTTCTGCTTCGGGATCGGGGTGTTCCTCGAACCATTTGGCGTTGATTTTGCCTACCGGAGTGCGGGGCAAATTTTTCATGATGATGACCTTATCGGGCATATAGGCAGGAAGTAGGTCTTTTTTGATTTTGGCATAGATGAGACGTTTGGCTTCTTCATCGCTGATTTGGTCCTTGCCTCTTCGAGTGACGGCCACCAAACGGAAGACCTGACCTTTTCTAGTATTCGGTACTCCATAACAATAAGCGCTATAGATTTCAGGCATCTGGAGGACGCTCGATTCGACATCGGCAGGGCAAAGAGTCTCCCCGTTGACCTTGACGACTCGCTTAAGGCGTTGACGGAAATAAACATAGCCATCCTCATCCACATAGCCATAATCGCCAGAACGCAGCCAAAGATCCCCTTTTTCGTCACGGACTAAGACTTTTGCCGTCTCTTCCGGATCGTTCAGATATCCACTCATGGTCATTCGGCCATGAATCCAAATCTCCCCGCATTCGCCAATTGCCATTTCTTTCAAAGAAACAGGGTCGACGATTTTGATCCGTTCTCCTCTTTGAGGTCTCCCAATCGACCCTTTCCGGGAGCGATGGAATCTCGTGTTGACGATGCAAACATCGGCTTCTGTGGAACCATAGCCTTGATAAAGACGGGCATCAGAACCCCAGATTGTCATCGTGTTATTCCAATTATCCAACAAAGACTGGGAGATCGCGTCTCCTCCCACGTAAGCGATCAATTGTTTCTTTAAATGGTCGCCATAGAATTTTTTGTTGGAAAGCAAAGCGCTATAAATCGCAGGGACACCAAGCAAAGTAGTGGTATGTCCCTTACGAATATGTTTGATGGCTTCTTTGGTGTTGAATTTGAGCATCAAGACCGTGCCTCCCCCGAAAGAAAGAGGAGTCACCAACCCCATTCCTAATCCGAAAATATGGAATAGAGGGATGGCCGCAAAAAGGATGATGTCTTCAATCTTACCGCCGATCAATTCATAAGAGACTTTGCCTACTTCATTGATAGCTCGAGAGGAGATTCGAACGACTTTAGGGTCACCATTGGTACCTCCGGTATTGAGATATAAAGCATCTTCTTCCTCGTCAGGATGGACAATATGAAGATCTTTGTCACGGACTTTCTTTAAACGATGGTAATGCAGAAGACCGTTTCTGTTTTTCCCAACCGCCCGGAAATAAGTGGATTTGACCGGATTAATGTGGATGTAAGGATTGATACCAACAATCGTGTAATCAGAAGGGAAATGATCGCGGTCTTTGAAAGCGGAATTCCAAAGGCAGAAAAGGACTTTTGAACCAACGCCATCCATATATTTCTTTAACGTTTCTGGCGGAGTTAACGGATGAATGTTATAAGAGATGGCTCCAATCATCGAGATCGCATAGAAAAGCTCGGCCGCTTCGATGCAGTTAGGGATTGAGACGGAGACGATGTCTTTTTCCTTGATGCCTAGCGCCAACAACTTTCTTGCGGTTTTGCGGACTCTTTTGTCAAATTGAGCGTAATTTAAAGTTTTATTCTCAAAACGGATACAGAAATTGTGCGGGTAAATTAGGGCCGTTTCGTGAAATTGATCGTAAATGCTTTTTCTTATCATCGTTGCAAGCCAAATTTTAACGAACCAACAAACGGAACTTCAAGGAATATTCCTTTTCTCCGTCCAATTCATATTGTGGATGAACTGGCGCCCCCCAGGAATCATCTCCCCCAATGCCACGCATTGCACCATAGATGGTGAGGTGGTTTTCATAGGAAGGAGGAAGCTCATCAAGATGTTGAGCATCATCCAGCTGGAATTCATCATAAGGGAGATAATGGAAGGAGAAAGGGCGCTCCAGGGCTTCAAAACGCAACTCATGGCCACGGAATGGCAAAGCGACATATCTCGTTTCTTCGCGATTTCCGCATTCTTGAGGCACAGAATAAGGCAAAAGGCTTTCTTCTGGCGTGGAAGCAAAGATTCCTAGTGTTGTCCCCATTTTAGCGTCAGAATAAGAATCCAAAGGCCCTCTTCCATAATATCGATATTTCTTTAGGTCTTTCTTGAAGGCGAAATCAATGCCAAAACATGGCAAAGATGGCATTCCTTTGGCCCCATGATAACGGATTTCGATATCAACATATCTTCCTTCTCCGAAATGATAAGAAAGTTCGGCTTTTGCCCCTAAGGCCCCAATTAGATAAGTGAAAGTTAAGGTGCTGTCCTTAGAAAGGGTGTTAACAGGATAATTCCATCGGGAAGCGCCGAGATATAACGAGGATTTAACGCAGAAGAGATTTCCTCTGTCGTTGTCTGTCGCCGGCCTCCAGAAAGTAAGACGTGGCGCTCGAACGAGGAGTTCTCTCCCTTCGAGGTTGATTCCCAATAAGCCAGGTTCGCTTCCATATTTCTCAAAAACCATCGAGAAGCCTTCTTCATGATAGCCTACATAACGTAAAGTCTCTGCTTTCTTAAGGGCTTTCCTAGGCTCTTCTGCCTCATAAGAGAAAACAGAGTCAGAATTGTCGAAAGAAGCGATTTCGCCAATCCCTTTTTGGAAGACAACGACTTTTCTTACCCATTCCCCTTCAAAAGAAGCGGATGGCAAAGGCAGCTTGTTTTCTCCCTTCCAAATCAACTTACGTTTGGCTTTAGGCTCTCCATTGACCATATCAATTAAGACAAGGTTAAAATCGCTCGGTTTCAAAAAACCCGGGTCCAAGGATAGTAGGATCTCATTTTCTACGAAATTGACTTGGACTGGAGAATAGACGTTCTTTGTGATTGCCAATTTCATTGAGCGAGAAGCGTCTTTCCTCTCGGAGAAGAGGATGCCATTGCAATTGAAATTACGGTCATTCGGGACGTCGTTTTCATCCCCGCCATAAACCCAGGCTTTCCCTTTTCCTCTAGGGTTTTTGACATAAAGTCCCTGGTCGATGAAATCCCAGATAAAGCCTCCGATGGCATTAGGATAGCTTCGGAAAAGTTTCATGTATTCATCGAAATTGCCACAGGAATTGCCCATCGCATGCTCATATTCACATTCAATGGTCGGACGGGTGGGATTCGTTTTCAGGAATTTCTCCAAATCCGCTGGTTTGGCATACATAAAGGATTTCATATCCAAATGATCCGTGAGGGACGGGTCGTAGTTTTCCGGCTCATAATGGACGACACGCTTCTTATCGACGGAGTGGAAATAATCGGCTTCAGCAATCATATTAGTGCCACCGGCGGATTCATTTCCTAACGACCAAGAGAAGATGCAAGGGTTGTTTTTGTCTCTCTCATACATCGATTGAGCGCGGTCTAAGGCAATCTTGTTCCATTTCGGATTCGATCCCGGAATCCATAAAGAGGTATCTCCATTGGAATTGATCCATTGTCCGTGGGATTCAATGCAACATTCATCCATCACATAGAAGCCCATGCGGTTCGCTAATTCATAAAATCTTTTCTCATTCGGATAATGACATGTGCGGATGGCGTTGATGTTGTTTTTCTTCATCAAGGAAAGATCGAATTGGAGGGATTCTAACGGAACATGATGGCCATAGAGAGAATCGACCTCATGACGATTCACCCCTTTGATCAATAACTTCTCCCCATTGAAATAAAGGACCCCGTCTTTGATCTCTTGATGGGTGAAACCGATTTCTAAAGAAGAAGTCTCGCTTTCTTTCCCTTCTTCGTCAAATAAGGTGATGGTGAGCCAATATAAATTCGGCTTATCGGCAGACCAAGGAAGAATTTTCTTAATCTCTTTTTCCAAATGGAACGAGCCATTCTCTATCGCCACATTCTCGTGGACGAACAGTTTTTCCCCCTGACATAAAGCGATTTCAGCCTGACCTTTTCCGGTGGTTTTGCCCTGAAGATTCAAAAAACCATCTTTCAGGCCGTGAATTAAATCGGTTTTGATATCAATATCTTCTAAATGGAGGGCAGGGAGAGCAAGAAGAGAAATGTCTCTGAAAATGCCAGACATCTTCCAATAATCTTGATCTAAGATCCAAGAGGAAGCACTCCAGCGAAAATTGTAGATCAGCAATTCATTTTCCTCTTCTAAATATGGGGTGATATCGAATTCCGAATCGACATAAAGCCTCGTCGAATAACCGACGAAATGGCCATTCAAATAGACATAGATCGCTGTTTCAAATCCTTCAAAACGGAGGAGATATCTCTCTCCCTTGAAATTTTTGGGGAGACGGAATCTTTTCCGATAAAGGTTGACGGGATCGTGAAGAAGGTTGATTTCGCCTGCTTTTAGATCTTCTTTCCCTTCCCAAGGATATTCGGTATTGGTGTAAATCAGTTCCTCAGGAACTTCCATTTCGGCAGAACGAGGAAGTTTGACTTTCTTATAGGCAAGAAAGGCAGGATCAAGCAATTCTTCCGTCCACCCGCTGGAACGATAAAAATCCCAATCTCCGTTCAAAGAGAAGAGAGGCTCTTTCCCTTCCACAAAGAAGTGGTGGGAAGAATGTTCTGGCAAAAGGTTGACCCCAATGGTTTCTGGGTTAGAAAGGTAATGTAAATCGATGCTGTCCATAATTCGTTTCCTCCTGGATGATTAAAAACGATATCCCAAAATAAGATAGAAAAGGCCGAAGAAGAGATAGATGAGAGGCTGATGAAGGATATAAACGACCAAAGAATGTCTCCCTAAAAAGAGGATCGGTCTGGCCCATTTTGTCGGCAAGAGAGAAGGCAACAAGGATTGTCTTTTCCGATAAAAGACCTTCCCGAAGGAGGCGCCTAAGAACATGACCGCGCAAATTTGGGTAGGGGAGAAATAATCTTCGCCATAACGGGCCAGGCCCAATAACAATTTCCACCAATCCTCAGGCAAATTCGCCGTATAGATCGACCCATTGGCATCGGTGTAATAATAGGAAGTGATGATGGCGATGATGGTAAGAAAAATCGCCGCCAGGAAAGTCTGCCAATATTTAGGAAAGAAGTGATCGAACAAAGCATACACCAACAAAGCAATCGCAATGCTTTGCAAAATCCCTAAAATGTTGCAAACCTCAGGTTTACCGAATGGATTGAGAGGTTCTTTAAACCCCCGAAGGATACCGCTCAATAAGAAAAGAAGAACGGTCATGATTTCGGCGACATATGCCAATTGAAGACCCCGTTTCGCATTATTCCGCGTGAAGGAACAAGAAATGCCGGACAGGAAAACAAATAACCCCGAGAAGAAAACCTCAAGGAAAATCAGCCGCAGGGCTTTTACGGTGCCAGGGGAGGCGGCATAAAAAGCTCCTCCCGTTGATCTAGCCAAATCAATGCCATTCGCATTGACGATTCCCCAGAAGATTTTTCCGAAGAATTCGTTCATCGCATTGACCCATTCCAGGGATTGGCTGCTTTTGTCAAAGAAAGAAATAACCCCCGAGCCAGAGGCCACAAAACAAAGATGAATCAAAATCATCAAGATGATGTCAAACCCTCTCATAAAATCGATTTCGAAGATACGGGGTCTACGAAAACGCTTGGGGAACGTCTTGCTTCTTAGGTATTTGGATTCGAACATGATTTGACCCTCAATCTTCTATAGGTGTTGCCGATTTTTATTGATCCGCCTTTGTGAGTTCTTCGGACGCACAATGTGGTTTTGCTCTTGACGTGCAGGCGGGCGTTTTTCCGCCGCATCATCTGGAAAGAACGTTGGCTAACGAGAATGGTGTCAAAATTCTCTTTCCGGGAGATCAAGGCTTCATTCCATCGATAAATCCGCCGCTGTTCTGCGTTCTTTTCAAATTCCGGATAAGAATGTCCCAAAGCAAAAGCGAAGAAACCGATCAAACCAAAGCCAAGCAACATCGACCAGGAGATGTCGCTAAGGAAGTGATGGCCATCACTCATTCTGCCAATGGCGACAAAAAGTGTCCAAAGAAGGGAGACCAAAGAGAAAATCCATTCTTTACCCTGCGTTTTCTTATGGTTTTTCGCCAATAAAACAGAGCCTAACCCCAAAGCGCTTAACATCGTGTGTCCCGAAGGGGCACTGGCGACCAGATCGTGGTCAAGTTCAGGATGATCTTTCAATAAAGTCGAAGAAAAATCGTACCAGGCACGGAATTCGTCCGTATTTTCGAGCGTCGCCAAATACAAATAGCGGGGGCGGATGATGAAATGTTTTAAAAGCAAAGTGAGGCCCAAGCCAAAAACGAAAGCGAAAAGAAGAATCAAAGCGTCTTTGAAATCCTCTTTCGGACTGGTAACGTTCTTAAGAAGATAAGAAAGGAAAAAATCCAGCAAGAAAACCAACACGGCCCCGCCGCCTAGGCCAACTAACGTCCCGAAAGAATCCTTTAAGACGTCATAGCCATAAATTAACCCCACAATCAGCGGGAAACCATATTTCGCCACATAGCCGAGGATATGCCAGACTTTCTTTTCCTCAGAGAGAAAATAACGGCCAAGAAAAACGCCAGCGAAACCGAAGACCACATATCCGGGCAGAGATCCGATGTAGCCGACGACTTTTCCGAAAAGATTGTTTTCGTGATAAATCGTTTTGGCGAGGGATAAATCTAGGAAAGAACCGACAAGAATTCCGATCACCCCAAGAGAGATCCCGGCGAGAATCCAGACGATCCCGATGCCACGCACACTCTTTCTCATACTAAAGTATATTATACTTTTTCCTTCTGCGGTTAAATAGTTTAAGATTGTGTATATGCTTTGCGCACCCACGCGTAAAGGCGTAGACTAAAACCATGAAATACGAAAAAAATCAATATCCTGAGATTTTCAAGCACACGGCCAACAATGAGATGGACATCCTTAAGTCCAAGAAATGCTCCTGCCTGTTCTGCCGTCAAACTTATGATGCAAGAAAAGTGAACGATTGGTCCAACGATGATAACGGCGTGACTGCCCTTTGCCCAGAGTGCGGCATGGATGCGGTAGTGGGCGATGCTTCCGGCTTTTCTTTTGACCATGAGGCCCTGAAAGCCATTAACCTAGCTTATTTTGGCGAGGATTATATGCACAAACACCCGCAAAGCGCTGAGAAATTCGTGAATCGTTATCGGGAAAACAAAATCACCCACAAAAAAGAAAATGAAAACCTTTACATCAAATATCTCTCGCTTCTTGCCTCCTTACAATCCTCCGATGCTGCC
>Ga0256404_1000728_pt1 | contig 84285 bp, 72 predicted proteins | sample RumenRJG_01DNA_FD_185990 | JGI IMG/M metagenome (GOLD analysis project Ga0256404, IMG submission 185990) | Bovine rumen microbial communities from Lethbridge, Alberta, Canada - RJG_01 | ecosystem: Host-associated > Mammals > Digestive system > Stomach > Rumen | place: Canada: Alberta | collected...
GGTTTTTCTGTAAAAATGCTTTAAAGAAATAGTCGTTGGTTAATTTGTAGGGAAGTTTCCCAGTAAATTTTTTTTCGTTTAGATTGTTTGCCATAGGCAGACTCCTTTCTGTTGTGTGTTGGTTAAATTTATAATTCTGTGAAATGTTTGGCGAACTGCCAAATGAATTTAAAGATAGAAAAATCTTTAGACAAGATTATTATACATAACTTTTTTGATTTTGCAATACTTATAAAATGATTTTGTTTCATATGGCAACAGTTCAGCCAGAGTCATTTATAAAGTGCCAGAATATAACAAATTGACTAAAAAAATTTTGTGGGCTGAACTGTTACCCATATGTCAAGAGAAATGTTGTATGTATTGGTGATGTTACGTTTGTTCCTGTTAGAGGAAATCATTTTACTTGTGTAGAAAATGATGAATATGCGGCAGAACTTGCAAACAAGCTGGCAGATATTCCAACATAAGTCGTAAAGGTATCAAGGCAAATAAAAGATTTGAGTGTAATACAATTGTCTGAAACAAATATAAAAAAGAAGGGTAACGATTTAGAACAGTTACAAGGAAAGAGTATAAAAGGTGATCTACTATGAAAGAATTTGAGAAATGGTTTCCGTTTTCTAAAAGCAACGATTATCAAAAGGCAGTGCTTATATTTTGTTTTCATCATGCAGGTGGTTCTGCGGCAGCATACAGAAAATGGACTGAGAGAAATAATGAAAAAGTTGCATTTATTCCGGTTGAACTTCCTGGGAAGGGTTGTCGTATGAACGAGCAATATAATTATGACATGGACAGTGTTTCTGCTTTGGCAGCAGAAGCAATTTCAGAATTTGCAGGTCATAGAAAATATATTCTATATGGACATAGTATGGGGTCAGCAATCGCATTTAAGACTGCATATGAAATAGAACAGAAATATGAAAATAATCCCCTTGCTCTTATTGTGTCTGGCAGACATTCGCCATGTGTTCATTTGTCGGATAGATATTCTACGGACATGGATGATTCAGAACTGATAAAAGAATTAAAACGTATGGGAGGTACTCCAAAAGAAATTTTGGAAAATAGAGCCGTTTTAGAAATGTTATTACCATTTGTAAAAAATGATTATAAATTAAACGAATCATTTTCCTACAATGGAAATAAAATTAATATTCCTATTATTACATATTCGGGATCAATGGATAAAGATGCAACGATTGATATGGCAGATGAATGGCAAAATGTAACAACGAAAAAAATTGAAAAACATGAGTGTTATGGAAATCATTTCTTTATCTTTGATTTGGGAGACCTTTATATAGACATTATCATAAAGAAAGTGGCTTCAATTGCCCAAAACAGCAAAAATGTTATAAAATATAGGAGGAAAAATGAAGAAGAAATATTTACCTTTATCTGATGTGCAGCGTTCTTATCTTTACGGACGTAATAAAAATACTTTTTTGGGAGGTGTATCTACCCATTATTATATTGAACATTTAACAGTATTAGACAAAGACAAACTTGAATATGCGTTAAACTGCTCCATCAAAGAACAGCCGTCTTTGCGCTCGTATATAACGGATAATGGAATGCAATGCTTTATGGATGAAGTGCCACATTGCCCTATCAGGGAAGTGGACGTATCTATGCTTACGAAAGAGCAGCAGGAAGAAGAGTTAGCTAAGGTTCGAGAGCGTTATGCAAATCGTATGTTTGAATTAAATAAATGGCCAATGTTTGAATTTACTATGTATAAATTAAATGACAAAGAAAGTATACTTTTAATTGATTCAGATATGATGATTATGGATGGACTCAGTACGGAGATTTTCGTAGAAAGTTTATATAAATTTTATGAAACGGATGAAACAATAAAAGAGATACCTGTGTCAGCATTTGAACAGTATATAGAAAAAAAGGAAGAAAAAGCAAAGAAAAATTATGAATTGGATAAGGCATTTTGGAAAGAAATTGTTGAAAAGATTCCTGCTGGACCGCAGTTTGAAAAAAGTAAAGAAATGGAAGACAATACCTTTTCAACCATTGAGACAGTTATTGCAAAAGAAAAGTGGAACGAGGTTAAGCAAGTGCTTTCTTCTAAAAAAATAATGCCTTCCGTATATTTGACCACTGCATATGCAAAACTTTTGTCGAGATGGTGTGGACAAAGTAAAGTAACACTGAATATGACGGTATCTAACAGAAAGGGAAATATCAAAGAAATACTTGGTGCTATGGGTGATTTTACGGAAGTTATGCTTGTGGATTTTGACTTTAGTGATGAAAAGAGTCTGTATGATAAAGCAGCAGAAACCTTGCGTATCATAAGCGAAAGAAAGAAACATAATGCTGTTTCTAGTTCAGAAATTATACGTGAATATACAGCTTGTCATGGATGCGACAATAGTTTTCCTTTCCCGGCTGTGTGTACTTGCATGCTTTTTGATGTTGCCGGAAGTAAATGGGAATGGATGGGACAAAGACGCTATCAGGTTAGTCAGACACCACAGATCATGTTGGATAACCAAATATCATTAAAAGATGGAAGACTTGTAATTCATTGGGATTATCTTCGTGCATATTTTAATGAGGATAAGATTAAGTGTATGCAGGAAGAATATTGTGCAATCATTATGGATGAAGCAGAGAGGATTCAGAAAACATATGATGCATATGCCATCGAGTATAACAATAGTTTTCATGAACGGGAAAAGACAACTCTCGTAAAAGCATTTAAAGAAAATGTAGCGTTATATTCAGATAAAACAGCTGTTTCTGATCCACAAAATAGTTGTACATACAAAGAGTTAGATATGTGGTCTGATATAATTGCAGATTATATTATAGAAACTTGTCAAATTGGACATCCAATTATTGTAAAAATGACAAGAAGTATACAAGCGGTTGTTGCTATTTTGGGTGTGATCAAAGCTGGCGGATATTATATTCCAGTTTCTCATAATTGTCCTGAGCAGCGTCTGGCATTTATTATAGAACAGTCTGGTAGCACGATTACTTTTACGGATGATAATGTAGGAGAGATACTTGCAAATAGACAATGGAAAGAAGAAATTGACTATTCAGAACCGGAGAAAGTAGCTTATGTAATTTATACATCAGGTAGTACCGGCAATCCAAAAGGTGTTGTTATTACGCATGATGCGGTATGCAATACGATACAAAATGTTAATGAAAAATTTAAAGTTTCGTCAAAAGATACTTTTATTGGCATCTCTTCATTTAGTTTTGATTTATCCGTATATGATATATTTGGCTCGATTTTATCGGGGGCAGAATTAACACTTGCACCATCTGCATATGACATGCATTTAATTAAAAGTATGATAGCAGAAGGAAGAGTAACTATGTGGAATACCGTTCCGTCTATCATGGAGTTACTTGTAAATAATATAGATGAAGCATTTGTGGATGATACGTTGCGAGTAGTAATGCTTAGTGGGGACTGGATTCCACTTAACCTCCCAGACAGAATAAAAAAACATTTTCCTAATGCACAAATATACAGTTTGGGTGGAGCAACAGAAGCTGCAATATGGTCCATTTATTATCCCATTCAAACAGTGGAGGATAGCTGGAATTCTATTCCTTATGGTTATCCACTTGAAAATCAGAGTATCTGGATATTAGATGAAAAAAATCAAATATGTCCTCCAGGGGTACGAGGCGAAATTTGTATAGGAGGTCGAGGCATTGCAAAGGGATACCTCAATGATAAAGAACGGACAGAGAAGCAATTCTTTAAACATGATAAGTTGGGAGATCTTTATAGAACCGGTGATCTTGGACTGCTGTCTAAAAATGGTTGGGTTGTATTCCTTGGAAGAAAAGATTTTCAGGTTAAACTTCATGGTTATCGAATCGAGCTTGGCGAGATTGAAAGCTGTTTAAGCCAGTGTGAAAATGTTTCTGAAGTAGTTGCACAAGTAAAGGAAGTAAATGGAAATCAAAGACTTTTTGCATATGTTACGCCTTCAAAGTTGAAGGAAACATCAAATTATTCGAATAGTTATATCACTAAAGCCAAAAGTAAAAAGTATAGAATAAAGGGAACTACGACAGAAGAATTTGAACAAATTCAAAAAACACTGGATAACATTAGTCTTGGCATTATGGAAAAAGTTTTTCAAGGACTTTGTGTGGAAAAAGAATTTTGTATAGATGAAATGATTGAAAAAAATGATATAAATCATAAATTTAAAAAAATTCTTACACAGTGGGCAGATTCGCTTGTGCAAGCTGACATTTTTGCAAAAGCAGAAAATGGAGTCTATATAAATACAGGAAACTCTCTTTGTACTGAAAAAATGTCTTCTATTGCATTGCAGGAAATGAAAGATTGGGAAGATGCCTTGCATTTTCTTTCCTCCTGTGAAGAAAACATATTGGATGTAATCAAGGGAACAATAAACTCTCTAACACTTTTGTTTAAAGATGGAAAAAGTGATATTGCAGATAATTTATATGGAAGTAACCCAGTTGCAGGGTATTATAATAATATAGTTGCGGAAACGGTAGAATCATTTATCAGCAATTTCCCTGAAAATCGTACGGTTAGAATACTTGAAGTAGGAGCAGGAGTAGGAGCGACAACAAAACCGGTACTTGAAAAAATACAAGGAAGAGAATATTCTTATGATTTTACAGATTTATCTGTATTTTTCCATGATATTGCCAAAGAAAAATTGAGTTCCTTTAAAAATGTAAGTTATGAAATATTAGATATCGATCAATCTATTTTGGAACAAGGATATCAACCTGGAAGTTATGATCTTATTATTGCGGCAAATGTAATTCATGATAGTCATGATGTGGAGGCTGCACTTAAAAACTTACGTACACTTCTTAGTAATGATGGAGCAGTGATAATACTTGAAGTAACAAAGAGTAGACATTTTCATAAAATTTCTATGGGATTAACGGATGGTTATTCTGCTTATACAGATGCGTTACGTATGGAACAAAATTCACCACTTCTTAGAGCAGAGCAGTGGGAAAATGTATTAAAGGATGCAGGTTATAGTCATATATCTTTGCTTGATGATGATACAACCTTTGATGGTGGTCAAAGTGTAATTACTGCAGTTGCAAATAAAAAATATGCATATCCTGTTGTTAGCAAAATGTTCGAAGCACTTCGAAAGAAAGTTATGAGTTACATGGTTCCTGATAATATTATTGTAATGGAACAATTTCCGTATACCGCAAATAAAAAGGTAAATAGAAAGCTTCTCCCGGTTATTGAGATGTCTAATAATGAAACACAGATATATGAAGCTCCGGAAACGGAAACGGAAAAGCTACTTACGCAAGTGCTGTGTGAAATTATTCAAACAGAAAAAGTCAGTGTAACTGCTAACTTGATCAATGTCGGTATTGATTCCTTGCGAGGAATTACATTTATTACAAAATTACAGGATAAGGGAATTCAGATTGGTTTATCAGATTTTTATTCTAACCCAACTATAAGAGAATTAAGTCAGTTTATTGACAGTGCAAATGATGAAATGGAATTTGGTGAAATTTAATAGAGATTTCTGGTGATTTTGCATTATGTTGTTTGCAAAAAAGAAGCATATCACTGTATCGTGTGATATGCTTCTTTTTATCTTTTATGCGTACAACTGAAAAATCTGTTGTTCTATTATTTTTCTGTGCTTTCATCGCCAGTAGCATTATCAATATTAACAACTTCATCATCGGAATAGAAATCATCATCGAAATCATCATCAAAGTCATCAAAATCATCATCTAAGTAGGTTGGTGTAAAATATTTAACAACTGCAAAAGCAATACCTGCAATAGCAGCAATAGCACCAATAATAGCAAGTACCCAGACAATTGTGTTTGCTTTCTTTTCTTCATCTTTCTTTTGACGAATTAAGTCATTTAAATGAGCAGTGGCAATAAGTTCTTCTAATTTTTGATTCATAGTTATCATTCCCTTCCTTTTTTCCCTCATATACTAAATTGCATATATTTATTTTACCACAAACGACTCTGTTTTACCACACTATTCTGTTTTTTTTAATTTGGCAAATGTCGCCATCATTTTCTTTTTTCCAGCGCTTTCAAATTCTACTGTGACAGCATAATCTTTTTTGCCTTCTTCTAAGGATAATACAGTACCCGTTCCAAACTTGGTGTGTGTAACGGTATCTCCAACTTCATAATCTGGTTTTGAAAAGGCAATTGGCGTCTTTGGCGTCATGGCGTTGCTTTGATATGGTTTTTCAAAGCGAAATCCTTTTTGAATCATCGGATTATTTGCAAATGGGTCACCGCCAGTGCGTTTTGCATAACTCCCAGATGTAGCATTTGAAAAACTGCTTTGACCAGCTGCACTTGTATAACGAAATGGTTTTTTCCATTCGGTTGCACTGGCATTGGAATGCTGTGAAGGATTGCTGTAGCTGTCTGCTGCTGTTTGGCTTGTATAAATAGAAGAGGTAGCCTGCTGTGTCATAAGATAACGTGGAATTTCATGCACAAAACGGGATGGTCTATTAAATCGTATTTCTCCGTTTTGCATGCGTTGTCTGGCACAGGTAAGATGTAAGTGTTTCATGGCACGGGTAATACCCACATAGCAAAGGCGACGTTCTTCTTCAATATCCATGGGATCGTCGGAAGTAATGCTCATATAACTAGGAAAGATACCATCTTCCATCCCACATAAATAAACATTTGGAAACTCCAATCCCTTTGCACTGTGCAAAGTCATGAGCGTTACAACATTAGTAGATTCATCCATACTATCCAAATCGGCTACAAGGGAAACCTCTTCCAAAAAGTCGTTTAGAGTAGCTTCCTCGGTTGCATTTTCTTCAAAACTAACTAATTTATTGCGGAGCTCATCAATGTTTTCAATACGGCTGCGTGCCTCGTCGGTATCTTCGGCCTCTAAATCTTCCACATATCCAGTTGCCTCTAATACTTCGTCGAACAAATCAGATAAAGAATAAACTGGATCACTAAGTTTTCCTTTTAAAATTTCAATCATACTTACGAAAGGGCTGATTTTGCTTACCGCTCTTGCAAGTCCGGGAATTTGTTCTGCATGTTTACACGCATCATAAAAACTAGTAGCATTTGAAATAGAGTAATCCATTAAACGGTCAATGGAAGTTAATCCGATTCCACGTTTAGGAACATTAATAATACGTTTTACAGAAATGTCATCTTTGCCGTTATTGATTGTTCTGAGATAGGCAAGGACATCCTTTATTTCTTTTCGTTGATAAAAGTTTACGCCACCCACCAGTTTATATGGAATATTTCGTTGTACCAGTTTTTCTTCTAAGATACGAGATTGTGCATTGGTACGATAGAGAACGGCATATTCCTTATAATTGTCGTATCCATTTTCACATGCATTGGCAATGGAATCTGCGATAGATTCCGCTTCTTGATAGGCAGTATCAAACTGTGAAAAGGTGAGAGCATCCCCTTCTTCGTTGTCTGTCCAAAGCTTTTTCTCTTTTCTTTCGCTGTTATTGGCAATCACTTCATTTGCTGCATTTAAAATTGTCTTGGTAGAACGATAATTTTGTTCTAGGCGAATTACTTCGGTATCTGGATAGGATTTCTCGAAATTTAAAATATTGTAAATATTGGCACCACGAAAGCGATAAATTGATTGGTCATCATCACCAACTACGCAGAGATTGTGACATGGTTTGCCTTCTGCATTGGTTGTTGTAGCAAGTAATTCTAATAATTTAAATTGTACAGAATTGGTATCTTGGTACTCGTCTACCATAATATATTTAAAACGGTTTTGATAGTAGGCAAGAACATCCTTGTTGTTTTGGAATAATTCCACACACTTGAATAATAAATCATCAAAATCCAATGCATTGTTTTGCATAAGTCGTTTTTGATATTCTGTATAGCAGGCCGCATAGGTACGATACAGAATATCATTTCCGGCAGCAAGTGCAAATGCTTCTGGAGAAATAAAATCATTTTTTGCAGAAGAAATGCGATTAAGAATTGTTCGCTCTCGGAACTTTTTAGAATCTAGTTCTAAATACTTAATAATATCACGCATCAATGTTTTCTGGTCGTCACTATCATAAATTGTAAAGCTATTATCATAACCTAAATAATTAATGTATTTTCTTAAAATCCGTACACAAGTAGAGTGGAAGGTACTGATCCAGATATTTTCAGAGCCAAAACCGATAAGAGCATCTACACGTTCTCGCATTTCTTTTGCAGCTTTATTTGTAAAAGTAAGAGCAAGGATATTCCAGGGATTTACACCTACTTCATCCATTAGGTAAGCAATGCGATGCGTTAGGACTCTTGTTTTTCCAGAGCCGGCACCGGCAAGGATCAGAAGTGGTCCTTCGTTGTGCTGAACCGCTTGTAATTGTTCTTTATTTAAACCATCATAAATACTCATTATGTACCTCCATTATTGCATAATCCAAACATATGTTTTATTATAGCATTGTTAGATGGATATGGCAAGTAATCGTTACTGGTCACACTTAGGCGTGAACAGTAAAAAGTAATTCTTGTTTAAACTTAGAGTAGAAAGGACTTGCCATTTTTAGTGGAATGATTTATCATTAAACAAGAACGTGGAGAGTTGTTTTGGCAATTGTGATGCTTTTTCCGATAAAACTTTACAATTGCTTGTTTTGTATAATGGGGGGATTTTTATGTCGGAAGTAAATTTATCATTGTTAACACAAAAAGAGATTGATACTTTAGTTAAGTTTTTAAAGGAGACCAGTGATAGCGTAGATAGTGAAGTGCTTAGTCAGGATAGTATTGATAAATTGATACATATGATGCACACATACAGTAAAAAAACGATAGGGAATCACAAAGAATTGGGAAAGGTCAAGGCAATGTCCAGTGTTTTAGATGCTTCCTGCACCTGGTCTATATCTTATGAAGAAAACCAAGACGATGGTTATATAAAATTGTATGCCACAGATGGAAAGGATAAAGAATATATCACACCAAGAGGATATTCTTGTGCATGTTTTGTAGAAGATGACAGCGAATGGGGATATGCCATTAGTCCGGTGCATTTTGTGGATGTTGCAAAGACATTTCAGTTAAAATTTTCAAAAGATACGTATGAGGAAATATGTAAACGATTTGCAGACAAAAATTATGGAGATGCATCCTATGATGTGGATGATTTCTTTTTGGCAACAGGAAAAGATTTAATGGGGTGTCTGCTATAAAAAGAAAGATAGAGGAGCAATGAGATGTATAAGCTGATCAATCAGGATGGAAAAGCAAAAAGTGCAGAATTTCAAACTGTTCATGGTACGATACAAACGCCGGTATTTATGAATGTAGGAACAGCAGCAGCAATTAAAGGTGCAGTGTCTACGCAGGATTTACAAGAGATACATACACAGGTAGAGCTGTCAAACACCTATCATTTACATGTTAGACCAGGTGACCAGATTGTAAAAAAAATGGGTGGATTGCATAAGTTTATGGTATGGGACAAGCCTATTTTGACAGATTCGGGTGGATTTCAGGTGTTTTCGCTGGCTGGTTTGCGCAAAATCAAAGAAGAGGGCGTTTATTTTCAATCCCATATAGACGGCAGAAAGATTTTTATGGGACCAGAAGAAAGTATGCAGATACAGTCCAATCTTGCCTCTACGATTGCTATGGCTTTTGATGAGTGTCCGCCGCATCCTGCAACCAGAGAATATATGCAGAATTCTGTGGATCGAACTACTCGCTGGTTGGCACGCTGTAAAAAAGAAATGGCTCGTTTAAATAGTTTAGAGGATACTATCAATAAAAAACAAATGTTATTTGGTATTAACCAGGGAGGTACATTTGAAGATATTCGTATTGCACATGCGAAAGAAATTGCACAGATGGATTTAGATGGTTATGCAATCGGTGGTTTGGCCGTGGGTGAGAGCCATGAAGAAATGTATCGGATTTTGGATGAAGTAGTACCACACCTGCCACTGGAAAAACCAACGTATCTTATGGGAGTGGGAACTCCTGCAAATATTTTGGAAGCAGTAGACAGAGGTGTAGATTTCTTCGATTGCGTATATCCTAGTAGAAATGGAAGACATGGTCATGCCTACACAAATTTTGGAAAAATCAATCTTTTAAATGCACGATTTGAAACAGACGGAAAACCAATTGAAGAAGGATGTCAGTGTCCGGCATGTAAACATTATAGTCGAGCATATATTCGTCATTTATTAAAGGCAAAAGAAATGCTTGGTTTGCGATTGGTAGTCTTGCATAATTTGTATTTTTACAATACAATGATGGAGGAAATCCATGCGGCTATTCGTGAGAATCGTTACAAAGAATACAAGGCAGAAAAACTTGCAGGATTTGAACGTGGCGTATAGTGCAATGGAAATATATTTGGTAACAGTGTACGTTTTGGGTAAACTGTTATTATGTTCGAGCAGATAGGTTCGAATATCCATAAAAAAAGAAAGGACAGGTAAGAAAAATGAATTTTCCGTTTTTAACTGCAAAGGCAGGAGGAGCAGGCGACTTTGCAATGATTGGAGTTTTATTAGTTGTTATGGTCGTATTTTATGCAGTATTGTTCCGCAAACAGAATAAAGAACAAAAACAGCATGATGCAATGGTATCTACAGTGGAAGCAGGCGATAGCATTGTTACAAGTAGTGGATTTTATGGTGTTGTACAGGATGTTACAGATGAGATTGTAATTGTTGAATTTGGTAGCAATAAAAACTGCCGTATACCTATGAAAAAGGAACATATTACAGAAGTCGAAAAGGCAAATAAAAATAATAAGTAATCGAAAAGGATTAGGAAAACAAAGCAAAGGTATTCCTAATCCTTTTTCCTTTTATAGATTAACTATGTCAATTCCTTTAAAAAGATTTTTAAGGAAAAATAGTTGCAAAAAGCAGCTTTATTTTAGCAATGCTTTTAAATTCTCTAATACAGAATATGGAATTTTTAGGTTTCCTCTTCCGGTTCCCATAGAAATTTGCGGCTTGTTTGTTCCGTGAAAATCAGAACCGCCAGTCATGACTAGGTCATATTTATTGGTATATCTGCGTACAATTCCTTCATCAAATCCGGTATTGGATGAATAAAAGACTTCCAAACCTTGTAAACCAGCATCTTTTAGTCTGGATATCAAGGCATCTAATTCCTCTTCTGGCAAATGATAAATCAATGGATGTGCTAAAACAGGTATTCCGCCAGCTTGTTTGATTAACTGAATGGCATCTTCTGGAGAGATAAATTCTCTTGGAACATAGTAGGGACCATCTGCATTTAAATAATGTTCGAAGGCTTCACTGATGGATTTAATTTGTTTGGTTTCTAAAAGATATTTCGCAAAATGCGCCCTTGTTAGTACGGTACCTGGGGCAAAGGATGCAGTTAATCGTTCAATATCAATATCTAATCCGCCATTTGCAAGATTTTGTGCCATTTTTGCATTTCGGTTATCTCGTTCCAATAAAGCGTTATCTAAGGCAGATTTTAGTGGTTCATAGTTTGGATTAACAAATAATCCTAAAATATGAATATCTTTCTTTTTATATGCTGCCGAAATTTCAACACCGGGAATTACTTCGATATCTGTGCCTTCAGAAGCTTTTTTTGCCTCTTCAAAACCATGAATTGTATCGTGGTCTGTCAATGCAAAGGCAGATAAATTGCAACGTTTTGCTTCTGCTACCAGTTCGGTTGGTGTAAATGTACCATCGGAGACAGTTGAATGTACATGTAAATCGATATATTTCATAATAAAACTCCTTTCTGAAAATGAGCAATCTTTTTTGATAGAAAACGGATGCTTCTACATCCTGTTGCTCCTATAATTTTAGGAGCTGCTATCATTTTACTATGGATGTGCAATGAAAACAAGAATAAAAAAGGAAGTGTATGGTCTTCGTGATAACAGCACAATCAATTGCTTGTATTTGTATATTTCTTAAAAAGGGAATAGTTACCATTGGTTGTTAAATAGTATTCAAAAATGCCTAAAATAAATAGAAAGGGTAATAAATTGGTAAAAAAGATATGTTTTAAGTTCCAAAACATCTTGAGATTATTCTGGATGGTAATAGAAGATGGGGAAAGAAAATGGATTAAGAAAACAGAATAGAATCTTAGGAGGATAAAAGGTATACTTTTCTTAATACATGCATATAGTTTACTAATTTAGACAAAAAATGGAGTAGCTTATGGAGAAAGAAAAACAAAATGGACTGTTGGGTGCATATTTTAAAAATTTGCTTTTGGCGACTATCCTATCTGTTGTATTGTTATTAATTAGTGCGTTTTTATTGTATAAAACCAATCTGTCACCTACGGGATTGGGAGTAATGCTTGTGATTACTTATATTTTGTCAAATCTGGTAGGGGGGTACCGGATGGGGAAAAAAGCGGAAAAAAGGCAATTTGTATGGGGGCTTTTTATTGGCTTGGGATACTTTGCTATTTTATTGTGCGTATCTTTTATGGGAAATCACTTTTATTTGGGAGATGTAGGAAAAACAGTATTGGTATTTTTTCTATGTAGTTTTAGTGGAATGTTTGGGGGAATGCTTAGTTAGCACTTTGAAAAAACTCTTTTCAATATAAGATAAATATGTTATACTAAACCATATTAGGCCCTTGTGCCATAAAGATTAGAAGGAGGAATTTACAATGAAGCACATTAAATCTTTAACAACAAAGAATTTGCAGAATACTGTAAAGAAGGGTGGATGTGGAGAATGTCAGACATCTTGCCAGTCTGCATGTAAGACATCTTGTACAGTAGGTAACCAGAGCTGCGAACATAAATAAGCAACGACTTACGTGTGAATTAGCGGGGAGAGTTCTCCCCGCTATTAATGCGTTTAGATTTCTGTTTGAAAGGAGACACAAATGATACACCAGTATAAAAGCAATGGATATAACATTGTATTAGATGTAAATAGTGGTAGTGTACACGTGGTGGATGATTTGGTTTATGATATTCTTGCTTTGTATGAGACGGAAACAAAGGAAGCAATTGTAAAAAAGATGTTGGAAAAATACCAGCAGCCAATTTATGCAGGATTGTACGAAGAGCCAATTTCAGAATCCCTTATACAAGAAGCCTTTGAGGAAATTGAACAGCTGAAAGAAGAGGGTACATTGTTCACTGAGGATACGTATCGTGACTACGTATTTGATTTCAAGAGTAGAAAGACAGTAGTGAAGGCATTATGCTTACATATTGCACACGACTGTAATCTTGGATGCAAATATTGTTTTGCAGAAGAGGGAGAATACAAAGGACGAAGAGCCTTGATGAGCTATGAGGTTGGAAAGAAAGCGCTTGATTTCCTTATTGCAAATTCCGGAACACGAAGAAATTTAGAAGTAGATTTCTTTGGCGGAGAACCAACTATGAATTTTGAAGTAGTAAAACAGTTGGTTGCTTATGGAAGAGAGCAGGAAAAATTGCACGATAAGAATTTCCGTTTCACTTTGACAACGAATGGACTTCTTTTGAATGATGAAATTATGGAGTTTGCAAATAAAGAAATGTCAAATGTAGTGTTAAGTCTGGACGGAAGAAAAGAAGTCAATGATAAGATGCGTCCTACCAGAAATGGAAAAGGAAGTTATGATATTATTGTACCAAAATTTCAGAAACTTGCAGATAGCCGAAATCAGACAAATTATTATGTAAGAGGAACTTTTACGCATTACAATACAGATTTTTCAGAAGATGTATTACATATGGCTGATTTGGGATTTGAACAGATTTCTGTAGAGCCGGTTGTGGCACCTCCAGAAGAAGGATATGCACTTACAGAAGAGGATGTAGCAGTTGTCTGTTCCCAGTATGATAAACTGGCGCAAGAGATGATCTATAGAAGAAAAAAAGATGGAAAGTGCTTTAATTTCTTCCATTTTATGATAGATTTAACTGGTGGCCCATGTGTGGCAAAACGTTTGTCTGGATGTGGTTCGGGAACAGAATATCTAGCAGTAACACCATGGGGAGATTTGTATCCATGTCATCAGTTTGTAGGAAATGAAGATTTTCTTTTGGGAAATGTAGATGATGGGATTACGAATACAGAAGTGCAGAATCAGTTTAAACTTTGTAATGTATACGCAAAGGAAAGCTGCAAAGACTGTTTTGCAAGATTTTATTGTAGTGGAGGCTGTGCTGCCAATGCATTTAATTTTACAGGAGACATAAATGGTGCATATGAAATTGGCTGTGAATTGCAGAAAAAGCGAATTGAATGTGCAATTATGTTAAAAGTAGAAGAAGCAATGGAAAAAAATGAGTAGCCACAATAAAATAGATATTAAATAAAAGGAGAAGAGAAAATGAAGAATGTTAAGAGAGGTGTGTTGCACATCTTGCTTGTTGTACTTGCTATAGCGGCGTTGGGTTATATTGCTATAGTAGGTATAGGGGCACAACACAAGGGAACAGCAAAGAATATTCGTCTTGGTTTGGACCTTGCAGGTGGTGTAAGTGTAACGTATCAGACAGAAAAAGCAAATCCAACAACAAGAGAAATGGATGACACGATCTATAAGTTACAGATGCGTGTAGAAGGACTTGGAGAAGAGCCGATTGTTTACAAAGAAGGAAGCAACCGTATCAATGTTGATATTCCAGGTGCAAAGGATGCAGATGCTGTATTAAAAAAATTAGGAAAATCTGGTAATGTCCTTTTTGTAGATGCAGAAAATTTGGCAAAATATTTAAAGAATTCTAATGGTGGCGTACAGGAAGGTGCAAAACTTGCTGTTTCAGAAAAGAAGTTGTATGAAGAAAATATGGTTATCTGTGATGGTGCTGACGTAGATAAGGCCACTGCAGAAACACAGAGCAGTGGACAGTCTGGTGCAACAACAAAAGATAATGTAGTTTCATTACGTTTCAACAGAAAAGGAACAAAGAAATTTGCGGAAGGAACTGAAAAAGTACATTCTAAAGGCGGTAGCATTGCTGTAATTTATGATGGAGAAGTTAGATCAAATGCTACAGTAGATGAGGCAATTACCGGTGGACAGGCTGTAATTAAAGGACAAAAAAGTTTTGAAGAAGCAGAGGAGTTAGCTTCTACAATTCGTATTGGTGCACTTCCTATTGCATTAAAGGAAATTCGTTCACAGGTTGTAGGTGCAAAATTAGGTGATACAGCAATTCAATCCAGCTTACTTGCGGGTGTAATTGGTTTGGTAATCATTATTGCATTTATGATCGCATTTTATCGTATTCCTGGATTGGCTGCAAGTATTGCATTGATTTTCTATGTAGGAGCCATTAGTTTTACACTCAATTGCTTTAATATTACGTTGACATTACCAGGTATTGCAGGTATTCTGCTTTCTATTGGTATGGCGGTTGATGCCAATGTTATTATATTTACCCGTATCAAAGAAGAACTTGCAGAAGGAAATACATTAGAGACATCTATGAAAAATGGTTTCGGAAAAGCGTTATCTGCTATTGTGGATGGAAACATTACAACCATTATTGCTTCTGTTATTTTGTTATTATTAGGTTCTGGTACGGTAGCAAGTTTTGCTAAAACATTATTGATTGGTGTCATTTTATCTATGTTTACAGCATTGTTTGTAACAAGATTCATTTTGAATGCATTGATTTCTTTAGGACTTACCGATGTTAAGTTTTTTGGAAAAGCGAAAAAAATCAGAACATTTGGATTTGTTAAAAACTTTCCTAAGTTTGCAACAGTTGCAGCAGTATTTATTGTGATTTGTGTAGGCTCTTTGATTTACAATAAGGCAAACACAGGAACAATCTTAAATTATGGATTAGATTTCAAAGGTGGAACATCTACTAGTGTTACATTTGGTAAAGATGTAGTGGCAAATGATGCAAAGGGAGATATGGAAAAATTAGTACAAAGTACACTTTCTTTGAATCCTGAGATTTCAGAAGTAAAAGGGGAAAATAGTTTAACAATTAAGACAACTGTATTAAATAAAGAACAAAGAGAAAAGCTTTCAAAGGCGATTTCTGAAAAATATAATGTAAAGGAAGATAACATTGAATCAGAAACCATCAGTGCATCTGTAAGTAACGAAATGAAACGTGATGCAGTATTGGCAGTTACTGTTGCAGTTATATTGATGCTTCTGTATATTGCAATTCGCTTTAAAGATATAACCTTTGGTGCAAGTGCTATTTTAGCATTACTTCACGATGTATTGATTGTATTGATGGCATATGGTATTGGTTCTGCAGTAGGTGTTATTACAGTCGGAAATACATTTATTGCATGTATGCTTACTATTTTAGGATATTCGATCAACAGTACAATCGTAACATTTGACCGTATCCGAGAAAACAGACAGGTTATGAGCAAAAAGACAGAGCTTAAGGATATTGTAAATATTAGTGTAAGCCAGACGATTACACGTAATATTAATACTACATTGACAACATTTATTATGATATTTATGTTGTTATTATTAGGTGTTAGTTCACTTAGAGAGTTTACAATTCCATTGATTGCTGGTTTGATTGCCGGAGCATATTCTTCTATTTGTCTGACAAGTGCAATGTGGTATTATGTTAAGAAATTATTTTCAAAGAAAAAATAAAGAAAATAGACGTAATAAATAAGTATTGCGTAAACAAAGAGACACTGTCCTGCAGTTGTAGGAGAGTGTCTCTTTCACTCTATACAAAGGAGCATAAGATTAAAAATGGAAAAGTGGATGTTACATACGAAAAAAGGTGAATTTAGAAAAATTGCAGAACAATTTGGTATTAGTCCTGTGTTGGCAAGGATTATGGTGAATCGGGGAGTGAAAGAAGAAGAGCAAATACGAAAATTTTTAAAAGGAACGATGAAAGATTTATACGACCCATTGCAATTGTTAGATATGGAAAAGGCAGTGAACCTTTTGCAGAAAGCCATTGATAGTAAGCAAACGATAGCGATAGCCAGCGATTTTGATGTAGATGGTATTTTTTCTAGTATGATTCTATATACAGGATTTCGAAAAGTGGGAGCGGAATGTTTTATTGAAACACCGAATCGAGTAACAGAAGGATATGGATTAAATCGCAGAATCGTGGATGAATCTTTGAAAAAAGGGGCAACATTGTTGATAACTTGTGATAATGGTATTGCAGCCTTAGATGCAGTGCAATATGCAAAAGACAATGGTTTGACTGTAATTGTAACAGATCACCATGAAGTTCTGTTTGAAGAGCAGGAAGATGGAAGTCGGATTTTTGTAAAACCAGTGGCAGATGCTATTGTGAATCCAAAACAAAAGGAGTGTCAGTATCCGTTCCCCAAACTTTGTGGTGCTGGTGTTGCGTTCAAATTAGTACAAGTATTGTATGAAAGGTATGGTGTAAACATACAAGAGCAGAGACAATTGGTTGAATATGCAGCGATTGCTACGGTTGCAGATGTTATGGACTTGGAAGAGGAAAATCGTATTATTGTAAAAACAGGACTAAAACTGTTAGAACATACTGAAAACAAAGGGTTACAAGCAATATTAAAAGTGAATCAGTTGGACGGAAAAGCAATTTCTGCGTATCATATTGGTTTTATTATTGGTCCCTGTTTTAATGCAGCAGGAAGACTAGATACTGTGAAAATTGCATTGGATTTGTTAATGAGTGAAAACGAGACAGAGGCAATGGCGATTGCCCAACAGCTGAAGGAGCTAAATGAAAGTAGAAAAGAAATGACCGTAAAGGGATTGGAACAAGCTATTGAAAAAATAGAACATTCCTCCTTATCACAAGATAAAGTGTTGATTGTCAAATTGGAAAGCTGTCATGAATCTTTGGTCGGAATTATTGCAGGAAGGATTCGGGAACGATACAATAAACCAGTTATTGTTTTTACGGATGTAGAAGAGGGAATAAAAGGATCGGGCAGGTCTATTGAGGCGTATAATATGTTTGAAGAATTAAATAAATGTAAGGATTTATTGACTCGATTTGGTGGTCATCCCATGGCTGCAGGCGTGTCTATGGAAACAGAAAAACTGGTAGAATTACGAAAACGTTTAAATGAAAATACAACATTAACAGAAGAAGATTTATGCCCTGTAATCTGGATTGATGTTCCGATGCCAATTGGATATATTACAGAGGATTTCGTGGAACAATTGGAGCTGTTAGAACCATTTGGAAAGGGAAATCCAAAACCTATATTTGCGGAACAGCATTTTCGATTTTTAAGTGGTGCAGTCATTGGAAAAAATAAAAATGTTTTTAAGTGTAAAGTGCTAAATGATGCAGGGGATCGGATGGAAGGTATTTTCTTTGGAGATATAGAAGCTTTTCGGGAATATGTTATTACGCATTTTGGAGAGGAAGAATATAATAAAATGCTTGACGGAGAAAAAAATGCCATAGATTTAGGACTCACATATTATCCAACAGTAAATGAATTTCGGGATCAAAAAACGCTACAGATTGTAATTCAAAATTATTGTGCAATTTCCAGAAAATAACATTTTTAAAGAAACATAAAGAGTGTCAGGTGTAGGCGTTGTGAAACCGTGGTGGTAGCATTGCTATTTGTAAAATTCAATGGTATAATAAGCTATTATAATAGAAAAAAGAGAGAATGAACGGTTTGGTTATACCTGTCAGAAGTTTTGAAAATATCAGGGATTGGAGGAAAACGATGAGTAAAAAAATAGAAGACTATGTGCGTAGCATACCGGATTTTCCACGGAAAGGAATTATTTTTCGTGATATTACGACTGTATTACAGGATAAAGATGGCTTCCAGCTTGCAATTGATAAAATGCAGCAGGAATTAGAGGGGGTTACATTTGATAAAGTATTAGGGGCAGAATCAAGAGGTTTTATCTTCGGAGCACCATTGGCATACAATTTAAAGAAAGCATTTATTCCAGTTCGTAAAAAGGGGAAACTTCCATGTGAAACGGTATCTATGGAATATGAGTTAGAGTATGGAACCGCAACGTTAGAATTGCATAAGGATGCAATCCAGCCAGGGGACAAGGTTGTAATTGTAGACGATTTAATTGCAACAGGAGGAACAATCGAAGCAATCACAAAATTAGTGGAAATGCTTGGTGGCGAAGTTGTAAAAATTGTATTCTTATTAGAATTAGAGGGATTGAATGGCAGAGAAAAACTTCAGGATTATGAAGTGGCATCTGTGATAAAATATGCAGGAAAATAAGCGCTAGATAGGATGTAAAAATAAAATGGTATCATACAGGTGGTGTTCAGATGAAAAAAACAGGAATAGAAGATATTAAGGAAAATGAAGTGGGACATGCTTCGAATGATATATCCGCACCGGCACACTTTACCGATCCGGACATATTATATAAGCAATTGATGGATACAGTAAAAAACTATCATCCATCCAGCAATTTATCAGAAATTGAACGTGCGTATAAAGTCGCATATGAGGCACATAAGGAGCAAAAAAGAAAATCAGGGGAACCCTATATTATCCATCCTATTTGTGTCGGTATTATTCTGGCTGAATTAGAATTGGATAAAGAGACCATTATTGCAGGTTTGCTTCACGATGTAGTGGAAGATACCGAAGTGACTTCTCAGGAGATTTCTGATATGTTTAGTCCGGAAGTTGCTCTGCTGGTAGATGGTGTTACAAAACTTACACAATTGAATTATTCAGGGGATAAGATAGAATTACAGGCAGAAAATCTTCGAAAAATGTTCCTTGCAATGGCAAAGGATATTCGTGTTATTCTTATTAAACTTGCAGACCGTTTGCATAATATGCGTACGTTGGAATATATGAAACCGGAAAAGCAAAAAATTAAAGCAAGAGAAACTATGGATATTTATTCGCCAATTGCGCAAAGACTTGGTATTTCTAAGATAAAGATTGAACTGGATGATTTATCTTTGCGATACTTAGAGCCAGAAGCTTATAAAGACTTAGTGATTAAGATCAATGCAAAGAAGCAAGATAGAGATGCCTTTATAAAGGATATTATTTCAAAAGTTTCAAAGCAGATAAAGGATGCTGGGATTGAGGCAAAGATTGACGGCAGAGTAAAACATTTCTTTAGTATATACCGAAAAATGAAAACACAAAATAAGACTCTGGATCAGATTTATGATTTATTTGCAGTTCGAATTATTGTAGATAGTGTGAAAGATTGTTATGCAGCACTTGGTGTGATTCATGAAATGTATACGCCAATTCCTGGACGTTTTAAAGATTATATTGCGATGCCAAAACCAAATATGTATCAGTCTCTTCACACAACATTGATTGGTTCAACAGGAACACCATTTGAGATACAAATACGAACAGTAGAAATGCATCGGACTGCGGAATATGGTATTGCTGCGCATTGGAAATACAAAGAAGGTATTGATGGAAGTACAGAAAAGGTCAGTGAAGAAGAAAAACTTTCCTGGTTACGCCAGATTTTAGAATGGCAGAGAGATATGTCTGATAATCATGAATTTTTGAGTTTGCTAAAAAGTGACCTGAATTTATTTTCAGACAATGTCTACTGCTTTACTCCGTCAGGAGATGTGAAAAATCTTCCTGTAGGATCTACACCGATTGACTTCGCCTATTCCATTCATAGTGCAGTTGGAAATAAAATGGTAGGAGCCAGAGTAAATGGAAAACTTGTGACTATTGATTATCAGATAAAAAATGGAGATCGAGTTGAAATCCTTACCTCTCAAAATTCCAAAGGCCCAAGTAGAGATTGGTTAAAACTGGCAAAAAGTACACAGGCAAAAAATAAAATCAATCAATGGTTTAAGACAGAATTTAAAGAAGAAAATATTATAAAAGGAAAGGATTTGCTTGCTTCTTATTGCAAAGCCCATGGCATTGTGCAAAGCGATTTGACTAAACCGGAATTTATTGAAGCGGCGGTTCGCCGTTTTGGTTTCAAGGATTGGGATTCGGTTTGTGCAGCAATTGGACATGGTGGGTTAAAAGAAGGTCAGGTTGTTTCCAGATTACAGGAAGAACAAAGGAAAAAGCAAAAGGCATTAATTACAGACGAATTAGTAAAAGAACAGGTTACTGCAGAAAAGGTAGATCGAAATTCTGCTGTATTAAAATCAAAGAGTGGAATCATTGTACAGGGGCTAAGTGATGTAGCGGTTCGTTTTTCAAAGTGTTGTAGTCCGGTTCCAGGGGACGAGATTGTTGGATTTGTTACACGGGGACGTGGAGTTTCCATACATCGAACTGATTGTGTAAATATTTTGAATTTACCAGAGGAAGATCGTGCAAGGATGATTCGTGCAGAATGGAATGGAATGACACTAAAGGATGAACTATATAGCACAGAAATCGTAGTCTATGCGAATAATCGTACTGGTGTATTGACAGATATTTCACGTATTTTTACAGAAAATAAAATTGATATTAAATCCATGAATGTAAGAACCAGCAAAAAGGATACGGCAACCATTTCCATTGGATTTGAAACGCATGGTGTGGAACAGCTCGATTTGCTAGTGAAAAAATTACGCATGGTAGAAAGTGTGCTTGATATTACAAGAACATCAAATTAAAAGTTAGGTGGCAAAATAATGAGAATATGCAGATTAACGGTAGGACCTATATCTACAAATTGTTATATCATAGTGGAAGAAAGTAAAAAAAGAGCATTGATTGTAGATCCAGGTGGAGATGCAGACAGAATTATGAATAAGATAAAAGAGTTGCAAGTTTCTGTAGAGGCAATACTGCTTACACATGGACATTTTGATCATATGCTGGCAGCAGATACCCTTCGAGAAAAATATCAAGTGAAGGTTTATCTGGGACAGGATGATAGTGAATTGATAAAAAATCCTATGGAAAATGTATCTGGTATGTTTGGAAAACCTATGTCTACACATGCAGATGTATTGTTGCGGGATGGACAGGTATTAGAGTTAGCTGGATTTGAAATTAAAGTATTAGCAACACCAGGACATACAAAGGGCGGTGTTTGTTATTACATTGAAAAAGAATCTGTTGCATTTAGTGGTGATACAATTTTTCAGGCTTCGGTTGGAAGAAGTGATTTTCCAACGGGAAGCGGGGCAAGTTTGTCAAAATCCATTCGTGAGAAAATTTTTACTTTACCGGAGGATACACAACTTTTTCCAGGACATGGAGATAGTACGGTTGTTTCTTATGAGAAAAAGTACAATATGTTTGTGTAGAAAGGTAAAAAAAGATGATCAGTATTCAACTATCGAAAGAAGATTTTGTTTATGATATACAAGGGTTGTGCAAATCTTTTTATCCATCGGAACAAATCGTGATTAAGGTAGATCAAAAGATGGTTTCTAAGGATGCAGATAAGAAAAAAGACTGGTTAAGGATTGAAATAGAGATGAGTGACAGTCTTATTACACTTGTTTCGCATAACCAGGGTAGGAGTAAAAAATATCAGAAAAGTATATTGAGTACGGAGCGACGTGCATACAAAAATATATTAAAAAAGTTATTGTATCAGCTTTTGATGGAACAAACGGGAAAACAGCTTCCTTGGGGAACGCTTACAGGAGTTCGCCCAACAAAACTTGCAATGGAGCGGTTGGAACTGGGAGAACAAAAAGAGCAGGTTGTGGCTTTTATGAAAGAGCATTATTTTTGCTCCGAGGAAAAAATCGCATTGGCCTATACTATTTCCAAAAGAGAACTGGATATTTTAGAGGCAATTGATTATAAAAATGGTTATAGTTTGTATGTGGGAATTCCATTTTGTCCTACAAGGTGTTCCTACTGTTCCTTTCCGTCTTATCCGGTAGAACAGTTTGGAAATCTGATAGAACGATATTTAGAGGCACTTTATAAAGAATTATCTTATGTTGCAGGGAAAGCATGGAATAAACGGTTATCTACGATTTATATAGGCGGAGGAACGCCAACTACATTGACGGCAACGCAATTACGTCAATTAATACAAAAGATAAAAGCACTTTTCCCGATGGAACAAGTAGTAGAATTTACAGTAGAGGCCGGTAGACCAGATAGCATTACGGAAGAAAAACTTAAGGTGTTAAAAGAAGAAGGCGTTACTAGAATTTCAATTAATCCACAGACAATGAATCAAAAAACATTAGATCGAATTGGACGAAAACATACAGTAGAGCAGGTAGAATGGATATTCCGACTTGCAAGGCAGATGGGACATGATACGATAAATATGGATTTGATTATTGGATTGCCGGAAGAAACTCCGTTAGATGTAAAAAAGACATTGGATAGATTGGCGCCCCTTGATCCGGAAAATCTAACCGTACATTCTCTTGTGCTAAAACGTGCAGCAAGATTAAATACGAAGTATCAGGAAGAAGCAAGCGGAGAGGATTATGCATTAGAAGGGCAATCGGCTGCTATGGCAAAAGAAACAGTAGAGTTTGCCAAGGAGCATGGATATGTACCGTATTATATGTACCGGCAAAAAAATGCAACGGGGTCGGATAGTGATAGTAGAGAGAACATTGGATATGCAAAGCCTGGAAAGGAATGTATTTACAATATATTGATTATGGAGGAAAAACAAACGATACTTGCAGTAGGTGCAGGAGCTTCTTCAAAGTTTTTACTTCCTATGGAAAAGAAAAAGATTCAACGAGTAGAAAATGTAAAAAGCATAACAGATTATATTGAAAGAATTGACGAAATGATAGATAGAAAAGAAAGTTTTTGGCGGAAACATAAGAATGCTTTTTCTAATCAATAAACCAAGGATAAAATAATAATTGTGCATGTTCGTGAAAGTTGGATAAATGCAAATTGTATTTCTAAGTCTTTGGAGGAAGGAATGAGTGAAAATGGTAGATTTTGATTTTCAGGAATACAGTAAACTGGAGACATTGGAAGATTCTATTAAATCAGAACTTGTGGATGTAATCTGCCATGGGATTGTAGTAAGCAATCTGGCAGTATTGTTGTCAAGAGAGTTAGGTGAGGGGGCTGCTTTTTGTAATGAAATAGCGATAGCAGGGTTATTACATGATATAGGAAAGATTAAAATGAATCGCTATCTTTATGGAAAAGATGCCCTTGCAGTAGAAGAAATGAAATACTTTCGTATGCATTCCGTGTATAGTTATGATGTGTTACATAAATTGGATTATTCGCAATTTATACAGCAGGCAGTGTATCATCACCATGAAAACTATGATGGAAGTGGTTATCCGGATAATCTGGTTGGAGATGATATCCCCTATGGAGCTCGTATCCTGCATGTTTGCGATGTATTTGCGGCGTTGACATCTAACCGGAGTTATCGAACAGCATTTGATCAGGAAGGTGCTGTAGAGATTATGTTAGAGGAAACGAAAAATTTCGATATTGAAATTTTAGTTGCTTTTCAAAAAGTACTGCATTCGGAAGAATTTCAAAAGGTTTTTGATTTGGAAGAAATAGAAAAAACCTCGGAAAAATTTATGGAATATATGTGTCAGTCGGATTTATTAGTACAGAGATTAGGAGAATAAAATGCTATTGTTTAGAGGAGGTGGCCTGTATATATGTAACCTGTACTGTTAAAGTACATGCTACATATATACAGGCATAGCCGGTAATGGCATCATGAGAAAAATGTCCAGACAATTGGAACAGCTTTCTAGAGTTTTGTATATTTGATATTTTTAGATGCCCTCTGAATAGTAACAATAAAATAGAGTGAATCAGCAAAAGGAGGAAAATACATTGATTACACAAAGACCAAAAGGAACACAGGATTGGTATGGAGAAAGTATGCAGAAACGCACCGTACTGGAGAAAATGGCGCGAGATTTATGTAAAGTATATAACATAAAAGAAGTGATTACACCAGTATTTGAGCATACAGAATTATTTCAACGTGGTGTTGGAGAGACTACAGACGTAGTACAAAAAGAAATGTATACTTTTACGGATAAGGGAGATAGAAGTATTTCCTTGAAACCAGAAGGTACGGCGGGGGCTATTCGTGCTTATTTGGAAAATAGTATGTATGCAGAAAGCCAGCCAACAAAATTGTTTTATGTTACACCAGCATTTCGTTATGAAAAACCACAGAGTGGGCGTATGAGACAGCATCATCAGTTTGGTGTAGAGTTTATTGGTTCCAAAAGTCCTTTAGCTGAAGTAGAATTGATTACGTTGGTTACCACCTTTATCCGCAAGTTAGGATTAAAGGATGCAAAGCTTCATATTAACAGCATTGGTTGTGCAAATTGTAGAAAAAAATATAATGATGCCCTATTGGCATATCTGCATAAACATGAAGAAAAGCTTTGCCCAACTTGTAAAGAAAGAATGCAGAAAAACCCTCTTCGTGTTATTGACTGTAAAGTGCCAGAGTGTAAAGAGATTGTTGCGGATGCACCTCGAACAATTGACTATTTAGATGAGGAATGTAAGGAGCATTTTGAAGAATTACAGGCTCTTTTGACAGAGTTGAATATTCCATTTGAGATCGACACAGGAATTGTACGCGGATTGGACTATTACACAAAGACAGTATTTGAATTTGTCAATGAAGATGGCTTTACACTTTGCGGTGGTGGACGTTATGACAATTTGATACATGAGATTGACGGAAAGCAGGATATTCCATCTGTAGGTTTTGGAATGGGTATCGAACGTATCCTTTATTTCTTGGAAAAAGAAGGAGTAGAATTGGAAAAGGCACCTACACCTGAATTATATGTAGGTATTCTTGGAAAAGAAGCCAGAGCAAAAGCATACCAGCTTGTAAATGAGCTTCGTTTGGCAGGTGTTGTGGTCGAGACAGATTATATGGACAGAAGTGTAAAAGCCCAGATGAAATATGCCAATAAAATTGGAGCAAAAAATACAGTAGTATTGGGAAGCGACGAACTAGAAAAGAGAGTTGCTGTAGTGAAAAATATGGATACCCATGAGCAAACAGAAGTTGCGTTGGATGAAATAGCAGGATTATTTAAGTAAGAAACTGGAGGAGTAAATAAAAATGGCAGAATCAATGAGTGGATTGCACAGAAGTTGTCGCTGTGCAGAATTATCAAAAGCAGATGTAGGCAAAGAAGTTACCGTTATGGGATGGGTGCAAAAACAGAGAAACAAAGGTGGAATTATTTTTGTTGATTTGCGTGACCGTTCTGGATTATTACAGATTATCTTCGAAGAAAGTGAATGTGGAACAGAAAGCTTTGCAAAGGCAGAAAAGCTTAGAAGTGAATTTGTAATTGCGGTAACAGGTAAAGTATGTGAACGTGAGGGTGGTATCAATAAAAATCTTGCAACAGGAGAAATTGAAGTAAGAGCATTGCGCATTCGTATTTTATCAGAATCAGAGACACCTCCGTTTCCAATTGAGGAAGATAGCAAGACAAAAGAAGAACTTCGTTTAAAATACAGATATTTAGACCTTAGAAGACCAGATTTACAAAGAAATTTGATTCTTCGCAGTAAAGTGTCTACTCTTACTCGTCAATTTTTGGCTGAGGAAGGATTTTTAGAGATTGAAACTCCAATCCTTAATAAGAGTACACCAGAAGGAGCAAGAGATTATTTAGTTCCTAGTCGTGTGCATCCAGGAAACTTTTATGCACTTCCACAGTCTCCACAGATTTTCAAGCAGTTATTGATGTGTTCTGGTTATGATCGTTATTTCCAGATCGCAAGATGTTTCCGTGATGAAGATTTACGAGCAGACAGACAGCCAGAATTTACACAGATGGATATGGAATTGTCATTTGTAGATGTGGATGATGTAATTGACGTAAATGAAAGATTGTTACAAAAGTTATTTAAAGAAACAATCGGTGTGGATGTTCCACTTCCAATCCAGCGAATGACTTGGCAGGAAGCAATGGATCGTTTTGGTTCTGATAAGCCGGATATTCGTTTTGGTATGGAACTTACAAATGTGACAGAAGTCGTAAAGGATTGTGAATTTGGAGTATTCAAAGGGGCAATCGAAAATGGCGGAACGGTTCGTGGTATCAATGCCAAAGGACAGGGAAATATGCCAAGAAAGAAAATTGATGCTTTAGTTGATTTTGCAAAAGGATATGGTGCAAAGGGACTTGCCTATATTGCCATTCATGAAGATGGTACAATCAAATCTTCTTTCGCTAAATTTATGAAAGAAGAGGAAATGAAAGCATTGATTCAGGCAATGGATGGAGAAAATGGTGATTTACTTCTATTTGCAGCAGATAAAAATAAAGTAGTCTGGGATGTACTGGGAGCACTTCGTTTAGAGCTTGCAAATCAGATGAGATTGTTGCATAAAGATGAATACAAATTCTTATGGGTTACAGAATTTCCACTTCTTGAGTGGTCTGAAGAAGAAAATCGTTACACAGCAATGCATCATCCATTTACTATGCCAATGGAAGAAGACTTACAGTATTTGGAAACAGAACCTGGAAGAGTTCGTGCAAAGGCATATGATATTGTATTAAATGGTACAGAAATTGGTGGTGGTTCAGTGCGTATTCACCAAAATGATATACAGGAGCGTATGTTTGAAGCACTTGGATTTACAAAAGAACAGGCATACAGCCAATTTGGTTTCCTATTAAATGCATTTAAGTATGGAGTACCACCACATGCAGGTTTGGCATATGGATTAGATCGTTTGGTTATGCTTATGGCACAGATGGATAGTATTCGTGACGTAATTGCATTCCCTAAGGTAAAAGATGCTTCTTGTATTATGTCAGAAGCACCAAATATTGTAGATGAAAAGCAGTTAGAAGAGTTAGGCATTGCCGTAATCGCATCTTCAGAAAAGAAAGAGGATGAGGAATAGAATAAAATGGATATTCAATGGAAAATTTTAATTGTATATCTAATTGTGGTAAACATTGCAGGTTTTTTATCTATGGGAATAGATAAACATAAAGCCAAAAAAGGACAGTGGAGAATACCAGAAAAAACATTATTTCTTATAGCTGCCATAGGTGGCAGCATAGGCTCAATGTATGGGATGCATTTATTTCGACATAAGACAAAGCATAAGAGCTTTGTATATGGAATGCCGGCAATTTTGATTGTGCAATTGTTAATGGCAATTTGTATATTTTGGCAGTTTGTCAATGTTCCTAGTTGATGATTGTGTTTATTAAAAAAAGAAAAGGTCTTGGCTTTATAAGTTGAGACCTTTTTGCATTATAGAAAGTGGATTATCATGCGACCTATGGTTTCTGTTCGCTAGAATAATAAAATATACCATTATAAAATAAGCAGAGTATAAAGTGTGGAAAGGAAAAAACCGATAAATAATTAAACTAAATTATTAGTTATTTCAAAACAGGGGGTAAAAGCTATGGCTAAGAACAAAGTTATGAAGGCATTTGCCTTGGGTATAGCAGCAGTAGTGGGAATTACCAGCGTAGTTGGTTACCACGGTTTAAAGCAAAGTGACCCGGCAAAGGCAGAACAAAAAACAAAAGGTGAAAAGGTGATTTTTGCTCAGGGACAGGGAATGGATGCAGATTTTTCTAAAGATTCCTGGGACTTTTTCGGATTGGGACAAGATGTCAATAATAAATCTTATTCTCTTACTGGAGATCAGGCACCTGCAATTGTAAATGATTCTGTAGAAGGACAGTATTTAGGGAAAACTGGTGATAATGAAGTAATCCGTTTGATCCGAGGTGTAAAAGAGGACGCAAATACACCAGGTATCGAGGCAGGAGACAGTTTTAAAGATTATCGAAGTGGTGCTGCATTTGTAAAAAATGCTGTGCATTTGGATGAAAATGCGGCGTTTTCTGTAGCATTTACGTTTTCTATGCCAGAGGCTGTTGTAAACGAACAACAGACAGGCGGTGCAGAATTTGCTAGAGAAGTAGGTGGAGATGGAATTGCATTTATTATGACATCAAAACAGACATCTGCAGTAGATGCAGGTAGTGGTATTGGATATCAGGGTATGACAGATAGTTTGGCCGTTGAGATGGATTCTTTCTTTAACGGAGCTTATTGTTATACTACAATGGATAATAATAAATACGATTTACAAAACTGGGGATTTGATAATCAGTTACATTTCAAAACGGATGGAAATGATGGAAATTCTATCTATTCTAATAACAACAATCCGCATGCAGGTGGTTACGTATTTAATTATATGAATCCAAATCATAACGAACGATTTGATCACATTGGTATTACATTAAATGGTAATGTAAAACAACATGAAGGAATTTATTACCTGAATCAATTAAATCCAACAGATTTGGAAACGAAAACACAGGCTCGTTACAAAAACTTAAATGGTACAATCAAACGTAATGCTAATGGTAGCGGTAGCTATGATACATATGGTTCTACAGGTTCTGATGCTGCAACTCCAAGTACATCAAGTACCTGCAAGACTAGATTTGCAGACAAAGGTGTGGACAATCGTCTGTTTACAGCATGGATTGATTTTGATGGAACAACTATGAAAGTGTATTATGCAAATGGAGCATTGGCAGACAAAGTAGAAAAACCATCTACTCCAGTTATCACACAAACAGTAGATTTAAGCCAGTTTGATGGTAAAGATGTATACGTTGGTTTTACTTCAGCAGTAGGAACTTCAAAAGCAAACCATACGATTCATTCATTTAAGATGAGTATACCGACAGAGATGGCATCCTATGCATTAAATTATTATATCAAAGATCCAGAAACTGGAAAGTATAATTTAGTAGAAACAACACCTGTAAAAGAGGATGAAGTAGGAACTACGGTTACAGCAGAAAAAGTAGAAGGAACCTATGCTACAAAATACAATAAGTTTAATGGAAAGACATATGAATATAGTGCAACAGCAAAACAGGAAACTTCTGTTTCATTGGATGAAGCTGGAAAGACATATTATATGAATGTGTATTATGATCCGGTAGAAAGTGAGCAGGCAGGATACAAGCTAAACTACTACAAATATGATGTGAATACAAAAGAATATGTATTAGTAGAAAGTACAGATCCGGTTTATGATGCAGTAGGAAAAGATGTGACAGTAACAGATGTAGATGCAGCATACAAGGATAAATTTAAAAAAGACAATTACAAAATCAATGAAAGCAAAAATGATACATATAAAACGACTTTGAAAGCAGCAAATAAAATTTATGAAATGGATGTATACTATGATCCGATTATCACAACTTATAAAACAGAGTATTATTTAAAACAGGAAGATGGAAGTTATAAGAAGGTAGATACAATCCAGGGAGAGCAAACTTATGCAGGAACACATGTAACTGCACCGGAAAAATCTTATGATGGTTATACCCATGTAACAACATCAGAATCAAATGAAGCAGATGTTGTAGCAGCGGATGGATCAACGACTATGAAGGTATACTATGATCCGATAAAACCAGATCAGGCAGGGTATAAATTAAATTATTATAAGTTAAACCCAGATACAGAAAAATATGAATATGTAGAAAGTACAAAGGTAACTTATGATAAAGTAGGAACTGCTGTAAAGGTAACAGATGCAGATGCTGATTATCAAAGCAAATATACAAAAGATGGTTATCAGATCAATGCATCGAAAAACGAAACATATCATACAACTTTGAAACAGGAAGGTAAAGTCTATGAGATGGATGCTTATTATGATCCGGTAAAGACAACCTACAAGACGGAGTATTACTTAAAGCAGGAAGATGGAAGTTACAAAAAAGTAGATACGGTACAGGGAGAACAGACCTATGCAGGAAAACATGTAACTGCACCAGAAAAGTCTTATAAAGGCTATGCGCATGTAACAACATCAGAATCAAATGAAGCGGATGTCGTAGCACCAGATGGATCTACAACGATGAAAGTGTACTATGACCCAACTTCACAGCCTGTTTATGCAGTAGAATACTATGTGGAACAGCCAGATGGCAGCTATAAATTATATACAGAAATAAGAGATATTCCATCTACAACAGGGGAAAAGGTAAGTGCAGAAATTATCAGCATTGATGGTTACAAGCATACTACGACAAAAGACACCAATGAATCAGATGTAGTAAAAGAGGATAGTTCAACAGTATTAAAGGTTTATTACAATTTAAAGAAAGATCCTACACCTTCACCTGTTCCAACTGCAAAACCAACCGTTGCACCAACAAAGAAACCAACACCAAAACCAACGGTTGCGCCAACAAAAAAACCAACACCTACTCCAACAGAAAATGTAAATGATTCCGTGCCAAGTGGACCAAATACACCAAATACACCGGCAACGGGTGATCAGACAGCAAATGTTGGAACATTAGTATGTATTATGCTTCTGTCATTAGGTGCTGCAATTGATATGATTATACGTGCAAAGAAAACAAAATAAAGTATTACTGTTCAGTCGAGCAGAATATTTTAAACTTAATTTGTGTATTTTGGCACTTTATGAGTGCCTCGCCTGAACGGTTACCTTTTTGAGTTGTAAACACAAACAATAAATTGACTTATAATAAAAAGGATGATAAAATAAGTATATGTGCTTGCACATGGAATTTATTTTATGGAGGAACAACTCATGAACAAAGGTACAGTAAAATGGTTTAATAACCAAAAGGGATTCGGCTTTATTACAGACGAAGAGGGAAAGGACGTATTCGTTCATTTTTCAGGATTAAACATGGAAGGATACAAGACTCTTGAAGAAGGTCAGCAGGTTGAATTCGAAGTAATCGAAGGAGCAAAGGGACCACAAGCTACTAACGTTACAACACTATAATCAAATTTTTCTTTCGATGTACCTTACTTTTTATTGACAAAAAGCGAAAGCTATAGTAATAGAGAATAAAGTACCAAAGTATGAATTGATTAAAAGAAGCTGTCGTTTTACGAATTATCGTAAAGCGGCAGCTTTTTTTCTCTATAAGAAAGAGTTTTCCTATAGCGGAAAACACAAACCAGTAGGACCGTTTGCTTGCTTACCGAGATAGAGTTTGTTATAATATAAAAAGTGATATAGAGGGTTATAAAGTATAAGAACGAACGTGAGAGAAATAGAATATAATGGGGGATAGTGTATGAGAAGTAGCGTAAAAAAGCAAATGATAGAGATGGTGGAATATATTGACTTTCCGATGGCAGTTTATGTATATGAAACGGGAAAAGTGATTGCTGCAAATCGGATGGCAAAGGCTGTATTAAACGGGATATCTTGTCAAAATGTAAATTTGCTTTGGATGGATCGAAAAAAGTTAAAATTATCAACAGAATTACTAAGAGGGGGAAGTCAGTTGTTCTTTGAACAAAAAGTGCTTGTTGGAGACGAAGTGCGAGCGCTGGATTTTGAATTAAACGTATTGCCGCTTCCTAATGAACATATTGTGGTAGCTTTTTTTGATGAGAGTATTCGACAACCTTTTCGCATGGATGCAGCAAAATTATTACCTGGCTTGATTTGGAAGGATGCGGATAGACAAACGGTATCGGTTAGTACAGGGCTAAAAATTGGAATGTCCCATTATGCTTATGTATTGGAACATCCAGAAGAAGCGACAGAAACAGAGTTGGAGATGATGCGGGAAATTGCCTATCAACAAGCGTTTGTCTATGAAAAAAAAGAGCCAGTATTTTGCCAAGTAGAGCGTGTGGATTTTACAGAAGAAAACAATGGTTTAGTTACCATGAACAAACTTCCTATACTAGGAAAAGGAGAAGAACTTCTTGGGGTATTGATGGTATGTAAACCAGTGCTTTCGGAAAAAGACTATATGCAGCTTTACGCAAATCAAAGTATAGAGAATGCTTTGTTACGTGAGTGTATTATGTCGGATTGCAAAATGATTTTGTGTGTCGGAAAGCGGGAAAATATGAACATCCGTTATGCAACTTCAAATTTCTGCTTATTGGGATATCCTATGGAAGAAGTAATACAAAGAAAAGTGGATTGGATGGACGTGATTGCTCCGGAAGATAGAGAACGTGTAAGAGAAGAAATACAGGATGCATTTGCGCAAAAAGAGCATTTCTTTTATCAAAAGTACCGCATTTTAGATGCAAAAGGAGAGAAGCATTGGATCAATACAATCAATACTGGAAAAGGCTTTGGTTTTGGGGAAGAGTATATGCGTATTGTAATAGAAATTGATTCCATTGCTTCTGAGAATATGCTATACGATTCGGTCATGAAAAAAAGAGAAAATTATTTGGATTTTTTAACCGGATTACCGAACCGATTAAAGTATGAAAAAGATGCAGAAAAATTAATTGAAAAGGCGATTGAAAACAGAAAAAAAGGTTATATATTTGCGCTAGATTTAGATGATTTTAAGCATATAAATGAAGGATTAGGACCAGAGTATGGAGATATTTTGTTAAATAAAATATCAAAAGAATTGAATAACATTCCAGAGATAGAAAATTATTGCTATCGCGTGGATGGAGATGAATTTTTGATTTTTATCCGAAATAAATATGAAAAAAATGTAGAAGAGATTATTCAGAAATGTTTGGCATTGTTTCAAAAAAGCTGGAAATTGCAGGATAAAGAATGCTTTTGTACAGTTAGTATTGGTATTGCAGAATATCCAAAGGATAGTGCACAACCAAGGGAGTTGCTCAAGTATGCAGATGCGGCTGTATACGAAGCAAAACGTAAAGGAAAAAATCGGATTCAACATTATAAGCGTGCGGTGTTGCAACCATCCATGGATCGTGTCAATTATGAGAAATATCTTAGAAAAGCAATTGCAAAAGGTTGTGTAGAATTTGAAATGTTTTTCCAGCCTATTGTACGTGCGCAGACAAAAGAATATATATCAGCAGAGGCACTTGTGCGTTGGTATAGTCCGGAACTTGGATTTATTTCTCCCATTAATTTTATTTCCCTTTCCGAGTATTTAGGATTGATTGTGCCTTTAGGAGAATATGTTTTACGACAAACATTTATAACTTGTAAGCGTTGGAATGATACCTTCGATCCTGATTTTAAAGTAAGTGTTAATTTATCAGTTATTCAATTGGTACAGCCTAATATTGTAGAACGAATTTTAGAAATTGCCCGTACGACTGGTGTAAATAAAAGAAATATTATATTAGAAGTTACCGAAAGTCTTGCAGTAGAGGACATGCACTTAATGAAAAGTGTACTTACAGAGCTTCGTTCTTATGGTTTTAGCATTGCCTTAGATGACTTTGGAACTGGGTACTCTTCTTTAAACCATATTATGGAGATGCCGCTGAATTATGTAAAAATAGATAAAAGCTTTATTTCCACCTATGGTACAAAGGACTTTAATCCAAGTTTGTTAAGTGCGATTGCAGAACTTGCACATAGTGTAAATATGGAAATTATTGTGGAAGGTGTAGAAACGAAGCAGCAGATGGAATTTTTGATGTTTTTAAATGCAGATAAAATACAAGGATATTTATATGGAAAGCCTATGCCTGCTATAGAGTTTGAAAAGAAAATTTTCACTCTATAGGGGGATAGGGAGTTGATGTGGACTTGTCCACTTTGTTTAAAGAACAGATGGAGGAAACCAATGAGTGAGGATATGTTTTTTCATGCGGATGGCGTGAAAGTAATGGTAGTAGATGATAATGAAGTAAATTCTATGGTAGTAGCCAGTATGTTGGAACAATTCCATATAGTGGTTACAGAAGTATATGCAGGAAAGGATGCCATAGAAAAAGCAAAGTATGAAGATTTCGATATAATATTTATGGATTATCTTATGCCGGAAATGAACGGTATTGAAACTACAGAAAAAATACGTAAACTTGGAAAGGTAAAAAGACCTGTTATAATTGGATTATCTGCGGATGTAACACCGGAACTAAAATCTAAATTTAGTGCAGCAGGGGCGGACAATGTATTAGCAAAACCTTTAACAATAGAGGCACTGCAACAATTATTAGAACGCTTGGTTCCAAAAGAACAAGTTGCAAATATAGATTCAAAGAAGCAGGTTGGGGAAGATACCAAAAAAGTCATAGAAATTTTTTCCGAGGTAAGTGGAATGAATGTAGAGGAAGGGCTTAGTCATCTGGGAAATACGGTAGAAAATTATATAAAGGTATTAGAAACGGCAGTAGATAATATCAGGCAGCAACAAAAACGACTGTTTGTCTATAGTGAATCTATGATTCAACCGTCATCTATGAAAATTTCTTTTCATAGTTTAAAAGGAATCTTTTTAAATTTAGGAGCACATAAGTTGTCAGAACAATCACAATTATTTGAATTGGCTTGTACCAATGCTTCTGTGGATTTACTCACAAATGATTTGGAACAATATTTGAGTGATCTTGATGTGTTTGTGAGAGGATTGGAACATGGATTGGCACAGTATGATGGAGATTATAAAAGAAAACAGTTGGAACAATACCGTCCGATGGATGAGGAAACCTATGACCAATATTACGCAGAATTGGTGAACGCATTGCAGAAATATGAATACAATGATTTAAGGGAATTGACCAATGCTTTGTTATATGCATCAAAGGGAGAAAAAAGAGCATTGTATCAAAATGTATTAAAAGAAATTCAGGATTTTCAGTATGAGAATGCACTGGAATTATTAAAGAAAGGTAACTAGCTATTCGGGGTCCTAAATAATGGAACTGTCAGGTGAGAGAATAGTTGCAAAGAAAGAATAGAACGATAGAAAAAAGTGTTAATAAAAGAGGAATGCCTAGCAGGGAGGGGAGAGAAATCCTGCTAGGCCGAACTATATAAAAGGTATCGTCTAAATTAGTTATGTTTTTTTATAACTTTATTATAATGTGGAAAAATGAGATTTGTGTGAATGATTTGTGAATAAAAGGTAAAAAATAGTAACAGTTTGGTGGAAAACATTCATAAAGTGTCAGAGGATACATAATAGATTTAAAAATATAGGTTCATTCTACGACGATTGGTAGGAGGAGGGATGACATGATAAACGTATTTGAGAGTTTTTTAAGAAAAGAGTTGGGGAGCAGTAAATATATCGCTTATTTGGGTCAATATAAAAAAATGGAACCAAAATGTGAAAAGAAAATGCTTGCAGAAATATCACAGGACATTTATGAGGGATTGAAAGATAAGGACGTTGGTATTCTTTTACAAATCCAGAAGCATTTAAAAGATGCAATCCTATTAGTGTTAAGATTAAGTAGGCACTATGTTTTTACTGTTATTTCGTATTTTTTAGCAGTAGGTGTCATACTATCGATAGGAAAAATAGGTTACGTTAATATAGTGACTACGATTATGCTTACGATTGCCTTTTTTTATAAAACGTACGAATTTTTGATTAACAAATATTCTTACTTGGATGCCTATATGATTTTGGCTTATAAAACAGCACTAGAAAAGAGGATTCATGAATTGAAATCCCAATAAAATTGGAACGGTAACACTGAAAATGGTCAACAGTATTACAAATGAAAGAGGAAAAAATGATTAGTATTAGTTTATGCATGATTGTAAAAAATGAGGAACGGGTATTGGAACGATGCTTGGAATCACTAAAAGGATTGATGGATGAGATTATCATTGTTGATACAGGTTCTACGGACAAGACAAAAAAAATTGCCGAAAAGTATACGAATAAAATATACGATTTTAAATGGATAGATGATTTTTCGGCTGCTAGAAATTTTTCTTTTTCCAAGGCAACCAAAGAATATATTTATGTGGCGGATGCAGATGAGGTACTTGATCATGACAATTATGAAAAGTTTAAAAAGTTAAAACAGGTCTTATTGCCGGAAATTGATATTGTGCAAATGTATTATTGCAACCAGTTGGAGTTTAATACAACCTATAATTATGATAAAGAATATAGACCAAAACTTTATAAGAGACTTCGTCAGTTTATTTGGAAAAATCCAATTCATGAATGTGTACAAATTGAGCCAATCATATATGATAGTGAAATTGCCATTATGCATAAACCAGAGAATAATCATGGAACTAGGGATTTTGCTGCCTTTCAAAGAATGATAGCTAGAGGAGAAACGTTATCCGCACATTTGCATAATATGTATGCCAGAGAATTGTTCATAGCTGGAGAAGCAAAGGACTTTCTGGAAGCAGAGACATTTTTTAAAAAAAGTATAACGGAACAGCGCTCAACGGATGAGTGGAAGGAAGCCAATGCCGTATTAGTACATTGTGCAAAATTAAAAGGAGACAAATTTACTTTTTTTAAACATGCGATGAAGGATATTGTAGAAAACCCATGTAGCGAGGTTTGTTGTGAACTTGGTGCATTTTATGTAGAACAGGAAGATTTTGAAGAGGCGAGCAATTGGTATTATAATGCAATACAAAATGTGAAGGCTATTTTAAATATTCGTTATCAAGAAGAAATTCCGAAAGAGGGATTACGTTTCTGTTATGAAAAGTTAGAAGAATGTGCAGAAAAAAGCGGACAGAAACAACTTGCAATGGAATATAACAAGGCAAGAAAGGATCTTGATGGAATTGTTACGGATGTTGGAGTAAATATGCCCCATGAATTGTAAGCTGGAGGATAGATGACGATGTGTGGTTTGATAATTGGATTATTTGGTATTGATCAGTATATAAAAGAGCAGATTGAGAAACAACCAGAAGATTATAAGAAGAAAAAAGGAAAATGTACCATTCGAAAGTGTCATAATAAAGGGATTATGTATTCTATTGGAAAAGAAAATCCAGAGCAAGTAAAATTGGTTTCTGGTATGATGTTTTTTTTCTTATTTTTTAAATGGATCATAAGTAGAAGAAAAAGTAGAGTAGAAAGAGTTTCCTGGGCTTTGTTAGTAGCAGGCGCAATGGGAAATGTTTGGGACCGAATAAAAAGAGGATATGTGGTAGACTATATACATATGGATTGCAACGTGTTGCGAAAGATTGTTTTTAATTTTGCAGATGTATGTATTGCAATCGGTGGGATTATGCTACTGGTAAAAGAATGTTTGAAACGAAAATAAGAAAACAAAAAACAAGCAACACTATAAGCCGAGTTCTGTATTAGATGATCATCTATCTGGTCCTGATGTTACCACCAGGCTCAAGCGACCTACCCTAAAGCACGACGGGCCGCCGCAATGCTTTTCTATTCGGTCTTGCTTCGGATGGGGTTTACATTGCCAGCCTTGTTACCAAGACTGCGGGGAGCTCTTACCTCGCCTTTCCACCCTTACACGATAAACGTGCGGTATATTTCTGTTGCACTAGCCTTGGAGTCACCTCCACCGGACGTTATCCGGCATCCTGCCCTGTGAAGCTCGGACTTTCCTCACCTAAAGCCTTTCGGCATTAATAGGCGCGATCATCTGTGTTACTTGTTTTTGCCAATGTTTAGATTTTAGCACTTTCTATAGAAAAAGTAAAGGAGAAAAGTAATATGAAATATAAAAATAGAGATGGAGAAATAGTGGAGGAGGAAGAGAAGGGAAAGAAAATCACTTCCTTTTTCTATGGAACAAAATTGGGGCGTATGCTTCTAAAACCGCTGGTTTCTCCGATATGGCAAAGATTTTTAGGAGCAATGTTAGATAGTAGACTTTCAGTAGGATTGGTGCTTCCCTACAAAAAAATGCACCATATTGATATGAGTTTATACAAACCAAGATTTTACGAATCTTTTAATGCTTTTTTTACAAGAGAAATAAAAGAGGAATTGCGTCCGATTGATCAAGAAATGGCTGGTATCGTTGCTCCTTGTGATGGAAAAGCATCTGTTTATCCTATTACAGAAGAATTATCTTTGCATATAAAAAACACTACATATTCCATTGCGCGATTATTAAAAAGTAAAGAACTTGCGGAAAAATATAAAAATGGTGTAGCGTTGGTTGTTCGTTTAAGTGGTGGGGATTATCACCACTATTGTTATGTGGCAGATGGAAAAAAGGGAAAGAATCATTATTTGCATGGGGTATTTCATGCACTTACACCGCTTGCCTGTGAGAAGAAACCAGTTTATCAGGAAAATGCAAGAGAATTTTGCAGGATCCGTACCCATTACTTTGATGAAATCATTCAAATGGAAGTGGGAGCTATGCTGATTGGAAGGATTAATAATCTGGAAGAAGGAATAAGAGAAGTGAAAAAAGGAGAAGAAAAAGGATACTTTTCTTATGGCGGCTCTACAATTGTAGTATTGTTTAAAGAAGACGCAGTAGATTTTGATCGGGATTTATTACAAAATACAGAACAGGGAATGGAAACAATAGTAAAGATGGGAGAACGAATAGGATATCGAAAAATGTTGGACGAGTCGAAACGATTTTTTTCTCTATAGGGGATAAAAAGTACCAAAATGAAGAAAGGAAAGAACAGAAAATATGAAGACCGCAGCAGAATTGAAAAAAAAATTACAAGAAATAGATCACAAAAGTTATTCTTTATATAAGACCATTGCAGGAGAATATCGGTTTGATCAGTTTATATTATGTATTGATAAGGTACAAGGGGATCCGTTTGCATCTCCGTCCAGAGTAAGAGTGATTGTACCAGAAAAGGTACATGGTTTTCCTCTATTTCTTTATGAGGATCCATGTAAAAGGATTGCTTTGGAGGATAGCATTCTACGAAAGTGGAATCGCTTTATTGGTAAACAGAATCAAAAGGCAGGTTCTGGTAATAGTGGAAAATTAGGTGTATGTATATGTGGACAGGAAATTTTGGAACGGCAGGCAGTTTGTATAAAGGAAAAGAAAATAGAGGGATATTTCTTAATTGGATTTCCTGCGAGGGGAAGAAGTATTCTGGCAGAAGAATTGATTAAAATTTTATTTGTTATGCTGCCGAAAATGATAGAAGAGATTTTTGTATGCAAAAGTTATACAATGGATCGATTAAAAGAAAATATGGAGCTGGCGGTGAATCAGGATTTCATTAGACAAGAGTTGGAAAGATTACAGTTGGTTTCTTTTTTGGCAAATGGTTCTATTTTACCAAGAGAGAGTGGAATTTCACAGAAACCACTGCGAGATGCAGTTCCATTTGTTTCTCCGAAAAGCATGGAAATTACAATTGAGTTGCCATTTGGAGGACCAATTTGTGGTATGGGAATTCCAAAGGGAGTTACAGTTATTGTAGGCGGTGGATATCATGGAAAATCTACTCTGCTTGAGGCGATTCAGCTAGGGGTATATAACCATATATTGGGAGATGGAAGAGAATATGTGATTACAGATTCCACTGCTATGAAGATCCGGGCAGAGGATGGAAGAGGAATTTGTAAAACAGACATTCAGATGTTTATAAATCATTTACCAAATAACAAGGACACAAAAGCATTTTTTACGGAAAATGCCAGTGGAAGTACGTCACAAGCGGCAAATATGATAGAGGCAATGGAAGGAGACACAAAAACATTTTTAATTGATGAGGATACTTCGGCTACAAACTTTATGGTACGGGATCGTATCATGCAGCAAATCGTTACAAAGGAAAAAGAACCAATCACACCATTTATTAGTTATGTACAGGCATTGTATCAGGAAAAAGGAATATCTACCGTTATTGTTGTAGGAAGCTCTGCCGCTTATTTAGAAGTTGCAGATCATATTTTACAGCTTGATTTTTATAAAGTAAGAGATATAAAAGAGGAGGCAAAAAAGATACTATCCCAATATCCATCCATGTGTACGGAGCCAAAGTCGCAAGTGCCGGAAATTTCCTTTGACCGAGTAGTAAAAAAAATAGATTTATCTTATAAGGGTCGTGATATGAAAGTGAAAACGACCGGAACGGATACGATTTGTATCAACAAAGAGGCTGTAGATGTACGTTATTTAGAACAATTAGTGGATTATGGACAAACAGTAGGTGTTGCGTATTTGATGAAATATGCAATGGAAAATCTTGTGGATGGAAAGAAAACCATGCAACAGATTATAGAGGAATTATACCATCAGGTAGAGGAAAAAGGCTTTTCATCCGTGCTTCCAAGAGGGTATTCTGCTGGTTTCCCAGTGTTACCAAGACGTCAGGAAGTACTTGCAGCATGGAATCGATTCCGAAAGTTAAAGATAACGGTTTCGTCTGTCAATAGCTGAATGTAATACGAATAGTCATTTTTGTTTGGTTGAACTGTGACTTGTTTCGAAAGTGATAATTTGCTATACTAAAGAAAGTGTGTTAGATAAATGCAAAGGATTGCAATTATGGAATAAAAGGCTGCAAAAGAAAGGATTTGATAGAATATGAGTAAAGTTACAATTTCAGATTCCGTACGATACATAGGATGCGATGATCATACGATTGACTTATTTGAAAGTCAGTATGAAGTACCCAATGGAGTATCCTATAATTCTTATTTGATACTAGATAAAAAGATTGCCATTATGGATACCGTAGATCATCGTGCTACAACCCAATGGTTTGAAAATTTAGATAGAGAATTAGCAGGTAAAAAACCAGATTATCTAATCGTGTCCCATATGGAACCGGATCATGCTTCTAACATTCAAAAAGTTTGTGATAAGTATCCGGAAATGAAAGTTGTGGCAAATGCAAAGATATTTGCGATGATTCCACAATTTTTTAATATTGATCTAAGTGATAGAAAAGTGGAAGTAAAAGAAGGAGATACGTTGGAACTAGGAGAGCATGTTCTTACCTTTGTTATGGCACCAATGGTGCATTGGCCAGAAGTGATGGTAGAATATGAAAGTACAGAAAAAATTCTATTTTCTGCAGATGGATTTGGGAAATTTGGAGCATTAGATGTTGAAGAAGACTGGGATTGCGAAGCTCGCCGATATTACATGAATATTGTTGGAAAGTATGGCACTTCTGTACAAGCGTTGTTAAAGAAAGCTGCATCCTTGGACATTCAGATGATTTGCCCATTACATGGTCCAATTTTAAAAGAAAATCTGGAACACTATTTAGAAAAATATGATATTTGGTCTAGTTATCGTCCGGAAAATGAGGGAGTGACAATTGCTTACGCATCTATTCATGGAAATACAGCAGCGGCAGCCAAAAAAATGGGAGAAATGTTAGAGGCAAGAGGAGAAAAAGTGTCTTTATTTGATCTTTCAAGAGATGATATGGCAGAAGCAATTGAGGATGCGTTCCGTTACGATAAGCTAATACTTGCAGCTCCTACCTATGATGCTGCATTGTTCCCTTGTATGGAAGATTTCCTATATCATTTGAAAATCAAAAATTATCAGAAGCGAACCATTGGAATCATTGAAAATGGAACCTGGGCTCCAATGGCAGGGAAACTTATGAAAGCATATGCAGAGCAGTTTAAAGATTGTACAGTAATAGAACCTGTAGTGACAATCAAATCTACAATGAATGAAAGTACAGTAAAGGCAATGGAAGAATTAGCGAATCAAATTTTACAGTCAAAAGCAGAATAAGTAAAAGAAAAAGACCTATACTGTCTGGTATAGGTCTTTTTAAACTTGGTTTATGGCAGACGGACTGCCGGAAAGGTTGGGAAAAAATGTATGATCCAAAATCACTAAAAGCGGAAGAATTTATTTGCGATAAGGAAGTGCAAGATACAATTTCTTATGCAGAGGAAAATAAAGAAAATATTGCATTGATTGATGAAATTATAGAAAAAGCAAAAAAAAGAAAAGGATTGACACATAGAGAAGCATCCGTGTTACTTGCCTGTGAAATACCTGAAAAAATTGAGCAGATTTATGATTTGGCAGAACAGATAAAAAAGGATTTTTATGGAAATCGTATTGTAATGTTTGCGCCACTTTATTTATCAAATTATTGTGTAAATAAATGTGTATATTGTCCATATCATATGCAAAATAAAACCATTCCAAGAAAAAAGCTTACACAGGAGGAAGTCAAACAGGAAGTAATTGCTTTGCAGGATATGGGACATAAACGTCTTGCGATTGAAGCTGGTGAGGATCCGGTAAATAACCCAATAGAGTATATATTGGATTGTATTCATACAATTTACAGCATCAAACATAAAAATGGTGCCATACGTAGAGTAAATGTAAATATTGCAGCAACGACAGTAGAAAATTACCGAAAGCTTAGTGAAGCAGGAATTGGAACGTATATTTTATTTCAGGAAACGTATCACAAGGAAACCTATGAAAAATTGCATCCAGCGGGACCAAAGCATAATTATGCCTATCATACGGAGGCGATGGATCGTGCAATGGAAGGTGGCATTGACGATGTTGGACTTGGTGTTTTATTTGGATTAGATTTATACAAATATGAATTTGCAGCTTTGTTGATGCATGCAGAACATTTAGAAGCCGTACACGGAGTGGGACCACATACGATTTCTGTACCACGTGTAAAGAAAGCAGATGATATTGATCCGTCTAAATTCGATAATGGAATTAGTGACGATATTTTCTGTAAAATTGCTGCATGTATCCGTGTAGCGGTGCCATATACAGGAATGATCATATCTACAAGAGAATCAGCAGATTTAAGGGAAAATATTATTCGACTTGGAGTCTCACAGATTTCGGGTGGTTCCAGAACAAGTGTTGGTGGATATCAAGAAGAAGAACGACCACATGATACAGAGCAGTTTGATGTATCGGATCAACGTACGTTAGATGAGGTAGTAAACTGGCTTATGACGGCAGGATATATTCCAAGTTTTTGTACAGCATGTTATCGTGAAGGAAGAACTGGAGACCGTTTTATGTCCTTGTGTAAATCAGGACAGATTTTAAATTGTTGTCATCCAAATGCTTTGATGACGTTGAAAGAGTATTTGATGGACTATGCTTCGGAAGATACTCGAAGAAAGGGAGAAATATTGATTGAAAAGGAGATGGAAAAAATAACGAATCCGAAGGTGAAGGAAATTGCTTCTCAACGTTTGCAGTTGATCGAACAGGGAATACGTGATTTCCGTTTTTAACACGATCAAGAAAGTCCCCCACTTCTATTGCGTAGAGCAATAAGTGGTGAATGGGGGCTTTCTTGTATCAGGGAGGGGTACAAGCCACTTCTGATATGCTGCGATAGCAGCGAATAGTGTTATGAGCAAGTAGCAGAGAGGATTGCGAATATTCGTTTGATTGCTCTGCCTGCAGACGGATAAAATAATTTGCAAAAAGCGAATCAAAAAACATTTTGTGTAGCTTTTTGCAAAGGAAAATTGTATTACAAATGAAGGAGAGCAACATGAGTTGTGAAGTGGATGAAATAGAAGAATGCTTTAATAAGGCAATTGAGAAATATGGGGATATGGTTTATAGAATTGCAGTGAATCAAATGAAAAACCGTAGCGATGCGGATGATATTTTTCAGGAAGTTTTTATAAAGTGGATGCAATATAGAGAAAAATTTACGAGTGAAGATCATGAAAAAGCATGGATGATACGTGTTACGATCAACCAGTGTAAAAATGTACTTGGTAGTTCCTGGAACAAAAAAACAGGTGTATTAGATGAAGGGATACAAAACACACTTGTGTATGAACAGCAGGATATAGCAGAGGAGAGTCCATTGATGGAAGCGATAGAAAAGTTACCGAAAAAATATCGCTCTGTAATACATTTGTTTTATTATGAAGATTTATCGATAGCAGAAATGAGCCAAATACTAAATGAAAAAGAATCAACAATTCGAACCTGGCTTACAAGAGCTAGGCGAAAGCTGAAAAGTTTGCTGAAAGGAGTGGAGTTATAGTGTTTAAAGAAGAATACAAAAAGCATTTTGATGAAATAAAACCTAGTTCACGCCTGATTGAGCAAACCAAAAAGCGTATGATGGAAGAATATGAAAAAGAAGTAAGCCTAAAATTGCAACCGAAAGAAGATAAGTCATTTTTCGAGACTGAGGAGCAGGAAGTGTCGCCGGAAAATGTTATTGCAAAAGGAAGGATAAAAAAGCAGTGGATTGTTTTAGCAGGGACGCTAGCAGCAGGTATAGCAATTGTTACCACCGGTGTATATTTGAAGCAACATTTAAAATTGGTTTCACAAAATACGTCTGGACAGATTATGTTATGTGACACAGAAGTCCCTGAGGAACAGGAGGAGACAACAACAGGTACGGCATTAGATATAGAACAAAAGAGTAAAACAGAAAAACAGAAAACAGAAAAAGCCTCAAAAAATAAAATAAGAAAACAGAATAAAAGTGAATTAGAAAGTATAGCAGGAAGGTCTAGAGGTTCTGGTATTGTATTGGATTATGCGTCTATGCAAAAGGTTATTTTTCATGGTGATTTTGGAATTATCGTTTATAATTTGGCTGACCGAGCGATTTCTACTTATATTCCTCAAGAGGAAATTACTGGAGACATAAAAGTAAATAGTGATGGCACAAAAATTTATCTATTTGAATCCGTAAATGGAGAAAATGAGGTAAAAGAATATAATATTGTTACTGGAGAGATGACGGTATGGATGGAATTTATTGATGCAGAAACTTATTTTGCAAATGTTTCTAGTGTGTATGGAAGCGGGGCAGATTTATATATAAGTAGTGCTTCTACTGGACAAAAGGTGACCATTGGGGAAGGGTACTATATGCAACTTATGTATCAGGCACCATCATTAGATAAATTGGCATCTTTATCAGTGTCTATCATAAATATAAAAGAAAAAACAGAACAGCTTGTGTGTGTATTTGGTTCGTTAGGAGAACAAATTTGTGAAAAAATGGGACAACCTTTTGGTGGTTATCATAATGAAGCAGGAAAACAATTGTTTGAAATACCAAAGATAACAGAGAAACCGTCTCAAGAGGATGCAAACGAAGAAAATAAGGAAGAAGGAATGGAAACACAGATTCCAAAAGAAACAGAAAAGCCACGTATTACAGAGGAACCAAAGGAAACGGAAGTGGCACCAACGGAAGCACCACAAGAGGAAAGCTAAACAAAGTAACAAAAAAATAAAACAACAGATGGTAAACCATTTTACCATCTGTTGTTGATTAATTGATAATGAAATTTAAATTGGTAATAATAAGAGATACCTATATAGCAGAGTAAATGTGTCAATAAAAGAAAAATAGGAATGTGATTTGCAAGCCAGCTTGCAGAGGAAAAAAAGGATAAACGAAGCTGCCATAGAAATAATAAAATATTACAAAGCCAAAAAGTGATAAATAGACTTAAGTGCCGTAGTTTGGTATAGTGGTACTTTTCTTGCAGAACGGGAAGGAATGTTTTGCTAGTAGAGAATCCATCTTTAAAGATTAGTTCCACAAGGGTTGGTGTTATAAATGCCAAGATAAGGGGATAAAAACAATAAAGGCCATAATGATGTGCAAGATAATAAAACAGGCTGAGGGCACTCATACCCATTAAAAGATATCTTGCATAGTACAGACCTTGGAGTCTGGCTATATTATGGAGTTCCCGATGGATTGCCATGTATTCTTTTCTCATAGTGTGATTTGCTTCTCCTATCTGTTTGGAATTAAAATACTAGTAATGGTTCCGTCAAAGTCATTCACAAAATACGCAATTAACAAATAAATGAAAAGTATTTTGGGGCGGAATGATTACGAATACTCTGCATAAAGTATAATGTTTCAAAGCGGAAAAGGCAAGAAAGATTTCTAGTAATAATAGGCAAAAAACAGTCAAAAAAAGTCGAAAAATTGTATATTACAAAGAAAAAGTAAATTTTTATAAATTTCCTTTGAAAAATAAAGGGAATATGTATATAATGATATAAGTGTATAATTAGGATTTAGGATAAAGAGCCGAAATCTTAAAAGTTAGAGCAAAAGCAATTTTATTGATAACATAGAATAAAGAGAGGAGAAATCAGAAAATGATCGGAAGCGATATTGGAATTGATTTAGGAACAGCAAGTGTACTTGTTTATATAAAAGGCAAAGGTGTTGTGTTAAAAGAGCCGTCAGTAGTAGCGTTTGACAGAGACACAAATAAAATTAAAGCAATTGGTGAAGAAGCAAGACTGATGTTGGGAAGAACACCTGGAAATATCGTTGCAATACGTCCATTGAGACAGGGGGTAATTTCTGATTACACATATACTGAAAAGATGATTCGTTATTTTATTGATAAAGCAGTAGGAAAACAACCACGTTTCCGTAAGCCAAGAATCAGCGTATGTGTTCCAAGTCAGGTTACAGAAGTGGAAAGAAGAGCGGTAGAAGATGCTACTATTCGTGCAGGTGCAAGAGAGGTAGCTATCATTGAAGAGCCGATTGCTGCTGCAATTGGAGCTGGAATTGATATTTCCAGACCATGCGGTAACATGATCGTAGATATCGGTGGTGGAACGACGGATATCGCTGTTATCTCCCTTGGAGGTACAGTTGTAAGTACATCTATTAAAATAGCAGGTGACAATTTTGATGAAGCGATTGTCCGTTATATGAGAAAGAAACATAATTTATTGATCGGCGAAAGAACTGCGGAAGATATCAAGATTAGAATTGGTACAGCATTTAAACGTGACGAAGTAGAAAGTATTGATGTTAGAGGACGTAATCTGGTTACAGGACTTCCAAAGACAATTACAGTTACTTCTGAGGAGACAGAAGAAGCATTACATGAAGCAACTTCTCAGATTGTGGAAGCCGTACACACAGTATTGGAGAAAACTCCACCAGAATTATCTGCGGATATTGCAGACAGAGGTATTGTTTTAACTGGTGGTGGAGCATTGCTTCGTGGCTTAGAGGAATTGATTGAAACAAGAACCGGTATTACAACTATGACAGCAGAAGATCCTATGACAGTAGTTGCAATTGGTACAGGTAAATATGTAGAATTTTTGAGTGGTAGAAAAGACATTCAGGAATAGATAAAAAAATAGTCCTGCAGGAAACTGTAGGACTATTTTTAATTCTATACAAAAACATTCTACAAGTATACTAAATGCCTTACAATCTTGTGCGTGCCTTGGAGCTTTGTAAAAAGTAAAAGGGAGTCTGTACGTTCTAGTTTATGTGACTGGAAACTAGAATATCGGTAAAGATGAACAGGGCGAATAGATAGAGGAAGTTTTGAATAGTTACAAAAGAATCACATATACTAAGAGTGATAAAAAGGCATTTATTTGTAAGGATAAAAGGAGAATCCTAGATTGAGAGAAGAGGTGTAATCATGAATAAAACATACGAAGAATTAATGCCATATTTAGAAAAAGGAATGGCATATCAGGCAGCACTCACTTTATTAGAATGGGATGAGGAAACCATTGCTCCGGTGCAGGCAGAAGAGTATACTGCGAATATTATAGGGGAATTGTCTGATTCTTATATGCAAACATTGGTGAATGAAGAAGTAAAAGGAAAGTTGGAAAAATTATGGAAAGAAAAAGAGTGGACAACACTTTCCAACGTGGAGCAGGCAAATTTAAAAGAGTGGAAAAAAGTAGTGCAGCAGTTAGAAAGTATTCCACAGAAGGAATATAAAGCCTATGCAACATTAATAGCGAGAGCAGGAAATATCTGGGCGAAAGCAAAAGAAAAGAAGGATTTTCAGTATTTTATGCCAACTTTACGCGAAATCGTTTCTTATAAACAAAAATTTGCGGATTATCGTAAGAAGCAGCAAAAAGAAAATAAAAAGAAGTCACGTTATGACATATTGCTGGAGGAGTATGAACCAGGATTTACAACAGAATTATTGGATGCCTTTTTTGAAAAAATAAAAGAAGAAGTAGTTCCTTTTTTGAAAGAGATTACCCAAAAATGTAAAACAATAGATAAGTCATACAATGAAAAAGTATATGATATTGAAAAACAAAGGAAATTTTGTAGATGGATTTCAGGGTATTTAGGATTTGATTTTACGAAGGGCGTAATTGGAGAAAGTGCACATCCCTTTACTACAAATTTACACAATCGAGATGTTCGCATTTCTAATCATTTTTATGAAAATAATCTGGAAAGTGCCATATTTTCAGCTATTCATGAGACAGGACATGCTATGTATGAAATGGGAATTTCAGATGATATCACGCGTACATTATTAGGGGCGGGTACTTCCATGGGAATGCACGAATCACAATCTAGATTTTGGGAAAATGTAATTGGACGCAGCGAAGCGTTTTGGAAACCGATTTATCCAAAATTACAGAGTTTCTTTCCAGAGCAGTTAGGTGAGATTTCCTTAAAACAATTTATAAAAGGGTGTAATAAAATAGAACCGGGTTTGATTCGTACAGAGGCGGATGAGTTATCGTACAGTTTGCATATTATGGTTCGTTATGAATTGGAGAAACAGTTAATAAGTGGCAAATGTAAAGTAGAAGAGTTAGAAGAACTATGGGCAGATAAATATGAAGAACTGTTAAGTGTGCGTCCGAAAAATGCCAGTGAAGGTGTGTTGCAGGATATACACTGGGCGGGAGGCGATATTGGATACTTCCCATCCTATGCCATTGGTACAGCGGTAGCAGCACAGATTTATTATCATTTGCAGGAAGTTATGCCATTGGAACAGTATTTAAAAGAACAAAATCTGGTTCCTATAAGAGAATATTTGAGGCAGCATATTTATCAATATGGGAAGCAGAAGTCTACTAACGAATTGTTGAAAGAAATGACAGGAGAAGAATTTTCAGCAGAATATTATATCAAATATTTAAAAGAAAAATACACAAAATTGTATTGTTAGGAGAAAACAATTGTTGGGCGTTACCAAGTAGAAATGTTGTCCAACTGCTTTTAGTCTATAGACAGATATATGCAGTAGGAACAATCATTTCTGCCCGGCTAAACTGGTATAATAGATTATTCCAAGCTATGTAAAATCATGGATAAATCCTTTACGGCTAATTGTCCTGGTGCTGAGGTTTGTCCAAGCGCACCGAAAGTAATTGCGGAACCAAAGGTGGAACCACTGATACGGGATACTGCGCCTAATTTTCCCATGGACATGGTTACAATAGGAACCGATGCAGAGGTATGTACTTCGTAGGTGGCATGCAATAAAGTAAGTACATCTTCTGCATTGGTAGGCATGACTGCGATTTTAGTAATATCCGCACCCATTTTTTGCATGTTATTTAAGCGTTGTATGATTTCTTCTTTCTTTGGAGTTTTTTGGAAATCATGATTTGACAGGAGAACAACTGTATCATTTTCCTTGAGTGCCTGAATGATTGAGGAAAGTTTTTCCGTATCTTTTGTACAAAAAAGTTCTAAATCAACCAAATTTACATAACCACTTTGTGCGAGTGCTAAATTTAGGTTAAAATAATCTTTTAGTGAAAGTTCCTGTTCTCCACCCTCTCTTTTCGTTCGAAAAGTTGCTAATAGAGGTTTTTCTGGTAATGTATTTTGAATGAATTTAGCAGTTTCCAACATGGCAGAAACATCATGGACATTTTCCATATAATCCATACGCCATTCAATTAGATCAATATCTGGACGATTAAAATCGGATAATTTTTGTTTTATGGCATTGCTTGATGTCTCTACAATAGGAACACAGATTTTTGGCAGTCCGCTTCCGATTGTAATATTTTTAACTTTTATTTCTTTCATAATAAAAGGACCTCCCAGTTCTTATTTGTTTATAAGCATGTTACAGATCATAGGTATGTAAACTGTAACCGTTTTTGGGCAAATGTTGTGCATGAAAATTGTCCAAAACTGTCCAAAACAGACATTCATACGGTATTTTTGGTGCCAATAATACCTATCTGTGAACAGTAATATAAGTATAGCAAAGGCAAAAAAGAAAAGCAATAAAGCCCTTGACGGAAAAATTGGAGTAACGTACAATGATAGATAAGAAAAAGAGAGAGGGAGTGCTTTAATGCAGGAAAAAAGAAGAGCAAAACGATTTCCAGCTAAATTAGAATTGGAGATTTCTCAACTATTTAAGCAGGATAATATTATGGTTGATATTGGTGCACCGATAGAGGTGACCGATGTATCAAAGTTTGGGATTGGGTTTAAATCTGAAAATATTTTGCCATTAGATTATTATTTCAATGCAAAACTGGAGCTTGGGGGACCGGATCGAAGTATTTATTGTGTGGTAAAGATTATTCGTATTGATTCAGATGGAGAACGAAATATCTATGGTTGCGAATTTGTTGGAATGGCACCAGTATTTTCTTACATATTTGACGAATATTCAAAATCTTTAGAAGAGTAATATGCTATATTTTTAGGATGGGTTTTCCATCCTTTTTTTACTTTATAGGAAAATGTGTCCTATAGAGCAAGGGGAGTAGTAAAATTTGTTTGCCTTTAATTTTTGAAGTAGTAACGGTATCTGCTTTGCATAGTAATGCAGGTTATTTAATACAATGGTACAATTGACAAGAAAGAGAAAACATTAAAAAAGAAGAGAAAAAAAGAGAAAAACTGAAAATAGTGAATTATAACATAAAAAATACAGAAAATTAAAAGTTGATTTTGCAGGGGGAATTGACTAATATAAATATTAGATTTAGCACTCGAATGAAATGAGTGCTAATAATGTAGAAAAAAGTCGTAAGTGATTAAAGGAGGATACCATTATGAAATTAGTACCATTGGGAGATAAAGTTGTATTAAAACAGCTTGAAGCAGAGGAAACAACAAAATCAGGTATCGTATTACCAGGTCAGGCACAGGAAAAACCACAGCAGGCTGAAGTTATTGCAGTAGGTCCTGGTGGAGTAATAGACGGAAAAGAAGTTACGATGCAGGTAAAAGTTGGAGATAAAGTTATATATTCAAAATATGCAGGAACAGATGTAAAACTTGGAGACGAAGAATTTATCGTTGTAAAGCAGAATGATATTGTAGCAATCGTAGAAGAGTAAATATATGGTGGGGCATACCCCAATATCGAACGAATTTTAAAATAGTTGAAGGAGGATGTTATTTATGGCAAAGGAAATTAAATTTGGTGCAGACGCAAGAACCGCATTGGAAGCTGGAGTAAACCAGTTAGCAAATACAGTAAAGGTAACATTAGGACCAAAAGGAAGAAACGTTGTATTGGATAAATCTTTTGGCGCACCGCTTATTACAAACGATGGTGTTACAATCGCAAAAGAAGTAGAATTAGAAGATGCATTTGAAAATATGGGTGCACAGCTTGTAAAAGAAGTAGCAACAAAGACAAATGATGTAGCAGGTGATGGTACAACAACAGCTACCGTATTAGCACAGGCTATGATCAATGAAGGTATGAAGAACTTAGCAGCAGGTGCAAACCCAATCGTACTTAGAAAAGGTATGAAGAAAGCTACGGATTGCGCAGTAGAAGCAATCAAAGGCATGAGTGCAAAAGTAAACGGAAAAGAGCAGATTGCAAAGGTTGCAGCGATTTCCGCAGCAGATGAAGAAGTAGGACAGATGGTAGCAGATGCTATGGAAAAAGTTTCTAATGATGGTGTAATTACAATTGAAGAGTCTAAGACAATGAAGACAGAGTTAGACTTAGTAGAAGGTATGCAGTTTGATCGTGGTTATATTTCCGCATACATGGCTACAGATATGGATAAGATGGAAGCAAATCTTGAAAATCCATATATCTTAATTACAGACAAGAAGATTTCCAACATTCAGGAAATTTTACCATTGTTAGAGCAGATTGTACAATCTGGTTCTAAGTTATTGATTATTGCAGAAGATGTAGAAGGAGAAGCATTATCTACATTAGTAATCAACAAGTTACGTGGAACATTCTCTGTAGTAGCTGTAAAGGCACCAGGGTATGGAGACAGAAGAAAAGCAATGTTGGAAGATATTGCAATTTTAACAGGTGGTCAGGTTATTTCAGATGAGTTAGGATTAGACTTAAAAGAAACTACAATTGACCAGTTAGGTCGCGCAAAATCTGTTAAGGTTCAGAAAGAAAATACAATTATCGTAGATGGTGAAGGCGATAAAGATGCAATCGAAGCAAGAGTAGCACAGATTAAGAAACAGATTGAAGAGACAACATCTGACTTTGATAAAGAAAAATTACAGGAAAGACTTGCAAAACTTGCAGGTGGTGTGGCAGTTATCCGCGTAGGAGCAGCGACAGAAACAGAAATGCAGGAAGCAAAACTTCGTATGGAAGATGCACTTGCGGCTACAAAGGCTGCAGTAGAAGAAGGAATCATTGCAGGTGGTGGTTCTGCTTATATCCATGCATCTAAGGAAGTTGCAAAATTAGCAACTACATTAGAAGGCGATGAAAAGACTGGTGCAAACATTATCTTAAAGGCATTGGAAGCACCATTGTCAACAATTGCTGCAAATGCAGGATTGGAAGGAGCAGTTATCATTAACCAGGTTAGAGAATCTAAGCCAGGTGAAGGATTTGATGCATACAATGAAAAATATGTAAATATGGTAGAAGCAGGAATCTTGGACCCAGTTAAGGTAACAAGAAGTGCATTACAGAATGCTAACTCTGTTGCATCTACATTACTTACAACAGAATCCGTTGTCGCACAGATTAAAGAAGATGCACCAGCTATGCCAGCAGGTAATCCAGGAATGGGAATGATGTAAAAATAAAATTACAGGTGTCGCAGTAGCGGCACCTTTTTTTCTTTATGGAAAAGTGTGTCCTATAAAGGAAAACGCACTCTCTGAACTGTAATAATAATAGAAATGTTAGTGAAAATTTATAAAAATTTTCTTTTTTTTTGTTGGAAATCATTGTATAATGAAAAGGATATAGGGGAGGTAAATCCCTACTTATGATAATTATTTACTTTTTACTAGGAGGAATAGTATGGATTCGTTGTACGCAGAGGTTGTAGTAAAACCAAAGCAACCCATTATAAGGAACATTATAGTTGGTTTGATTTATGCATTTGCATTATTTGTATTTTTAACAGCATGCAAACAGTCGTTTCAAAATGCTACATTTGCAGTTCTTTTATGCAGTATTCCATTTCTTATTGTCGTAATGGCGTTAAATACCTATTTTTACAGAAGAGGAAAGATAGAATACGAATATCTGTATTGTGATGATGTAATGATTGTGGCAAAGATTATCAATAAGAACAAGCGAAAAAATATGGCAAAAATAGAGACGGACAATGTAGAGTTATTTGCACCTGTTGGAGCAAATGAATTGCATGCATATAAAGATTTGCCTAAAATTGATTTTGCATCTTTGAAAAAGCAGGAGCCAGTCTATGCTATGATTACTGTTTTGCGAGGAAAAAAGATGTGTATTTTGCTAGAACCATCGGAAAAGATGCTTAGTTGTCTTAAAATTAAACTTGGTACACGAATGATACAAAGCAATGGTTGAGTAGGATAAAAATCAATCTGACAAAATGGTTGACAAAAACGTAAATATTCGTTATACTTGAAAAAATCAAATAAATAAGAAACCTGTTTATAGGTTTCTTATTTTTCAATTTACGCAAACAACGAGAAAAATTTGCAAAGCAAGTTTATCTCGTTTATATAACTATTCAAAGAGACGAAGGCTTTTATAGTGATAAGACATATGTTTGGTGTATGATGAATACGCAAACGAGAGTACTAAATGATGTGAGTAAAGAGCGTTTACTTTACAGAAAGTTGGATTGGTATATTGTATTGGAAAATAAAAGTAGATCTACGGAGTCTTTTAATAGTTATTTCATAAATCTTATTTTATATCAACAATTACAACAAAAGAAAGAGAGGAATTTAAAATGGGAACAATTATCGGTGAAGGAATCACATTTGATGATGTCTTATTGGTACCTGCTTATTCAGAAGTAATACCAAATCAGATTGATTTGTCTACAAACCTTACAAAGACAATCAAGTTGAATATTCCAATGATGAGTGCAGGAATGGATACGGTTACCGAACATCGTATGGCGATTGCTATGGCGAGACAGGGTGGTATCGGAGTTATCCATAAGAACATGTCCATTGAAGCACAGGCGGAAGAAGTTGACCGCGTAAAGCGTTCAGAAAACGGAGTTATCACTGACCCATTTTATTTAACACCCGAACATACATTAGAAGATGCAAATGATTTAATGGCAAAATATCGTATTTCAGGTGTACCTATTACAGAGGGTAAAAAGTTAGTTGGTATTATTACAAATCGTGATCTTAAATTTGAAACAGATTTCACAAAGAAGATTAAAGATTCTATGACAACGGAAAATTTGATCACTGCACAGGAAGGTATTACTTTAGATGAGGCAAAAGAGATTTTAGCAAAAGCTAGAAAAGAAAAACTTCCAATTGTTGATTCTGAGGGAAATTTAAAAGGGTTGATTACGATTAAAGATATTGAAAAACAGATTAAATATCCTTTAGCAGCAAAAGATACACAGGGCAGATTATTATGTGCAGCAGCGGTTGGTATCACAGCAAATGTATTAGAACGTGTAAAAGCGTTGGTTGAGGCTAAAGTAGATGCAATTGTTTTAGATAGTGCACATGGACATTCTGCAAATGTTATTCGTTGCGTAAAGATGATTCGTGAAAATTATCCTGATTTACAGATTATTGCAGGAAATGTTGCAACTGGAGCAGCTGTTAAAGATTTGATTGAAGCAGGAGCAAGTGCAGTTAAGGTTGGTATTGGACCAGGTTCTATTTGTACAACTCGTGTGGTTGCTGGTATTGGTGTACCACAGGTTTCAGCAATTATGGACTGCTACAAAGTAGCAAAAGAATATGGTGTACCAATTATTGCGGATGGTGGTATTAAGTATTCTGGAGATATGACTAAGGCAATCGCAGCAGGAGCAAATGTTTGTATGATGGGTAGTATGTTTGCTGGATGTGATGAAAGTCCAGGAACATTTGAATTATTCCAAGGTAGAAAATACAAAGTATATCGTGGTATGGGTTCTATTGCAGCAATGGAAAATGGTAGTAAGGATCGCTATTTCCAGGAAAATGCAAAGAAATTAGTTCCAGAAGGTGTCGAAGGTCGTGTGGCATATAAGGGAACAGTAGAGGATACTGTATTCCAGTTGATTGGTGGTATTCGTTCTGGTATGGGATATTGTGGAACACCAAATATTGAATCATTAAAGGAAAACGGAAAATTTGTAAAAATTTCTTCTGCATCCTTGAAAGAAAGTCATCCACATGATATTCATATTACAAAAGAGGCACCAAATTATAGTATTGATCAATAAACTGAAAAACAGGTTTTGCGAGTTTCAATAATATAGCGGTAGTCATCATGGTTCTTTAAGTGTGGACTATGGTTCGTTACTTGCATAAATAAAAAGAAAAGGGTGTTGCTGGAAAGCAATACCCTTTTTATGATATAATTACAAAGAAGGATTTAGTTATAATCTATTATGGACGAAATAAAAGAGTGGATAAACGGCAGGGGTATGAATGATGGATGAACAAAAGAATACGAAAAAGAATACAGAAAATGGTGCAAAAGGGGTAATGGGAAATGTTATCTTGATTTTTTTTGTATCTGTGATTGTGGTGTTAGGTGTTAGTATTGTGGTTAGGTTAGATGAGCAAAACAAGGTACGAAAAGCCATTGCTACAGGACAGGTAGAAAAGCCGGAGATAAAACAAATGTTACTTACTCCTAACAAATATTCAAGGTCAGGGAAGAAAATGACAAGAATAAAGGGAATTGTGATACATTATACAGCAAATCCTGGAAGTACAGCAGTACAGAACCGAAATTATTTTGAGAATTTAAGAAAAAAGAAGACAACCTATGCCAGTAGTCATTATGTAATAGGGCTAAAGGGAGAAATTGTACAGTGTGTGCCATTAAATGAAATTGCATATGCTTCGAATAAAAGAAATAAAGATACCATTTCTATTGAATGTTGTCATCCCGGTAAAGAAGGAAAATTTACAACACAAACATACGATTCTCTTGTAAAACTTGTATCTTGGTTATGTGGAAAATATAATTTGAAACAGGATGATATTATTCGGCATTATGATGTAACAGGAAAAATGTGCCCGAAATATTATGTGAAAAACAAGGATTTATGGAAAAAATTTAAGAAAGATGTATTTATTTATATTTCAAAGAATGCATCATTAGAATAAAATAATGTGAATAGAGAAGTGTCAATGGAAAAACAAGAATAGGTTTGCTTTTTCTAAGGTAAAATTATTATGAAAAAGCAAACAAATCTTGTTTTTTATTTACTTAAGTAGTAACAGTTTAGTCAGAACAAATATTTTTAGTTGATTTGTGTATTTTTTATAAATGCAATGTAATATCTTTGTCAATACTAGAATAAGGGCGATAAAGAATTCCTGCACTTTTCATCATTTTTTTTGCTGCAATCACACTGGCAGTAGCAGCATATTTATCAGAAATGTAAATAACCTCTTTAATGCCAGATTGAATCAAAGCTTTTGTGCATTCGTTACATGGAAAAAGTGTTGTATATATTTTGGCTCCTTTTATATGAGAGCCGGTATAATTTAAAATAGCATTTAGTTCTGCGTGGCAAACGTAAAGATATTTTGTATCAAGTTCTTGACCGTCACGTTCCCAGGGGTATTCATCATCTGAACATCCTTGTGGCATTCCATTATAGCCTAGGGATAAGATACGGTTATCCTGTCCCACAATGCAAGCGCCTACACATGTGCTAGGGTCTTTGCTTCGTTTGGCAGAAAGCATGGCGATTCCCATAAAATAGGCATCCCAGTCAATATAGTCAGATCGCTTCATTTTTGCAGCACTCCTTTTCTGTTGTTGGAATAATAATATTTGTTTTAGTGTATCATCTTTTGGGGGAGAATGCAATGAATGTTACCTTCTGAACTGGTAATACCATTTACATTAATAGAGGATTTTATTTAGAACTTGTAATGAGGTTTTTAATACTATATAATATAGAGTAGTGTATAATATTTAACAAATAGAACGGATTGATAGACAAGATCAGAAAGGAAAATGTATAGTGAAGTTATATATAGGTTCATTATGCAGGGTGATTGTATGAGTAGATCAAATGCAGAATATGTGCGTCAGATTATAAATAGCCTACAAAAACTGGATTTTATACAGCCAGATGAGATTCCGAATATTAATTTATATATGGATCAGGTTACAACCTTTATGGATGAGCACCTATCCCAAGAAAAGCGGTATGAGGATGATAAAATACTGACAAAAACAATGATCAACAATTATACAAAAAATCATTTATTACCGCCTCCGTTGAAAAAGAAATATTCCAAAGAACATATGCTGTTGTTGATTTTTATCTATTATTTTAAAAATATATTGTCAATCAATGATATACGTAGTATTTTTACACCTCTTTCTGAACTGTTTTCACCAAATGGAGCATATAAGGATGGGCAGATTAGTTTAGAATCCATATATGAAGAAGTATTTACCTATGAAAAAGAACAGGTAGATGTATTGGCAAAAGATGTGATTCGAAAGTTTAAAAAGGCGGAGAATGCATTTGATGGAAAAGTAGAAAAGGAAGAGGATAAAGAATTTTTAGTATGTTTTACATTTATTTGTATCCTTTCTTTTGATGTATATATAAAAAAGAAAATGATAGAAAAAATGATAGATCAGCATATTATGCCACGTTTTGGTGGTGGACAAAAAACAGACAAAAAGAAAGATAAGAACGAAGGTTAACCTTCGTTCTTATCTTTCTTTTTTAGGCGTTCTAAAACAAGATCGTAACCATCTGCACCGTAATCAAGTGTTCGTTTTACACGGCTGATCGTAGCTGTAGAGGCGCCAGTTTCTTTAGTGATTTGTGTATAAATTTTATTTTCACGTAACATTTTTGCTACTTGAAATCGTTGGACAAAAGATTGGATTTCATTGATTGTGCATATATCTTCAAAAAAACGATAACAGTCTTCTATATTTTCTAATAAAGTGATTGCTTCAAAAAGCTGATCGGTTTCTGTTGTATGTAATTTATTTTGCATGTATAATTCCTCCCTATCATATCTTTTTGGCTGGACACCTATGAACAGTAATATTTTTCCATGCTTTCTTGAGAAAGTTATTTATTTACATTATAATCTTTATTGAATGAAAAGGCAATGTGTACATAAATACTACAAAAATAAGTATTAAGATAAAAAAAGTTGCTTGGTTTTGCAGATTTCATATTGCTATTATCATTCTCTATATAAAGAGAGGAGAAATATGAACAGAAATGAAAAAAAGAAAGAAAGTAGCACGAGTGGGATTAAGTCTATTGGCTTTGTGTGGATGTATTACCTATATGCAGAGCCCGAGTTATGTAAAGGCTGTAGATAGAAGTGAGTTAGTAATTACGGGTTTAGAACACCATATACAGTATGGAGATATGCCATATGTGTTTTTGAGAGTAAAAGAGAGCAAGGTTGTTTCCTCGGCTGCCATAAAAGAGAACTTAACAGAAAAACCACAGGATAATGTGGAGTTTTATGATACGTCGGAACCAACAGAGAAACCACAGGATAATGTAGAGTTTTATGATACACCGGAACCAACAGAGAAACCCAAGGATGAATTGGTATGTACTGCTACGCCCGAAAGTACGGCTGTGAGTACCCCTTGTGCAACATCTATGCCGGCACCAACAGTAGTACCAACAAGGAAACCATTGCCTACCTATGCACCTATTATTTCACCAAAACCAACCAATAATCCGTCTAAAGATGATGAGGTTAGTATGAAAATTTCTTATGTGTTAAACGGAGGAAAAAATGATAGAAAGAATCCAGTTCGTATAAAAAAGGGACATACGAAGAGACTTTATGGGGCAAAAAGAAAAGGCTATTATTTCGCAGGCTGGTATTTAGATTCTAAGTATCATAAGAAGGTAACTTCTATAACGGGGAAACAAAATAAGAACATAAAAGTATATGCAAAATGGAAAAAAGTATCTGTGAAGAAAACAGTTATTTTATCTGTAAAATCCATCAGGAAAGGGCGGGTTTGTGTAAAAGTGCAAAAACAGACAGCAGTAAAAGGATATGAATATATATATGCTATAACACCTTCTTTTACACGAAAAAATATTGTAAGAAGTAAAAAGAATCCTAAAAATCTGTGTCGCATAAGAGGAAAGTTTTGTTACATAAAAGTACGTTCTTATAAGATAGACTCTTGCGAAAATAAAATATATGGGGCTTACAGTCGCATAGTGCGTTGTAAATGCTCTTAAAATGGAAGGAATGAATGAAAAAAGAATGGTACATTTGTTAATTGTAGAAGATGAAAAGAAATTGCGAGTTTTAATGAGTGATTTTTTTAAAGTAAAGGGATACGAAGTAATAGAAGCAGAAAATGGTACAAAGGCATTGGAATGTTTGGAAAAGCAGGAGATTGATATGATTTTTTTGGACGTCATGATGCCAGAAATGGATGGAATGGAAGCATGTAAAAGGATTCGGGAGAAGACGGAAGTTCCAATTTTATTTCTTACAGCGTTATATGATGAGGAGACAAAATTATCTGGATATGCATGTGGAGCGGATGATTTTGTTACAAAGCCATTTTCTTTGGAAGTTTTATTTGCAAAGGCAGAAGCCATTCGAAAAAGATATGAAAAGCAAAATACTAAGGAAAGAGAAGGAATTTTAAGAAGTAAGAACGTTTTGTTGGATACAAAGAAACAAGTTGCCATAATAGACGATAAAGAATGCAAAATGGCAAAAAAAGAATATGAAATCTTAAAGATGTTCTTAGAAAATAAGGGGCAGATTATAACACGCGACCAGATATTAGACAAAGTGTGGGGAGAAGAATATTTTGGATATGATCGAACAGTAGATACGCATATTAAAAAATTGAGAAAGATAATTGGGGATGCGGCAGAACCTCTTCAGACCGTGTATAAGGCAGGATACATATGGAAGGAGTAATCGTTATATGAGAAGTAAGACTCCATATAAAAAGCGTTTATATGCGTTAATTGGAGGAATATTATTGCTATGTTTTTTTGTGAGCATTGCAGGGGTGACCATGCTAAATGAGCGGGGAATACAACGAGACATGAAAACACATTTGGAAAAGTTAGAAAGAAATAGTAAAAAGAAACTTAATACCATAGCATCCTCTTATTTACCAGACAAGGAAAGTACATATGCAGCAGCTTTAGAAATGTCACAATTGTATGATACAGTGCAGCAGCAGGGAGTGCAGTTATCCTATCGTTGCTTTGAAAAAAAGAAAAACGTTTTAAAAAGTGGAAATTTGGTTTTCTTTCATTATTATGATAGTTTTCGAGATGAAGATGGGGATGTAGTATACGAAGAAATTCAACAAATAATATTACAGTTGGATGCATATTTATCCAAAGAGGAAATTGCAAAGATTAGGAAAATTTATGAGACAAACAAAGATTCTGTTATTGTGGCAGAAGGGAGAATAAAAGGAATTTTTCTTATTCCAGAGCAAATACAGGTGGTAATTCCTGCATCCAATCATAAGGGAAAAAGATGGAAAAGCAAAAATACAATTTTAAACGAGCAAAATACGCGGGAATATAGGCTGTTATATGAAAAGAACATCAACAGTGGGGAGAAGGGAACAAAAAAAACACCATCTTCTGTAACACTTTCCTCAGAGGCTTATTTTGAAAAGCAGTCAATGCAAGTAGTTTCGAAACAAAAGAATGTTACAGAGAAAAGAAAGAATAGATTTGAAGTTGTGTATTATGGTACGATTAAGACAGGAACAAATACTAGCTTATCCTATTATTTTTTTGGAAATCCGTTAAAAATTTCAATACAACAGCTATGGTTGATTTACATAGTATTGATTGTATTTTATGTTGTAGCAGCTGGCATTGTTTATAGTCTGATGCATTTGATTTTTTCAAAACAAGAGAAGTGGAATTGGAACCAAAAAATGTTGACTCGAGCAATTGCGCATGAATTAAAAACGCCGATTAGTATTATACAAGGGTATTGTGAGGGATTTCAATATCAAAAGGATACACAACGGAAACAAGAGTATTTAGAAACAATTGCCAGAGAAACAACGGAGATGAATCAACTTGTTTTGGATATGCTTGAAGTGTCAAAATTAGAAACGGAAGGTTATGAACTAGACAGAGAGGAAATTCAACTGGTAGAATTTGTACAGGCGGTTGTAAAGCAGTACAAGGCACTTTATATGGAAAAAGATATAACAGTACAAGTAGAAGGAAAGGAAAATTGTTTTATTAATGGAGATTTAACTTGTATACATAAAGTGGTTTCTAATTTGTTTGGAAATGCTATCAAACATGCACCAGAGCATGGATTAGTAAAAATCACAATACAGGAAGAAAAAGAGTGGGTATATTTACGAATTTATAATAATGGTCCTACAATCCCAGAACATATTCGAGAACATATATGGGATGGGTATCAACAGGTTCAAAAGACAAATAAAAACAGGATACGCAGCACAGGATTAGGACTAACCATTGTAAAGTATATGTTGGATTTACATAAATATAAGTATGGTTGTGTAAATAAGGAAATCGGAGTAGAGTTCTGGGTGAAAATGAAGCGGATTCATATGCAGTAAAAGAATAGAAAAACTATGGGCACTATGTCTTGCAAGTTGTCCTTGTTTTGTGATAATTGCAAAAATTTCGTATAGGTATGGATTTTAAGCTCAATACTCTTGTAAATATAAGAGGATAGCACGTTTGAAAGGTAAAATGTGCTATCCTCTTTTCAAAATAATAAGAATTTTTTAGATGTTAGTTTGCTTTTTTTTGAGTAGATATAGTAGTATTCTTGGTAATGAACTGAATAAATTGGTTTAATGGAAGCGGTTTTTCAAACAAATAGCCTTGGTAATGTGTGCAACCTAATTCTAATAGTTTATTTCTTTGTTCTCTATTTTCTACATATTCTGCGATAACATCGATATCCAGTTCCTTTCCAAGTTTAACAATAGAAGAAATGATCTTTTGGTTCGTATCAGAATTTAACATCTTTTTTACCAGTGAGCCATCTAGTTTTACAACATTAAAATAGTTTGATTGCAAGTAAATCAATGAAGTATGTCCCATTCCAAAATCATCGATCAGTAAAGTATGCCCAAGAGATTTTAAACGGTTTAGTTTTTCGATGACCTGATTTGAATTTGAAATAACATCCTGTTCTGTAATTTCTAACCATAGTCTGTTGGCAGGGATATGGTAGGTATCTAAACAGTTGTGAATGCAAGTTTCAATATCCCATAAAAGTGATTTGGCTGTTATATTTACAGAGATTTTAAAATCACCTTTGTAGGATTTTTGTATTTTTTGGATAGACTCTCCTGCCATATCAAATAGCAGTGTTTCTAATTCTGGTAATATTCCACCAGCCTTTGCCAGATAGATGATAAAAGGAGGATAAATAAACCTATATACGGGATGATTCCAGCGAAGCAATGCCTCTGCACCAAGACAGAGACTATTTTCGTTTACTTGTGGTTGAAAGAGCAAAAATAATTCCTTTTCTTTGATTGCAATTTTCAAATCTTGTAGTAACATTCGTGAGGTAACACCTAATCGGTCGGAACGACTTAAAAAATCGGGTTGTTCATTGTCTTCTTCCATTTGGTGTAAATGTTTAATAATTTCGTCCAATTGTTCTTTGGCACGAAGTTCTTGAAAACGTTTGTGATAATGTAAAAATGGTAAGTAAATAAAAATACCCAATAAAATACAAGTGAGTTGGACAATGGTTCCATTAATGGATCCGGTGGCATAATAACCACTAAATAGTACCGGTGTTGTCCAAGTAACCTCATGGGTAACAGGAGGAAGAAAACCGATAGCACATGCACTATAAGAAATGCAGTAACAAAGAATTGGAGTTGCCAAAAATGGAATGGCTAAAATAGGGTTTAAAACAATAGGAAGACCAAAGTTAAGCATTTCATTAATATTAAAAATTACGGTAGGGAGTGCAAATTTAGCGATATTTCCTTGTCTGTCTTTTGAAAAAAACAAAAGCAGGGCAAGGAGTACGCAGATGGTAGTACCACAGCCGCCCATAACAATAAAAGTATCAAAAAAACTTTTATTAAAAATAGCATTTGTATCAATTTGGAAATTAGTTTGTGCGACCGGTTCCATGATATGACTGCCGTGGAAGCCCAAAAGCCAAAACGTATGTAGTAAAATAGTATAAAGCAGTCCACCCCAAAACGGTTGCTTAATATTATAAAATAAATTGCAAAGGGAAATAGATAACAAGCGATTAATATTACTTACTCCGAAAATATGGTGTAAAAGCAAGGTACAAGAAGCAAAAAATAATACGATAATACCACCTGGAAAGATGCCTTGGATAGCATTTGCGCAAATTCCCTCCATACTCGTTGTCTGGTTTGAAAATTGAAAAATACTCTGTTTCCTTAACGCATCATACATATAGCAAGATAAAATAGAAACAAGGAGCGCAGTAAAACAACCAGTTATGCCTATATCTGTAATTTTAAAATCTGATGAAACAAAATTGAGTTGTACAGCATAGGAAAGCAATGCAATTAAAATAAAATTGGCAGTTTTATCTGGTGTTTCATTTTTTCCCATAGCAAAACTAAGGCTGGTAGTAATAACCAGTGCTAAAGAAAATATGCCGAAAGTTCCTGCGTAAACAATGGATAACAAAGAACGAATCCAATGAAAATAAGGTGATGCTAAAAAAGTTTGATATTGAGCTAGCGGCAGATTTAGCAATGCATTGGCAGTACCCCCTATTAAAATCAACGGAATAAGCATAACTAGACCATGCCGGAGCACATTTAGAAAATAAATATTTTCAATTTTAAAAATAATTTTTTTTAATTGCTCCCTCATAATATTCCCCCTAATAATACGTAACATTTACTTATAAATTATAACAAAAAATTACAAAAAATACAAATTATAGGTTGTGACAATTGTAGGAAACGACTTTAATAGTGGAATGAAAAAGGAAGATGATTGTAAAAAGTAGGCAAGAAAGAAAAAAATAAAGTGATTATTTTGTTACTTTTGTTTTAGGTAAATAGAAGTATTGTTCAAAAAGCCTTTATAAATCATGTGCAATATGCATTATCCTTTCTGTCTATCAGAACTGTTACCTTTTATTCTTGATTTTATAGAAAAATTTATTGACAAGTATGGTGATAAGCGGTATAATAGGAAACTGTGATACGTCTAAGAATGCTTAAGCCAAAGCCCCGGTAATAGCATGAGAGACTATGTTGCAGATAGTGTTAAATGAATAGATATTTCATTTGGATATATTACAAGGAGGAAAACCAATGAAAAGTTATATGGCTAGTACAGCATCGGTTGAAAGAAAATGGTATGTAGTAGATGCTGCAGATCAAACATTAGGACGTTTAGCTTCAGAAATTGCAAAGGTGTTAAGAGGTAAGAATAAGCCAACATATACACCTCATATTGATACAGGCGATTACGTTATCGTAGTAAACGCTGATAAGATTAAGGTAAGTGGTAAGAAATTAGATCAGAAGATTTACTATCATCATTCAGATTATGTAGGTGGAATGAAAGAAACTACATTAAAAGAGATGTTAGAAAAGAAACCTGAGAATGTTATTACTCTTGCTGTAAAGGGTATGTTACCAAAGGGACCATTAGGAAGAAGCATGTTGACAAAATTACATGTTTATGCTGGACCAGAACATGACCATGCAGCTCAGAAACCAGAAGTTTTAGAAATCGCTAAGAGATATTAATAAACGGATTTGAAAGGAGGAAGTAACATTGGCTAGTTCAAAATTTTACGGAACAGGTAGAAGAAAAAAGAGTATCGCTAGAGTATATTTAGTACCAGGTACAGGTAAGGTTACAATTAACAAGAAGGATATGGATGAGTATTTTGGTCTTGAGACTTTAAAACTTATCGTTCGTCAGCCACTTGTATTAACAGAAACAGCTGATAAATATGACGTATTAGTAAACGTTCGTGGTGGTGGTTTCACAGGTCAGGCTGGAGCAATCAGACACGGAATTTCTCGTGCATTATTAACAGTTGATGGTGATTACAGACCAGCACTTAAGAAAGCAGGCTTCTTAACTCGTGACCCTCGTATGAAGGAAAGAAAGAAGTATGGTTTAAAGGCAGCTCGTCGTGCGCCACAGTTCTCAAAGAGATAATCTTTCGGAAACGAAGAAATCAAGAAAAGCCCATTTTTCAAGGGTTACAGAAGTTGTGGAATGCTGTCAGATGTGCTGGAATTTACATCGAATGCAACACATATGCAGCAGGTATGCAACAAAGATATTGATATGTACAGGACATTTTTCAGTAGAGATACTGGGGAATGTCCTTTTTGTGCGTTTCTACAAGCGGTGCAGCAGACAGTGAATATATTGAGATGATGCTTGCATCAATCGAAATATATTTGCTGGATGGTATAGCGCGCCAGCGCGACATGAGCAAGATTGCTTTGCAATCTGCGAATGACCGCTTGAAACTAAATTCTATTAATTGCATCTACAAGCTCCTTTATATCAAAGTGGGTATACACTTTCTCGGTGAGTGTCATTGCACCGGAGTGCCCTACAATCTTTTTGATAATCGTCTGGTTAATACCGGCTTCTGCTAACATTGAGATGCATGTATGTCTGCAGCAGTGAGGTGTACGATTAATACCTAGCTGTTCCATCAATGGCTTGAAATAGCTATCGTAGTAGTTTCGGTATTCAAAATGCTTTCCATCTTCTGTATGAAGTAAATATTCACATTCAGGGCAGGATTCATACCAAGCCTTGTAATATGGCAGAACCTTGTCTGCTATTGGAACTTTTCTGATACCATTTTCTGTTTTACTACAGATAACATCAAAATACTGTTCATCAAGATGAACATTCTCTTTCTTCAAATCAAGCATTTCAGAGATACGGACTCCGCTATATAGGAGCATTAATACTATCTGATAATATTTATCTTCTTTTTGTTTCCAGATAATATCAATTTCATTTTTCTCAAACTTGTTTCTATCGTATTTGTTAGGGTTACGATCCTTGTATTGGACAATATCAACGAAGCTTGAATAATCTTTGTTGCAAATATCATTTTTCAAAGCATAATCAAATAGCTGGTTAAACAGGACTTTGATTTTCTTGAGGGTAGGGAAATTCTTACCGCAAGTATCAATAACAGTCTGTAAATCAACTAATTTAATATCCTTGAAAACTTTGTTGTAAAGAGATTCACAGGATTTATATGATGCTGTGTATCCTTTTACATTAGATTCAGATATAGTAGGAAACTTACGCTTTGACCATTCTTCATAGACATCTGAAAATGTCATCTTAGCAGCCTTGGTATCAAATGGATTATTATTGTAATCAGCAAGCATTTGCAAGCCTTCAGCTCTGGTAGTTGCATATCCAATTGTAATCATATCCTGAACCTGTTTGTCTTTTACCTCATCATAGTGCCAGCCTACAGTCTTTCTCACTTGATAAGGTTTTCTTCTTTTGCCGGAAAGTTTTACAACGCTTCCGTATCCGTTGGGTAACTTCATAAGCACCATCCTTTCGCTATTTACTAGAAAGCTGATAGCAAACGGATAAAATGATTGTTATTCGTGGGTTACCTTTGTTACACTTGGGCGGATAGTCTTCCATATTTCATAATTATCCTGTGTCTGGCTGCCATTATCAAGTAATTCTTTCATAGCCTGCCAGTCTTTAAGAAACTGGACAAGATTCTTATTGGAAAAGAATATGCCGGGATCTCCGTCTATGTCCTTGATAGAAATGTCAAATGCTTCATCAATAGCAAATAGTAATGGTAGTACATCGCCATCTGCTTCGATATCAAATTCCATTAATGAATTAACATTGACACCAAGTGCGTCAGCAATCTTTCTAAGCTGTTCAGGCTTAGGAAGATTCTTTCCAAGCTCATACTTACGGATTGCAACTTCATGTATTCCACAAGCTTCGCCTAGTTCTTTCTGGGTTAAACCACGAAAGGTTCGTATTAATTTAATCTTTTTACCTGTATTCATTGCTTCAACCTCCTGTAATTGTAAATGTAACACACCAATATTTAATAGTCAACATTAAATTTTAAACTATTGACAGAGCAAATAAAGGTCTGTATAATGCAAAACATAACAGAGCAAAAAATGCTCTATATAAAAGAGGAGGTGGTAGAGATGCCAGAAGTTATCTATCAGGGTGATTTACCAGCTTTTACAGGGAGAAATGTACCAATAAAAGAGATTGCAAGTGCAATAGGGAAGGACGCACAGTATGTAAGGCTGGGAATACAACAAGGATTACTCAAATTCGGAACGGCAATAAAGGTAGGGAGCTCAAATGAGTTCAGCTATTATTGTCCGGATAAAAAAGTTTGGGAAGAAACAGGATATTTTAACAAAGAAGCAGTATAGCAAGGAGGATGAATATGGTTGAAAAACAGAATGTTGAACTGAAACTTATCCATATGGAGGATGTGGTTTCAAAAGAGGTGGAATGGCTATGGTATCCATATATACCATACGGAAAGATAACAATAATTGAAGGAAATCCGGGAGAAGGAAAGACAACTCTGGTTCTTAAGTTAGCGGCAGCTCTTAGCAGGGGCTTGCCGCTTCCATGTGACGATGATAAGGAATATGAACCTATTCATATCATTTATCAGACTGCAGAAGATGGAATTGAAGATACGATTAAGCCCAGATTAGAAAAAGCAGGAGCAGATTGTTCTATGATTCGGGTTATTGATGAGACAGATAAGGAATTATCAATGACAGATGACAGGCTAGAGCAGGCAATAATCGAGACTGGGGCAAGGTTAATCATTCTTGATCCAATTCAGGCATATATCGGAGCAACAGTTGATATGCACAGAGCAAATGAAATAAGACCGGTGCTAAAACATCTTGGAATAATAGCAGAAAAGCATAATTGTGCAATTATTCTTATTGGTCATATGAATAAGGCATCCGGCAGCAAATCAACATACAGAGGACTTGGTTCTATTGATATACAGGCAACTGCCAGAAGCGTCCTTCTGGTGGCAAGGCTCCGTGATAAACCGAATATCAGGATAATGGCACATGATAAATCTTCATTAGCTCCAGCAGGGGATGCGATAGGATTTGAAATGACAGAGGATAATGGAATGGTATGTATAGGACCATATGACATCACAATAGATGAGCTGTTATCTGGTAATGAAGGAAGAGGAAAAAAGAAGCTCGACATTGCGGAGAATTTTATCAAAGAATACTTTGGTACCAATAAGGTAATTCCTTCTAATGAAATAATGATGGAAGCAGCAAAAAGGAGTATTAAGAGAAATACTCTTTTATCGGCAAAGAAAAAGATGGGAATAACATCAGATAAAGAAAAGGCAGAAGATGGAACAAGTTATTGGACCTGGGTAATGCCGGAATAAAGAGTTTAACAATCTGGATGTTTGGAAAAGCAGATTCTAAATTCTAGGAAAGAGTTTAGAGTCTGCAATCATAAAAAATACAGATTATTAAACTCTTAGTAATAGTAAAGATAATATATAAAACCCTCGGAGAGCCCACTGCAGTTATGGCTTGCCAAAACTGCTAGGGGGTTATCATCTATGGCAGAGCCAAGATGATAACTGTACTGCTCCGATAGATTTAACAGATAAAAAGATAGTACAGATAAGGAGATGCGAATGGGAAATATTTCATATACAGCTCATGTGAGCAATAAGAAAAGTGCCATTACATCGAAATCTAAGCTTGCAGCTGTTGCAAAGCATAACCTGAGAAAATATAAATCATCAGATTATAGCAAAGACAATATTTGCATCATATATGGTACATCAAATCTGATTGATGATGTGAAAACAGTATATCATAAAGAATTCGATGAGGCATTAGAAGAATATAATAAAAAGCAGACACGAACAGATCGGAAAATCGATGATTATTTTGAACATGTGGCAGGTAAGGAACAGGATATGGCAGTTGAAATAATCGTTCAGATAGGTGACAGGGAGTTCTGGAAGCAATTTGATGATATGAAGTCATATATGAAATTGTCATATCAGATAATACTGGACGAGCTTAGAAAGAGGCTTCCACAGTTTGTAGTTGCAAATGCTGTGGTTCATCTTGATGAGGATAGTCCGCATATGCACATTGTTGGAGTCCCTGTGGCAGATGGATATAAGAAAGGTCTTAGCAAGCAGGTGTCAAAAAGAAAGGTATTCACTAAAGATGTGTTATCACGAGTGCTGCAGGATGAGCTTCGTGAGGTGGCTAATAAAGAAGTGAATGACTGGTTTGGGGAACAGGTAAAAGAAAAGTCGAAAGGTCGAAATCACGATTTATCCGTTGCAGAGTATAAGGTGGCTCAGGAGACAGAGCATTTGACACAATTACAAAGGCAGGTGGAAGAATCAGATAGGACAGTTAAGGCAAATAAAGCCGTTGAAAAAGAATATACGGATAAAAAAGAAAAACTGGAGTCTGATATTTCGTGTTTGGAAAGTATGCGACGGATTAGTAAGTCGCTATCAGAAATGGATAGTAGAGAATCAAAACAGATATCAATGGAACTTGACGAAAAGAGGACAAAACTTCAATCGGTAAATGAAGAGCTAGCAAGTGCTATTGAAAAAGCAGAAGATGCGGCGAAATTACTTGATAGAATCAAGAATTTTGTATCGTCATTCAGATTATTTGCACCTACAATAGAAGAATATGCTAATCAGGTTGAAGCAGATAAGACAATAGAGGCAGGGAACTCATTCCGCAGAATATTAAATGAGCTGGGCAAGCTGCTGGAGGCATTCAAAGAACTGATAAAAGAAGGCTTGTGCTGGTTTCCAAGGCTGATGAGATGGAAAACATCTAAAGGAGAAGTAGCACCAGTATTCCTAGAGAAAAGCGATGGTTATTCATATGTGGTGTATGGATATATGAATGTGGAGACTAAGGAATATTACTCTAAAGAGAGAGTTCAATGGGAGATTACAGCAGGTAATCGTACTGGTACTGTTGAACAGATGGATGCTAATGTTGAGGCGATGGCAAGAGATTTACAGGAGATATTGAGGATAGGAGCGGAGCAGAAGAGATTGTGGGAGGTGTATGAGGGAAGATAAAAATTATCAAAGGCTATTGTGACCAAAAGAGTTTTAATAGCCTTTGTGATACTTCTAAAGTGCAATAAAGGTGAGATTTCTTTATAAGTGGAAAAAACGGAAGATATATGTTAAAATTTATTTTGGATTTTTATATGAAAAAAAGATATAAGAACTTGTGTTCGACAAAATAAAATGATATATTATGAATAGAAAATATGTTCGAGGAGATAAGACATGAATAGTGAAAAGAATAATATAGATATGAGTAATGTGATCAACAAATTGTTTGAAGGCGATTGCTTAGAATATATGAAAAAGATACCAGATGGAAGTGTGGATATGATTTTGTGTGATTTACCATATGGTATGACACAAAATAAATGGGATAGTTATATTCCTTTAGATGAGTTATGGAAACAATATAATCGAATAATAAAACCCAATGGGGCAATTGTTTTAACATCTAATGGAGTCTTTACTGCAAAGTTAATTTTGAGTCAGCCTAATATTTATAAGTATAAGTGGGTATGGGAAAAATCAAAGCCAACTAATTTTTTGAATGCTAAAAAGCAACCATTAAGAAAACATGAAGATGTTTGCGTTTTTTATAAAAAACAGCCAACATATCATCCTCAAATGACAAAGGGAGAACCATATGATAAAGGAATAAGAAAAAATCAGCTTAGTGGTAATTATGGGGATTTTGAGCCAGTGCATGTAGCAAGTGATGGAGAGCGCTATCCTACAGATGTTATTTATATTAAAACAGCAGAATCAGAAGGTGCAGTTCTTCATCCTACACAAAAGCCTATAGAACTGGGAAGATATATGGTAAGAACATATACAAATCCAGGAGATATAGTACTAGATAATACTTTTGGTAGCGGATCATTTTTAGTGGCAGCGTTGATGGAAGGGCGAAATTTTATTGGAATTGAAAAGAATGAAGATGTTGCATTGTTTAAAAAAGAAGAAATAGATTATATTGATGTAGCAAAAAGAAGGTTATTCTTAGCATGGGAAGGATTAGATAAAAAAACTCGTAAATATATAAAAGAGAAAAATCTTATAGCAGAATTTAAAGAAAGGTGAAGTGTATGGGGACAATTATCAGAAGAAATGAAAGAAGTTGGGCAATTGTAATTATTTCAGAGATAAAAGTGATGCTGAATGGATTGGGGTTAAAGATTAAGAGTGCAGGTGGAGAAAGCACACTTTCTGTAAATAAGAAGAGTATGTTTCCAGATGTTTTATTATATGAAGATGAGGCACAGACTAAAATATTACAAGGCTGGGAACTCAAAATGCCCGATGTATTAATTACGGATGAGACATTGATTGCAGATGCAACAAGGAAGGCAAAGGCATTAGGATTAAATAGTTTTGTTATATGGAATTTTACATATGGTAAATTATATTTACAGAATCAGCAAGGCTTTTTTGAGGAAGCTAAAGTATGGGATGGGACAAGTCATATTAAATCAAGAGCAGATGTTAGTACATATAAGGATGAATGGTTGCCAATTATTAGAGATATTGTATTAACCGTAAATGATTTTTTAGTTACTGGAAAAATTACTACATCATCAATAACGGGAACTGTTTCAGAGTCAATAATGGCGGAATTGATACAGAGAAACAAGGAGATAGTTGCAGAAAATATCACAATAGAAGCAAGTCACAATACAAGAATGGAAAGTAGGATTAAAGTATGGTGGAATGCTTTTCATGAAGAGTATGATAAAGATGAGAACAATATGTATTCTGCATATGCAAAAACAATATTGTTAAATTGGACTAACAGAATTATGTTTGCTAATGCAATAAAGAAATATCATAATTGCGCATATAAAATTAATCAAATTGATTTTACAACATCACCAGAGAATGGAAATCTAATTATTCAACAGATAATTGATGAAGGAGACTTTTATAATATATTCAAAAAGGTTGATTTTAATGAGTTAGTACCAGAGGATACCTGGATTGATATTGTGGATTTTAATCAATTTTTAGTTGATAACAATATAGATAAAATAGATCAATCAGTATTACAGGAATTACTAGAGAAAACAGTTAATGTTTCAAAAAGAGAGATAAGAGGACAATATGCAACACCTACAATATTGGCTGATTTCTTGTCTAGAATCACAGTAGATGATTGGAATAAAGATTGTGCAGATTTATGTGCTGGAACTGGTACAATCGCAAAAGCTATAATTAAAAATAAAGCTAAAAGATTTGCAATGACGGAAAAGGCTTTCGGTAGTACTTGGATTTCGGATAAATACGCATATCCACTTCAGATTGCTAATATATCAATAACAGATATTCAGGCAATAAATATACCATTAAATATGTTTCAAAGAGATGTTTTTTCTGTTAATGTTGGAGATGAAATTGAGATTAAAAGTCCAATAGACGGAAGTGAAATAAAAAGGATTATTCCGAAGTTTGGAGCAATTATTTCTAATCTTCCATTTGTTGAATATAATAAAATCGCAAAAGATGAACAGGAGTTTATTACCCAAATAAGAAAGAATATACAAGATAATACAGGTATAGAATTTACGTTAGGTAAAACAGATTTATATAATTTTATACCATTTAAGTTGTATGAATTATTAGATACTAATGGAAAACTTGGAATTATCTTATCAAATTCATGGTTAGGGACAGACATTGGAAGAAAATTTTTTGATGCACTGCAATATTATTATGATATAGAAGCGGTAGTTGCAAGTGACAATAAGAGATGGTTTAAAAATGCTGATGTTGTTGGTACATTATTGATAATGCGGAAGAAAATTATTTCACAACCTGACATACAACATAAAATATCATTTTGGTTAGTAAGAAAAGATATACACAGTATAGGGGATGACGAAGTTGAAGTGTTAGTAAATAGCATTATTCTGAACGAAATGTTGGATCCTAAGTTGGCAACATTTAAACAGTACAGTTATGAGGAGATTAATAATATAACAAATTATGGACTTACAATTAATACTCTTTTTCATGATGTGTTATGGATGAAAAAGTTGGTGAATAAATTAGTACCTGTTTCAAAATTCTTAGATGTTAGGCGAGGAGAGCGTAGAGGCTGGAACGATTTATTTTATCCTTCCGATACAAATGATATTGAAGAAGAATATATACGTCCGGTTCTAAAAAATCCAGCTAGATTAAAATCATATGATGCAGAAACAGACATAGAAGCATTTTGTTGCCATAGAAGTAAAAGAGAATTAGAAGAGTTGGGGCATGAAGGGGCACTTACTTGGATAGAAAAGTTTGAACACATAAATAATGGCGTTGGAAAACCACTTCCAATTGCATTAAAAAAACCTGGGTGTTATTGGTATGAAATGGATGATGCGTCAAGAGCTGATTTTGTTACGGCATTGAATCCTGACAAAAGGTTGTTTGTGGCAAAATTTAAGGAAAGAACTTTTGTGGATCAGCGATTTACTAGAATGTTATTAAAATCCGAAAGGTTTGATTCTGATTTGGTACATGCTGTTTTAAATTCTATATATGGAATGTTTGCAATAGAAGCGATAGGATTCGGAAGAGGGTTGGGAGTGCTTGATGCAAGTAGTGCTAGATTGAAAAATATGTATATGATAGATATTGATCAAATATCTCAACCGGATGCTGAAGAGATTATTAGACTATTTGATATTATTAAGAACAGAGAAGTTATGGATATTGAAGATGAATTAAAAGATCCGGCACGTAGAGAGTTCGACAATAAAGTACTTCAATCAATTGGGGCACAAGATTTATATGATAAAATAAAGGATTCTCTTTTATCACTTCAGCACACAAGACATTGTGTAAAATGAAAAGGAGCTTTTATAGAAGAAACAAGAAAATGTATATATGATTGGTTTGATAGAGGAGAAAACAATTGATAAAAGAGATAGTTATAAAAAATGTGGCTACATATGATGATAAAGGAGTTACCATAGATAATATTGAAAAAATTAATTATATTTATGGTGCAAATGGATGTGGTAAAACTACTATTAGTAATTTGTTAGGAAATTTTGAATTAGAAAAATATTCTGATTGTCAAGTTAAGTGGGCTAATAATGTAGCTGAAAGAGTATTTGTTTATAATAAAACATTTAGAGAAAAAAATTTCAAAGAAAGTGATATTGCTGGTATCTTTACTCTTGGACAAGCAACGACAGAAGAAATACAAGAAATCAATAAGAAGAAAGCAGATTTGGAAGATTTAAAACGAAATATTATTGCTAACAAAAATACCATTGAATCATTAAACAGTAAAATTCAGAAAGAAGAGGCGGATTTTAAAGAAATAATATGGAAGGATGTATATAAAGCCAATGAAGATAAATTTAAGGCAGCTTTTGTTGGCTTTATGAAAAAAGATACTTTTGCTTCTAAAGTGAAAGGAATAGAGCTGTCAAGAAATGAGAATGTTGATAGGGACGAGATAGAAAAACGAGCAATTAAATTATTAGGAGATTCGCCAGAAAAGAAAGATGGATTTAATAAATTAGCAATTGCAAGTATAAAAAGGATAGAAAATTTATCCATATGGGATAAGTGTATAGTGGGTAAAAGAGATATCCCTATTGCGGACCTGATAATAAAATTGGGAAATAGTGACTGGGTAAATCAAGGAAGAAAGTTTCTTTATTCTGGAAGTCAATGTCCTTTTTGTCAAAAAAATACAATAGATGATGCATTTAAAAAGCAATTAGAGGATTTTTTTGATGAAGAATTTGAAAGAGATGTTGAGTTACTAAAAACAAGTAAAAGTCAATATTTGTGTCAAAAAGAGGTGATTATTTCTTTTTTGGAATCTATTGAAAATTATGATTTTGAAGATGACGAGAAGCTAAAAATACAACAATTAAAAGAAAAGTTAGTTAATTGTTTTAGAAATAATGAATTACAAATTGATGAAAAAATAAATGAGCCAGGGAAAAAGATAAAGATTACGAGCGTTGAAGATATTGTTGATGAAATTAACAAAATAATTGAAATAAAGAATATAGAAGTAAAAAAACATAATAATCTTGTGGACAATTATCAGGAAGAAAAGAAAAAATTGATTTGCGACATATGGTATTTAATTGCACAAGAAAATAGTGAATTAATCAGTCAACATAAAAATAAAGTGGCAGGATTTACAAAGGGTATTCAAGCTGCTTCTAATAAAAAGATTCAATATGAAAATCAAAAGAGTACTATTGAGTTAGAAATCAGACAAAAGAATAAATCAGTTACAAGTATACAACCAGCGGTTGATGAAATTAATAGGATTTTAGTAAGTTATGGATTTAACAATTTTTCAATTGCGCCATCAACAGAAAAAAATAATCATTATCAAATAAGAAGACCCGATGGGACATTGGTAGAGTCTACATTAAGTGAAGGAGAAGTGACATTTATTACTTTTTTATATTTTCTTCAATGGATTAAAGGTAGTCAAAATGAAGAAGAGGTTACACAGGATAGAATAATAGTTATTGATGATCCTATTTCAAGCTTAGATAGCAATGTACTATTTGTAGTAAGTTCACTTTTAAAAGATGTGATTAATAAAGTTTTAGATGGAAATGTAAATATTAAGCAGGTTATTGTATTGACGCATAATGTGTATTTTCATAAAGAACTTTCATTTATGGGAAATGGAAATAACCCTAATAAGAATATTCATTATTGGATTCTAAGGAAAAAGGATGGTGTTACAAATATACAGTATTATGGAACTGAAAACCCAATATCTTCTTCATATGAGTTGTTGTGGAAAGAATTGAAAGAACAAAATGCTAATTCTGTCATTACTATACAAAATGTTATGAGACGAATAATTGAGAATTATTTTAAAATATTGGGAAAATATAAAGATGACGAATTGATAAATAAGTTTCCTGATTACGAAAGTCAGGAAATCTGCAGATCATTATTATCTTGGATAAATGATGGATCACATTGTATGCCGGATGATTTGTATGTTGAAGCATTGGATGATTCATCAGAAAGATATCAGGAAGTATTTAAAAAGATATTTGAATATACAAATCATATTGAGCATTATAATATGATGATGGGAATTAATGAAAATGCCGAATGATTGTAATATATTACGGACTCCAGTCCTCATCCATAGCATCAGCCCAAGCCTGCAACTCACAATCAAGAGCAAGCGTAGCATACATAAGCGGATTATCAATTGCAAGGTTATCAATAAGTCTTTGAGAGTTAGGTGTAGTATGGAGATTCTTTTCAGCTTCAGCACAGGATAAGAATAGAAGTGTATTATCAGCAAAAGCAATATCAATACCGTTCTTGTATTGGTTATAGTAAGCAAAATGTATTTTCATAGTATTAGTCCTTTCTTCGTTAAAGTAATGAGTAGTTCTGGGAATGTGTGGGCAGTCAACCGCATACAACATATATGCAACACTGGGACACACAAATCCCCTATTTATGGACTTTTCAGGCTATCAAAACATTCTCAAAGAGATAATATGTTTTACTTGGAAAGCCTTATTTTACAAGGGTTTCAAGAGATTGCATCTTAAAAATGATGTTTATTTGATGTTTAGCAGGTGGATTTTTAGTCCATCTGCTATTTTTTTGTATGATTTTATAAGGCTATCATCACAGCTTTTTTAATGTTGTTATTAGTGTATATTTGTGGTTTTAGGCTATTAGTGTATAAATTATAGTCTAATGGCTTAAAACGTGAATTTGCGTACAATAACAACGTTATTTGTAATAAAAAAGAGATACCACAAGCAACTATGCAAGTGATACCTCTAAAAATAATAGGAGTGTGCTTAATCATAATAAAATTAAATAACTGATGGGGCAGGAGTGCTGTCTTGTGTTATTTCTGCATCATAGCTCTTTAAGCCTGCACTTTCTACACCGATAATTTGCTCTGTCTGCTTTAGTGCGTGGCTAATTAAAATATCATTTCCGTTGCGTATAGTTTTTTCAAGTGCATCAAAGTAGGCTGTTGGCTCTATAAAGTTTGTATTTCCGTTGATGTCTGTTTGATATTCACTAAACATATTGTTATCAAAGTGATATGTTGAAACTCCTGCATCTTTCATTTTCTGTCTAAAGTAAATCATTGCACTTTCGCTTCCTCTGTACTTTTCAATCTCATTGTTAATCATTCTATCCGTAACAGCACCAGCACTTTTCATAGTGGCTAAATAATCAACGGATTGCATAATCTCTGTCATACTTTCCAATGGCTTAAATACCTCGCCTTTGATTTCCTCAATAGCCTGCTTAATGCTTGCCTGCAACTCTAATACTTTGTTATCAAGTGTAGCCTTGTATCGTGTTGCAATTTCTTTCTTGTATTCCTCTGAATAAGTGTTATCTTTGTTGAGTGCATCAAGTTCCCGGCTGTACTTGTTCTTCGCCTTTCTAATTGCTTGGCAAAGTTCTGCGATAGTTCCTGTCTTAATCTGTAAATCTGTTCTTCTCATAGTTCTCTTCCTTTCTAAAATAAAATAAATTTGTATAGTTATGTATTGTTTGCAAGTGTTTGCTCAATTTGTGATATTCTTTCTAAAATATCCATTTGCTCAACACTCTTTAAGCATATATCAAGTATTACTTGGCTTGCTCGTACCTTAACGCCTGCACTTGTTTCCGTATCGTTCATAATGGTTACAAGTGTTTCTATTGCATCATTCATAGCACCTGTTAGTTTTGTATTTGCAACTTGGAATTTGCTTTGTCTTTGTTCTCTTAATTTTGCTGTAAATTCAGGCTTTTTCATTCTGCTATAAATTGCAGAACGTGTTATACCTAAATACTCACTTGCTGTTGTTATGTCTTTACAAGTGCTTAATGCTTGTAGCATTCTTTCGTCTGTTATTCTTTTTCCACTCATTCTGTATTATTCACCTCGCTTTCTCTTGGTATATCATCAATAATTACTACTGTGCAGGCTCGTACGTTTCTAATATCAACTTTTATGTGCGTTTTGCTGTCAAAGTATTGTCCGTCCTGCAAGTCTAAAAATACAACTTTGTTGCTGTCCTGCATCTGTGATAGTTTTTCCAACGTCCTAACCTTTTGTTGCAATCCTAATCTAATTTTAATCACTCCTATCTTGTTATATTGATATATAAATATATTATTATGTTACTTGTTTTTTATAGTTGTGAAATGCACTTGAAAGCATTGTGTTTATTAGCTTTTTAACAATTAGCATAATTAAATTTTCACTTTTTAACCTCTAAAATTCAAAGGGTCAAAAGTTGTTTCCTGCTGTTCTTCAATAAAGTTTTCTATATCTCCAAAATCTCTACATTTTGAGGATTGCCAATCAATATAATTACTTGCAATATGATGTGTACTTCTAATAGCTTCACTTGGCTTTGCAATATGAAGTTTTGGGAAATGCTTTGAAATATATCTTGCTTCTGTTTTGTAAAGCTGATTAGCAAGTTTATGACAGTTTTCTCCTGCTATAAAATTATGTATATGCCCTTTTCTTTTATATTGAGGATTGTCAGAAAACACTTTATAAGGCTTTCCACCTTTTTCAGATGTTTCCATTTTGTAGGGTGTCCAATGTGCGTGTTCGCTATATCCTGCCTTTGCTATTGCATCAGGATAGTTTGTTTTTATAGCATATTTCAGATTGTTTATTAGTCTGTCATATTGTTTCTTTGTTGCTTCATTAGTTGGTAGTTTAGGAAGTTCTATGCGATATAAAGTGCTTTTTATATAACATACCTTTTTATCTTCTTTGGATGCTGTTATATAGTGGCTTTCTGCATCTCTAATAGCTTTGTTTTGCTGTTCGATTGCATCTATCCATAAGTTATATACATTCATAGGTATTCGCATATATACACCGCCTTTATACACAATTTACAATCATATCAGCACCACCACCAACCATATTATCAATCATTGTGAAAAAATCGTTTGCTTCATATTCGCTAAAATTCACTAAATCAATACAAGGTCTTTTGTTTTCTGTTTGTTCTGCATAATAGAGAATAATAACCTTTTCTCCTTTTGATGCCTTTTTGATAGCTTCTTCATAAGTGCAATTTACACCTGCAATCAATGTTCTAATTTCTTCCATTTTTTCTTGTTCTCCTTTCTTTAAGATGCTTGAAGCTGTTCCATAAATTTTGGATAGTTTATAAGCACTCTGTTTCCTGCCATAATATGTGGCACTTGTCCTGCTTTTACCATCTGTCGAATTGCGTGTTCTGAAAGAATACCAGTTCTTGCAACTTCTCTAATTGTCATAAAAATCTTTTCCTGCATCTGAATACATCTCCTTTCTGAAAATTCCTGTTTACAAATACATTATAATGTAGTACAATACTTGAAGTAAATACAAAAAAACAAACATAAAAACACAAATACACACAAAATGTATTTGAAAGTATGAAAGGAGAATGAAATGAAATACAATATGATTGATGTAGGACAAAGGATTAAAGAGGAAAGATTAAAGAATGGCTATAAAAGGCAGGATGATTTATGTGACAAACTGCACATAGGTAGAAATACCTTGTCAGCTTGGGAAAATGGAAAAGCAAATATTGAACTAGATGATTTGATGAAGTTATGTGAATTATTTGATTGTGAGGTGGGATATTTGTTATGCGAATATGATACTCCATATCGTGTACATTCAGACATTTCAGAACAAACACAACTATCTACAAAGGCAATAGAAAATATTATGAAGTCAAGGGATAGTCATAAAAAATTATTTGGAAATGGTAAAAATAGTCTTGATGCCTTACTTTCAAGTGATTATTTTATTGAGATACTTGAAAGAGCAGAAGAATACAGAATGTTAAAGAATAGTAATGCAGATAAAAATATAATTGATGCTAAAGCATTTGCTTTGTACAAGGATTTTATAAACGCTATTGATAATATGTGAGAAAGGATGATATTATATGGCTACAATCAGCAAAAGAAAAAACGCATATCAAATTATTGTTTCGCTTGGCTATGATGATGCAGGAAAACAGATTAGAAAGACTACAACATATCGTGTACCAGAGGGAACTACTCCAAAGAAAGCAGAAAAGCTTGTAAAAGAGTATGCTATGGAATTTGAGAAGAAGTGCAGGGGAATGGTCGATTTAGATGAAAATATGAAGTTCTCTGAATTGATTGAATTGTATTTTCAAAATTATGCTAAAAATAGATTAAAAGAGGTAACAGCATACAATTATGAAAGGCAATGCAATTTACATATAATGCCATATCTAGGAAGTATGAAATTAAAGGCTATTACTCCTACTACAATAACAAATATGTTTGCTAAAATGGAAGTACAGCCATCTACTTGCAAGAAAATATATACAATTCTTCAAAGTATATTCAGCTATGCTTTAGAAAGCAGATTGATAAAAGAAAGTCCTTGTTGTGCAGGTGTTATTCTTCCCAAAAAGAAATATGATGCAGAACAGAGAAAGCCTTTTCTTTCAGAGGTTCAAGCTAAAGAATTGTTAAAGATGCTTGATGATGCAGGTTATTCTGAATTTGCTGTTATAATCAAAACATTGTTATATACTGGTATGAGGTCAGGAGAATGTTTAGCTTTACAATGGGAAGATTTAGATTTTGATAATAACCTAATTCACATTCGACACAATCTTGCGGATGTAGGTGGAAAGCATTGGCTTGATACTCCGAAAACTAAAAATTCAATTCGTACAATAGGAATGAGCGAAACGCTAAAGGAGATACTCCAACATCATAAAGGGATGCAAGTTGAAAAAATAAAGAGTGTTGGAAAGGCTTATAAATATCCTAATATGGTATTTACTTCAACTACCGGAGATTATAAGGATAGGAGCAGATTGAATTTACAGTTTAAGAGATTTATAAAAGATACCGATTTTTCAAATATATCACTTCACAAACTCCGCCACGCAAACGCAACACTTCTAATCAATGCAGGGATAGATATAAAGTTGGTATCTGAAAATTTAGGTCATAGTGATGTATCTGTGACAGCTAATATCTATTCAGAGGTATTGGAAAGTAGTAAAAAGAAGATGGCTGATTTAGTCGCACTTAATTTGAAATGATGTTTATTTGATGTTTAATGATGTTTATTGATGTTGAAAATAATCAAACGATATGTTACAATGAATTTGCTGGAAGCCTTATAATATAAGGGATTAGAGAACATTAGAAAATGATAGTAAAAGATAATGTTAGTACTCAAAGAGATAATCTTTCGGAAACGAAGAAATCAAGAAAAGCCCATTTTACAAGGGTTACAGAGGTTGTGGAAAGTTGTCAGATGTGTTGGATTTCAAATGGTATGCAACACATATGCAACAAGTATGCAACACGAATATCAATGATATGTATAGGACATTTTCAGAGAAATCTGGGAATGTCCTTTCTTAATTTAAATCTGATTAATCGCATTTACAAGCTCCTTAACATCAAAGTGGGTATATACTTTCTCGGTTAAAGTCATTGCACCGGAGTGCCCCACAATCTTCTTGATAATCGTCTGATCTACACCGGCTTCTGCTAACATGGAGATACATGTGTGTCTGCAGCAATGTGGTGTGCGGTCAATCTTAAGTTGCTCCATCAATGGATGGAAGTAGCTGTCATAATAATTACGGTATTGAAAGTGTTTGCCATCTGGTGTATGGATAAGATATTCGCAGTCCTGATTATCTTCAAACCAAGCCTTGTAGAAAGGTAAGACCTTATCGGCGATAGGAACTTTTCGAATTCCGTTCTCGGTTTTACTACTAATCACATCAAAGTATTGCTCGTCCAGATGAACATTTTCCTTTTTCAAATCCAGGAACTCTGAAATTCTTACTCCGTTATACAGCAGCATCAGTATGATTTGATAATACTTATCATCTTTCTGCTCCCATATTAGTTCAATTTCTTCTTTCATAAATTTGTTTCGGTCATACTTATTCGGATTGCGATCCTTATACTGAACAACATCTACAAAGGTTGAATAATCCTTATTGCAAATATCATTCTTGATAGCAAAATCATAAAGCTGATTGAACAGTACCTTGATTTTCCTTAAGGTGGGATAATTCTTACCGCAGGTATCAATGACTGTTTGTAAGTCCACAAGCTTCAAATCCTTAAATACCTTATGATATAGACTGCTACATGTCTTATAAGCGGCTGTGTAGCCTTTTACATTGGATTCTGATACGGTAGGGTATTTGCGCTTTGACCATTCCTCATATACATCATCAAAGGTCATCTTCGCAGCCTTCGTATCAAATGGATTCTTATTATAGTCTGCCAGCATCTGCAAGCCATCTGCTCTGGTGGGAGCATAACCTATAATGATAAAATCCTGAACTTGTTTATCCTTTTCTTTGTCGAAGTGCCAGCCGTTGGTCTTTCGCACCAGATAAGGATTTCTTCTTTTGCCGGAAAGTTTTACAACGCTTCCGTATCCGTTGGGTAACTTCATTTGCACCATTCCTTTCGCTTTAATTCAGCAAGCTGATAAGCGAGTCGTGGCAATCAAGAACACGTTAGTGTTCTTGCCTGCGAGGGGCGCATTATGCGAAGCATAATAATTTCATTGGCGCGCCTCTGCAATCCTTAGCAATCATTCAGTGAACTTGTTCGCTGAATGATTACTCTTCGTGGGTTACCTTTGTAACACTCGGACGGATTGTCTTCCATATTTCATAATTGTCCTGTGTCTGACTGCCTGATTGTAATAATTCTTTCATAGCCTGCCAATCCTTCAGAAACTGTACCAGACTTTTGTTTTCAAAGAAGATTCCCGGTGTACCGTCTACATCTTTGATGGTGGCGGGAAATGCTTCATCGATAGCAAACAGGAGAGGTAGTATATCTCCGTCTGTCTGTATATCAAATTCTGCAAGTGTGTTGACATTTACATTCAATGCGTCTGCAATCTTTCGTAATTGTTCCGGTTTTGGAAGGTTCTTTCCTAACTCATACTTGCGAATTGCGACTTCATGAATGCCGGCTAAATCACCAAGCTCTTTTTGTGTTAATCCACGAAATGTACGGATTAGCTTAATCTTTTTACCAGTATTCATCTTATCAACCTCCTGTGGAATATAATTTAACACACGAAAATAGAATTGTCAACATAGCTATTAGTACTATTGACAGAGCAATAAAGACTCTGTATAATACAAAACGCAAACAGAGCAAATAATGCTCTGAAAGAAATGAGGAGGTGCATAGAATGCCGGAAATTCAATACAAAGTTGATTTACCGGCTTTTACAGGAAGGAATGTTCCGATTAAGGAGATAGCGAAGGCTATGGGGAAGGATGCTCAGTATGTAAGAGTTGGTATTCAGCAAGGGATTCTCAAATTCGGTGTAGCAATAAAGATGGAAGATTCGAATGAATACAACTATTATGTTTGTGTCAAGTATTCATTGGCACTTTTTTCATTTTTCTTTATAACATCCGCTTCCCTCTTCATTTTTTGAATATGCAGTTGAATGGGTATCTTCCTTCCAAAACACGCTCCCGCTTGGTTTCA